>Ga0308410_1000784_pt1 | contig 17694 bp, 17 predicted proteins | sample HotsprOSTMatCore_FD_203467 | JGI IMG/M metagenome (GOLD analysis project Ga0308410, IMG submission 203467) | Hot spring phototrophic mat microbial communities from Octopus Spring, Yellowstone National Park, Wyoming, United States -... | ecosystem: Environmental > Aquatic > Thermal springs > Hot...
CGGGGAGAGAAGGGGGCAAGAGGATGAGAGGGGATTGCTCAAGAGCACGGCTGCGAAATTTATGGCTCAAGCGGATTTGCCTCCACAGTGAAATGCTCCCCCTTTTGTTCGATTTTGCAAAGTGGGGAAAATATGCTAGAATATGGGGGAAATTGGGAGATGGTGCAATGGTAGCACGACTGACTCTGGATCAGTTAATCGTGGTTCGAATCCACGTCTCCCAGTAATGAGCAATGCCGCCAGATACGCGGGTGTATCTGGCGGCATTGTTGTCTTCCAAAAGCACGTTGTGGTCTCTTGCTAGCGCGCCTGCTCACGCCGAGTGCATCAAACCAACGCGCCCTCGCGCATCGCTTACAATTCGATGCAGCGCGGACGCACGCGACAATGCTCCGCCCGGATAATCGCATGGAGCAACATCGCCGTTTCATCGAGCGCATCGTCTTCGTTCACAATCACATAATCGAACTTGTCCACTTCGTTCATTTCTAGACGCGCCGCGTGCAGACGAATCTGCAAGTACTCCTCCGGCTCGGTGCGCCGTTTGCGCAGGCGCGCCTCCAGCGCTTGCATCGAGGGAGGCATCAGAAACACAAAGACCGCGTCCGGCACTAGCCGTTTGATTGTTGCCGCGCCTTGCACATCAATCCGCATCACCACATCTTGACCGCGCGCGAGCGCTTCGCGCACCTCGCGTTTGGAATTGCCATAGTCATAGCCGTACACAACGGCGTGCTCCAAAAACTCCCCGCGCGCTTTCATCTCCGCAAATTGTTCCGTTGTGAGAAAGTGATAATCCACGCCATCCACTTCGTCGGGTCGTTTGGGGCGCGTGGTGCAGGTCACCAAAAAGTGGAACGGGAAGGCCAGTTCGCGCATACGTTTGAGGGCAGCATCTTTGCCCACTCCTGAGGGTCCCGACACAATCACAAGCAGCGGAGGAGATGGGGGAAGCGGCAAGGACGGTTCGCTCATTTCTGCCTCCTCAGCAGGACAGGTTCACTTTTGTCCAACGCGATTCTTCGGCGCGCCAAGACGCGTGATTTTTTCCGCGTATCCCAGCCCTCTGGTCACATTCGAAGAATCTACCACCAGCGGCGCGTGCTGCACCACCAACCGATAATCTACGGTCTTGTGTGCCGTCACGATGATGGCAAGGTCACAGGCGCGCAAGACCGCGCGCGTGAGTGGCACACTCGTCAGCGTGGTGGACTCGTGGCGAAACACGTTACCGCCAACCTGAAACTGCGGCACGTACGGATCGTGATATTGCACCTGCGCGCCGTAGGTCAACAACAATTCAATGACGCGCTCTGCCGGTGAATTACGCGCATCGTCCACACCGGGCTTGAACGCCACACCCAACACCAACACGCGCGCCTCGCGTAACGAGCGCCCCACGCGATTCAACGCTGCCTGCGCCAACTGAACGACGTGATATGGCATACTTTGATTCACATCCGCCGCCAGTTCGATAAAACGCGTGTAAAAATCAAACTCGCGCGCTTTCCACGAAAGATAGTAGGGGTCTACAGGAATACAATGACCGCCTACACCCGCGCCGGGATAAAACGGCATAAATCCAAACGGCTTGGTCTTGGCAGCTTCGATCACTTCCCAGATGTCAATCTCCATCCGTTCGCACAACAGCGCAAGTTCGTTGACCAGCGCAATGTTCACCGAACGAAAAATGTTCTCCAACAGTTTACTCATCTCTGCCGCGCGGGGCGAGGAGACCACAAACACCTGCGGTGTCAGATGCACCAGCAATTTTTTGGCGAGCGCGGTGCAGCGTGGCGTCAACCCTCCCAGTGTCTTGGGCGTGTTTTTAACATTCCACCCCCGGCTACTCGTCGCGCCGGGATCAATCCGCTCTGGCGAGAACGCCAGATGAAAATCTTTGCCCGCGCGCAAGCCGCTCTGTTCCAGAATCGGTAGGCACACTTCTTCGGTGGTGCCGGGATAAGTCGTGCTTTGCAAAATCACCAGTTGCCCCGCGCGCAAGTGTTCGGCGATACTTTGTGTGGCAGAAATGACCGGACGCAAATCCGGGGCTTTCATCGCATCAAACGGTGTGGGGACGCAAATGAAAATCACGTCCACGGTTTCGATCGCGGCGTAATCGGTTGTGGCAGAAAATTTCTTTTGCGCGATGACGCGACGCAATTTCGGCGTTGGCACATCCGGGATGTAACTGACGCGCTGGTTGAGTGACTCGACCTTGCGCGCGTCAATGTCAACCCCCACGACGGGAAACCCCTCGCGCGCAAATTCTACGGCGAGCGGCAAGCCCACATAGCCCAAGCCAACTACCGCGATTCGCGCCGTCTTGCTGTCAATCTTGGCTTCGAGTGACATTGATTCCTCCAGAGTGTATTGGGTGAGAGCGTACCTTCAAAAATGTGACCGCCGACCGCCGCCGATTGTTCTAGCGCAACTCGACCGATTTGGTGTCCACGATGCGACGCGCGAGCGCGCGAAATTCCTCCAGCGGCATCGCTTTCAAGTCTTCGCCGGTGCGCAAACGCACTGCCACTGCTCTGGCTTGTTCTTCCTTGTCACCGACCACCAGCATATACGGAATTTTTTGCAACTGCGCGTCGCGAATCTTGGCGTTCATTCGCTCGGCGCGCGCATCCACTTCGATACGAAAGTTGTGCGCGCGCAGTTCGCTGGCCACATAGTTGGCGTATTCCAGATGCCGATCCGCAATCGGAATCACCACCATCTGCACCGGCGCCAGCCACACCGGGAACGCGCCGGCGAATTGCTCAATCAACACCCCCAGGAAACGTTCCGTCGAACCGGTGACGGCGCGATGAATGACGACGGGTGTGCGAATCGAACCGTCCTCCGCCACATACTCGCAGCCGAGTCGTGCGGGCTGGATGAAATCCACCTGAATCGTCGAAAGTTGCCACTCGCGCCCCAGCACATCCCTGGCGAGAAAATCGGCTTTGGGACCGTAGAACGCGGCTTCGCCTTCGGCGACAAAGTACTCGACGTGGTTGGCATCGAGCGCGGCGCGCAACGCGCGCGTCGCCCTGTCCCATTTCTCATCGTCCTGAACGTACTTGCCCGTGTGTCCACGCAACGACAAGCGCACGCGATAATCCTTAAAACGATACGTATCGAGCACGTGGCGAATCAATTTGAGCGCGAGCGTGAATTCACTTTCGATTTGATCCTCGGTGCAAAAGATGTGACAATCGTCTTGCGTCAGCGCGCGCACGCGCGTCAAGCCCGACAACTCGCCACGTTTTTCATAACGATACAGCGTTGCGAATTCCGCAAAACGCAACGGCAACTCGCGATACGAATGTTTGCCCATTTCGTTGTAGAGCGTCATATGACTGGGGCAATTCATCGGCTTGAGCCGAAACGCGACACCTTCGTCTTCCATCGGCGGAAACATCGAATCGCGATAATTGTCATAGTGACCCGACTTGCGGTACAGGTCTTCTTTGACCAGATGCCCTGTCCATACGTGCTGATAGCCGTACTGCGTTTGCACCTCGCGGACAAAATCCTCCATCAGGTGGCGCACGATTTCACCTTTCGGTGTGAAGAGAGGCAAGCCCGGTCCCACATCGTCCGAGAAATAGAACAAGCCCAGTTCGCGGCCCAGTTTGCGATGATCGCGTTTTTTGGCTTCTTCCAGACGCCACAGATACTCGTCCAACTCTTTTTTGGAATGCCAGACCGTTCCGTAGATGCGCGTCAGTTGCGGATTCTTTTCATCACCACGCCAGTACGCGCCGGCAATCGAAAGCAGTTTGAACGCGTCGAGGGGAATTTCGCCGGTGTGGTTCAGGTGTGGACCACGACACAGGTCAGTGAAACTGGCGTGAGTGTACGTCGAAACAGTGGTGACGGGCGCTGCGCCGACTTGTCCATGTTCATCCATTTCGCCGCGCGCCAGCGCGTCAATCTGTTCGACTTTGAACGGCTGCGCGGCAAATTGCGCGCGCGCCTCGTCCACCGACACTTCGGCGCGCACAAAAGGATGGTTGCCCTGAATGATCTCGCGCATCCGCGCTTCGAGCGCCGGCAAATCGTCCGGCGAAATGGGACGTGGTAATTGAAAATCGTAGTAAAAGCCATCCTCGATCGCCGGACCAAAACCCAGTTTGGTACCGGGATAGAGTTCCATTACCGCTTGGGCCATCACATGGGCAGTCGAATGGCGCAAGCGCATCAAATAGTCATCCATCGTTGACCTCTTAGCCGCAACAGATTGTTGTGAAAAAAATCAGTCTTCTTTTTCCACCGTGAAGAACTCGCTGGTTTCAAGGAGCATATACGTTTCCAGATACGCCGTGGCATCATCGTGCCTTGCCACACGCACGGCGAGACCACGATGGACGGCGGCTGCGGTAGATTCGGGGAGTTGCATCAACGTTCGTTGAACGCCCAACACGCGAATCAAGTACTCACCCCAGCGCGACGCGTACTGGCGCCGATTTTCTTCGCCACGCACACCGACTTCAGGCGATTTGATCACGGCGATATCATCCACATCCACCGGTCCCTCAATTAACACCTCTGGCGCGCGGAACAAGCCCGGCACATACTCGTGCACCGGCACCGCCGATTTTTCGTACGCGGCGACCAGACGCGCAGCCAGTTCTGGATTCTTAGGCTGCCCCCGTCCGATGTGGTTGACGTACGCCGCCACCACCAACTCCATCGGTGCGACGCGACAGCGCGACGCGTCCACGCGCACGCGCAGACAAACGTACTGCGGGTTTTCGCTGTACCCCATCACATCATAGTCGGGTGCCAGCCACGCATAGACCGAATTGGCGCGTAATGCCGAGTCCACAATGAGCGTGCGCGCACCCGGCTTCAAGCCTTCCTCCGAAATCGCATCTAAATCATCAAGACGAGCATAGTGAAACAAATCAATCGTTGCCAACGCTACTCCTTTCCCAATGACGAATGACAAATGTTTTGGCACATTTGGCTCATTTGGCAGATTTGGTTTGGCTCATTGGCTCATTGGGCAATTGGCTCATTGAACAAACTTTTTCGCCACCATCAATTCAGCATTCAACAGCGTGCCGCCTGCCGCGCCGCGCACCGTATTGTGTCCCAGCACCACAAATTTGTAATCGAGCACCTTGCACGGACGGATGCGTCCGACCACCGACGCCATTCCACCCTCCGCTTCACGATCCAAGCGCGGCTGTGGGCGATCCACTTCATCGCGCACGACGATGGGATGCGCGGGTGCAGTGGGCAAACCAAGCCGCTGTGGCTCACCTGCAAATTGTATCATAATGCGGCGCAATTGGTCAATTTCTGGCTTGCGCTCCAATTCCACCGAAACCGTCTCCAGATGTCCATCCCACGTGGCCACGCGATTACACGCCGCGCTGATACGCACCTCGGCATAGTGCACACGTCCCTCGCGCAACGTGCCCAGAATCTTCAGAGGTTCGATCTCCAGTTTGCTTTCTTCACCGCCGATAAAGGGAATGACGTTATCCAGAATATCGAGCGACGCCACGCCGGGATAACCCGCGCCACTCACGGCTTGCATCGTCGTCACCATCACGCGACGCAAACCGAACGCATCCGCCAGCGGCTTGAGCACGAGCGTCAAATGAATCGTCGAGCAATTGGGGTTGCACACAATCGCGCCCGAGGATTGTCGGCGCGCGCGTTGCACACGTATCAAATCGAGATGGTCGGGATTCACCTCGGGAATCACGAGTGGCACATCGGCATCCAGACGATGATTGGAGGCATTACTCGACACGAGGTAACCGCGCGCGGCAAAATTTTCTTCAATGTCACCAGCGACATCACCGGGAAGTGCAGAAAAGACGAGCACCACATCCATTCCCGGCTCACACGGTTGCACGACAAGATCGCGCACGCGCGCAGGAATCGGCGCCGGCAGTTTCCATCGGGCTACCTCGCCGTATTTTTTGCCGACGGAATGGTCACTCGCGGCGAGCGCGCGAATTTCAAACCAGGGGTGTTCTGCAAGCAGATGCACCAGGCGTTGCCCCACCAGACCCGTTGCTCCTAGAATCGCGACAGGAATTTTTTGCATCATATCACCTCACTGCATAAAACGCGCGTGAATCGCGCGGAGCGCATTGTCCGCCTCGCGTTCGTCCACGACGAGCGAGAGGTTGTACTCGGAAGAACCCTGCGCGATGGAAATGACATTGATGCCACACTCGCCCAACGCGCCGAACACGCGCGCGGCGATGCCCGGTGTGCCTTTCATCCCTTCGCCAACGACCGCGAGAATCGCAATGTGGTCTTGCGCCCAGATGCGCTCGATCGTCCCACGCAACCAATCGAGTTCAAACTCTTGTTCAAGCGCGGCGAGAGCGCGCGGCGCGTGCGCTTTTTCAACCACAAAGCAGATGCTCTGTTCGGATGATGCTTGCGAGATCATCAGCACGTTGATACCGGCGCGCGCGACGGCGGAAAAGACGCGCGCGGCAACGCCGGGAACGCCCTGCATCCCGCGCCCTTCGACCGTGATCTGTCCCAGATGGCGAATAACGGTGATGGCTTTGACCGTGCGTCCGTCCGCGCGCGCAGTGCGCACGATGCGCGTACCGGGATGCGTGGGATTGAACGTGTTGAGGATGCGAATCGGTATGTCACGTTCCGCCGCTGGCGCAATCGTTTTGGGATGAATCACTTTGGCGCCAAAGTACGACAGTTCTGCCGCTTCACCGTACGAGATTTCGGCGAGTGTTTGCGCCTCGGGGACGATACGCGGGTCTGCTGTCATCACCCCATCCACATCCGTCCAGATCCACACTTCATCCGCCTCGAGCACGTTGCCCAAAATCGTGGCGGTATAATCACTACCTCCACGTCCCAGCGTGGTGATGACGCCCGCGCGTGTCGCGCCGATAAAGCCGGTGGTCACCGGCAAAATGTGTTGATGTAACAGCGGCATCAACCGCGCGCGAGCACGCTGACGCGTCTCCTCCATCAGAGGACTTGCCTGTGTGTACTGTTCATCCGTCACGATAAGATGATGTGCCTCAATCGCTTCCACCTGCGCTCCCTGCACACGAAACGCGTGAGCAAGCAGTGGCAACACCAGACGTTCGCCGAGCGAAGCCACCTGATCGAGCGCGCGCGGGGTCACTTCGCCAAGGATGCGGATACTCTGGCACAAGTTACTGAAATCATCGAGCAGACGTGTGAGATGGGCACGCGTGACACGCCGCGTTGTTTCGTCCCGCACGATATACTCGAGCGCGGCAACGTGTTGTTCGGTCAGCGTTTCGTGCGCGAGGAGACAAGCGGTGAGGTCTCCCGCTGATGCGCGCCGCGCCGCGCGCAGTAGCATATCGGTCACGCCACTCATCGCGCTCGTGACGGTGACGATGGTATGACCTTGTTGGGCATAGCCGAGCACCAGATTCGCCACGTGTTGGAGACGTTCTCCACCGTTGACGGAGGTGCCACCAAATTTCATAACCAATCGCATCGAACCTCCTGTGATGACGAAGGACGAAAGACGAAAATAAAAAACTCTCTCTTCCCTTTGGGACGAGAGAGTTGCTCCCGCGATTCCACCCAACTTCGCACACGCGCGCCCTTGGGCGGTGCGCACTCACTGCTGCCGATAACGGTGGCGCCGTGTGGCTCCCAAGTGGTTTTCGGCGAAGGTTTTGTGGATCGCGCTTGCAGTCACGACGCGATCTCCCTGGCACACTCTCTTCGCTTACTCGTCTTGCTCTTCGCCACTCTACGCTTCGACTGTCTTACTGCTCACAGTGGGCGGTATAGGAGTTGAACCTATGACCTCAGCGATGTCAACGCTGCGCTCTAACCAATCTGAGCTAACCGCCCCTACGTGGCGATATTATACCACAAATTTTCTGGTTGGCAAATGTGGCGAGTTGATTTGATTCATTAACTGGACGTGGGCAAGTTTCATAGGTGCAGAACGAGTTCCAGCTAAAAGTTGACACAGGGAACAACCTGCGGCAAAGTAAGGTGGCTTACCCACAACCGAAACCGCTGCGGGAGGTGCCCTGTGCTAGCGACTATTGTCCATCAATCCGTCGAACTCGTCAAATTCATTGGTGCGCTCAAGCTCAATCTCGAGAGCGCGCCTTTGCAGCACGTTACCCATGGCGCCGCGTGCAAGTGCTGGCGCAACCCAAGCTCGACTCCCAACCCACCCTCGCGGACATCATCGAAACGCATCGGCAGGAACACGTCGTTGAGCGGGTCAAGCAAGTCGCCGAATATGCCATTCGGACCGGCTCGGTCAAGCGCGTGCTGAAACGCTTTGCCCGTCCCACCCCAGGTTGAGTTTCAGCGGAGTTGCCAGCGCCCGTCCATTGCCCTGGGAAGCAACAGTTGAGTACGGCAACTGTTGCTCAGGCTTCCGCGCGTCCAAACCGTGCGAAGATCGGTCGAACGACCGCATGATTTTTTGTCTTTCAAAGTCACCTGGCTGAATTCTTGCCAAAGTCCAGATGAATGACAAGAGCGCCCAGAGACCGAAGCCCAGCGCGGTCATCACGGCAATGACCGACACGAATTGGCGGACGATCAACCCAAACGACATCGCTTCGCCCATCATGCTCTTTTCGACTTGCCGCGCCGATCCTTCGTACCGACGTGACCAATCACGCGGAGCCGGCGTGAGAATGATCTGGGTGAGTGCGCGTTCGCCTGGCTCCATTCCATCGAAGGCGCCCAGGATCCCCTTCACGGGGTCGTCGTCCAGAAACGTGCCTTCCTCGAAAGTGCGTACGGGGAAATAGCATGGACGCGCGAGCGTCAATTGGGCACAGAGGGTCGACAAGTTGCTGGGTTGAGCCGGGTCTTGTTCGGCAGGCAGATCGCGGAATGACACCTGAGCGTACGTCGCTTGCAATTGCCGACAGATGTGCGCGACCCCTTCGGGTGTTCCACGCACAAGAAAACGGCGCGATTGGTTGTCACCCGCAATCTCAAGTGAAAAGAACGAGAGTTTTGATGTTCACGCGGTTATCCTCTCGACGATGGAATCATGCCCTTCCATCGAAGGGGTAAAACGTTCGCGTTCCCATTGCCCAATCGTCCTGGCTCAGCCAGAGTCGCGTGTGATACACACACAAACCAGTGGGCGATGGTCGGCACGCCAGGCAAACGGTCTGCCCCAGGGTGCGTGAAGAGGCATCACACCGATGCGCGCTCGCGAGAACAAGTACGACCGCCAGCGAACCATAAATTGTTTGTGAACAGCGAGGACACGTCCATGCTTCGGTCCTTCTTTCCTTCCCCTTGCTGACAAAGACCGTTTAAGTTTGACGCTTGTCGCGCGGAGCGGTCGTCCACAGCGGATACCAATCGGGCGGAATGACCGTGTAGCGCGGGATGTGATTCGGACCGATCAGCAGAACACTCTCACCGCGATCAAGAGTTCGCGCGCTTCGTTCAAGCCGAACAAACTTGCCACACTCGGAACCGCTGCGGCGGTTTGCCGAAACAAAACTGTGAGCGCCGCGGTATCGCGAATGACAACCGCTTGTTGCGACGCGCTCAAATCGCCGCCATGCTGCGTCGCGAGATGTACGCCTGCATTCCGCTTGCAGAATCGCCGCGCCCTCTCCGCTAAATCCTGGGACGCGCCAGGGTGTTCCAACCAGCGCCACGCCTCGTCCACGCCGACGAGCGTCGGTTGCAGTTTCGACAACACATTCGCCCAGATGAACGTATGCACCTGGCGCATCCGTAACGCCTGCATATCGGCATGCACATTCTTCAAACCGAAGACGACGAGCGACGAGCGCGGATTGACGTTCGTGTGCTGGCTGAACGCAGACCGACCGAGCTATTACGTGTCGGTGCATCAAGCGATCAAGGATGGGATGATCAAGGACTTGCCGCTGCGGAAGCGACGGGCATCCAGCCCTCATAACCATCTGGAATCTACTCGTCGCTCCATCGTCATTAATCGCTACCGTCCCGTTAAAGGGCTACGTTCAAGACTAGAGCATGTCCCTGAATTGATGGCAAATCCAAATTCGACTTTTGTTAAAAATGCAGCTGGGTCATCACCAAAAATTCTACAAGCGCTTCAAATGCTCTTGCAACGCGGGACGTCGTTTGTATTTCTCTTTGAGTTGATTCAAGAACGCGTGCCACTCGTGATCGCGTGCCAAATGTTTGTACGCTTTCTGTGCGCGCGCAAAACTTTCGGGCGACGCACCCGCGCGAATCATGGATTCGGTAAGGCGAGGGAATGGCACGGCTCACCTCTTTTGACTAGATCGAACTCCAATAATTTGATCACGCGCTCTGCATCCACCGCTTCCTGTTCCAGTTTGCGATTCGTGGCGATCAAGCGCTGAATGATCTCCGCACCATCGGTCAGCCAGGGGTGCGCTTGCCGTTGCATCAGCGCGTCGCGTTCTTTGGCGTTCAATATCTTCTCCGAAAAAGTTGTTGGAATGGATTGCGGCCACTTAATCTCATCTGCCAATCCATAACGAGGGGATTTTCTGGATCCATTTGTTGCCACATTTCCAACCACTTGCGCGCATCATCGGGTTGTTTTCTAGCCATGAGTAGTTCCATCTGTGCGTTGAGGTAATAACCAAATTCGCTCATATTGAAACGCTTGCGCGTCTGGAGAGGTTTGAGCAACGTGTCGGCTTGTTCTAAATCGCCGCGCTGAATGCACTTGAGCGCTAGGTTGATGCGCGGAAAACTGTAATCGGGATGCTGTTCGAGCAATTGATGCAGGAGGGCATCGGCTTCCTGGTGTTGCCCGCGCAAGTCGTAGATGGTCGCCAGATTGTTCAACAGATCGGGCGCGTGCGGTTCGACTTGGAGCGCGCGGCGCAACAACTTTTCGGCACGATCAAGGTCGCCCGCTTCTTCGGCTCGAATCGAATCCACGAGCCAGGTTTCGACCTGCGCGGAATGATGGAACGTCGGTTCGTCGTTGATTTCGTAATTGAGCAAGATCACCTCTTGCCATTTACCTTCCATCCACATCCGTACCGAACCTTCGGGCAGCAAGCCTGCTTCGGAAACGATTCGCAACGCTGTGTGCCGCATCGAGTCGGGTCCGCGCTGGCTCAAGCCGAAATCGCGCAACGCGGCGAACAGTTCCGGAATCTCGACGATTTGCGCGATTTGCAGTACGAGTTCACGCGATTTGGCGTCGCCGCGATCAAAGAGAACGGGCGCCAGCGCGACGATCTCCGGATGTTGCTGAACGAATTGGCGCATCGCCTCTCTGACCGCGTGTTCATTTGCTGTTTTCCGTGCGAATCGCTCGAGTATCGCTTGCAGGTCTTGGGCAAAGCGCGGCGTGATCCAATTACCTTGCTCGAAGAACCAGGGCGCATGGCGTTCGCCGATTGAATTACGCAGATCATCCAGGTTTTCTTTTGCCAAGCGAAACCCCAGCGCGATGGCGAGTGCGCGTTGCCAGAGTTTGCGCGCCTCGCGTTCATTGCCCAAACGCATGTGAGCGGTGGCAGCGAGATGAAACAGGAGTGGATCGCCGAGTGGCGGTTTGAGATGTCCGGCTTGCTCCGCGCCGTGGAACGCATCGAGGATGGCTTGATCGTCGCCCAGGTACGCCGCGGCTTCGGCTTTGCGCATCCAGCTATCCACCACGATGGACTGGACTGACTTGAGCCGTTCGGCAAAAATCCTGGCTTGCTCGAAATTTCCACTCATCGCTCGATAATGCACCATATTCGCGAGCGCGTGAAAATTATCGGGGTGCTTGGTCAGGACGCGTTCGGTGGTCGCGATTGCCTGCGCGAGGTTGCCTTCGGCACAATACGCTTGGGCGATGTTGTTGAGCGCGGGTGGAAAATCGGGATAACGCTTGAGCAACTCTTCCGCCGTTTCGCGCGCCTGACGATATTTGCCTTGATCGAGCAAACCGAGGACGCGCTCGTGCAACATAGCGATTTCCAAACCCGACTCGCCCGATACGCCTAGGTCGCGCAGCAGATCGCTCATTCTCGCTTCAAGTTCGGTCATCTCTTGGCGTGCTTCCGCCGCGTGCTCGTGCTGAGGAAATTGCTGAAGAAAGTGGCGGAAGGTCGCCAGTGCAGAGGCGAGCCGCAAGTTCCCCAGGTACGCTCCCGCCAGCGCGAGTGTCAAATCGGCATTGGTTGGATCGAGTTTAAGCAAGCGTTCGCACGCATCGAGATAGGTGCGCATGTCGTGGAGTTCATAAGCCACATTGAGTAGTTCACTCAAGACCTCGCCATTGTTGGGATAACGCCGATCCAGTACTCGCAATCGTTCACGTGCCTCCACCCAACGCTTGTGTTCGGTGAGTTTATCTATCTCGCTCAGAGCGTTTTCCAACTGACGGCGGCTCGTGTGACCAGGGCGATGTCTCTTTGGCATAGGACCCTTTCCGAGAAATATGTCGCGCAAGTGCTGAAGATTATAACGCTCCGTTTCATCTTTCGCAGACAGCAGAGATGGCCTAGGTCTTCAGCCAGGACAGGGAGTGAAGCATCCACCCGTGGCTTGGGTTACTTGCTGGACTGCTCTTCGCGCGCCAAATCTTTCAGCATTGCGGTAGCCGTCTCGTGCAAGAGCGGCAAATCCTCGTGAAGGGTCTTCCAAACCACCTCGAGATCCGCGGCAAAGTATTCGTGCGTGATCTTGTCACGCATGCCCACGACTTGTTTCCATGGTACACGGGGGTACTTGTCGCGCCATGCTTTGGGGATATGCCGCGCGGCTTCGCCGATGATTTCTAATGCTCGGACCACCGCAAAGATTTTCTCTTCATTGTCAATGTCGCGCACATAGTCGTGGTACACACGTTGGGCCTTCATAGAGACACGACCTCGGCAAGAATCCGTTGGCCAAGGTAGGGCTTGAGCGTCTTTTTCATCACCAGATCCACCTTGATTCCCACCAACTCACTGAGGTAATTCTCAAGGTCAATATATTGGAAAAGCGATGGTGCTTGCTCAAACTCTACCAGCACATCTAAATCACTATGCGGTTTCTGCTCGCCGCGCACGTACGCGCCGAACACGCCAAGCGATTGGACGGCGTAGCGCGCGCGTAACTCGGGCAGATGCTTGCGCAAGATGCGTTTGGCGCGCGCGAGTTCGACCTTGCGGCGCGTAGTGTCGGAATATCGGCGACGGTTCTTTTTGGGGGTTGGCATTGTCCTTGCTCCTCATGTCCAAGTATAGCACACAACGTACGGTCTGCCAAAACACCCGCGTTCATTCACGTAAGATGTTACTGACCCTCGCTTTCGCATGACCTGACCGATAGGAATGCGCATACATTGGTTGGCTGGACCAGCCACGCGGTCTATTCAATGGCGCAGGTGTGAAATCGAGGCTCAGATGGTGTAGCATCTGATGGTTGGCGGCGAATTTCGCGCAACCGCTTCATCACATCATTTGCGCCGCGCCCAAAGTACTCGTGCAACGCGCGATACTCGGCGAAGAGTTGACGGTACGTCGCGTGATGCGCGGCGTTCAGCTGGTGCGTCACGAGTTTCGCCGGGAACATTCGCCGCGCGGCTTCGGTAATCGAGTCATAGCCGCCCGCCGCACGACCCGCCGCGTACGCGCCCAGCATCGCCGCGCCGAGCGCGCTGGTATGCCCCGACCCCGCCTCGACAAACTCGCGCCCGGTCACATCGGCATAAATCTGCAACAGCAACTTGTTCCGCTCCGCCAGACCACCGCACGCGACGAGTTCGTTCACCGCGACACCATTCTGCTCGAATGTCTCGATGATGATTTGCGTCCCAAACGCGGTCGCCTCGATAAGCGCGCGATAAATCTCTGGCGCGCGTGTGCCGAGCGTCAACCCCACGATGACGCCGCTCAAATTCGCATCCACGAGTGGCGTGCGACAACCGTTCCACCAATCGAGCGCGAGCAACCCCGATTCGCCGGGCTGGAGTTTTGCCGCGTCTTCCTCCAGCAGTTGGTACGGACTGATGCCGCGCGCCTGCGCGCGCTGCGCGTAACGCACATCGAGGTTATGCTCGACGAACCACTCGAACAAATCGCCAACGCCTACCTGCCCGGCTTCATAGCCGAACCAGCCGGGCAGGATGCCATCCTCAACCACGCCGCTGATGCCGGGCACAAGATGCATCGCGCGATCCAGAATCATATGGCACGTGGACGTTCCCAGAATCAACACCATTCGCCCCGGCTCGGTGACGCCGGCGCCGGGCACCGCCGCGTGCGCGTCAATCGTTGCCGCCGCAACCGCGATGCCGGGACGCAAGCCCATCCACTGTGCCGCGCGTTCGGTGAGCACACCGACGCGCGTGCCGGGCGCGACAATCTCGCCGGCAAGTTTGGTCTCGTTCAAACGATCGAGGCGTGGATCGAGCGCGCATAAGAAATCGTTGCTCGGATAGCCCACACCCTTTTGCCACAATGCCTTGTAGCCCGCCGCGCACGCATTGCGCTTGAGCACGCCGGTCATCTGCCAGACGATCCAATCGCCCCCCTCGACGATCTTGTCCGCCGCCTGATAAATTTTCGGCGCATCGTTCAAAATTTGCAGCGTCTTGCTGTGATACCACTCGGAGGAGATGCGCCCGCCGTAGCGCGCGAGCCAGGGTTCATGGCGTTCGCGCGCCAGCGCGTTGATGCGATCCGCTTCCGGTTGCGCGGCGTGATGCTTCCACAGTTTTACCCACGCGTGCGGATTCGCTTTGAACTCGTCCAGCGCGCAGAGCGGCGTCCCGTCCGCGCGCGTCGGCAGAATTGTGCACGCGGTAAAATCCACGCCGATGCCAATCACGTCGTCCGCGCGCACACCGCCTTGCTGCAACGCTTCGGGCACGGCATGCTTTAACGTTTCGATGTAATCGTTCGGATTTTGCAACGCGGTATCGGGTTCGAGTTCGATGCTTGTGCCGGGCAGGTGTTCGTCAATCACGCCATCGGCATAGCGATGCACCGCGCTGCCCACGACTTCGCCGGTTGCCACGTTGACCACCAGCGCGCGTCCGGATTCTGTGCCGAAATCTAGTCCAATGGCAAATTTGGTCATGGAAGACTCCCCACGGAACACGAACCACGTATTGCGTGGTACGTGTTCCGTGTCGTGCATCCCTCGTCGCTAGATTTTCCCGCAGAACGATAGGTTGATGCCCAGCTCATTCATCGCCGCGGCTTTGGCAAAGAGCGCGCGGCGCGCGTCCGTCTCGCTGGGCGCGTAAACGACTTGAATGTGATTCGCCTTGTGGCGTGCCATAAATTGATCGCGCGTGATGCCGCGCATAACGAGGTGCATCATCGGCCATTGTTCAGTCGTCTCCTTCCAGTGCTCTTCGGTGATTTCGCGCGGCAACTCGATCGCTTCGCCCAGACCAATGTCGCAGTTCAAACGATTATTCGCGACGAAGACGCGACTCCATACCACCCAGCCCGGCTTGCTGATGCCTTTGATCGTGCTACCGCCAAGCGGAAAGTACATCGCTGGCTGACGTTCGCCGATGGCGCCGGCGTAGCCACCAACGAGATGCGCGGGCGGCACCGCGCCGGAAATTTCCAGAATCCACACGAACCGATCGCCGATGGTGCGCCCCCAGCGAACATCGTGGAGCGTCGTCTCGGGTGCAAAACCCAGAATGTTCCAGAGGCGATTCGTGATGAGCGCGTCGAGGCCGGCACATTCGTCCACTTCGTTGAAATGCGGGAGCGCGTTGCCGGCGTACAGTTCCTTGCCGTTCGTCTCAGCGTACACGGGTGGTCGCTCGACGTTGTTGAGCAGTCCTTCGACCAGATCGGAGGCGGGCGTCAGGTCTTTGAGTCCTTGCTGATACTGGATGCCGATGGCATCACAACCAAACTCGTCGGCGATGCGCATTGCCGCGATGTACATCTTGCACTGCGTCAACACCTGCGCTTCAGTCAGTTCGGTTTTTTCGTCAGTCCCCAGATTGAATTTCATTCCGCGCGCGAGCAACCAATCGTACACCGCGCGCGCCTCAGCATCGGAGACGGTGAGCATTTTGGCGTAGAGCGCGGACTGGCTCAGGCGTTCCTTGAACACACCGACCGGGCTGAGCAGTTCGTCGGGGATGATGGCGTTGTACATCCCCATACACCCTTCGTCGAAGATGCCCATAATTGCCTTGCGCGCGCGAAACTCGCGCGCGAATTTGATGCCGATCTTTGCCGCGCTCGCGGGCACGCGCACATCGGCATACGCGCGCACGTGCGAGGTATCGTGCGTCACTTTGCCGGTCTTGAGCCACTGGCGCAGCCCGCGCACGAAAAAGCCATCGTCGAAATTTTCGCTCCACAGCGTCGAGTACTTGACGCCGGCTTTGGTGAGCGAGCCGTTGAGGTTGAGCATACCGACCAAGCCGGGCCACTGCCCACTCCAATTGGCGACGGTGAGAATCGGACCGCGATGCGTCATCAAGCCGGGCAAGACGTGATGTGTGTACTGCCACACGGCTTCGGCGACGATGAGCGGCGCGTCGGGTGGAAGCGTACGAAAAACTTCGATGCCGCGTTTTTGCGAGTCCAGAAAACCATGCTTGAGCACCGGATCGTAGGGATGTGCGCGTTTCACTTGCCACCCCTCGCGCGCGACCGCGGCGATGACCTGCTTTTCCATCGCTTCCTGGGCGGGCCAACACATCTGATTGGCGGACAAGCGCAAGTCGCCACTGGCGACGAGATAGACGGTTTTCATAGTTCCTCCTTAAACGACGAATGACGAAGGACAAAGGACGAAAGACGAAGGACAGATGACGAATGGCAAAGGACGAAAGACGAAGGACGAAGGTTCACTCGATTACCGACGCGGTGTGGCGTCTGGCGCGCGAAACACGCTGGCGCAATTTCTCGATGGCGGCTTTGGATTCCGCGCGCAGTTCTTTCAAGAGTTGGGCGGTGGGCTGGGGATTCTGACGCAAGCCGTTCAGGATGATGGCTTCTGCCGCAACAAATTCGGGCGCGATGTCCGCAACCTCTGCCGCAATGTCGCGCGGAATCGTGGTTACGCCGTTGCGATCGCCGTGAAGCAAATCGTTGGGATAAACGACGATGCCGCCGACGTGCACCGGCACGTGAATCTGCGGGATGTGCGCGTAACCGTGCGAGCAGTTGACGCCGCGCGCAAACACTGGAAATTCGAGAGCGCGCACCTGATCAAGATCGCGCGCCGCGCCGCTCGTAATCACGCCGACCGCACCAAAAGTTTTGTACGTCGTGCACATCACTTCGCCGATGGTCGCTGCCGCAGGTGGATCGTCCAAATCCTGAAAGACGACGATCACGGGATCATCAATTTCGCCAAAACGTTCTACCTGCGCATCGTAACTGAAGTACACATCGCCCGCGCGCGGCGGCGCGAACGAACGATACGTCGCCGTCGAAGCAAAGCCGACCATCGGCGGCAAATCGGGAAAGCAAGCGATGATGTGCGCGTCCATATAGCCAGTGTTGCGCGGTCGCACGTCGAAGAGTTCGATGACGTTGCAGATGGTCGGCGTATCGAAGGCGCGGAGTTTGGCGAGGGTTTCGGAAGAAATGTTTGTCATTTGGTCTCCTGAAAATACATTTGTCCACGAAGGTCACGAAGGAACACGAAGAAAAACCTTCGTGAATCTTCGTGTCCTAGTATGATATGATACAAGTATGATATGATACAACAAGAGGACACAGCAGACCGATCGTGTGGAGGTCTAAAAGACCGTCACGAAGTAACGGGTCGCTG
>Ga0308410_1000785_pt1 | contig 17675 bp, 11 predicted proteins | sample HotsprOSTMatCore_FD_203467 | JGI IMG/M metagenome (GOLD analysis project Ga0308410, IMG submission 203467) | Hot spring phototrophic mat microbial communities from Octopus Spring, Yellowstone National Park, Wyoming, United States -... | ecosystem: Environmental > Aquatic > Thermal springs > Hot...
GAGTCCAATGCCGATGCCGAGCCACTGTTCGGGCGAAACCTGGATCAGCATCCGCCCGCCGAGCAGCGTCCCTGCCACTGCCGCCGCGCCGATGAGCGCCAGAAACAGCCATCCGACTCTGAAGCCACTGTTCGTTTCGCCGCTCGTAGCGCGGGGCAGAGGGAGCAGACGATCCATCAGGGTATCCAGCGCGTGACCGATTGGCGCGACGATCCTGCCGCCCACATCTTTCAGCGATGCACGCTGCAAAAGATCATAAAACCACGATTGCGGCGGATTATCGCTTTCAACCATTTCGAGTTTGAATCGATCCGCCCAGACGAGGAGTAGACGCCAGACCAGTTGATCGAGCAGGACGATAACGACGATCAGGGTCGCAATGCCATAGCCGATGGCTGGCAGGTTCTCTGCATTTGCTGCTGTTTGCAGGTATGCTCCCAAACCCGGCAAACGGAAGTCGCGCGCACCGAGTGTAAAAATCTCGGCTGCCATCAGGAAAAACCATCCGCCAGCCCAACTCATCATACTGTTCCAGATCAGGGCGAGCGCACCAAACGGCAGTTCCAGCGTCGTCAACCGGCGCCAGCGGGTAAAACGAAAGATACTGCTCGCTTCGCGCAGTTCGCGGGGAACGGTGGTGAGCGACTGATACCAGGCAAAGGTCATATTCCAGACCTGGCTGGTGAAGATCAGCACGATCGATGCCAGTTCGACCGCGATCCCTTCCGGCAGGATCGCCGTCAGGCTGAGGAGCACAACCGGCAGGAATGAAAGAATCGGCACGCTCTGCAACACATCGAGCAGCGGCAGGAGCACCCGTTCGGCGCGCGGGTTGTAGGCGGCGATATAGCCGTAGATGATGGTAAAAACGAGCGACAGCGCATATGCCCCCGCCATCCGCCCGACCGAGTGCAACGCATAGAACGGCAGCGCGCTGATCGACAGACTGATGTCGGGTCCGCGCACTGCGGCTGGAGCGGCCTCCGCTGCCCAGATGCCAAGCGCCAGCAATCCGACAACGATCAGCAGAATGATGCCATCCGCCCCGGTGAAGCGGGGACGATCAGGCGGAGCCGGCGTGAACACCCGACGGGTTGGTGCAGTCATATGCTCTCCGGGCACTCAGAGGCGACATGATGGCACAACGTCTGCGGCAGTGCAGGCGAGGAAACAGACAGCCGTCGTGCTGTCTGCGCAACGCGGGGTATTATACTACCGGATGGCAATGGTCTCATTCGTCGGGTGCGAGCAGGAGTTGTCAGGCAGCCGTCCGCCGCCCCGCCCGACGCTCAAGCGTCGGGCTGAAAGCACGAAGGGCGCCGCCGCGCCCTCGCTGGTGTGTGCGGATGCTCCGCGCCAGCCCCGCGCCAGCGGGGCGTCGTGCGCGCAGCGCGGACGTTCTCGTGCGCGCAGCGCGGACGTTCACGTCCGCGCGGGCGTTGCGCGCCCTGATGCATGCGCATGCTGCAGAACCAGCCGCGCCGCCCCGCCCGACACTGAACCGGCGGGCTGGGCGCACGACGGGCGCTGCCGCGCCCGCACGCTGGGGGATGCGCACGCGGAGCGCTCACCTTCTTGTCAATGCATGACTGCACCCTCATTCGTCGCGTGGTTCGCAGGTTCGGCGAAGATATGATATAATACGTCACGTCCACGCTTCATTGCTCCTCGTTGGAATGAAGTTGCGAGACCTGCTGTAGCGATCCCCCGGCGCGGAGCCGCAGGGAAACGAAGAAACATCCACAAGAGTGGCGCGTCCGTTTATCGGTAAGCATGCAATGGCTTGACGAACAAGCCTCTTTGAGAAACCGGCGCTCCCTTCAGACGCCCCGTTGCGCCGGGATGCCAGAGTTGAACGTCCGCGTGGTGAGGAGACAGGTTCAATCTTGAGCGCAGAACGATTGCAGAAAGTGCTGGCAAGCGCCGGCATCGCGTCGCGGCGTGACTGTGAAGAGTACATCGCCGCAGGGCGCGTGATGGTCAATGGCAAAGTGGTCCGCATCCCCGGTACACGCGTCGACCCGGAACACGATGAGATTCTCGTCGATGGAAAGCCGATCGGCACAGTGCATCGCCGCACCTATGTGATGCTCCACAAGCCTTCAGGCGTGGTCTCGACAACCGACGATCCGCAGGGTCGTCCAACCGTCGTTGATCTGGTTGATCTTGAGCAGCGCTTGTTTCCGGTGGGTCGGCTCGACTTCGACTCGGAAGGTTTGCTGCTGTTGACCGACGATGGTGAACTGACCCAGAAGTTGACCCATCCGAGTTACCAGGTCGAGAAAGAGTATCGTGTCCTTTTGAACGAAGCGCCCTCGCCGAATGCGTTGCGCGCCTGGCGCACCGGTGTTGAACTGGATGGTGTACAAACGGCGCCTGCCTGGGTCGAACTGATCGAACGCACACCCGAAGGGGCGTGGGTGCGCGTGATTTTGCATGAAGGGCGCAAGCGCCAGATCCGCGAAGTGGCGCGTGTGCTGGGGTATGAGGTGCGGCGATTGATCCGTGTGCGCGAAGGTCCGCTGACTCTGGGAGACCTCCCGAGCGGAACATGGCGCTTTCTTACTGATGAAGAGGTTAATATGTTGCGAGAGCACGCCGAACGAAACGCGGCGATCGCCGGGGCGGAACAGCCGCGTCGGCGTGAACAGGATGAAACGAAGGTCACTGGCGGACGTCGGTTGCGGCGCATCAGTCCGTCAGCCCGGTTGTTGCAGAAAGGTGAAGGGGTGACGGAAACGACTCTGCCCGAACTTGATGAAGCGGTTGGCGCAGAGGAAGAAATGCCGCCGGTCGTCGAGGATGAGCGCAAAGCGCACGATGAGCAGGTCGCCCGCCGTGATGCGCCGCCAGCGCGCGACTTCCGCAGTGATGACCGGGATGCGCGGCGCAGTGAGCGGCGCGATGACCGCAGCGGGCGACACGATGAGCGCTCCTCTGGCGGACCACGCGACTTCCGGCGTGACGAGCGCGGCGGGTACCGGGGCGAGCGGCGTGACGAGCGGGGCGGCGGGTACCGGAACGAGCGACGCGATGAGCGCTCCGCTGGCGGACCGCGCGACTTCCGGCGCGACGAGCGGGGCGGCGGGTACCGGAGCGAGCGGCGCGACGAGCGGGGCGGCGGGTACCGGAGCGAGCGACGCGATGAGCGCTCCGCTGGCGGACCGCGCGACTTCCGGCGCGACGAGCGGGGCGGCGGGTACCGGGGCGAGCGGCGCGACGAGCGAGGCGGCGGGTACCGGAGCGAGCGGCGCGACGAGCGGGGCGGCGGGTACCGGAGCGAGCGGGGCGGCGGGTACCGGAGCGAGCGACGCGATGAGCGCTCCGCTGGCGGACCACGCGACTTCCGGCGCGACGAGCGGGGCAGCGGGCGTGATGAGCGCTCCGCTGGCGGACCGCGCGACTTCCGGCGCGACGAGCGGGGCGGCGGGTACCGGGGCGAGCGACGCGATGAGCGCTCCGCTGGCGGACCACGCGACTTCCGGCGCGACGAGCGGGGCGGCGGGTACCGGGGCGAGCGACGCGATGAGCGCTCCGCTGGCGGACCACGCGACTTCCGGCGCGACGAGCGAGGCGGCGGGTACCGGAGCGAGCGGCGCGACGAGCGAGGCGGCGGGTACCGGAGCGAGCGGGGCAGCGGGCGCGATGAGCGCTCCGCTGGCGGACCGCGCGACTTCCGGCGCGATGAGCGCAGCGGTGGCTATCGCAGTGAGCGGCGCGATGAACGGAGCGGCGAGCGGCGTGACGGGTATCGCAGCGAGCGACGCGACGAGCGTGGGTCGAGAGGCTTTTCGCGCAATGATCGCCCCGCACCACGATCCTCAGAAGATGATGAGGAATAAACCGGTGTAATCCGGGCGAAGTATGGACAATCCTCGTGGGCGCCCGGATGCGACTATGCCGATGGGCAGCAGGCGGCGGCGCAGATCTGCCGCCGCCTGCTGCGGGCGATGCACAGGTCGTTTTTCAGCGAGGGGTGGCAAAGACCTGCGTCCAGTACCGTCCATATGAACCGCCGTCGGCATAGGCGACGCCGATCTCGCGCAGATTGCAGTTCAGCATATTCTGCCGGTGACCCGCACTATTGTACCAACCCTGCACCACATCTTCGGCAGTGCGGTAACCGGCAGCGATATTCTCAGCCGCGCTCCGGTAGGAATAGCCGGTGCGCCTGATCCGATCCCAGGGCGTCGAACCGTCTGATCCGGTATGACTGAAGAAATTGTTCGTCGCCATATCCTGGCTGTGCGCGGCGGCGGCAGCGGTCAGTTGCGGCGAAATTATCAGCGGGGCGCATCCCGCCGCCACACGGTGCTGGTTCGTCAGATCGACGACCTGCCGGGCAAGCGGTGATATGGTGCTCGCGCTGCTGGTATTGGACGTTCCCGGCACAATGACGGACGGCAGGTACACCCTGGCGTTCGCAGCCGGCGCGATGTCACTTTCGGCAGGAACGGCGATGTCGGTGTCGGTTGCCGGTTCGCCGATGTCGGCGGGGAGATCAACTGCCGTTTGAGCGGATAGCGTGAGGGGTATCAGGCTCAGTACAGCGGCAATGATGAGAACTGCAATGCGATATGGCAAGGGCATGGATGCGCTCCAAAAACGTTCTGCTACAATGAAGGCGCCGTCGTTCTTTACCTCAATTTTAAGGTTTACTCGCTCGCCTGGAAATAGCCCGATAGTCCCCGCGCTGCATGGCTCCTGGTACGCCAGTTGATTGGGTCCCTCCGGTCAATGCGCCAGAACGTAGCACATCGGCGCACACTGGCGCACGAAGCCTTTGAGTTCCAGGACGGCCAGCGCGGCCGATACTTCGTAGACCGGCATGGATGAGCGGCGTTGCAGATCATCGATGTGGAGCGGCTCATACCCGACCAGCGACAGCACCGCCGCCTCGACGGGATCGTCGGGCAGGGCGGCGCGCACCTCCTGCTGACTGGCCGCCACACTCATATCGAGCGCGTCGAGAATGTCGCCTGCGCATGTCACCAGACCCGCGCCATTGCGGATCAGTTGATTGGTCCCTTCAGAGCGCGGGCTGAAAATCGGTCCCGGCACGGCAAAGACGTCGCGCCCCTGTTCGAGCGCATAATCGACCGTGATCAGTGCGCCGCTCTTCACACCGGCTTCCACCACCAGTACGCCGCGCGCCAGGCCGCTGATCAACCGATTGCGCACCGGAAAGAGTTGTGGGATGGGGCGTGCGCCGGGCGGAAACTCTGAGATCAGAGCGCCGCTGCCGGCAATGCGTTGCGCCAGGGCAGTGTGCCGTTCGGGGTAGACCATATCGGCGCCGCATGGCAAAATCGCCAGCGTGCGTCCGCCAGCGTCGAGTGCGGCGGTATGCGCAATACTGTCGATCCCAAGCGCCAGACCGCTCACAATCGTCACGCCCGATTCGACGAGTCCGGTCGTCAGGCGGCGAGTGGCTTCGCGTCCATAGGACGTCGGTTGGCGGGTGCCGACCACGGCAACACTCCAGGCATCGGCGTCGGAGAGCGCGCCGCGCACGTAGATCAGCGGCGGCGGTGAGGGAATATGGCGCAGGAGCGAAGGATACGCGGGGTTCTCACGGTCGATGAGGGTGATGCCGGCGCGCCGGGCGCGTTCCATCTCACGGTCGAGATCGAGCGTGCGCCGTGTTTCGATCAGGGCTTCGATCAGTTTGGGTTCCAATCCAGCAGCGGCAAGTTCAGCAGCAGACGCGCGCCAGGCGGCTTCGATAGAGCCGCACCGTTCAATCAGGCGATCAAGGCGGGCCGGACCAATGCCATTCACCCGGTTGAACCCCAGGTAGTAACGAGTGTTTTCCATAACGCACCTGACTCTCCTGCGAGAGCGGCAAGCGGCAGACCCGTACCTGCCGACAGTGTGTAGTATACTGTTCGTGCATTACCAGAGTTCGATGGCACGCAACGGGCGCAACGTCGCCGCAAGGTCGCTCAGGTCGGCGTCGAAGCCGTACCGTTGCGCCAGATCGTGTGCGCGGGCGCTGAGGTCTGTGAGGGGGACAGGCGTGCGACCGGCGCCAAACACGACGAGGGAGTGACGCAACGGCGTCGCCAGGGTTGCGGGAAATGCAGTGCGAAAAAGACGCATTTTTGCAAAAAGATGTGGGTCACTGCGCAGAACATTGACGCCAATCACCCCGCCGGGTTGCAAACGCTCCCGGCAGAGCGCATAAAACTCCGCCGTCGCCAGATGATCCAGATTGTCGCGCGCATCGCTGAACGCATCCATAATGATGATGTCGTAACCGTCCGACGTCGACTGGAGATACGCCTGTGCATCGGCAATATGGAGGCGCTGTCGCTCATCGAACGTCACGCCGAAATAGTCGGCGGCGACGGTCTCGAACACCGGATCGACATCGACATTGTCGATGATGACATCGGGCAGATGGGCGTGCAGCGCCAGCGAGATGCGTCCCCCGCCAAAACCGAGCATACAGACGCGGCGCGGCGACGGGCGCCAGAGGAGCGTGAGCAAGAGGGCGCGATTATATGGCGCAAGGAGATGCAACGGACGCTCGATGTCGATCCGCGACATCGGTCCGTCGAGTGCCCCGCTTTCCGGGTTCAGAAAGAAGAGACTGATGAAGGTTGCGTCCTTGATCACCCAGAGACGCACCTGTGGCAGCGCCTGATCGTAAATGACGCCATCGGGAAGGGTGCGGAGCCGCGCGAGGCGTCGGGTCAGCGCAGTCGTGTACGAGGCGAGGCGAGATGTTGCTCCTTCTGACGCCATACGCTGCACTCAGCGATCATTGCGGGGCCAGATCGTCCAGAGCGCGGCGCCCGCCGCCACTGCCCACGACCAGAACGCCTCGTCGGCAAACCCATTGATGCGCAGCAGCACCCCGCCAATGAACAGCGCAGCCGCAATAATGCCGCCGGAGAGCCGGTTCGTCGCCCGTTCGACGCGCTTCATACCCCGCTCGAGGCGTGACAGGTCAACGCGCATCTGCAGTTCGCCGCGATTGGCAGCTTTGTAGTAAGCGTCCATCTGCCGTGGCAATGTTGCCGCAACCTGGCTGAGCGCCGTCACCTCACGACGGAACTCTTCCAGCCAGTCGCCATTCTTTCGCTCGCGGTCGAGCATCGCCTGCGCGAATGGCTGTGTCTCTTCGAACAGATTGATGTCGGGATGCAGTCCGGTCACGATCCCGCTCACCAGACTGATCGCCCGCCCCAGGTAGATCAGGTCCTGTGGTATCTGAAAAGGGAGATCACGCACGAGGTGCTCCGTTTCATCGAACAATTTTTCAACGTCGATATTGGTCAATTCGCGTTGAGAGCGCGCATAAGTATGACGCAGCACGATCTGCAGCGCCTGAATGATCGGGCGGCGGTCAGCGCCCGGCAGGATCATGCCCAGGCGATCAAGCGCTTCAACGATGCGCTCCGGGTCGTTGGTCGCCAATCCGATCACGCCGCTCCGCATGATTTCCATTGTTGTCGGCGGCAGATAGCCGACCATGCCGCAGTCGAGCAGAATGAGCGTAAATGGCGCTCCCGGCTTGACGCCGTTGGTCTGTGGCGGCGGCGGACCCTCGACGCGCACGAAGATATTGCCGGGGTGCGGATCGGCGTGGAAGAAGCCGTCGGTAAAGAATTGTTTCAGGTATGCGCGATTGAGGCGGGCGGCGACTTCGGCGCGATCCACGCCCGCCCGATCAAGAGCGGCATAGTCGCTGATTTTGATGCCATCGACGCGCTCCATGATCAGCACGCGTCGGGTCGAAAGTTCCGGGTACGGTTTGGGGAAGTACACCCCTGGCGTATCGGCGAAATGAGCGCGAAAACGCAGCGCGTGCTGCGCTTCGCTCACATAGTCGAGTTCCTCGCGCAACACGCGGGCGAATTCCTCAAAGAGGAGTTCCAGATCGGCGCGTCGCCGGATCAACGGATAGTTCTTCACAATGCGCACTGCCCAGAGCACGGCGCTCAGGTCGATCTCGACGATTTCATCGATGCGTGGGCGCTGTATCTTGATCGCAACCGATCGCCTATTGTGGAGTTCGCCGTAGTACACCTGACCAAGCGATGCTGCCGCCACCGGCGTCGGGTCGAAGCGGGCAAAGATGTGATCGGGCGGCTTGCCAAGTTCGGTCACGAGCGTTTGCAGCACATAGGGCAGCGGCGCCGGCGGCACTTCGTCTTGCAAACCGGCCAGTTCATCGGTGATTGCCGCCGGAAGTACATCGGCGCGGGCGCTGAGGAACTGACCGAGTTTGATCAACACGCCGCCCATCCGCACCGCCAGGCGACGAAAATCACGCGCAATGCGCTGGTAGCGGGCGACGCCGGTGCGCTGCGCGTACCAGCGAGTCAGGCGGTAGCGGTTGAACAGAATGTCGAAAATGAAGACATGGACGATCACCCGGAAGAAGAACCAGGACACACGAAGAAATCGCCGCCGTCTTGGCACCGGGAATGGGCGAAGATCGGGCGGCAGCGGTGGAAGCGCAGATATGGCGCCGGTGTCCGAACCGGTCGTTGTCGGCCTTGTGACCGTTTGCACATGTCGTATTATAGCATCACCTTTCACACGGAAACCCATGGTTTCTGTTATCATTCGATTATGCGCACCGCGATCTGGCTGATTCGCCACGGGCAGACCCTGCTCAACAAACAGCGTCGCTATCAGGGAAGAACCGATAGCCAGTTGACGCCCTTCGGCGTCCAACAGGCGCTGGCGCTGGCGCATCGTCTGCGGCGGCTTCCCTTCACCATCGCGGTCATCAGCCCCTGTGAGCGGGCGCGCGCAACCGCAGCGGCGATTCTGCAAGGGCGCGCGGTAGCGATGGTCGAGGATGCGCGCTGGAGCGAAACGAACCATGGTCGCTGGGAAGGGTTGACGTATGCCGAGGTGCGCGCACTGTTTCCTGAAGAATCCATTGCACGCTTCGCCGATGCGTTGCACGGGCGGGCGCAGGGCGGCGAAAGCCTCGCTGAAGTCCATGCCCGCGTGCTGGAAGCGTGGAACGCCTTGGTGCGCGAGGATCGCGGCGGTCGCATCCTCGTCGTCACCCACGCCACCCCCATTCAGTTGATCCTGTGCAGCATCTCCGGTCTGGCGCCGACCGATCACTGGCGTTGGCGCATCGATCCGGGCAGCCTGACCGCGCTCGATGTCTATGGCGGGGGATCGATCGTGCGGGTGGTCAACGAAACGCCGCTGCTGGCGCGTGGCGGCATAGAACAGGACTGACGCCGGTGGCGAGTGGCGGGTGAGGGGTGATGAGTTTGAGTCAGTCTTTGTTCCTGCGTGGAAACCTTCCCCAGGACGCACGGCTGTGCGCTCCTCCAGGGCTGTCGCACTACCGTTCCTTCGGCAATGTTCCCGCCTGCACTTCACAGGCTCAGGGCATCCCCTTCCCGCCTGCACAACCTTAATCCGCTCACCGCTCGCGCACATCCACCTGTGCCGGTCATCCCGTACAATGATTGGGTGCAGGTGCACAGGTTCGAGAGCAACGTTCCAGGCTCTTCTCTCAATGTCGAGATGTTGTCGCAATCTTCTGCCCGACAGCGCCGGACAATGACAGGAGAGCACATGTTGTGAACATTGCATTTATCGATTCATGGGTTCAATCGAGCGCCGAAGGAAGCGGCACCGCTGTCGCAATCGGCGGGTTGCACCGCACGCTCCGGCGACGCGGCATCCGCGTGACGCGGCTGGCGCCACTGCAACCCTGGCCCCGCAATCTAACGGTGCGCCGCCTGCTGTTCAATCTTCACCTGCCAGCGATCCTCAATCGTCTGCGCTACGATCTGGTTGTTGGCTTTGATATCGATGGATTCCTCTGGTCGAAGCGTGAGCGACGCACGCCGTACCTGGCAAGCATCAAAGGCGTGCTGGCGGAAGAGTCGCGCCAGGAGCGCGGCGCGGTTCGGCGGTTGCTCTGGTCGCTGTCGCGTCTCGAAGGCGTCAATGCGCGCAACGCCGACGGCGTCATCACGACGTCGGACTATTGCCGGGGGGCGATACGGCGGCACTACGGCGTGAAAGAACAGCGTGTGCGCCTGGTTCCCGAAGGGATTGACCTGCAGCGCTGGCGACGCATTGCCCGGGAAACGCCACGACACAGCGATGGAGCGACCATCCTCTGCGTGGCGCGCCAGTATCCGCGCAAGCATATCGCTGATCTTCTGCGCGCCATGCCGCTGGTGCGCGCTACGGTTCCCAATGCGCACGCCGTTATTGTCGGTGATGGACCGGAGCACGCCAACCTTCGCGCGCTCGCCGCTGAGTTGCGCCTCGGCGATGCCGTGAATCTGGTCGGCGCCATTCCCGACGACGATATTGTTGCGCACATGTACCACTGCGCCGATATTTTCTGTCTGCCCAGCGTTCAGGAGGGATTCGGCATCGTCTTCCTCGAAGCGATGGCAAGCGGTCTGCCTATTGTGGCGACGACAGCCACAGCAATCCCTGAGGTGGTTCCGCATCGCCGCGCCGGGTTGCTTGTGCCGCCGGGCAATGTCGGTGCGCTGGCGGAGGCGTTGATCGAACTTCTGTGCAACCCGGATCAGCGCGCGCTGTACAGCGCCTTTGGACAGGCGTATGTCGAGGCGTATGATTGGGAGTGCGTCGCTAATCGATTTCTCGAACAGATCGAGTCGTTTGCGCACAACACCGTTGTGCGCGCGGCATAGAGCGCGGTCAAGGTCCCGGGTGTCCAGCGCCTTCTCCTCTACACCTTCCCTTTTCGCAGGGCGAGTCCCGGCGACTGCACCCTCATTCCGGCAGATGGCAGGCAATTTGCTGCTGCTGCCTGATAGTGATTATTCCCCGGCGCTGCAATTCTCCAACATGGACGCCATTGCCGTTCGCTGGTTTCGCGTCTGCGTTTGGGGAGGAACCGGGGGCAGCGGGGAGTCCACGCTCTTTGGGCGTCAATGCGGATGGAAGCGCAGGTGGAAGAGACTTTTTGACGAGGGGGATGTCAAGAATATCGACGAAGCGATGCGCTTTGATGTTTTTCGCCCGCAGATGCTGGATGAGCGGGTCATAACCGGTATCTTTCGATATAATGTGCAAGTGCGCCTCAGGGTCGCGCACCGCCAGCACGCCGGGATAGAAGGCGATATGAAAATCGAGCGCATTCGCGCCATTGCCGGACAGTTTGACGCAGGTTGCGCGCGATCCCATGCGGTGCATCGCCAGCGCGAATTGAAGCGGCGCCGATTTCTGGCCTGCGCCGACAACGACGATCACACGCATCTGTTGGTGGTCGAGCAGCGGCAGGAGGTCGGGCTGGACGTTTTCGTAGTCGATGAGGACGTAGTCAGCGGTGATCGAATCTCCATTCGTTCTCGCGGCGTCTATCGTCAGTGTCCTTGCAATCCATTACCGATTTATAACCGTACAAAGGCGTATTCATGTCCATGAAACCGCTCATTGACGTTTGCAATGTCGTCAAAATCTACCAGATGGGGGATGTCGAGGTGCATGCGTTGCGCGGGGTCTCACTCACCATCGACGAGGGGGAGATGGTGGCGATCATGGGACCATCGGGCAGCGGCAAGAGCACCCTGATGAATATTCTCGGCTGTCTGGATCAACCGACATCGGGAACCTACCTGCTCGATGGAGTGGACGTCGGGAGTCTGAACGACGACGATCTGGCGGCGATCCGCAATCAGAAGATCGGGTTTGTGTTTCAGCAGTACATGCTGCTGCCGCGCACCACGGCGCTGCGCAACGTGGAACTGCCGCTGCTCTACAGCACGAGCAACGGGCGCGACCGCGCCGACCGAGCGCGTGTGGCGCTCGAAGCCGTCGGCATGAGCGATCGCCTGCACCACAAGCCGAACGAACTCTCCGGCGGGCAGCAGCAGCGTGTCGCCATTGCACGCGCGCTGGTCAACAATCCGCGCATCATCCTGGCGGACGAGCCGACCGGCGCGCTGGACACGAAGACCGGCGAGGAGATTATGGGCATCTTCGAGCGCCTGAACCGCGAACGCAACATCACCGTGATTCTGGTGACCCACGAGCACGATGTCGCCCGTCACGCCAGGCGAATCATCCATATGCGCGACGGGCAGATCGCTGATGTTACAGCACGCGTGTGATCTCGGCGAACAGGTTGTGTTCCTGGTTAGCGGCGGTCAAGGCGTCTTCGCCTCCCATAACGACAAGCGCCGCCTGGTCGCGCAGCGTGTCGAGCACATCGGCGAAGGCGCGGAAGTCGGCTGGTGTCGTGCCAAGCACTTCGTCGCGCACCTGCTGACGATAGGCGTCGTCGTCGCCGACCAGGTAACGCACCATAGCCGTGAAACCGCGCGCGTCCGGGAGCTGGTAGGCGTCGAGGTCAGCAATGACGCCGATGATCGCGCGGGTCAACTCTTTCGCGCTCAGGTCGAGCTGGCGCAAAAATGCGGCGGAACGGTCGTACACATCGATAGTGCGCAGCAGATTGGGGTCGCGATACGATGTGTAACTGAAGACGCCCGAGCGCGGGTCGAACGAACAGAAGCCGCCGTAGGCGCCGCCCTGCTCGCGGATCTGTTCCCACAGCCAGGTCGTCATCAGGTAGCGCGTCACCACCAGCGCTGAGCCGTGCAGCCGATACCCCATGCGGTAGAGGTCGGCGCCTTTGGCGACGTAGTTGACATTGGCGGGAATGATTAACCCTTCCGATGGCGCGTTTGTGTGCGGGTTCCACGCTGCTGGCGCCGGCGTCCCGACTGGCAGGCGGTCGAGGAATGCTTCGAGGTGCGGACGGAACCGCTCCCATCCGGCGGCGTCCACCGTCACATTGACCAGCAACGTGCTGCGGTCGACGAGTCGCAGGCGCATCTGCTCAAGCACTGCCTGCACCGTTTCCCAGTCGTCATCGATAGCCTGTTCGATCCGGCGCAGGAACAGCAGGTAACTGACGCCGCCGATCTGCTCGGCGACCCAGTCGGCTTCACTGAAGCGCGCACGCAGGCGCGTAGCGACCACCGTGTGACCGGCGGGGATCAGGCTGGCTTCGCGCGAGGCGCGCTCTTCGCGCACAATCTGCCGGATGCGCTCACGATTGTCAAGGCGCGCCGACAGCACCACGTCGCGCAGAATATCGAGCAGCGCATCGCTCTTCTCGACAACCGCTTTGCCGCGCAGGAACAGCCACGCAGCGCCGATGCTGCGTCCGCGCATCGCCGAGGCGAACGACTGCGGGAAGATGCCGCCAGTATCGCGCCCGATCCGTTGGATCAGTTGAACGATATCTTCGCGCTGTGTGCCGGTTTCGAGGAGCGCGCGCCCGAACATGGTGACATACGGCAGGAACTCCTGCGGTAGCGCGCGCAGATTCATGCCAATGTCCACATACACGATGCCGTTGGTAAACAGATCGTGGAACAGCACGCGCGTTGAGTCGATCGCCAATGCTTCGGTCGGGATGGTCTTGATCGTCCGGTCGAGATCGGCGATTGTCAGGCTGGGCAGCGACGCAAGCGCCTCCGGGGGATCGGGAGTTTCCTGGATCTGCTTGAGGCGCGCGGCAGTCGCGCGGATTGCTTCGATCTGTGCGTCGTCGAGCGTCGCGCGGATTGCTGCCAGACGTTCGCGTTCGGCGGCATTCTGGCGGTTGGTCAGTTCCAGATCGGGAACGAGCACGACCGTCGTGCGATGGGGGTTGCGCAGCAGTTTTGCGTCGATCAGGCGCTCGAAGAAGCGTTCCCTGCGGTTCAGGCGCTCCTTGACCACGCGCAGCGGCGCTTCGAACATAAGCGGCGCCAGCGGGTCGTCGCCGTAGAGCCAGGTGTCGAGCGTGCGGATCAGGACGGCCAGCCCGCGTGGGAAGGAGCCGGTATTGTTTTCGCGCAACCGAAACTCGACAGTGTTGACCGCCGCCTCGATGGTTTGCGGATCAATCCCGTCGCGCACCAGGCGCCCCAGTGTTCCGATGATCAGGTCCTCAGCCGCGCCGATGTTCTCACCTTTGACCCCTTTCAACCCGACAGTAAAGTAGGTCTGGCGCAGGTGGGCGAACCCCGATCCGGTCAGGTTTTCACCCAGACCGGAGTCGATCAACGCCTTGCGCAGCGGCGAGGCTGGCGTGCCGACCAGCGCGTGCTCCAGGATGTCGAGCGCCAGCGCCTCTTCGACGTTGGGAGGTTCGGGGAGCAGCCAGTTGACCGTCACCATATGCTTGCCGAGGCTGTTCGGACCAGCCGGGTGCGGAACTTCGATATGCTGCGGCTCGCTCAGTTGAGGTTGCAGCCGAATTGTCGAGTCGACCGGGATGCGCTCGAACGGCGCCAGGACGCGCTCGAGCAGGCGCAGGCGCTCTTCTGGATCGTCGTCGCCGTAGAAGAAGATCAGCGCATTCGAGGGATGGTAGTAGCGCTCATGGAACCCCTTGAACTGTTCGTAGGTCAGGTTGGGAATCTCCGCCGGATCGCCGCCGGAGTCAACGCTGTACACATGATTGGGGAACAGCGAGCGCTGCACCGCCAGGTAGAGCACGCGGTCGGGCGACGCATTGGCGCCCTTCATCTCATTGAACACCACGCCGCGATAGCCGAGCGAGCCATCGTCGTTCAATTCGTAGCGCCACCCCTCCTGCTGCAACACCTCCGGCGTGATGCGCGGATGGAAGACCGCGTCGAGGTAGACATCGACCAGATTATAAAAATCTTTCGCATTTGTTGATGCAACCGGATAAACGGTTTTATCCGAATATGTCATGGCATTGAGAAACGTTTTGAGCGACCCCTTGAGCAATTCGACAAATGGCTTTTTCAGGGGATACTTTTCGGAACCGCACAGGACGCTGTGTTCGAGAATATGCGCCACACCGGTCGAGTCGGGAGGCGGAGTGCGGAAAGTGATGCCAAAGACCTTATTTTCATCATCATTGATCAACGAGAGAAGTTCGGCGCCGGTAGCGACGTGGCGATACAGGCGCGCCAGTGAGTTCAACTCAGAGATCGGCTGCTCACGGAGCAGTTCAAAGCCATGGATTACATTCATCGCTGCCTCGATTCTTATGTAAGAAAATAGTGTTTATTAGCAATTGTACCAGATTTTCCCGTATGCAAGAAAAGCGGCGCCACGAGCGTCCGCCGAACCGAATCCGGGCGACGATCTCCCCGATGACCGGCGAGCGCCTCTTCTGGGTTGGGATATCGAACGCTGGAACGACATAGCCCCCGTCGGCGTCAGCACACCCGTCTCGCGGTAGATGGCGACACGCTGATCGCCATGATAGCGCAGACGATCAAGATCGTTCAACCCGCACTCCAGGCGTCGCCGCGCTGCAACCGCCGGATCGATTGCACCGACGATCATGATTGGCTCGCTGCGCTGCTCCAGCGCCCGGCATACCATCGATCGGCTGCACGGTCGCTGAGAATCTGTGCAAGTTGATGACAAACCTTTGCAACTTAAAATCAACCATTTCCGGGGTTCCTGGCTTTTTCCCCTTTCTAAAGGCTCAAAACGCCTCTCCGTCGGAGATGAAAGAATGATGAGAAATCTTTTCAAAGGCTGTTCAAAACATTGACATCATAGAGGTTGAGGTATATAATCTGTGTGAACGAACGAGAGAGGCACTCACCTCGCGGGAAGAGAAAAGAGGTTCTTCCATGGACAATCGATACTCCAGCGAGCAGATCTACCCGGCAGCGACCTCCCGCACCGACACCCCAGACGACCACGTGCTGATAGCGGCGATCGCCAAAGGTGACAGCAGCGCGCTCGAAGCGCTCTACGACCGCTACTCCTCTGTAGTCTATCGCATGGCGCTGCGGATGCTGAAACATCGCGAACTGGCGGAAGAGGTTGTCCAGGAAGTCTTCTGGCGCGTCTGGCGACGCAGCGCCAGTTTCGACGTCGAGCGCGGGCGGGTGGCGCAATGGTTGTTCGGCATCGCGCACAACCTGTGCATCGATGAACTGCGCCGCATGCGCGCGCGCCCGACTCAGATCTACGAGGATGTCGATCACCCGGTTATTCAGCAACTGGCTGACGAACAGATCGATGTGCCAGAGGCTGCGTGGGCGTTCGAGCAGCAGCGGGTCATTCGTGACGCGCTCGATCACCTGCCCGAGGCGCAGCGTCAGGCGGTTGAACTGGCGTACTTCGGCGGTCTGTCGCACCAGGAGATTGCAACAAAACTCAACCGACCGCTTGGTACGATCAAGACGCGCGTGCGCCTGGGGCTGCAGAAACTCAGTGTGCTGCTGACGGCGCGCGGGTTGCAGCCGGGGGATGCGTCGTAAGTGCGGCTCGTCCTCTCTCTGAATTCAGCCTCTTCCGCCGGGAACGCAAGCGGAAACGTGGAACAGACAGCGGAGCGCTCCCATAGTCGCCCATGCGCCCAGAAGAGGGGTATGCTGGTGAGCGTCGCGCGATCAGCCCGCAAGGCGCTCCGCACTGAGGCAGGGCTTCCAGCCCGCCGAACCAGGCATAATGGCAGGGCTTCCTGTCTGCCGGAAACAGGCGCGACAACCATGGCGCCCAACAGGCGAACGTTCTGACAGCGTAACGCCATCCGCAACAATGGGATCGACCCATACGATTCGCCGCCATTGACAGACCTGCACACGCGAAGTATCATGCCCTCTTGACGCCGGGTATCCACTGCCGCGGCATTGGTGCAGGCGATAGCGCGCGGCTGACCCGCGCTTCTGGAGAGGCTCTGTTGGTGCGCAATTGGAAGTTGTGGCTGGGGATCGTCGTTAGCGCCGTTTGCCTCTGGATTGCGCTTCGTGGTCTCGACTTCCAGACCTTCTGGCTGGTTATGCATCAGGCGAATTACTGGTGGCTCGCGCCCGGCGTCGGGGTCTATTTCCTGGCAGTCTGGGCGCGCACCTGGCGCTGGCATTATATGCTGCGCCACCTGGCGCCGATTCCGGTGTCGCGCCTGTTTCCTATCGTCGTCATCGGCTACATGGGGAACAACGTTTACCCCGCGCGCGCTGGCGAAGTCCTTCGCTCGTATGTCCTGAAACGCAAGGAACATGTGCCGATCAGCGCATCCCTGGCGACCGTCGTGCTTGAACGCCTCTTCGATGGCCTGGTCATGCTCCTGTTCGTCTTCGTGACGTTGCCGTTCGCGCCGTTGCCGCCGGTCTACTCCTCGCTGATCACGATCCTCAGCGTCATTTTTCTTGCGGCGCTGGCGGCGTTTCTGGTCATCGCCGCGCGACCGGCGCGTATGAGCCGCGCCTATGCCTGGATTGTTGATCGGTTCGTGCCCACACGCTTCCGCCCGATCGTTCACGGTCTGTTCGACCGCTTCGTCGAAGGGTTGCAGTCGCTGCGCAGCCCGCGCGACCTGGCGCTGATCTTCGTGTCGTCGACGTTGATCTGGTTGACCGAAACCGGCAAGTATTGGTTCGTGATGCATGCGTTTCCTTTTGAAACATCGTTCCTGGTGCTGATGCTGATGACCGCTGTGGTCAATCTGTTTACCACGCTCCCTTCAACGCCAGGGTACATCGGCACGTTCCACGTGCCTGGCATTGCAGTGTTGATGGCGTTCAACGTCGATCAGGCGGTGGCGACCAGCTATACGGTCGTGCTCCATGTGGCGCTCTGGTTGCCGATCACCGCGCTTGGCGCCTGGTATATGCTCAGCGAGCGCCTGGGGTGGGGCGATTTTGGCAGGGCGACGGAGGCGGTGCGGTGAAAGTCGCAATTATTGGCGCAGGAGTCGCGGGGTTGAC
>Ga0308410_1000787_pt1 | contig 17670 bp, 12 predicted proteins | sample HotsprOSTMatCore_FD_203467 | JGI IMG/M metagenome (GOLD analysis project Ga0308410, IMG submission 203467) | Hot spring phototrophic mat microbial communities from Octopus Spring, Yellowstone National Park, Wyoming, United States -... | ecosystem: Environmental > Aquatic > Thermal springs > Hot...
GAGGAGATCGCCGCCAGCGGCCGCAGCCTTGCGGATCGCTGGCTGGAGCGGGCCGCCTCGGCCTGGCACGGCGAGGTGTCGCGGATCTTCGCCGAGGGCGCCTTGTAACCGCCGCGACGCCCCCCCGCGCTGACGGACAAGATTATACGACTGCCGCGCCGCCACGATCACCGCGGCGCGGCGACCGCCTGTTCGAACGCCGTCGTGGCCAACGACGGCAGCAGGTTCAGCGCAGCGCTGTGCCGCCGACGGTGAGGCCGCGCAGCTTGAGCGTGGGCTGGCCGACGCCCACGGGCACGCCCTGGCCGTTCTTGCCGCAGGTGCCGATGCCGGGATCGAGGGCGAGGTCGTTGCCGACCATGGTCACCTTGGTCAGCGCATCCGGGCCGTTGCCGATCAGGGTCGCGCCCTTGACCGGCGCGCCGATCCGCCCGTGCTCGATCAGATACGCCTCGGAGGCGGAGAACACGAATTTCCCGGAGGTGATGTCCACCTGGCCGCCGCCGAAGTTCACGGCATAGAGGCCGCGCTCGACCGAGGCGATGATCTCCTCCGGCGCGTGCGGTCCGGCCAGCATCACCGTGTTGGTCATGCGCGGCATCGGCACATGGGCGTAGGACTGGCGCCGACCGTTGCCGGTGGGCGCCGCTCCCATCAGGCGCGCGTTCAGTCGGTCCTGCAGGAAGCCCGCCAGGATGCCGTCCTCGATCAGCACGGCGCGGCCCGACGGCGTGCCCTCGTCGTCGATCGTGATGGAACCGCGACGATCCGGGATCGTGCCGTCGTCGACCACCGTCACGCCGGGCGCCGCGATCCGCTGCCCGAGTAGCCCGGCGAAGGCGGACGTCTTCTTGCGGTTGAAGTCGCCCTCCAGCCCGTGGCCGATCGCCTCGTGCAGCAGGATGCCGGGCCAGCCCGGACCAAGCACCACCTCCATCTCGCCTGCGGGCGCGGCCACCGAATCGAGATTGACGATCGCCTGGCGCAGCGCCTCGTCGACTGCGTGCCGCCAGGTCCCGGCCGCGACCAGGCGGGCCGCTTCGAACCGCCCGCCGGTTCCATAGCTGCCGGTCTCGCGCCGGCCGCCCTGCTCGACGACGACCGCGACATTCAGCCGCAGCAGGGGCCGCACATCGGCGGCCCGCACGCCGTCGGCGCGGATGATCTGCACCGCCTGCCACTCGGCGGCGAGGCTCGCCATCACCTGTACGACGCGGTGGTCCTTGCCGCGCGCATAAGCGTCGATCTCGGCGAGCAGCCGCGCCTTGGCGGCGAAGTCGAGAGCGGTGACGGGATTGGCATCCGAATAGAGCCGCGCATTGGTGGCGCGCGGCGCGACATCCATGCGGCCGCCCTGCCCGGCCTTCACCCCGCGCACGGTCTCGGCCGCCCGCTTCAGCGCCGCCTCGGTGAGCTCGCCGGCGTGCGCGTAGCCGACGGCCTCGCCGCATACCGCGCGCAGCCCGAAGCCGAGCGCGGTGTCGAAGGCGGCCGAGCGGATGCGGCCGTCCTCCAGCGCAAGCGCCTCGCTCTCGCGGTACTCGAGGAACAGTTCACCGTCGTCCATGCCGGCGAGCGCGGCCTGCGCGAGCATGGTGGCGCCGGCGCGGTCCAGCGTCGCGTCGGCGCGGGCGAAGAACAGCGCATCGGTCGTCTCGAGATGGCTCACGGCGGCGCTCCCGATCGGGCACTCACTGCGCTGCGGTCGCGCGGCGCAGCACGCGCGAGGCGGGCAGGCGCAGCACCGCGGTGGTGCCCTCGCCTGGCACGCTGGTCAGGTGCAGCGACCCGCCATGCGCCTGCGCGAGCGCGCGCGACAGGAAGAGCCCGAGCCCCGAGCCCTGATAGCGTCGCGAGAGCGAGGAGTCGAGCTGCACGAAGGGCTGGAACACGCGTTCGAGGTCCTGTTCGGCGATGCCGATCCCGGTATCGATCACCCGCAGTTCGATGCCGCCCGCCTCGTCGAGCCGCGCCGTGACGCGCACCGATCCGCCCGGGCCGGTGAACTTCACCGCGTTCGAGACCAGGTTCAGCAGCACCTGCCGCAGCCGCCGCTCGTCGCCCCGCAGCGGCGGCAGGTCGTTCGGCACGGCGAGCTCGAGTGAGACCGCGGCGGTGCGCGCGGCCGGGTCGAGGAGGCGCAGCGCGGTCCGCGCGAGGCGCGCGAGATCGATGCGGTCCTCGGCGAGGTCGATCCGTCCGGCCTCGATCCGCGCGACGTCGAGGATGTCGTTGATCAGCGCGAGCAGATGCCGGCCGGCCTCGTTGATGGCGCCTGCGTATTCGGCGATCCGTTTCGGATCCGGCCGCGTGGCGTCATGTATCAGCGCCTCGGAGAAGCCGATGACCGCGTTCAAGGGCGTGCGCAGCTCATGGCTCATGGTGGCGAGGAACTGGCTCTTCGCCCGACTTGCCGCCTCCGCCTCCGCGGCGGCCTGGCGCAGCGCCGCCTCGGCCTGCTTCTGCTCGGTGACGTCGGTATAGGTGACGACGAAGCCACCGTCGGGCGTGGGGTCGGAGCGCACCTCGAGCACCCGCCCGTCGGGACGGGTGCGCCAATGGATGCTCGAGATCGAGCGATCGTGCGTGAGATGGTCGCGCGCCGCCGCCTCGCCCGCTGCCCCAGGACCGAACTCGCCGCGGTCGAGCAGCGCCTGGACCAGCTCCTGCTGGGTGGTGCCCGGCTGCAGCAGCTCAGGCGGGTGGCCCAGAAGCTGCGCCGCCACGCGGTTCGCCGCGACGACGCGGCGGTCCTGGTCGAACAGGCAGATGCCGTGGCGGATGTGCTCGAGCATGGTGTCGAGCATCGCGGCGCGCCGCATCGCCTCGGCCTCGGCCTCCACCACGGGGGTGATGTCGGTGACCACCGAGATGTGCCCGCCATCCGGCAGCGGCGCCGTGCGCACGTCGATCGCCGTCCCATTGGGCCGCATGCGGCGGCGGCGCTGCGGCTTGGTGATGTCGCGTCCCGTCTCGCGGGCGATGATCTCAGCGACGTCGCCAGGCCCGAACTCGCCGGCCTGCGCGCGCCGCCTGATCACCTCCTCGACATGATCGCCAATGGCGATCGGCGCGCCCGCCATGATCTGCGTGTAGGCCGGGTTGACCATGGCGAGGCGGCGATCCGGTCCGTAGACCGAGACGCCATGCGGCAACGCGCGCAGGATCGCATCCAGGAGGCGCGCGCGCCCGCTCGCCTCGTTCTCGGCGCGCGCCAGCGCGGTGATGTCGTTCACCGACACCATGAAGCCGTCGTCCGGCAGCGGATCGTAGCTGAAGTCGAGCACTTGGCCGTTGGGGCGGGTGCGGCGGAACAGGTGCGGGCGCGTGAGATCGATCGCGAGCAGCCGCGCGAGATAGGCTTCGGCGTCGGCCTGGGCGCCGAACTCGCCGCGCGCGGCGAGTTCGCGCAGATGCTGCTCGAAGCTGACCCCAGGCCGCACCATGCCGTCGGGCAGGCCGAGCAGTTCCTCGTAGCGGCGATTGGAGAGCGTCACGCGCCGGTCGGCCCCGTAGACGCAGATGCCGGTGCGCAGGCGCAGCAGCACCATGTCGAGGCGCATGGCATGGTTGCGCGCCCGGGTCTCGGCCTCGACCAGCGCGGAGACATCGACGGTGCAGATGATGTGGCCGCCGTCGCTGAGCGGCTCGATGCGCACATCGAACATGCGGCCGCCGGCACCGCGCCGCGTGCGCCGACTGGGGCGGCTGCGGTCTATCGCGAGCTGTGCCTCGACCTGGGCCTCGACATCGACGTCGCCGTACCAGCCGCGCGAGGCGAGCAGGCGGAGCACGTCGGCCAGAGGCATGCCGGGGCGGAAGGCGTCAGGGGACAGGCCGGCATCCACGGCATAGGTCCGGTTCGCCCAGATGAGCCGCTTGTCCGGATCATAGAGGCAGATCCCGACCGGCAGCCGGTCGAGCGTGTCGCGCAGCAGCGCCTGCTGGCGGGCCGAGGCGCGCGCCGCCTCCATCTCGGCCGTGACATCGCGGCCGACGCCGCGATAGCCGCGGAACCGGCCGTCGCGGTCGAACACCGGCACGCCGCTGATGCGAACCCAGAAGGGCGCCTCGGTGCCGCGGCGGGAACGATAGGTGAGATCGCGGAAGGGACGGCGCGCGGCGAGGTCCTCCGCATGGCGCTGCCAGATCGCCTCATCGCCGGGCTCGCGCAGCACCTGCTCGAACCGCGTGCGGCCGAGCATCGGATCGCCAAGCCGCGGTGTCAGGGCGCGCGCGCCGCGGCCCGGTTCCCGGATCGAGAGGAAGGTGAAGCGCAGGTTCTCATCCTGCTCCCAGAACCAGTCGCCCGAGGCTTCGGTGAAGTCGAGCAGGCGTCGCTCGCGCTCGGCCATCGCCTCGTGGGCGAGCTTGAGCGCCGCCAGTTCGGCCCGCAGCCGCGCGATCTCCTCGCTCACGCAGGCGCGCTCCGCCCTCGCAGCCGGTCGAGCGCATGGACAAAGGCCGCGAGCAGCACCACCGCGACGGTCTGGTGGAGGGTGCCGAGCCCGACCGGCACGACGTAGAGCAGTGTGGCGACGCCGAGCACGTACTGCGCCCCGACCATGGCGGCGAGCAGCAAGCCGGCGCGCCCGGCCGGCGTGGCCCGCTCGCGCCAGGCGAGGACCGCCAACCAGAGAGCGGCGGCAAGGGTCAGCGTGGCGAGCAGGCGGTGATTGAACTGCACCGCGGGGATCGACTCGAACAGGTTCAGCACCCACGGGTCGAGCGCGCCATAGCCCGCCGGCACTAGGTGTCCGTCCATCAGCGGGAACGTGTTGTAGACGAAGCCGGCACGGCTGCCGGCGACGAAGCCGCCGGCGAGCATGGTCAGCAGGGCGAGCGCGCCGGTCGCGATGACGCTGCGGCGCAGCCTGACGGACACGGCCCTGGGGGCGGGGCGCAGCAGGCCGAGCGCGATCCACAGCAGCAGGGCAAAGATCAGGAACGCCATGCCGAGATGGATCACGAGGCGGTAGGGGCTGACCGCGGTGCGGTGCGGAAAGAAGCCGGAGGCGACCATAAACCAGCCGAGGAAGCCCTGCAGCGCGCCGAGGGCGAACAGCAGCAGCAGCCGCGGCATCAATCCGCGGCGGAGCTTGCCGGCGAGGGCGAGCGTCACCAGGCCGGCGACGAAGGCGACGCCGATCAGCTTGCCCCAGAGCCGATGCAGGTACTCGAGCCAGAAGATGTCCTTGAAGCCAGCGAGATCCATCCCCGCGTTGACGGCCGCGTATTGCGGAATGGTGCGGTAGAGGTCGAAGAGCCGCTGCCACTCGGCCTCTGAGAGCGGCGGCAACCAGCCTGTCAGCGGGCGCCACTCCATGATCGACAGGCCCGAGCCGGTGAGCCGCGTCGCGCCGCCGAGGGCGACCATGATCAGCACCATGACCGCGACGCCGAGCAGCCAGAACCCTACTGCACGGTCCCCGGCGCGTGCGGAGCGGGTGGCGCCGGACCAGGACGAGGGAATCGGATCGAACGGCATTCCAGGGACTCGTGGCTCGCGGCGCCGAACGCATGGTGCCGGCGCGCCAGCGAACCCTAGCCGATCGGACCAGCCTCGTCTTGCCGCTCGATGCCCCCTCTGGTATGGCGCCCCGCCGGACGGATTCAAGCGTCCGTGCGCGGCCGCCCGCCCGGCGACCGGTACGCCGAAATCCCCGCCCCGATGCCCGAACGCCCGCCGTCCCCAGCCGCCTCGGCGGCGCCCGCTGCCCTGCCGCTGCTCTCCGTGGTGGTGCCCGTGCGCAACGAGGCACCCAACATCGCGCCGCTGATCGCCGAGATCCGCGCTGCGGTGGCCGGGCTCGGCCCCTACGAGATCGTGTACGTGGACGACGGCTCGACCGACGGGACCGCCGCGGCGCTGGCCGAGGAGGCGCGCCACGGCGACCTCGTGCGGCGGCGCCACCGCGTCTCGTGCGGGCAGAGCGCGGCGATCGCCACCGGGGTGAAGGCCGCGCGCGGGCGCTGGATCGTGACGCTCGACGGCGACGGCCAGAACGACCCGGCCGACATCCCGCGCCTGTTCGCCGCCGCGCTCGCCGAGGACGCGGCCGACCCGTCGCCGGTGCTGATCGCCGGCCACCGCACCAGCCGCAAGGACACCTGCACGAAGCGCGTGGTCAGTCGGATCGCCAATGCGGTGCGGGCGTGGCTGCTCGGCGATGCCACGCCGGACACGGGGTGCGGGCTGAAGGTGTTCCGCCGCGCCGACTTCCTCGACCTGCCACGCTTCGACCACATGCACCGCTACCTGCCGGCGCTGTTCCTGCGCGCCGGCGGGCGGGTGCGGAGCGTGCCGGTGAACCATCGTCCGCGGCTGCGCGGCAGGTCCAACTACGGCGTGTTCGACCGCTTGGGCGTGGCGCTGCTCGATCTGATCGGCGTGATCTGGCTGCTCCGGCGCGGCCGGCGTCCCGAACTGGAGCCGGTCGAGGAGCCGTGAGAAGCACGGCGGCGCGACGCCGCGCGGCGCTGCTGCGGCTGACGGTGCTGGCCTGCGGCCTCGCCGGTGCCGGGCTGGTCCTGCGCGAGATCGGCTTGACCCCCGATGCCGGCTGGGTGGAGCGGTGGGTGCGCGGGCGGGGCCTGTTCGGCGACCTCGTCTTCATCGCGGTCGGGGCGGCGGCGACTGCGGCCGGCCTGCCGCGCCAGGGTGTGGCGTTCCTCGGCGGCTACGCCTTCGGCGCGCTCGAGGGCACGATCGTTGCGCTCGCCGCGCAGGTCCTCGGCTGCGCGGCGGCATACAGCTGGGCGCGGCTGGTGGGGCGCGGCTGGGCCGAGCGTCGGCTCGCCGGGCGGTTCGGGCACCGGCTGCGGCCCTTGCGCGACGCGCTTGCGACCAGTCCCTTCGGCGCCACGCTGGCGCTCCGGCTGCTGCCGGTCGGCAACAACCTAGCGCTAAACCTGCTCGCCGGCATGGCGGCGATCCCCCTGGCGCCGTTCCTCGCCGCCTCGACGCTCGGCTACCTGCCGCAGACCATCGTCTTTGCCCTGCTCGGCAAGGGGGTGCGGGTGGACGGGGCGTGGCAGCTCGCCCTCGCGGTGGCGCTGTTCGCGGTCTCGGTCGCGATCGGGCTCGTGCTGCTGCAGCGGCACCGCGCCGGGCGGGCGATGGACGAGAGCGAGGGCGCCTGACCGGGCTTGCACGTCGTCATCGACGCCGCATCTGCAGGGCGGCAGGAAGAGGACGCTCATGCGTGCGGATGTCGCCATCATCGGGGCCGGGCCTGCGGGTCTCGCGCTCGCCGCCGCCCTGAAGGGCAGCGGCCTCGAGGTGACGCTGATCGAGCGCAGCGCCGAGGCCAGCCTGGCCACGCCGGGCTTCGACGGCCGCGAGATCGCGCTCACCCACCGCTCGCAGGCGATCCTGCGCGACCTCGGCGCCTGGGAGCGACTGGCGCCCGCCGAGATCGCACCTCTGGCCGAGGCGCGTGTCCTCAACGGCGCCTTCCCGCTGGCGCTCCGCTTTGCGCCGCCCGCATCCGGCGAACCGCTCGGCCGGCTCGTGCCCAATCACGCGATCCGTCGGGCGCTGTTCGACACCGTGGCCGGCCAGGCGGGCGCGCGGCTCATGGCCGGGCGCGCAGTGACCGACCTCGCGTTCGCGCCCGGGGAAGCGCGGGTGCGTCTGGAGGGCGGCGAGGAGATCGCCGCGGCGCTGGTGGTGGCGGCCGATTCGCGCTTCTCGGCGGCGCGCCGGCGCGCCGGGATCGGCGCCGAGGTCCTCGACTTCGGCCGTTCGATGATCGTCTGCCGGATGGCACACGAACGCCCGCACGGCGCGACCGCGACCGAGTGGTTCGGCCACGGCCAGACGATCGCCATGCTGCCGCTGAACGGCGAGGCCTCGTCCGCCGTGCTGACGCTCAGGCCCGACGAGACCGAGCGGATGCTGACGCTCGATGCCGGCGCCTTCGGCGCAGAAGTGACGCGGCGCTACGCTGGCCGGCTGGGCGCCATGCGCTTGATCAGCACACGGCATGCCTATCCCTTGGTGGCGGTCTACGCGCATCGTTTCGCCGCGCGCCGCTTTGCCCTGCTCGGCGATGCCGCGGTCGGGATGCACCCGGTGACTGCGCACGGCTTCAACTTCGGACTGGCCGGCGCGGCGCTCCTGGCGGCGGAGGTGAAGCGCGCCCTCGCCCGCGGCCTTGATCCGGGGGGAAGCGCGGCGCTGTCGTACTATGCGTCGGCGCACCGACGCGCGACCCTGCCGCTCTACCTCGCAACCAACGCGATCGCCCGGCTCTACGGCGACGACCGCGCCGCCGCCCGGCTCGCCCGCGCGGCGCTGATCAGCGCAGGTGCCATGCTGCCGCCGATCCGCCGGGCCATCGTGGCGCGGCTGATGGACGCCCGGCCGGCCCTCAGTGCAGGCTGAACTGCCCGCCGGCGTAGCGGAGTTCGGCCGGGCGCACGAGGGCGGCGGAGGCGACCCTGACCGAGTGCAGCTTGCCGTCCAGTTCGCGCTGCCAGAAGGCCAGGAAACGGCTGAGTTCCGGGAAGCGCGGCGCGAGATCGAGATCCTGCCAGATGAAGCTCTGCAGGACCCCGGGATGGTCGGGCATGTAGTAGAGGATTTCCGCGGTGGTCAGCCGATACCCCATCAGCTGGCGTTCGATCGCGGTCACCGTCATGCGGCATGTCTCCTGCGAGGCGGGGTGGGCGCCGGTGATCGGTTTTCCATTCCCATCCGTCGAAGCGTGCCATGGCATTCCGTAACATAAAATAAAAATCGAGCGATTCCAGTATCTTGGCAGCCGAACGGGGCGAGTGCTGCCAGGCTTGACTCGGCGATGGGCCTCGCCTAGATCGCTGGCACTCCTCGGGAGGGAGTGCTAGCAGCCTGCGCCGCGGTCCTCCCGCCGGGGGGATCCCCAACTTTCAGGGCCATCAACGGAGACATCCGATGAAGTTCCGTCCCCTGCACGACCGGGTGGTGGTGCGGCGAGTCACCGCCGAGGAGAAGACCGCCGGCGGCATCATCATCCCCGACACCGCAAAGGAGAAGCCGATGGAGGGCGAGGTGATCGCCGTCGGCCCCGGCGCGCGCAACGAGAAAGGCGAGCTCGTGCCGCTCGACGTCAAGGAAGGCGACCGGGTGCTGTTCGGCAAGTGGTCCGGCACCGAGGTCAAGATCGAAGGCGAGGAGCTGCTGATCATGAAGGAGAGCGACATCATGGGGGTTATCGAGATCCCAGCCGCCAAGAAGAAGGCGGCTTGAGTTGTTTCTGCTCTCAGAACAACCGTTGAACAACCCGAAGGTGTGAGGACATGCCTGCTAAGGACGTGAAGTTCGGCGCCGATGCGCGCTCGCGCATGCTGCACGGCGTCGACATCCTGGCCAATGCGGTCAAGGTAACGCTCGGGCCCAAGGGCCGCAACGTCGTGCTCGACAAGAGCTTCGGCGCGCCGCGGATCACCAAGGACGGCGTGACCGTCGCCAAGGAGATCGAGCTCGCCGACAAGTTTGAGAACATGGGCGCCCAGATGGTGCGCGAGGTCGCCTCCAAGACCAACGACGTCGCGGGCGACGGCACCACCACCGCAACCGTGCTCGCCCAGGCGATCGTGCGCGAGGGTGCCAAGGCGGTCGCCGCCGGCATGAACCCGATGGACCTCAAGCGCGGCATCGACAAGGCCGTGGTCGCGGTGGTCGAGGAGCTCAAGAAGAAGTCGAAGAAGATCTCCACCTCCGCCGAGGTCGCCCAGGTCGGCGCCATCTCCGCCAACGGCGAGCGCGAGATCGGCGAGATGATCGCCAAGGCGATGGAGAAGGTCGGCAACGAGGGCGTGATCACGGTCGAGGAGGCCAAGGGCATCCAGACCGAGCTCGACGTGGTCGAGGGCATGCAGTTCGACCGCGGCTACGTCTCTCCGTACTTCATCACCAACGCGGAGAAGATGGTCGCTGAGCTCGACAGCCCCTACATCCTGATCCACGAGAAGAAGCTCTCGGGCCTGCAGCCGATGCTGCCGCTGCTCGAGGCCGTGGTGCAGTCGGGCAAGCCGCTGCTGATCGTCGCCGAGGACGTCGAGGGCGAGGCGCTCGCCACGCTGGTCGTGAACAAGCTGCGGGGCGGCCTCAAGGTCGCGGCCGTGAAGGCGCCCGGCTTCGGTGATCGCCGCAAGGCGATGCTCGAGGACATCGCCATCCTCACCGGCGGCCAGGTGATCAGCGAGGATCTCGGCATCAAGCTCGAGAACGTGACGCTGAACATGCTCGGCAAGGCGAAGAAGGTGATCATCGAGAAGGAGAACACCACGATCGTCGAGGGTGCCGGCAAGAAGTCCGACATCCAGGGCCGCTGCAACCAGATCAAGGCGCAGATCGAGGAGACCACCTCGGACTACGACCGCGAGAAGCTGCAGGAGCGGCTGGCCAAGCTCGCCGGCGGCGTGGCCGTGATCCGCGTCGGCGGCGCGACCGAGGTCGAGGTGAAGGAGCGCAAGGACCGCGTCGACGACGCGCTGCACGCGACCCGCGCCGCCGTCGAGGAGGGCATCGTGCCCGGCGGCGGTGTGGCTCTCGCCCGCGCGACCGCGATCCTCGGCAAGATCAAGGTCGACAACGACGACCAGCGCTTCGGCGTGGACATCGTCAAGCGCGCGATCACCACGCCCTTGAAGCAGATCGCCGAGAACGCGGGCGAGGACGGGCCGGTGATCCTCGGCAAGGTGCTCGACAACGACGACTACAACTGGGGCTATGACGCGCAGGCCGGCGAGTTCAAGGACCTCGTCAAGGCCGGCATCATCGACCCGACCAAGGTCGTGCGCACCGCGCTGCAGGATGCGGCCTCGGTGGCCAGCCTGCTGATCACGACCGAGGCGATGGTGGCCGAGCGGCCGGAGAAGAAGCCTGCCCCGGCCGGCGGCGCGAGCGGCGGCATGGGCGACATGGACTTCTGATCCCCGCGTCGTCGCTGCGGCGGGGGCGCCCTGCGGGGCGCCCCTTTCGTTTCGGTGCCGCTGCACCCCCGATTTTCCTTGACCTGCGCCCCCCGACCTGCGCCTATCACACCCGCAATCGTGCGTTTCGCTTGGCCTTGCCTTGGCTCTCCGGGACTTCCCGGCGTCTTCGGCCCGCGCTTCCGAAAAACCCGGTTGTCCAGACGCGACGCGATCCCCGCGTCGCGTGACGTGCTGTAGAGGAGGGCCACATGGCCACAGGCACCGTGAAGTGGTTCAACGCAACGAAAGGCTTCGGCTTCATCGTTCCCGATCAGGGCGGCAAGGATGTGTTCGTGCACATCACTGCCGTGCAGGCGGCAGGACTCCAAGGCCTGAACGAGGGCCAGAGGGTCAGCTACGAGGTCAGCATGGAGCGCGGCAAGGCCGCCGCCGGCATGCTGCGCGCGCTCTGAGAGCCTGACCCGGCAATTCCTGCGTCGGTCTGGAGCGGGGTGATCGTGGCACCCCTGCTCCGGCCGAGGCAGTGCGATGCGGCCTGCGGCGCGCTGGCCCCCACGGCGCCCCTTGCGGCGGCACGGGCCCGCTCCGCCACGCGGGGGCCACGCGGGGTCACGGCCTGCGACCTTTTCCGCGGCTTTTCAGCGCGACGGTGTGGGGGAAGCCAGTGCAGCAACGCCGGGCGAGGGCAAGCGCCAGCGCCAAGGGCGGAGGCCGGAGCTGGCAGCCGACGAGGCCGGTTCGCGCACCGCCCGCCGCAAGCGGCATGCGGTGCCGCAGACCGTCGGCCTGCCGGGGCGCGCGGCCATGCCCCCGGCCGGCACAGGTCGTTGCTGTGGAGCGAGGTTGTTGTCGTGGAGGAGGTTGTTCCTCCCGGGCCGTGTCGGCGGGCTGCGGTTGCGACACCGTCACCCGCCCGCTCGGAGCGCCGGATGGACGCCGATGAGACCGCGTGAACCGCACCACTGGGTCCGCTGCTGACGGGTCGGGCTGCTGCGGACCGGCTGGTCCGTGGCCGGGGTTGCCGCCGCGACGACACGCGCCCGCACGGGCGCTGGAACAGAGGGCGCTCCCGCTGCGCTCGGCCCCCCCCTCCCCCCCCGCAGCGCACCGCGGCCAAGCGGGCCTCGCCGCCGTCCCCCCGCCCGGCCGCCACGCAGGTGCGGCAGGCCCGCCGCGTCCCTGCGCCATCTGCGTGACCGCCGCCATCCCCGCCCTTGCTTCTCCAGGCGGCCAGGGAGCCACCAGCCAGCCGCGCCGAAATCCCCGACGCGCGTTCTTCCCGCGCCGGCCGCAGGAGGTCGGGCACCGTGTCCTCGGCGCTGGCCTGTCACGAACACCTCTCCAGTCTCGCCTCGAGGAACCGACGAACGCGGCGGGCCGAGGGCCGTTCCGTCCGCCGCCGGCTCCCCGGCGGTCAGGATCCGGGCGCGAGGATCACTCCGGCCAGGGGAGGCAGGATGAGCGACAGCGTGTGAGGCTGGCCGTGCGCGGGCTCGTCCTGCGCCATCACCGCGCCGCTGTTGCCGAGGTTGCTGCCGCCGTAGAGCCCCGCATCGCTGTTCAGCACCTCGCGCCAAAGGCCGCCGCGCGGCACGCCGATGCGATAGCCGAACCGTGGCACCGGCGTGAAGTTGAGCGCCACCAGCGCGACGTCATCGCCGGCGCGGCGGAGGAAGGCGAAGACGCTCTGGTCGGCGTCGTCGCCCACGACCCAGGCGAAGCCCTCCGGCGTGGTGTCGCACCGGTGCAGCGCGGCCAGCGCGCGGCAGGCATGATTCAGATCCCGCACGAGGCGCTGCACACCCGCATGGCGCGGATCGTCGAGCAGGTCCCAGGGCAGGCCCGCGTCGTGGTTCCACTCCGTCGGCTGCGCCAGCTCGCCGCCCATGAACAAGAGCTTCTTGCCAGGATGCGTCCACTGGAGGGTCAACAGCGCGCGCAGGTTCGCCCGCTTCTGCCAGTCGTCGCCCGGCATCTTGCTGTAGAGCGAGCCTTTGCCGTGCACCACCTCGTCATGCGAGAGCGACAGCAGGAAGCGCTCGCTCCAGGCATAGACGAGGCCGAAGGTGATCTCGTTGTGGTGCCACTTCCGGTACGCCGGATCGCGCGACATGTAGTGCAGCGTGTCGTGCATCCAGCCCATGTTCCATTTCCAGTCGAAGCCGAGGCCGCCGTGTTCGGCCGCCCTCGTCACCCCCGGCCACGCGGTGCTCTCCTCGGCGATCATCAGCGCGCCCGGGCAGCGCGCATGCACCGCCGCGTTGAGTTCGCGCAGGAACGACACCGCTTCGAGGTTCTCGCGCCCGCCATGCACGTTGGGGATCCAGTCGCCCGGCTCGCGCGAGTAGTCGCGGTAGAGCATCGAGGCCACCGCATCCACGCGCAGCCCATCGGCATGGTAGTGCTCGAGCCAATGCAGCGCCGAAGCGATCAGGAAGGCGCGCACCTCGTGGCGGCCGAAATTGTAGATCAGCGTGTTCCAGTCGCGGTGGAAGCCCTCGCGCGGATCGGCATGCTCGTAGAGGGCGGTGCCGTCGAAGCGGCCCATGCCATGCGCGTCGGTCGGGAAATGCGCCGGCACCCAGTCGAGGATCACGCCGACGCCGGCGGCATGGCAGTGGTCGACGAAGCGGGCGAAGCCCTCCGGCGGGCCGAGGCGCGCGCAGGGCGCGAACAGCCCGAGCGGCTGATAGCCCCAGGAGCCCCGGAACGGATGCTCCATCACCGGCATCAGTTCGAGATGCGTGAACCCCATGGCCGCGACGTAGGGCACCAGCTTCTCGGCCAGCCTGTCCCAGTCACCGAGCCCGGCCATCCAGGATTCCGCGTGCACCTCGTAGATCGTGATCGGCGCCTCCGCCGCCTGGCGCTGCGCGCGGCGCGCCATCCAGGCATCGTCGGTCCAGACGAAGGGGCGCGGGTCGGCGACGATGCTTGCGCTTGCCGGCGCCGGCTCGGCGGCCCGCGCGACCGGATCAGCCTTCAACGGCAGCATCACGCCGTCGGCGCCGATGATCTCGTACATGTAGCGCGTGCCCGGCCCGATGCGCGGCAGGAACAGTTCCCACACCCCCGCCTCGCGCCGCAGACGCATCGGATGCCGCCGCCCGTCCCAGGCGTTGAAGTCGCCCACCACGGAGACGCGGCGCGCGTTGGGCGCCCAGACCGCGAAGCGCACGCCCGCCACGCCATCGATCGTCATCGCCTGCGCCCCGAGCGTCGAGGCGAGGCTCCGGTGCGTGCCCTCGGCCAGCAGATAGACGTCCATCTCGCCGAGCAGCAGGCCGAAGCTGTAGGGATCCTCGGTCTCCTGCACCGCGCCGCCGGGCCAGTGGATGCGCAGCAGGTAGCGGCCCCGCGGCGCGGGGCCGGCGAACAGGCCGGCCGGGTGAACGAGCATCATCGCGACAGCGCCGCCGTCGGCGACCAGCTCGATCCGTTCCGCACCCGGCGCGAAATGCCGCACCTCGCCGCCATGCGGACCGAGCAGCGCGAAGGGATCGCCGTGCTGGCCGGTCACCAGGGCCTCGATCGCGCGATCGGTCATGGCGCGATCCGCGCGGCGAGCGCGAGCAGCCCGCGCAGCGGCACGGGCAGCCATTCGGGCCGGTTCGCCGCCTCGTAGCGCACCTCGTAGGCCGCCTTCTGCAGCAGGAACAGGTCGAGCAGCGCGGCCTCGGCGGCCGGCGCGACGATCCGCTGCGGCGCGGCTGCGCGCGCGGCGCGATACGCGTCGAGGAAGGCACGTGAGGCGGCCTCGCGCCAGGCGGTGACCAGCGCCGCGCGCCGCTCGGCCGGGGCGGCGAGCGCGGCTGCCGTCATCTCGGTCGTGATCGCCACTGCCGCAGCGTAGTCGAAGCTGCGCAAGAGCCCGGCAACATCGCGGAGCGCGCACGCCTTGGCCCGCCGGTCCGCGAGCGTGCGGGCCGGCTCGCCCTCGAAATCGACGATCACCGCGTCGCCGTGCGCAATCAGCACTTGGCCGAGATGGAAATCGCCGTGATGGCGCGTCTTCAGCGCACCGGCGGCCTTCCTCACCAGCCGGGGCACAGTCCGGCGCAGCCGCTTCGCCGCTGCGCGCAGGTCGGCGACGAAGGGCTGCGCCGCTTCAGGCACTGCCGCGCCCGCCAGCGCGCGGAGCGCGCCGTCGAGCTGCGCGAGCGTGTCCGCACCCCACGCGCGCACATCGTCGGCGGAGGCGGGCTCGGGCGCGAAGGCAGGATCGTCGCTCGGGCGCGCGAGCACCGCGTGCAGCTCCCCCAGCCGGCGCCCGATCGCCTCGGCGATCGGCAGGTAGCCGGCGAAGGCATCGGCCGGCAGGGCCTCCCTCAGCGCCGCCTCGTCCACGGCTCGCTTCAGCCAGTCGAGCGTCCACTGCCAGCCATCGCCTTGGTTGCGCACGAAGGATTCCAGCAGCATCAGCGTGCAGGGCGTGCCGTCGGGGCCGATGCGCACGACCTCGCCGAGCAGCGCCGGCGCGCCCTCGTAGCCGGCGGCGGTGAGATGGCGCGTCATCTCGGCCTCGGGATGAATGCCGGGGGCGAGCCGGCGCAGCAGCTTCAGCACCACCGTCTCGCCATGGATCAGCGTCGAGTTCGACTGCTCGGCGGACAGCCGGCGCGTCTCGGCCTCCGCCGGCAGATCGAGGCGGGCGAAGCGTTCGGTGGCGAGGAAGCGGATCTCGCCCTCCTCGGTCGCGAGGGTCGCGCCCTCGCGCAGGCAGGCGAGCACGGCCGGCACCAGCGCGTCTGACGCGAAGGCATCCGTGAGGTAGCCGACGCGGCGCACCTGGCGCAGGCGCGACAACGCGAGCTGGGCGGGCAGCGGGCTCGGGCTGTCCTCTGCCACGGCGGCGAGCGGAATGAAGAAGCGCGCCGTGTGGCCCCCGAGCGCGGCCTCGGCCTCCGCGAGCACGACATAGCCGCCGGTGTGCGGCAGCGTCGCGTGCGCGGCGATGCGGACCGCGCGCGGCGTCTCCCCCTTGGCCGCGAACCAGCGGCGCAGCGGCAGCCAGACCGGCAGGATCTCGCGCTCGAGCTCGCGGCGGATGGCGGGGTTCAGGAGCTCGGTCGCGTCGTTGCGCACGACGATCGTGCGCAGCTCCGGTAAGGGCTCTGGCGCCTTCACGTGCCAACCCGGCATCGCCATCTCCTCGGCCAGCACGAACCAGTAGAAGGCGTAGGGCGGCAGCGTGAGCAGGTAGGTCAGCCGGCCGATCGGCGGAAACGGCGTGCCGCCGAGCATCTCCACCGGCACGCGCCCGGCGAAGCCGGAAAGATCGAGCTCCACCGCCTGCGCCGCGCGCGAGAGGTTGAACACACAGAGGATGGTGTCCTCGCCCTCCTCGCGCAGATAGGCTAGGACCTTGCGGTTCGACGGATAGAGAAGGCGCAGCGCGCCGCGCCCGAAGGCGCGCGAGCGCGCTCGCACCGCCAGCATCCGCCGCGTCCAATTGAGGAGGCTGTGCGGGTCGCGTGACTGCGCCTCGACGTTCACCGCCTGGAAGCCGTAGATCGGGTCCTGGATCGGCGGCAGCACGAGGCGCGCGGGATCGGCGCGGCTGAAGCCGCCATTGCGGTCGGGCGACCACTGCATCGGCGTGCGCACGCCGTCGCGGTCGCCGAGATAGATGTTGTCGCCCATGCCGATCTCGTCGCCGTAGTAGATGACCGGCGTGCCGGGCATCGACAGCAGCAGTCCGTTCATCAGCTCGATCCGCCGCCGGTCATGCTCGAGCAGCGGCGCGAGTCGGCGGCGGATGCCCAGGTTGAGCCGCGCGCGCCGGTCGGCGGCGTAGGTGTTCCAGAGATAGTCGCGCTCGCGGTCGGTCACCATCTCGAGCGTCAGTTCGTCGTGGTTGCGCAGGAAGATCGCCCACTGGCAGCCGGGCGGGATGTCGGGCGTCTGGCGCAGGATGTCGGTGATCGGGAAGCGGTCCTCCTGCGCGATCGCCATGTACATGCGCGGCATCAGCGGGAAGTGGAACGCCATGTGGCATTCATCGCCGTCGCCGAAATAGACCCGGGTATCCTCGGGCCACTGGTTCGCCTCCGCGAGCAGCATGCGGCCGGGATAGGCGCGGTCCACCTCGGCGCGGATCCTCTTCAGGATCGCGTGGGTCTCGGGCAGGTTCTCGTTGCTGGTGCCCTCGCGCTCGACCAGGTAGGGCACAGCGTCGAGCCGCAGCCCGTCCACGCCCATGTCGAGCCAGAACCGCATCACGGCCAGCACGGCCTTCAGCACGCGCGGGTTGTCGTAGTTCAGGTCGGGCTGGTGGCTGTAGAAGCGGTGCCAGTAGTACGCCTGCGCGACGTCGTCCCAGGCCCAGTTCGACACCTCGGTGTCGAGGAAGATGATGCGTGTGCCGGCGTATTTGTCGTCGGTCTCCGACCAGACGTAGAAGTTGCGCTGCCAGGAGCCCGGCGGGGCACGGCGGGCGCGCTGGAACCAGGGATGCTGGTCGGAGGTGTGGTTGATGACGAGCTCGGTGATGACGTTGAGGCCGCGCCTGTGCGCCTCCCGCACGAAGCGGCGGGCATCGGCCAGCGTGCCGTAGTCGGGATGCACTCCGCGGTAATCGGCGATGTCGTAGCCGTCGTCGCGGCGCGGGCTGGGGTAGAAGGGCAGCAGCCAGAGCGTGTTCACGCCGAGCTCTGCGACGTAGTCAAGCTTCTTCAGGAGGCCCGCGAAGTCGCCCACGCCGTCGTCGTTGGCGTCGAAGAAGCTCTTGACATGCAGCTGGTAGAT
>Ga0308410_1000788_pt1 | contig 17660 bp, 12 predicted proteins | sample HotsprOSTMatCore_FD_203467 | JGI IMG/M metagenome (GOLD analysis project Ga0308410, IMG submission 203467) | Hot spring phototrophic mat microbial communities from Octopus Spring, Yellowstone National Park, Wyoming, United States -... | ecosystem: Environmental > Aquatic > Thermal springs > Hot...
TATGGGAGGCCATCCTCGAGCGGGAGAAGCACCCGGAAGTGGTTCGGCCTTGCGATATGATTGGGGCGTGTCAACGGATTGCCGATGTTGCCCGGAAACTTGCCGCGGAAGGGAAATTGGACCTCTCCTTCGCTGTGACGAGTCGTCTTTTTCGCGAGGGAGACCGGTATTTTGTGACCACGGATAATCGGGAAGGAAACCTGGAGACTTTTGAGGTTCGGTATGTTTTGGGCATCCGCCCCTTGCAGCAGTATTTAGTCGAATTTCCGGATGGGCGAATTCAATGTTTGCCCTTGGCCTGGGATACAGAGCGGAAAAATTGGTTTCATCTGTATCCCAAGGAGCGAATCCCGCACACGGACCCATTACATTGGACCCGGTCCCTCCAGAATTGGAATTACATGTGTGCTGAGTGTCATACCACGAACTTAGATCGCGGCTACGATCTGCAGGAAAACCGATACCGAACCACGTGGACAGAGCTCGGGGTGGGGTGCGAGACCTGTCATGGTCCGGGAAGTGTTCATGTACAGCTTGCAGAGGCCCGGAGCTTTTTTTGGGATCGGAAGCTGGGTTATGGACTACCTCGGCTTAACGCCGAAGACTCGCGGGTGGAAATCGATACTTGTACTCCCTGCCATGCCAGGAGGCAGCAGATTTATCCCGGTTTTCGGCCAGGGAAGGCCTTTTTGGATCATTACCTTCCCGAGTTAATCGATGGTCCCCTCTACTACGCGGATGGGCAGATATTGGACGAGGATTTCGAGTATGGATCGTTCCTCCAAAGCCTGATGTTCCGCAAAGGGGTCCGGTGTGGGAATTGTCATGATCCTCACTCATTGAGGTTTCGCACAGAAGACCCGTTCTCTCCTCGCCCTGAGGTGCCGGACAACTCGGTGTGCGGGCAGTGTCATCTGCCCAGCAAGTACGATACGGAGCGGCACCATTTTCATCCTAGTCCCGGTGGGCCGGGCACTCGCTGTGTTGAGTGTCACATGCCCGAAACCACCTACATGGTGGTAGATGCTCGGCGGGATCACAAATTGGATGTTCCCCGGCCGCACTTGAGCGTGACTTTGGGCATCCCTAATGCTTGCAATCTCTGTCACAACGATCCAGAAAAGGGAGAAACCCCTCAATGGGCGGCAGAATGGGTGGAAAAATGGTACGGCGGGAAGACTTGGTCCGATCATTTTGCCTACACCATTGCTGCGGGTAGATCGCGAGATCCCCAGGCAGCCCGTGCTTTGGCCGGCTTAGTTCGCCGTAGAGACCTCTCTCCAATCATCCGGGCTAGTGCCCTGCTTCTTCTGATTCCCTATTTGGAGAGAGAAGGAACAACGGGGGAAGCCTGGGCAGCCGGTTTGATGGCCTTGGAGGATCCGGATCCGTTGGTTCGCTGGGCTGGGGTGCGGCTAGTGGGCGAAGTTGGCGATCCGGGGGCCGGGCAAAGGTTGATCCGTCGGCTTTGGGACGATTCCCGCCTGGTGAGGATGGAAGCAGCTCGCCTGCTTGTTCATCAGTCACCTTCCGGTTGGGCCAAGGGTGACGGTGAACGATGGCTTTTTGCATTGGACGAATATCGCAAAGGCCAAGAGGCCCTTCTGGATCAGCCGGCGGCCCACCTGAACCTTGCAGTCCTTTTTGCAAGTACGAACGACGACCGACGTGCGGAGGAATCCTACCTGTGGGCATTGCGAATCGACCCCGAATTCCTTCCCGCCCGGAACAATCTGGCGATTCTATACGATCGTCAGGGACGGAAAGCAGAAGCGGAAAAGCAACTGAGGCTTGCTTTGGAGGTTGACCCGAATTTCGCCGACGGTTGGTATTCTCTGGGGCTGCTTGTTGGAGAAGATCCCTCCCGGTTGGAGGAGGCAGCCCAATTGTTGGCACGGGCTGCCTCGTTGCTGCCTACTCGTGCTCGAGTTTGGTACAACTATGGGGTAGCCTTGCTCCATCTGGAGAGGATTTCGGAGGCAGAAGTTGCCCTGCGTCGGGCGGCCGAGTTGGCCCCGCGGGATCCGGATATCCGGGCGGCTTTGGCGGCATTGCAGGCTCGCCAGGCTGAACCCGGCAGGGTCGATAGCAATTCCCAAAATTCCTCCACCGGGTTTCCCTGAAATCGACTGTCAAACTCGGGCTCTAGTTATCGGGCAGAGCAAAGGCCTGCAAGCGGGCAGATTTTTTGCCTGATTTAAGATCCCCGGATTGTTGGAAGTGTGGGCACACTGGGAAATTTGCGGTCTGAGATTACCTTAATTCGATTCGCTGATTAGCTTAATTGGATTCGCTTGATTGCGAAGATCGGAGGCTCGGCAGCATCGCTGAAAAGTTCTTGCGGAAGGTTGCTGAAACAGCCAGTGCTCTAAGATTCGTAAGTCAACACGCTAAGTACTGTTCTCCTCGGCTCCGCGGTCTTGCACGTGCTGGACCGATTCTGCCTCCCGTGCAAACTCTACCTCTTCCCGAGGAGCTACCGTCTCGTGCGAGAGGAGCACTACCACTTGGTAGAGTCCGTTGAAATAGTGGTGCACCCAGACTTCCGGGCCATTGTCCAAAATAGCTCCCAATCCCACAGCCATGGCGACGGGCACATTGGTAAATAAAAGAATTCTCGTGGGGGCATACTGCCGGATTTGCCTCACTTTCTTTTTCACGGCCGCGAGGAATCCATCCCAATCATCAAGATCGAAGGAGAAGAAGGAATCGCGGTGTTCCTCGAACACCAGGATCTTTTCCTTCCCTTGGTCCTTCAGATGACGCTCGACTGCCGGACGAATCCTTTCGCGGTTCGAAACGATAAGCACAACTTCCGCTTCACCTCGAACTTCAGCGAGTTTTGCCAACTTCCGCCTTAAACGTTTTTCTTTGCAGGACCCAATAACCCACCCAACAAAGAGTCCCCCCAAAGCTGACAGGCCGCCATAAACTATCGGCCGGAAGAGAAAGTCTCGAATTTCTGTCCAAGGAAACATTTTTTTGCCCCCTGTTGCGGTTTTGGCCCCTACAACTCTGGATCTCCGTTCTCCCTTTCCCAAGAAGACCTCTGAAGTCGGAAAAGCGATCCCGATTTCCCACCGTTTAATGCCGTTCGGGCTTTTTGAGATTGAGAGGAAATTTATTAGCCCGGCAAACCCGCAAGGTAAATTTACGCAAGTGAAGCCTCCTTCGCAATACCGGCCTGCTTTAGCGTCATCAACTTGGGTGCTTTCGTCAAAGGGGGTTTCAAGGCGGGCCGGATTTTGGGTATCCAAGGGCTCCTCCTAGCGTGCGGCCACTTGGAATCCGTAAAAACCGAAGACCTGGGGAATCGCGGATTTGGGCGAGACCTCTTCGGGTGATTTTAGGGATACTCGCACAGAGGATTCTTGGGGACACCCATACGGGTAACATTCACCCAGGGGATTATTTTTGGAGGTGGTGCCGATATGTCTGGAAGTTTTGTAGGCCAGGGAAATTGCCAACACCCGAGGGTTTTGGCGGATGGCTTGCCCGGGATTTTTCATCTTCGCAAAACCACAAAACCCAGGAGGTGGCGGAAAAGGGGACATTTTAGTACCTTTCCCGTTTGGCGAGATTCATACATGGTTCGTTGGGTCGGATCCTTGCTATCGTTGCCGGGGTGGGTAAAATCCCGGAACGAATTCGCGAGTTTTGCCTGCGGGAATTCCCCGGGTAATACTCAGAACCCGTGTAACCGTGGGCTGAAGCCTGCCGCTAATGAGAATGCCCGGAGCCTACGATAGTTCTTCGAAGTTGCAACTTTCGCAAAAGGAGGTAGGGATGCAACTTATAAAATGGCATCCTCGCAGTGCTGAGTGGCTGGTAACCGTTTGGTTCGTGATTTGGGGGTTTTGCACCCTAAATTCTGAGGTTGCTCAGTGTGGAGAGACCAGTGCCTCGGATTTGGTAACATCGAACCGGGATCTTTCAGGGGGTTGGTATCTGAGTGCGATCGACCCTGAGGGTTACTCGTCGACTGCCGGGGATGCGTCCTCGGCGGGCGAACGTTGGCGTAGAGTTAGCGGGATCTACCCTCACCTGGCTGCTACAAGTCGGTCGTGGACCGAATGCGGTATTGGGGCTGTCGTCCCGTGGGCCGGCAAACTGTGGTATGTCAGTTATGTAGCTCATATTGTCGGAGAGGGCGTCGGGCTTTACGAGATTAGTGCAGACCTTACCATCCGCAAAAGGCCGGAAAGTGTCGTGGGAACCCATGCCGGGCGGGTGGTCCATCGGGAATCTCAGCAACTCTTTCTCGGCCCGTATGCCATTGATTCCCAGGGGAATGTGCGGGTGATTGATGGTTTGCTTCGGGAGCGGATTACTGCCTATGCTCGCCATTTGTTTGAGCCGCACCGTTTAGTGTATGCCCAGGCCATGGAGGGCAAACTCTATGAGGTGGACGTAGAAACACTTGCTGTCCGAGAGGTTGTTGATCTGACTGAGGTTCTGGCTATCCGCGAAGGCCGGTCTCACTTCAAGGGGGCTTATACCTCACAAGGCCGATTGGTTGTGGCAAATAACACCTACGATTCGGGGGATCAAATCCGGGGCTGGGGCGGGGGTCGCTTGGCGGAGTGGGATGGTCGGACATGGAAAATCGTTCAGCGGACGGCTTATTGCGAGGTCACCACCGCGCCTGGTGTCTGGGCGGTGCCGAATGATCCAGGTCCCTTGTGGGCTACCGGTTGGGACCGGAATTCATTGATCCTTTCAGTTTTGGCAGAAGGACGGTGGCATCACTTTCGGCTCCCCAAGGCCAGTCAGACTTACGACCATGCATGGTCTACAGAGTGGCCGCGGATTCACCGGATAGCTCCTCAGACGTGTCTTTTAGACATGCATGGCATGTTTTTCCGCATGGCCGATGATTTTCAGCCGGCACATGCTTCAATTGAGCCTTTTGCCGCCCACCTGAGGATGATCCCAGATTTTGGCATTTGGGAGGGGCAGTTAGTCTTGGCTGGCAACCAGAACTCTGCGATGCTTTTTGGGACGGCCACCCGGCAACAGCCGCGGCATCGCACGGGGGGACAGCCCCAATCCAATCTGTGGTTTGGTAGTTTAGAGGAGCTGGGGGAGTGGGGAGAAGTACACGGCTGGGGCGAGGTCGAATTTCTTCCGCCACCCCAGTTGCGGGGAGGAGAAGCAACCGAGGCGGAAAAGAATGCAGCCTTGCCGTATACATCCGATCCGATTTTGGTCAGAGGCTACAACAATCGCACGTTGTTTTTAGTATGGAAATCTCCGAAAGGTTTTCCCCGGTGTACCGGGCAATTTTTAGTGGAGGAGTGCCCTAAAGCATTGAGTGTTCTACCCCGGGTGACAATTCGGCGGGGTGAGATGACCAAGCCGGGAGAGGGATACCGGTTTGTGGTCAACCAGCCGGTCGTGGTTTATCTGGCCGTTCACGATCGAGGGGATCCGAAGTTACCGCCGGTTTGGAGACCGACTTCATATTCACTCCGATGGCGTCATGATCAGGTATACACCGACCGGGTTTACGAAGCCGAGTTTAGTGCCGGGGAGGTTCTCATCCCGGAGCATACCGGCCGGAATGCCCTGGGGCATTACGGTGTACCCCACATGTGCTTCGTGGCACCCAAGGTTGGCCGCCTAGAAAAGCTCGAAATTACCGAGCTACCATCTCAGTTGGGAGCCGAGGTGAACTGGCCCCTGGGGAGGGTTTTGCCGGGGGAAAAGGTTCGAGTCATTGTGGAGGTTGATCGAAAAGGGGACGGGCACTACGAACCGCTCCGGGAATTTGTCCTTTCCCCAGGAGAAGAGGTTTGGTGGCAACTAGCGGATGGAGCGGAAGCAAATTGGATTCGGCTCTCTGCCGAGGAACCTGTGCCCATCAGTCTCGTGATGGTTGCAAATCCTCTCTATTCGGAAGGTCTTCGGCAAGGGAACCGGTTTCGGGGGCTTTCCGCTGCTGATAGCTCGGAGGCTCGCATCGGCGGAGCCATGCTTCCTCTAGCTGAGAAGCTGTGGGTTTGGGCGAACGTGGAAGCTGCCGGCCAATGTCGGCCCTTGGGATTTTTCCGAGTGGAGGAAGATCTTGCGGTCTTGCGACAGGAAGAGGGTTCCCTGGGTGGGTCCTCCTCAGGTAGTTTCCGCAATGTCCCTGCTTGGAACCGGCAGATGATCGCTACGGTGCTTGTCATTGGTCGTTATCTGGTCGATGAGCGCGGAAGTGTGCGGGAAATCGAAAATCTGCCCCGAGAGGTCATTGTGGCGACCGTGCGGCATCCGGCTGGGCCAGAGAGATGCTATCTCCTGTCGGAAAGTGGTGTCCTTTATGAGGTGGACATAGCTTCCGCCGAAGTGGTAGGGCAAATCGATATCGCTCAGAACCTCGCCCTGGAACCGGGACAGATCCTCTTTCGGGCTGGGCATCAGGTCGGCTCGGTACTGATCGCCGGCGGAATTACGGCCGATGGTCGCTCCGGAATCCTCGTTGAGGGTAGTGGTACTACATGGCGAGTGGTGGATACCCGTCCCTTCGTGGAGGTGTGCAACCTGGGAGCCATGAGCGAGGAAGTGGTGGCTATTGGATGGGATCGAGCCTCGGCTGTTTGGCTTGTCAGAGATTTGGCAGGCCGGTGGGAGTGCCTCCGATTTCCGAAGAGCTCGCCGGCCTATGAGCAGCACTTTGCCAGCTACTGGCCCCGAATTCGCGAGGTGGAGACCGAGCGGGTGTTGCTTGATTGCCATGGGATTTTCTACGAAGTTTCCGGTCTTCCGTATGCACGCAGTATTGTTCCTGTTTGTGCCCACCAACGCCTCATGGCCGACTTCGCTTCCTACCGGGGAATGTTGGTATTAATGGGCGTTTCGGCCGATGCCGAGCCCTCGGAGAACATTGTGGCGGATGGTGCCCTCCGCCTATGGTTTGGGAAAACTGATGATTTATGGCAGCTTCCATCTCCCCGCGGGCGAGGAGGCCCATGGCTCCAAAGTGCTGTGCGAGCCGGGGAACCTTCCGAACCCTTCCTTATCTACGGCTTTCCCAAGAAGATCCTTCGGGTGCGGCACACGGCAAGCCAACCGGTTACCGTAAAGGTGGAGGTGGATCCCACCGTGCTTCGGACCCGGTGGGTAAAGGTGGCCGAACTGGTTGTTCCGCCCCAACAGGAGATCGAGTACGAATTTCCCCCGGGATTCTCAGCTCATTGGCTCCGGTTGGTGACGGATACCAACAGCTTGATCACAGCCCAGCTGGAGTTGGAGTAAGCCGACGAGGACGCCATCAGCGATCCGTCTGCAAACTTTGACCTTCTAGCGTTAGGAACACCACCGAGTGGGCGGGCAGTTCTCCGCGGAGTGCCCCTTCTGCCAGTGTTGCTCGGAATGGACGGGCAAAAGTCTTGCCGGCCGGCACAAGGGGTTTGCCGTCTAAATCATCGTCCGTCAGCAAGGTGCCGAAGTATTTAACCGGGCGAAAACCCCGAAAACGTAGGTGGATCGGTACGGCTGTGTTCCAGGACCCATTAGCCAGAATGATCCAAAGCTGACGCCCATCGCTGTCGCGGGTAATCACCAGGGGTGTGAGGGGGGCAGCCATCGCTCCCTCGGGATCGCTGGGAGCCGTATAAAACGGTGCTTCCCCTTCGAAGGCCACTAGCTCCGGACCGAGATGCCGGTTGAAATAGTAGTACAGCCAGTAAAGCATACTTCGGCTTTCCGGAGCATCACTGAACAAAATTGCGAAACCTTGTCCTGCGGTTCGACTCAACATTTGCCAACCACTGGCTCCCCGGAGGAGTCCTTCCCGGGCATAGTAGATCATGCGTACAGCACGGTGGAGTACTCCCCAGATGTTGGCATTCCGGTCGACATAGTCCGCTCGTTCCCCTGCAGGTCCCCCTGCATGGAGGCCCCATTCGGTGTCAAGCTGATAGATCGGCCGGCTGCCATTATACTCGCGAATCAAAGCCTGAATTTTGAGGATAAGATCGAGTGTTCGCATGTTCTCGGTGATCACCACCTCTTCGAAAGGCTTCTGGAAGATTCGCGGAAAAGAGTAATAATGCCCAACGACGAAGTCATACTCCCCGGCCGTTTGCTTAAGCACTAAATTCCCCCATCGCACGTTTCGAGGATGGATTGCCACCCCTACCTGAGCCGAATTATCGACCGACCGAATAGCCTTTGCTACCGCCTTGAAGTGTTCCATGTAGTCTTCAGCGGAGCTAAATGCCCCACCTTTGCCCCAAAGCGAAGAGTAGGGTTCGTTGGAAACTTCCCAAAAACGGAACCGATAGCCCTTCTTCTTAGCATGCTGCACAGCCGATGCCCATACCTCAGGAGGAATCTTCCGGGCGGCCGACTGTTCTTCAAGTTCAATAACCATCCATTCCTGTGGGATAGAAACCCGATCACATAACCAGGCGATCCGGTCGAGGGCTTCCTGGACCGGGAAGGGTTCATCGCCTACCGCATAGAACCGGCTCATAGGGAGCTTCAGCTGACGAATTGCTTCTTCTTGACCAGGGGTGAGGCGATAACGGCCCTCCCGATCGAAAGGCTGGCCAGTCCAGCCTGCCACCCGGTGGAAAGATATCCCTGTAACCTCTCGCGTTGTCGGACCCCACGACCGCGTTGTGTCAATGACTACTTGCAAACTCGAGCCGGGGCGAAGACGATGCTCCACCGGGGGGTGTTTGAGCGTGGCAGGGTTGAGCACCCTCGGTTGCGGACTGGGCCGCACCCATACCTCCACGTCGTCCACCCACAAAGTCCCTTCCTCAGCTTGATCGGTTACCGCGGAAAAGGTAAGAAGCAGGTACTGCGACTCGTCGGCAAAGAAATCGAGCCCTTCAGAAAACTCGAAGCGGTAGGATTGCCATTTGGGACCAACCTCGATCGGCCAAGCTCCTGGGGAAGGAGCGTCCACAAATGGCCGGATCGACCGGTAAGCTGTAATGCTGAAGCGGGCCTTTCGCGGACGGTCTCCTTTGGCCCAAAACCGGACTTCGTAGGCCATACCCTCCGCCGGCCGGATGGCATGCTGGGGGTCAGTGACGATGTAACCCCGAGTTTTCGCAGGATGATAGATCCTCAGGCATGCCTTACCGGAGCGGGCTTCAGACCGATCGGTGATAAAATGTTCAGGAATCTTATCCCGGTCAGGTCCCCACATAGCCCAACCCACTGGGGGGTTACCACCTTTGGGATGTTCAAAGTCGCCGTTTACAACTGCAAGCCGCTGGGCTTCCTCAGATAAAGCTGTGCCTGATCCCCCGAGGACAAGCCCGCATACCACCCCAACGACAACAACCCGACAAAAAGGGGCATTCTTTCTCATCGCTATTTTCCCTCACTTCTTCAATTTCACACACGTTGCCCGGCTGCCTCCAGCTGCTTCGATTTATACATCAGATTACTTCCCGACCGCATAGGAACCCGGTTCTCTGCTTTAAGGAAGAGTCCTTAATTTTTCAGCCGCAACCCGGCTTCCGCTGCAAGGCCCCGACGGGAGTGCGAGGATTTCGGTCTACGAGCCGGACCACAATTCACCAACATATGTTCGTGAGATGATGGTCCAATTCCGTTTTTAGGAGACAGTCCATGGAAAGTCAAGGAGTTCAAGTAGCGATCCTTCATGCCCGCCCAATTGCTGCCCTGAGTCTGACTTAACGGATAAACGATTTCTCGGCGGACGGCACCGTTCTGCATGGGCAAAGCGGGAACCGAGTTGCTCCTGAACCACCACTTATGCAGCAACCTTTCGCAGCAGGGTTGGCTCCTTATTAACTGTGGGGCACTAGTCAATTCAGAGGTCGAAATCCATTGAATTCAGAGGTGGATATCCATCACCTCTAGCAGGGGTACCGGGATCCAGTGGTGGGGACCGTCGGGAGGACTTTCACAAGTTGTAGGGACAGTAAAGTCCATGCCTGCTTCCGAGTTTTTTGCCCTGTATTTGTGCGAAGATGGATAAAGGTCGATGCTATCACGGCCTGGAATGAGCCTTCCCCCATCCCGGCCGAGAGCGGCTTGGGAGGTCCTTTGGGAGGGGGAGCTTAGGTCTCCATGGTTTGCAAAGCTGACTCCCATTCGGGGGAGTCAAATTTAAATTTCGAATCTTTTCCTGCGTTCACCGTATCGCAAGTTGGGGAAGTTGAGCTATTATTGCGGGCATGCCGAGCCGTTTCGTTGCATGGCTTACTGGCGAAAGAATTCGCCCCAACTGCAGGGTCGGGAGCCCCAAGCCCACACCAGGCGAACCAGTGTTCGGGGGTCGGCTGGTTGGTTTGCTGGCTGTGAAATGGCATGTGGCTGTTAGGGACTGCCGCGACCTTCCACCCCTAGCCCAACGGCCGGCACAGGTATTCCTCCACTCTCCGCAAGCCCGATAAGAGGGAATTTTGGTAGCAACAGGACACTGGCAAAAAGAGTTTCTCCATGGTAGGCTCCCAACTTGGGCACGAGGCTGCCAGCTGGGTACAGGGCGACAGTGCCCTTCCCGCAAAAGACAAAACATCCTGCCCCGGGGGAATTTCGGGGACACTTGTTACTTTGGATCCTGTTGTTGATTGACGCCGGGTGAAGTATTGGCTGTTGGTAATTGACGCCGGGTGAAGCATTGGCCATGAGGCGAGAAGCTCGAGTCCTGGTTCTGTTTTTCTGTACGGCTATGGCTCCCCTGGACCTGGTAGCTGGGGGGGAATTTGCCCTTGTTAAAGAGGGGGAAGCTTGCGGTCCAATTGTCCTTGCATCGGGAGCCTCTCCAATGACCCGTGAGGCGGCTTACGAGCTGGCCAGCTACCTCCAGAAGGTGAGCGGGGCCGGGTTCGAAGTCATCGAAGGAGAGCCTGTCCCCTTGCCGCCCCACGCCGTGTGGGTGGGCTTTCAGCCCGCACTTCGGCGTTTATTCCCTGCCGTGCCGTTCAACATGGAACATCCCGAGGAGATCCTTATCGTTTGCGATGAGAATCATTTGGCCATTGTTGGGCGTGATCGTTGGGATCCCCATCATAGCGTGGCCCAAGGGCCTGATGAGGTGATTGCGGGAAAGCAGAGGGAATACGGCACGGTCAACGCGGTGTACACTTTTATCCAGGATTACCTTCAGGTGCGGTGGCTTTGGCCCGGGGACTTGGGCGAAGACATTGTTCCCCAGAAGACAATCAAATTTACTCCTTTTCAGTTTCGGTATTGGCCGCAGTTTCGGGCTCGCACGGGCACCTTTCGGTTTTCTTCCCTGGGGAACAAGGGGTATGGAAGATCGCACCGTTGGTGCCGATTGCAGCGGCTCCAACTGGATTCCTTGAATTTTCCTGGTGGACATGGTTTTACCGACTGGTGGGATCGATTTCACAAATCACATCCGGAATACTTCGCTCTTCAGCCGGATGGCACGCGAAGCGGCTTTCCCGGAGGAAAATATGCTAAGCTGTGCGAGTCCAATCCCTCGGTATGGCGGCAATGGTTGGAGGATGTGAAGCAGCAATTGCAGCGGGATCCCACCCAGACGGTCTTTAGCGGGGCTTTTAACGACAGTTGGGCCTCCGGGCATTGTATATGCCCTCAATGCGAAGCGTGGGACCACCCGGCGGGGGAGGAGCGGCTGTTTTATTGGAAGGGAGTCAAAAAGCTTCACGTCGCCCTCTCCGATAGGGAGGTGACTTTTGCCAATCATTTGGGTCGGCTCCTCAAGGAGGCATTCCCGCAGGAGGAGTATTACGTGCTGACGATTGCCTACGGGCATTCGCGACCGGCCCCCATCCAGGCAATGCCGGCCGATAACGTGATTATCGCCAGTGTCGCCAATTTCTTTGGGCGGCGAAACTTGGTAGATCGAGGTTCCCCCCGCGGCACGACCCACCGGCAGCAGTTGGAAGATTGGGCCCGGGTAGCAAGCAAGCTCATGTGGCGGCCGAATACCGGGAGTCCCGCCGGTTGGCAACAAGGCCTCCCGGATCTCTTTTGCCACGACCTGATGGAGGACCTCCAGTTTGTCGCCGGCCATCGGTGCATGGGGATCTTCATCGATAGCGTTTGGGAACATTGGGCCACCCAAGGGCCTTTGTACTACCTGCTTGCTCAACTCGTTTGGGATCCCCGAAAGGATGGGCAGGCAGTCCTCGAGGACTACTATCGCCGCGGTTTTGGCCTAGCAGCCCCCCACGTGAAGGCTTACTTCCAGACTTTCGAATCAGCACGCATGAAGTTCGTGCAAAAGTACGGGTATGAGTCCTCGGTCCTCGATTTGGCCCACCTTTATACCGACGATCTGCTTCGCGAGGCGGAGGAGCAGCTCCGGCAGGCTGAGGCGGCTGTCGCGAGCGGTCCTCCCCTTTATTCCCGGCGGGCGGAATTTATTCGAGCGGGCTTCCAATTTACCAAGCTCATGGCCGAAAACATTCGCTTGATGCTCATCTATTGGCAGAGCAAGGACCCACAGCTTGCCGAGCGGGTGCGCCAGAACTGGGCAGACATCCAGCGGTTGTGTGAAGCCACTCCTTATGCGATCAATTGGGGGCCCATTCGGCCGAATCCGCCGCGGATGCTCGGTCTCCACCCGGATTATCCGAATCCCAAGTGGAAGTCTACCCCCGCGGCCGACGATCGATAAACGATTCCCTGCAAACTTTAACCCATTTACTGAGACTCGATGCGGGTTTCCTACCACAGCTCTGCCCTGTGTCGTAAGCTTTGGGGCAGGAAGAAAAAATTGGCACTTTTTTGGGGACGATTCGGCGAAATTTCGCTTTGCGGCAAAACCGGTAATCGGGAGTATGGGGAGGAGGCTGCTTGTTAAGATAAAACGAGCTGTCCGGCCACGACACGGTTTGGGGCAGGGAGGAAGTGGAAGTTTCCCGAACCCTCAAACCTTTTTAAAGCGAAGAGCAACACACAGAACTATCCTATGTTAGATATAAATCCATCCACATAAGATACAAATCTCTCCAGACCTTTTCGAAGCTATTGCCTGGGTAGCTGTGAGACTGCACGGCTGATGCCGGTGGCGGCTCACACGCATACTTGCCTAAGTGCCGAGTTCGACTGGCCAAAAAGCCACTGGTGCCGGGGATAACCTCGCGAGCACGGCACTCTGCGGATGAGCCCGTCGGAATGTGCGGCTGATCCCCAAGGGGGACTCGGTGGACTACTGTAACTAGGGCAGGCGGGTTTCGAAGACCGTGAGGAGTTTTGGGGGGCTGTCCCACGGCCCTTGGGCCGATTGGGGGTAATTATCGAATGGGCGGGGAAATGCCAGTATCTCCTGTTCTGAACTTACGTATACTAATGTGCACATTCTACGTCGGCCGGGAGGTACCAAGGCTGGAAAACTTCGAGGAGGTGCCGGAGCGGCGGGCGGGGGGTTCCTTGCCGACGGACTGTGTCTTGGAAAGGCCTTTACTCCGGTGAAGTTTCCCAACGGTTTCTTCAGCAGCATGTCCTCGTGGTCTGTCCGGCCAGTATCCGGGATAGCACATTCAAAAATCTTCGCCGAGTACCACCGCTTTGCCGAGGTGGTTTCCAACGGGCAACTAGCAGATGAGATGCAACTGGGAAAATCCCACGGATACAGAGATCGCTCCATCGAGGAGAATGCCCTGGTGATCGTCGAGAATCTCCATCAATACCGAAACCCCAACATTCCAAGGGGGTAGAAGGGTCGAAAAGCCCCTGCGGCAGGCTTGGTATCCGAATCTGCCCCTTTTTGGATGGCCCCGCGGGTGAATTTTTGCTGAATCTTGGGGCCTTTCTAAAAAGCTGCAGGTCGAGTTCATCTTTCGCCAAGACCCCTCCCAATGCAGCTCGACGCAAGCCATAGTGCTTTGGGTAGGGCTCATAGCGGAAGGGCTGGGGAGATTTCGGTTCCGGCAGGGTCCTGAGCCCTCTGGGGGAGAAGCTGGACCGCCGACCGGAGTGTCCCCCAGGTTGCGTTTTCGCTAGTCGTAGCGGAAGATTTTGTTTCGTCCCCTGACCAAAACCGGATCTCAGATGGTCAAAAGCCGGTTTTCCCACACAGCCTAGCTTGTCTTTGAGCCCCGGCTGAACTCCTTGGGCCAATCGATTCGAGCTTTCCGCAGTAAAAAGATCAGGAGGGCACTCAGTACTAAGCTATGGGTGATTTGGCCGGAGAGAATCATCTGCGCAACCTCGGATAAAGAGAATAGTCCCAGTTCCACCTCCTCGGTAGGATCTAGATTCTGGTTGCCTTGAGGGATACATCCTGTAGCTAGGAATACATGACATTTGTTCATTTGGAAAGCAGGGTTGGGGTGGATGCTGGCCAGAAGTTCGAACTGCTCGGGACAGTAGCCAGTTTCCTCTTGAAGCTCTCGAAGGGCACCATGGTGCGGTGCTTCCCCCGGTTCGAGCACCCCGCCAGGAATTTCCCAGGTAACCGCGTCCAAGCCATGGCGGAATTGCCGGACGAGGATGAGCTGATTTTCTTTTGTGACAGCCACCACGTTTACCCAGTCGGGACATTCCAGCACCACGAACTCGTGGGTTAAGCCATCGGTTTGCCTGCGGTAGAGGTCGTGGCGAATCCGGAAGATTTTATGGTCAGCTACCACTTGCCGTTGAATAGGTTTCCAGGTTTGATTCATGGAAGTGGCCTTTGGCAGAAAGTTTCAACCGCAATTTCTCGGTTAGCAGCTCCTAACCACGCCTGCCACGACTGATGCCGGTTGCTCTTCCGTAAAGGATTGGGAAAGCCGGGGTGGTTCTGCCTCCCGGCCGCCGGAGGTGGTCTGGAGGAAGTGACGGCTCATGCCAGGGAGGGTAAGTTATATTCTTTGCCGGCAGCAGTAATTTTTCTTACAACTTATTTTCCAGCCCGCAGCAAGAGGCGAGGGGCTGGCGAGTCACAGCATCACCCGCGGTCGGATCCTTCGAACCCCGGCGATGGGCAGCCCTTGATGGGATACTCCTTGCCAATGAGAAGGCAAGTTGGCCGGTGTCAGAGGAAATCTTTGGAAATTAAGGCCCCGTAGTCAGGTAGCGGCTTAAACGGTAGACTCGACGGCAGCATCACACACGTGGGCAAGCCGTTGGCAGAATAATTGGCAGGAATGAAAAGTCCGGGCATAAAAAAGGGAGTCTGGGAGTGGGCAAAAACTCCCGTCCCTGGGGCAGACAAAAGATCGCGCCATCGAAAAGCCGACGGTTGAAGAACCGGGGGGGAGGCTCACGATTGGGCGGGATTTTCGGCTGCCTCCTCGCTAGGCTTCCCGGATGACACTTGGGCTTTCTTCGCCTCCGCCTCGCGCATCATCATTTCGTAAACCTCCCGTCGATGCACGCTGACGTTCGGCGGAGCCTCGATGCCAATCCGGACGTGCGTCCCGCGGATGGCAACCACCGTTACGATGATGTCATCCCCAATGATGATTTGCTCGTTGACCTTCCGCGATAGTACGAGCATTGCCGAGTCTCACGTCTGCGAGTCTTCCTGGCTCCTCTGTCCACCCGGGTAAAGCTGTGGATAGACCAACCCGACTGGGACACTATTACCCCTCTTTAGTAAATTGTACACACGTAAAGCGCGCTGGGCCAGAAAAATCCGCAAAAAATCGAGGCTGAAGCCCTAATTCGGCCTAAAAGTTGCTACACCCGGCATGGAAGGATCAATTTCTCGGGTAGAGTTCCCTTGGTGGGGGCAACAACCGGACCTGGCACGACTTACGATTCATAAACTTCCGGGAGATTTTTCTTAGGGAAGACCACTAGATAAACATTATCATTATCTATTAAGTAACCTATGTGATTCCTTGCAAATTTTGATGGGCGTATGACCGCGCGAGTCCCCGCGGTAGGTGCGGGGGAATTCTGCTGATTTCCACCGCTAGCATAGCGGCTTAAAGACGATTCTTGGACACCCTTCAAACCGTGGGCGTTTTCCCGCGGTGCAGCAATTTCATATGCCGCGATTGACCTCATCCACCGTGACCACCGGACAAGTTCCACGAATTCAAAAGTTGGGGGCGTTTCAAATGGGACCTATTCGAGTGAGTAGACAACTTTTGGGCTGCAAGCCTTTGGGGTTTAGGTTGGGTATGCCGGGCGATAAAGCTGGGATGCCTTCCACGGATGAACACGGTGATCCGGAATTCCCCACCCGGGGGGAAAAGTCCTTGGGCGTGGCTAATCATTCGGCAAGGGGGCTTTTCTCTCAATTCGTGGCAACGCCCCTTTGAGCCGGGCAAAGTCAGACTCACCAAGCCGCCCGGAGTGCTGGTACAAGTTCAGCGGGTCGGACGAAGGGTGAGTAATTTCCAAGACCACAATATCTGGTAACACAAGCTGCAAGATAAGCAGACATTGGATCCCAGCCCTGGTACCTCGGAAGCTCCGGGTAGTCGCCACGAGCTCATCAGCAACATGAATCCCCAGCCAGTCGTCCCTGCCGAGCTTTGACGGAAACAGACTATCCCGAAGCTGGTAGGCCCCCAGCCCCTGGTACCTCCAAAGGTTTATGGCTTCGGGAAGTAGGATTTTTGTGAAGTTAGTAGTCGCTCCTCAATGGAAATTTGGAAACTTCTTCGGAAACTTAAAGAAAATTTTGGGGTTAAATAGGAGGGGGTATTTTGATTTTTTTTTTGCAGGGGAGTTTTCGGCCGCTTGGGAGCCGAAGGTTTTTTGCCGCTTCCTTGCAAAAAAACTTGCTGGTCTGCTTGCGTCGGAGGAGGAGTCGGAGGAGGAGAAAGCATAAACTCTCCCCTGTACACCGCGAGGCATTAAGGCAAACGGGGTGGTCACAAGCCGAGGCGAAGGGAAGGCTTGAAGCGATGAAAACGGGAGGGGCTGGTTGGTGGTCCAAGTGTTAGGGTCCGCATTGTTGAAGAACTGAGAAGAAGGAGGTCGCCTGTATGCTGAAAGCTAGGTTGAGGGCTTTTACCTTGGTGGAACTTCTTGTGGTAATTGCGATCATCGGAATTTTGATCGCATTATTGCTTCCGGCGGTTCAGGCTGCACGGGAGGCCGCTCGGCGAAGCCAGTGTACCAACAACTTAAAACAGCTTGCATTGGCGATGCACAACTATCATGACGTTTACAAGTGCTTCCCGCGGTTTACCTATCGCACAGTGGATCCGGGTAATCCTCCGAACTTGCGGGGCCATTGGCAGGGTTACAGCATCCATACGATGCTGCTCCCTTATCTGGAACAGCGGAATCTTTACGACGTTGTCGACCAACAAGGAATTAAGGCAGCACGAGTTTGGTACGATGGGAACGCGGCTTTGACAGCGGCTCGGCGAACGAAAATTGGTACCTTCCGCTGCCCTTCGGATACAGACTTTCCGGGAAGCGCCGAGACGGGTAATTGCAACTATTTGTTTAGCTTCGGGTCCCATTTCGATTGGGGCAGTGGTGCCCAGAACGGATTCGTAATGCGGGACCGGGAGACTACATTTTCTGATTTGCGGGATGGAGCGTCGAACACCATTATGGCCGCGGAGGGGAGAATTGGCGACAACAACAACGCGGTATATCGCCCGGGCGACGTCGTGCGAGCTCAAGCCTTTAGTGGCACGCGGTTATTCCCCACGCAGGCTGAGATGGACGCATATGGGAATCAATGTCTAGGAGGAATTGGAAATCATCACAGCCATGCCGGTCGGGACTGGATCGCACCTATGCCGACGCAGACGGTATTCAACACGGTGGCTCCGCCGAATTGGCGTTAT
>Ga0308410_1000789_pt1 | contig 17650 bp, 11 predicted proteins | sample HotsprOSTMatCore_FD_203467 | JGI IMG/M metagenome (GOLD analysis project Ga0308410, IMG submission 203467) | Hot spring phototrophic mat microbial communities from Octopus Spring, Yellowstone National Park, Wyoming, United States -... | ecosystem: Environmental > Aquatic > Thermal springs > Hot...
GCGGCCGCTGATGTTGTCGGCAAAACCGCAAATACCACCACAGCCTGAGTCCTTGATGTCATGTCAAAATTTGTCTCGGTTCGCGGCTTGATTCAGGCTTCCCGACAATTATTTCATACCATTAGCATCTCGATCGTGGCCATGATGGACTCAAGATCGGCTGGCGATAAGCTGAACTGCTTTTGCCGGTCCGGATCAACTTTATTGCAGCTTCAGGAACGCCCCGGGAACGATGGCACGGTTGGAGGTAACACTTGCGGCATGGGAATGGTGAGGAATCCTTGGAGACACAATCGACTGAACTGATTGGGGAGAGTTCCAAAGATTATGTCGGTGGAAAGTCTTACTCCGGATCGCGATTTTCGCCGGAGATTGTTCATAATCATTTTTCAGTCAGACACACCGGCAGGGTGGTGGTTTGACGTGACATTAATTGTGTTGATAGTAGCAAGCGTTATCACCGTGATACTGGAAAGTGTCGCCAGTATCCGTCAGAAATATGTCGAAACATTGCATGTGATCGAGTGGATCTTCACGATTTTATTCACCGTGGAATATCTTCTTCGGCTGTATTGCGTACCTCGACCGGCACATTATGCTCGGAGTTTTTTCGGTCTGATTGATTTTGTGGCGATTGTGCCGACTTATCTGAGCCTGGTGTTGCCGGGGGCTCAGATGTTGATTGTGGTGCGGGTGCTGCGGGTGTTGCGGATTTTCCGGATCATGAAATTGACCCAGTATCTGGATGAATCACGGACCTTGAGCGAAGCGCTTTGGGCGTCGCGACGGAAAATCGGGGTCTTTCTCTTTACCGTGGTGACGTTGCTCACGATCATCGGATCACTTATGTATCTGATTGAGGGAGAAGAAAACGGGTTTACGGACATTCCAACAAGCATGTACTGGGCAGTGGTAACCCTGACGACCGTGGGGTATGGCGATGTGTCCCCGGTCACGCCCCTGGGGAGAGCACTGGCATCGTTAGTGATGATTCTGGGTTACAGCATTATTGCCGTGCCGACCGGTATTGTGACCAGCGAACTCACCAGACCGAGTGGCAGGCGGGTTTTGCTACGGCCTGGTCCTGGTCCATGTCGGCAGTGTGGTGCTCCTGGCCACGATCCTGATGCCCGATACTGCAAGTATTGCGGGGCAGCATTGCCTCGTCCGGGCGAAGCCTGAAAGTCATCGGCTGTTCAACGCCGCCGAGCCTGAACGACACGGTATCGTCCGGCTTTGTCTTTGATCGTGGGGCCGAGTTCCAGCGCTTTCTGTTCGGCGATGAATTCGCGGACGGCATCATTCTGATTCCAGCCGATTTCCAGCAGCAACATGCCCCCGGGCACGAGAAAATTGGCGGCTTCCGCAGTGATTCGGCGATAATACACCAGCCCGTCTTGTCCACCATCGAGGGCGACTCGCGGTTCGTGGTCGCGGACTTCGGCAGGAAGGTTCGCCAATTCACTTCGGGGAATATACGGAGGATTGCTGACGATCAAATCGTAGCGAACGGATGAGGTTGTGAAGGGTTCAAACAGATCGCCGATCAGGAATCTGATCTGCGGGGCGACGCCGTGAGTCTGGGCGTTTTGCTCGGCGATTGCCAAGGCGTCAGGGGAGATGTCGGTGGCAGTGATGGTCGCAGCTTTGCATTGATGAGCGATGCTGACAGCGATACAGCCGGAACCGGTACCGAGATCGAGTACCGTCGGCGCGGGTTTTCCCTTGAGGAAATCCAGCGCGGCCAAGACAAGCGTTTCCGTATCGGGGCGAGGAATCAACACGGCGGGGGAAACCGCAAAGGGGAGTAAATAAAATTCGCGATGACCGACCAAGTAAGCGACGGGCCAGTGCTCGACACGCCGGCGAATGAACTCGCGAAACCGCGCCCGCTCTTCGGCGCGAGGCACCTCATGCGACCTCGCGACCAGGTCGATGCGCGAACAATTCAGCACATGAGCCAGCAGAATCTGTGCTTCCAGACGCGGGGATTCGATGCCTTGCGAAGCAAAATACTGTGTCGTCCAGGCGATCAGTTCATTGATCGTCCAGGTCGGTGGAGTCACTGCCGAGGCCAGCGGATTCGCGGGGGAATGACTGGTTGTCATACGCCTTGCGTGCTCAAAAATGCCACTCTGCCAATATGTAACAGTCAAGATGACATTTTACAGTCTTGGTCGATTCTGGAAATTCTTGAAGTGGCCTTTTTACGGATTCTGCGGCAATAACTTTCCGGATGCTGCCGGGTTCACGGGGGATTTGCCTCGAGCCGATCCGAAGCGAGAACGGTGTCGGCTAGATCAGCCACGATCCGATCACTGCCTCGGGAATAATTTTGTGCTTCCGGCAGGTTCGTTTCAGTGGCAGGTCTGGCTGGCTTGAGGATCAGGGGGTGAGCCATTGCGTTTCGGTCGGGCTTCGATGTCGAAGAGGCTGAAAATTTCTTCTTCGGTGAGCCCGAGTGTCGCGGGTTTATCGGCATCGGCGAGCAGATCGTTAAAGACTTTGCGTTTCGTGTCAAGAATCGTGGCAATTCGCTGCTCGATGGTATTTACCGAGATAAACCGAGTGACGGTGACCGGGTGTTTTTGACCGATCCGGTGAGCCCGGTTGATTGCCTGATCTTCGATGGCCGGATTCCACCAGCGGTCAAAAAGGAAAACATAATTCGCAAATTGCAGGTTAAGTCCGACACTGCCGGTGCCGTAACTCATCAACAACACCTGGCAGTTTGGATCGTTTTTGAATCGATCCAGAATCGGTATCCGCTCGGCGTGGGGAATTCGCCCGTGATATTGCAGGGGTCCAAATCGTTCCAGCGCCCGGGCGATGGCGGCGAGTGGTTCCACCCACTGGCTGAAGACAATGGCCTTGTGCCCGTTTGCGGCGACTTCCTCCATGTCGTTGACGAGTTGTTCCAGCTTGGCGCTTTCGCCGGTGCGGGGGTCGAAGTTGCAAATTTGTTTGAGCCGCAGCACCAGTTGAAACACATGCTGGACGGTGATGGTTTCGCCCAGAGCATTCAAGTGAATCACCCCTTCTTTCTCAGCGAGGGTGTACGTGGCCTGTTGTGCGGGGGTAAGTTCGATCGTCAAATCGCGGATCAGCTTGGGCGGCATGTCGGATTGCACCTGCTGCTTGGTGCGGCGAAGAATGCTGTCCGCTGTCAGCGCTTTGAGTTGCTTGGGGGGAGTGTTTGGCGGGATTCGACCAGGATCGACAAACTCAAAAATATTGATGAGATCATCGGGGTGGTTTTCCACGGGGGTTCCGCTCAATGCCCAGCTGCGGGCGCGAGGGATCGACTTGACCACACTGGCCGTTTTTGAACCGGGTGTTTTGATTCGCTGTGCTTCGTCGAGAACCACAACATCGAAAAAAGTTCGAGGGTCAGCCGCCAGTTCGGCATCCCGTGTCAGCAACTCATAATTGATCAATTTCAACGGGCAGTTTGACACATGCCAGGTGGCACGGCGGAGCTCTGGGTCGGTGGGGAAGACTTCAAAGGGCAGATCAGGGGCCCAGAGTTTTAATTCCCGGCACCAGTTATGAATCAGCGGTTTCGGGGCAACCAGGAGCGCCGAGCGGATCATTCCCTGATGAAACATCAGTCGTAAGCTGAGGATTGTTTGTGCGGTTTTACCCAGCCCCATCTCATCCGCGAGCAGGGCGGCATGTCGGGGCATTAAAAAGGCGATTCCTTCCAGTTGATACGGGAACGGCTCAAACGGGACACCCAGGGATCGGCCTTGAAACAACCCGTCGAGCGGTGGTTGCAGCAAAAACAGCAGCCGGTCTTTGAACACCACGGTGTCGCGCGTCGGCCTGGGGCGGATTCGCCGCTTCGGTTCCGCCGGCGATTCCGTATCCTCGGGCCATTCCGGGAGATCGACGACTTGCCGATTCGTAATGGTCTCCGGGGCTCTTTCTGATCGAGGTGGCGGCGGGCGGTCGAATTCTGGCGGCGGGGCCGGGAATTTCCACGCTTCTGTCTGTACATGCAAGTCGAGTTTGCCCAGCGAACGCACCCACGGCGGACTGCTCAGCAATCGCGAATCCCGGATACTGACGATCAGCGGCCGCTCGAACCGGGGGTGGGGAAAGGTAGAGAGTTCATACCCCAGTTCGATGGACTCGACCGTCATGTCGGCCACCAGCCAGTCGCTGCTGATTGCCACGAATGGACCGCCGCTTGGCATTTCAAGCTGCACGGTGAATTCCCCCCAGCTTCCGAGCTTCGCCGATTGCTTCCCGAACCCGTGTGAATGGCTCGCTCAAATCCAGAGACGGATCGACCTTGGCCAAGATCGCTTCGATCAACGGCTGATCGCTAGCGTGGCTGGCCAGCCAGCGGAGCGGCACGGACGATCGGGGATGCGTCAGACTGACATATTCTTGGGGCTTCTCGGTGTCGGGCTCATGCAGTTGCAGGGGTGCCGGGCTGATGCAGACAACCGGAACATCGACCCGGCGACGCAGCGGCAGGGCGGCAGGCTGATCGACGATAACCATTCCCACCGCTGTCGATGACTTTTCCACCAGGGCTTTACCGATCAGATCGGCATACAAATAGTCCGTCAAGGTCGGCCCGTACAAAATTTGTTGCACCCGGTTCGGTTGAATCGCGGTGCTGATGCGAAATTCGAGCGGCCGGCCCCAGCCATTCGTCACCAGGTAACCGCCAAGCAAGCCGGATGGATCGTGAATTATGGAGAGGAATCCCAGATTTCCGGATAGTTCAGTCATCGCTGGCTGGGGCGGGAGTTGCGATGCTGCGGATTCTTGGGTGTCGATCACAGCCATGTTTGCTCCGAATCTTGTTGCGAACCACGACGGCAAGCTTTTCTTGTCCTGCTCAAGATCGGCTGGCGTCACTCACAGTCTTCAGTTGCTGTCACGGAGTCAGCATCAGCGGTCCCGTCACGGAAGCGGCTATCCGGCAGAGCCGTCTCGATCGCCAGGATTGGCCGGTATGGCTGGAACTGTTGTTCGAATTGCCAATTACTACTTAAGCGATCAAGATTATGAAAAATTGGCACGTCGCGATTGCAGTATCTGGGGTGGGAGACTAGACTTCTGATAGGTGTGGTCGTGCCCAGCGAGCAATCATTCGTGTCGAAACACGATCAAGATAGGATGACATGATGGGTGATTCTGAGTCAGTGACAGCCGTCGACACTAGCGTCAAGTTATCTCCGGTCGAAGGCTATAAAGAGTCGAGTCGTTATTTGCGCGGTAAACTCAAGGAAGAGCTTGCCGATCCTACGACCGATCATCTCACCGAAGAATCGAAACAATTGTTGAAATTTCATGGCAGTTATCAGCAGGAAGACCGGGATGCCCGGAAGCAGCGGGCAAAAACGGGGACGAGCAAAGCTTACATGTTCATGATCCGGCTGAAGTTGCCGGGCGGAAAACTGACGGCCGATCAGTACCTGGTCATGGATCGGTTGTGCGAACAGTATGCGAATGGTACGTTGCGGTTCACGACTCGGCAAAGCATTCAGTTGCACGGCGTATTGAAGTCGAATCTGAAAGCGACCATTGCGGAGTTTAACCACGCTTTGATCACCAGTCTTGGCGGCTGTGGCGATGTGAATCGGAACGTGATGGCGTGCCCGGCCCCGTTGGCGGATCCAGCACGAAAGCAAATGCAGGAACTGGCGGATGCAGTGGCGGCTCACCTGGCTCCTCGGGCGGGGATGCAGGCTTATCATGAAATATGGCTGAATGGAGAAAAACAACAAATTCCGGGGACCATGGAGGACGCTGAGCCGATTTACGGGAAAGCATATTTGCCTCGAAAATTCAAATGCGCATTCTCCCTCCCGGAGGATAACTGCGTCGATGTTCTGGCTCAGTGTCTCGGGTTTCTTTGCATCCGTGAGAATGGCCAGCCCATCGGCTATAACTTGTATGTCGGTGGGGGACAAGGGCAGACAAACAGTAAGCCCGACACTTACCCGCTGCCGGCACAACTGATCAGCTTTTTGCTTCCGGAAGAAGTGGTGGGGGCAGCGGAAGCCGTTTGCAAGTTCTTCCGGGATCATGGAAATCGGGCCGATCGTAAACGTGCTCGGCTGAAATATGTCATCCACGACTGGGGTGTGGAAAAGTTCAAAGACGTCTTCTTCCGAGATTATTTGAAAACACCGGCACGCCCAGCAAAATATGCCCCGATCACTGGCCTGGATTTGCATCACGGCTGGCACCCGCAGGGCGACGGAAAGTGGTTCCTGGGCATTTCCGTGGAAAATGGCCGGGTCAAGGACGAGGGCAGTCTGCGACTCCGTTCTGGCTTGCGAAAGATTATCGAAACAGTCCGCTGCGATGTTCGCATCTCCGCGCAGCAAGATGTGCTGCTTTGCAACATCGACCCGGCTTGCAAAGCGACGGTGGATTCTCTGTTGAATGAGTATGGCATTCCCCGGCCGGAAAATTTGTCGATGGTCCAAAAATGGAGCATGGCCTGCCCGGCGATCCCCACCTGCCCGCTGGCGATCACCGAATCCGAGCGAGCATTGCCTGGTGTCGTCGATCAACTGGAAACGGTTCTTGCGGACCTCGGTCTCGATCAAGAACCGATCAGTGTTCGAATGACCGGCTGCCCGAATGGCTGTGCCCGACCGTATCAGAGTGAGATCGGGCTGGTCGGTCGCGGCGGGACCAAGTACACGGTGTACATCGGTGGCGACAGTTTTGGCCGACGCTTAAATGCTGAGTTGCAAGACGGTGTACCGATTGAGCAGATTGTTCCGAAATTGACAACGATTTTTCGGAGTTTCAAGGCGGAACGGCAACCGGGTGAGTCATTCGGCGACTTCTGTCATCGAGTCGGTCTTGAGAAACTCCGCTCGCTGGTCGGGGCTTGAGCAATTCGGGAGTAGAGAATCAGCCTGGGATGAGATGTTGACGATGGCGGAGTAGATCGTGCCTGATCTTCCGACTCAGATTCGTTACCATCTGGAAGCGTTAAAGGCGGCAGGAGTGGAATACCTTCCGCGTCCAAAGCTGACGCTGGCGATTCGCACGACGGCTGAACCACCACCGAGGTTGGTTGTGAATCCGGAATTGCCAATTTCAGCCGAGAGTTCCCTGCCGACGGTGGCCCCGGCAGTCGATCGGCGTGTGCAACTCGAGCAACTCGCCGACGAAGTGGCGAAATGCGATCGCTGCCCCGAGTTGTTTTCCACACGCACGCAAACGGTCTTCGGTGCCGGTCCGCTGTCACCGGAATTGTGCTTTGTGGGCGAGGCCCCCGGGGCGGAAGAAGACAAATCGGGTTTGCCTTTTGTCGGGCCGGCAGGGCAACTGCTGACGAAAATTATAGCGGCGATGGGTTTTACCCGAGAGGAAGTCTACATTTGCAATACCTTGAAGTGTCGGCCGCCGATGAATCGCACCCCGACGCCGCGGGAATGTGCGAATTGCCGGGGATTTTTTGAACGGCAACTCGATCTTGTGTCGCCGAAATACATCTGTTGTCTCGGCGCGGTCGCTGCTCAGAATGTGCTTGAAAGTAAATTAAGCATCGGCAAGCTGCGTGGCAGGTTTTACGAATACCGGGGGATTCCCGTGCTTTGCACCTATCATCCTTCCTATTTGTTGCGAGATCCCAGCAAAAAGAAAGATTGCTGGGAAGACATGAAGCTGTTACTTCGGCGGATGGGACGGCCGATTCCTGGTGGCGGAAAATAAGGCAAGGGCAGAGCCGGCAGTGAGGGATCGCGAAATTCCTGCTTACTCCTGTTCCGCGGTCTCCACCGACAATTGCGGTAGTTTTTCCAGCAACGTGTGGGCAAGTTGCTTCATCGTCACCGGGCGAACCAGGATGGTTCCGCCGGACTTGTCGGCGATGGCTTTTGACCAGGCTGCGTCTTCTTCATTGAGAATCAAGATGGCGGCGAGCGGGTCATGCATCTGGGCGGCTTCGGCACACACTTGCTGAAAGGCATCAACCGCCGCGGAGCGATTGCTCATGCCCGCATCAATCACCAACGCATGGTACGGGGCTTGTTTGTAGCGTTTCAGAGCCTGAGCGGGATCGATAGAAATCAACACCCGGAAGCCGAGTTGCTTCAGTTTTTCGCGAAACACGTCTTGCAATTTCGTGTTCTGTTCGATGACAAAAATGGTGACCGGTCCGGTAATCCGGCTGGTTCCGGTGTTGCTGGCGAGGCTTTTTCCCTCGGCAAGTTCCTGCCGGGTTGCTTTGACCGCTTCATAAAACTGTTCCGGTGTCTGATAGCGACGCGAAGGTTCAAAGGCGACTGCCTTGGCGATCAGATTTCTCACCGGTGCGGGTAAGCCATCCGTAGCCGCTCGGCGGGCGAGATTCGTTTCGACTTCCTCGAATCGACGCCGTTGCATTCGTTGATGGCGATCCTTCGTCGGTGGCATTAACGGTTCGCCGGTCAGCAACTCATACAGGACGTGTCCGAGAAAGTAGATATCGCTGCGGGGGTCGCCGGACTTGACCCCGGTCGCCTTTTCGAGGCCGGCATAATCCACGGTGCGATCCATGCCTTGAGCATCTTCACTGGTGGTTTCACCGGGCCGCGCCGTGGTCAACAGGGCTGCCCCTTCGTTAATGCCGGCGAGACCGAAGTCCACAAGTTTGGCAACGCCATCCGTGCCAAGAAGGATGTTGGAGGGCTTGATATCCCGGTGGCTGAGGCCGCGTTGCCAGGCAAAAGCCAAGCCGGCGGCGCACTCCTCCATGATTCGCAGTCCCTCGGGGATATCCATTTTTTTGCGGATTTGCAAAATATCGCGAAGATTACCCCCCTCTACGAATTCCATAACGAGATAATGCGAGCCGGTCGCTTCATCTTTGCCCACAGCCAGGATGCTCACGATGTTCGGATGTTGCAAACTGAGCCCCAGCCGACCCTCCCGCTCAAATAATTCGACTCGGCGAGGATCTTCCGTCCAGCGTCGGCGAAGGATCTTGATGGCGACCGTGCGGCCGGTGCTCGGGTCGTCACCGCGGTAGACGCGGCCAAAACTCCCCGACGCGATTCGATACAGCAGCCGGTAGCCGCCCACGAAATAACCGTCGGTTTCGCCTTTTAACAGTTTGTTGCCTTGTAATGGCGTGAGTAAGCCTTTGCGCTCGAGTAATCGGACATACGGTTCCGCAGGGCCTTTTTTATCTCCAAGTTCGAACAAGAGTTCCTTGGCGATAGATTCATCCACCAATCTCAAGCGAACGACCATCTCGGCCATGCCCGCAGCGTCGAGTGTCTCATTCATAAATTCGACCAGCGTCAGAATGATGGTAAACAACCAACCCCGTGATCAAGGATTGTTCCGGGGGAATATTGTGATAAATTCACTTAAATTTAACCTTGCCGAAGACTTTCTGCAACCGCCTTAGGAAAATCCGGAACGCCTGAATGACGATTCCGAGGTGAAAGTTGCGGTCGGGCGATTCCGCGAATGTGCTGACAATGGAAACAAGAAACCTTCGTTGTGGATAAGCCATCCCGAAGTTTTATAATTCTTTTTTAGAGTTCGCAAGCAATCAACAACGTGAATTGCTTTGCAGGGGTCGAGACGTGGGAGCCGTTCGCTCTTTAATGCTGATTCAAGCCCTACTTGGAATCGCGGTGGTCACGCGACACAGTCCGGCGGCAGAACCGATGGCGATTGATTTTCAGCGCGATGTGGCTCCGATATTTGAACAACACTGTGTCCGTTGCCATCATGCGGACGACGCCCGTGGCGATGTTTCTGTGGCCACAAAAAAGATTTGTTCGAAGGGGGCTACATCGTCTCTTGCAGAGCGGCAGAAAGCGATTGCTGAAGCTGATCACGTCGCCGCAGCCGGGGAAACGGCCGCGAATGCCGAAAGATGGCAAGCCGTTGACGGCCGGCCAAGTCGCGATTCTTCGCCGCTGGATCGAAACAGGTGCTGTCTGGCCGGAAGATCTGGTGATTCGGCCGCGTGCGAAAACGGATCGATCATGGTGGTCGTTCCGGCCACTTACGGCGGTCACCCCGCCAGCGGTCAGCGATGCTCCTGCAGCGTGGCAGCAAAACCCGATTGATCGTTTTTTCTGGGCAAAGCTTCGCGAGAAAACGCTCACACCGTCGCCACCTGCCGAGCCCCGGTGGCTGATTCGCCGACTTTGTTATGACTTGACTGGGTGACCGCCGACCCCGGAACAGGTGGAAGCATTTGCCGCAGAGCCGTCGGAAACTGCTTACGAACGGCTGGTCGATCACTGGCTTGCTTCCCCCGAATACGGGGAACAGTGGGGCCGTCACTGGCTCGATGTGGTTCGATTTGGCGAATCTCTGGGCTTACAGCCGGCCTGCCAGCACCGAAGAACTTACCCTGGCTGTCAGGCTGATTCAGAAACACGGGCTGCGGGCCTTTGCGCGGGCTTTGCGCAACTCATATGAATTCCTGTATCACGATTAAGAATGACGTTGTGTGATTGATATCATCCTTAAACTCACCACGCTTAACATTCATCGGCAAGTTGCGGAGATGTCGAAATCCAACACCCACGGACCCGGCTGCGTGTTCATGAATACCGGTCACGTGGTCGAAGGTTTCCCCGCTGCCGGTGCCTGGGTCAGCTACGCCTTGGGCTCCGCTAATGACAATTTGCCCGCGTATGTGGCACTCCCGGATGTCCGGGGTGAGCCCCCGAACGGCAAGGCCAACTGGTCGAATGGCTTTTTGCCGGCTCGACATCAGGGAGTCGTCCTCGCGGCCGACCAGCCTGTGCGGAACCTCGTTCCTCCTTCGAGCATCTCCGGCGAAGAAGACTCGGCCACGCGGGAACTGCTCGGTTTCTTGAATCGTAAGCACGCCGACACCCGTCCCGGCAACTCCGACCTCGCCGCTCGCATCGCTTCTTATCAACTCGCGGCGCGCATGCAGCTGTCGGCTCCGGAAGTTGCTGATCTGTCCCGGGAGTCAGCCACGGTGCATCGGCAATATGGCACGGATGATCCGAACAAACTCAAGGCGGCTTACGCCCGGAATTGCCTGCTGGCGCGGCGTCTCCTCGAACGAGGGGTGCGTTATGTTACTCTCTATTGTGCCAGCCGAGCCAGCGGCGTCGATGGCTTGCTCAACTGGGACGCACACAAAACCCTTAAGGCCGACTACGAACGCCACGGGCCGATCTTCGATCAGCCGACCGCCGCCCTCTTGGCCGATCTCAAAGACTCCGGGTTACTGGCCGATACCCGAGTGCTCTGGACCACCAAGTTCGGCCGCATGCCCACTCACCAGGTCGGCACCACTGGCCGGGATCACAACCCGGATGGCTTCACCTCCTGGATGATGGGTGCCGGTATCCGCGGCGGCATCTCACGGGGCAACCGACGAAATCGGACGTCGTGCCGTGCAGGATGTCGTCACGGTCTGGGATTTCTACGCCACAGTCTTGCATCTGCTCGGTTTCGATCATCAACGCTTGACCCTGGTACTACAACGGCTTGAATCGGCGGCTCACCAACGTTCACGGCCGTGTCATCCAGGCAATACTGGCTTGAACTGGCGAGCTTCTCAAGAATTGCAGCCGCTGCAGTCACGACGCGCCCGGTCGAGGTGGTTTAACCGGTCGCGGCGGCAGCACTCATTCAAGGTCCGTTCGGCGTCGCAAGGCATGATCACGGCTGCCGCGGCAAAGTTCATAGACGCCGACCGGCGACAGCGATTCTTCAGGTGCAAGCCGGCACCGTGCTTGCCGAACTCGTGCATCCGCAAGTAGTTGCGGCAAGCATTTTCGACAGGCCAAACTGTACGTCTTCAATTCCGTGGTCTGGCCGTCGCTCCAGCGTGCCGCAATTTTGAACTCCGCCGGATGGTGACACCCGGGGGTGTGACAAGATACCGGATACGCAGCCATCAGGCTCAACTTAATTTGAAGGATACGGGATCGCCTCGCCTGAAATGATTGCCAGTGCGTTCATTGCCGCTTTCTGTTCGGCTTCTTTTTTGTTCCGACCCCAGGCCGCCGGGAAGCGGTGATTGTTGATTTCGGCGGCGATCTTAAAGCACTTGTCGTGATCCGGCCCCTGTTCGTCGAGTAAGCAGTAACGCGGCATTCCTCCCAGATCCCGCTGGGCAATTTGCTGAAGCAACGACTTGGCATTCGCCCCAGCCGACGCTTGTACAACTCGTTCAATTTCTGGCTCGATCAATGGCAGCACAAACGCCTTGGCCGCTTCCCAGCCGCCGTCCAAGAAGATCGCGGCTATCAATGACTCAAAAACACCCGCATACATATTCGACGATATCTCGGATTGATAATTCATTCCTTTCCCGAGAAAGAGAAACTCACCTAGCCCGAGTTCCTGACTCAAGCGGGCGCAGGTCTTGCGACTGACCACGACCGACTTGATCTTTGTCAGTTCTCCTTCTTGATATTCGGGGAAGCGCAAATACAACTGCTCACAGGTGATCAATCCAAGCACACTGTCGCCGAGAAATTCCATCCGCTCGTTGGAACCGAGCCGGGTGTTCGCACCGGAAGTGTGTGTTAACGCGGAACGTAACAATTCCGGTTTGGAGAATCGGTAACCGATCACATCCTGACATTGATGAAGAATGATCCGTTCACGATCCGTTGTTGCCGGCTTCGTCGCCATGTTGTTGCGTGAAATTGCAGGAAGAAGTTTGTACCTCAAAGGTAACATTCCCAGTCAAGGGTGTCAACGTAACTGTCATCGGCGTCTCCGCTGGGAAAACTCCATGGCATGATGGTGATCTTCACCCGCAAGTGCATGTGGGCTACCGACTCGCCCTCTCATTGCTCTCCTTCGGCAGATCGACTTTAATCGGGAAGGGGCTTCCCCCGTGTCTCGGGTGCAATCGCGATCAGGATCAGGCCAATCAGATAGACCGATGCGGGGACGGAGCAGGCCAGAGCATAATCGTTATGAAACACTTCCTTTAACAGGGCTCCGGTTTGCAAGGCACCCACGCCAGCGACAATCCGGCCAAAATTAAATGCAAACCCCTGGCCGCTGGCTCGTACCACGGTCGGGAACAATTCGGGAAGATATAGCGGCAGCCAGCCATAGAACGCCGCCGTCACCGCCCCAAGCACAAACGCCCAGGCAAGAAACAGCGTGTTGAATTCTCGATTGAAGGTGTAAAACCCGATTAATGTGATCATCGACAAAACGCAGAGCATGGCGTAGATCAATCGCCGGCCATAACGTCCTGCGAGCACGGCTCCGATCAGGCAGCCCACCACGGCCCCCGAGGCTGACGCCATCATCGTCAGCGGCCGAGCTTCCGGAACCAGACTGATGCCGGTGGCGGGATCTTTTGTGAAGTCATCGACGAAATTGTACATCCACATCACGCCGGCCCAGGTCGCGAGCAACGGCACACCGCTTAAGCCGGCCCCCAGCAACATCCGCCCGATTAGATGCCGTTGCTGCGCCGCATCCCCCGTGGCTCGGCGAATATACCGTGATGCCGGATAAAGATAGCAAATCGCCGTGATGATGATGCTCACAAACGTGACCGGAAGACGGATCGCCATCGGCAAGGTCAGAGCCCAGACTGCGATCATCCCCGCAGCACAGGCGGCACCGAGCAAAACCACCAACAAGTCGGCGGTCGCCCAGTGACTCGCCTTGCCCTCTTCTCGAGCCCGCTCCCAGCGGTCGGACTCCGGGACGAACAAGCGGATAAACAACGTCAGCACCGCGGGTGTCGCTCCGACCAGCATCAGCAATCGCCAGTTGCCATTGACCGTCAGCCAGGTGGTCGACTCTTCCGAAACTCCTAGCTGTATTAGCCAAGCATCCAGATCCCCCCCGATGTGGACTAGTGCGTACGCAATAACGCCGATCAGGACATATCCTAAATTGCCGAACGCGCCGATCCAGCCGGCTAAAAGGCCTCGGTTCGCCGCGGGGAATAGCTCCATGACCAAGGCGACCCCCAGTGCCCATTCTCCCCCCATCCCCAACGCCCCGGCGAATCGCAACCCGGCCAGTTGCCAAGGCTCGGTGGCAAATGCACAAGCCCCACTGCAGCCCGCGTAGACAAGAACGCTTAGCGTCATGGCTCGGACTCGGCCAAGCTTGTCGCCAAGCCAGCCAAAAAGCACTCCGCCGGTGGCGGCACCAACAAGAAACCCAGCCGTAATAACTCCGAACCAGTTACCAACAACATCCTCGCCAATCCCCGGACCGAGTAATTCCCGCAACGCCGGCCGAGCGACCAAGGGAAACAAACCCATCTCCATGCCGTCAAACATCCAGCCCAGAAGTGCGGCGGCAACGGCCAGCCAGCGACCGGTGGTCGACGGTACGGTTGTCGCTCCCATGAGTCACCTCGAAAATGGAGAAAGCAGAAAAGGCATCGTCGCCGACGATGGGGGTTGCGTTTCCTCTTCATCTGTCCGATCCTACACTATAAATAATCCCACCGTAAGCCATCAGGATCTGTCATGATGCCACCCCGCTGTTCCCACAGTCTGCTCGTTCGCCTGGGTGCCTTCTTGGCGATGATCTTCGGTCCCGCCGTAGCCATGCCTCAAGCGCCGCAGGTATCTCAGCCACCGCAAGCACCATCCCCGGAAGAGGCGGCCAAACGAATGACTGTCCCGCCGGGATTTTCTGTCATCGCGGTCGCCGCCGAGCCCATGATTCGACAACCCCTCAGCATCAGTTTTGATAACCGGGGTCGACTGTGGGTGTTGCAATATCTTCAGTATCCGAATCCTGCCGGTCTGAAACCGATCAAACAAGATCAATATCTTCGCACCGTCTGGGATAAAGTTCCGGAACCGCCGCCGCACGGGCCGAAGGGGATCGACCGAATCACCATCTTGGACGATCGCGACGAGCGGGGAGTCTATCGCAAGTCAAAGGATTTTCTCAGCGATTTGAATCTCGCCAGCGGTTTCTGCCTCGGTCATGACGGGGTTTACGTCCTGCAATCACCGTATTTGCTCTTTTATTCCGATCGCGATCACGATGATCGTCCGGATGGCCCGCCCGAGGTATTGCTCAGTGGATTTGGTTTCGACGACACCCACTCCGTGGCCAACTCGTTGCAGTGGGGGCCAGATGGTTGGCTTTACGGTGCCGCCGGCAGCACCAGCACCAGCCGCATCAAAAATCCGGCCCAGCCCTCGGCTCCGATCATTGAATTTCAGCAAGGCATCTGGCGCTATCATCCGAAGACCCGCCAGTTTGAACTGTTCTCCGAGGGGGGCGGCAATACCTTCGGTCTCGATTTCAATAAACATGGCCAAGCTATCGCAGGTACAAATTACAGCAATTATGCGATGTTACATCAGGTGCAAGGCGGCTATTATATCAAAGGCTTCAGCAAACATGGACCGCTGCACAACCCGCACAGCTACGGTTACTTCCATCACGTGCCGTACCGCAACTTCAAAGGGGGGCATGTCACTTGCGGCGGCATTGTCTATCAGGCTGACGCATTTCCCCCGGAATATCGCGATCAATACCTCGCCGGCAATTTACTGGCCAATGCAATTTACTGGCACAAAATCACGCCCTCAGGTTCCACTTTCACAGCCGAACACGGCGGCGATCTCGTCCTCGCCAACGATCCCTGGTTCCGCCCCGTTGATCTTTTCCAGGGTCCGGATGGCTGTGTCTACATCGTCGACTGGACCGATCGCCGGGCTGCTCACCTCGATCCCGTGGACAACTGGGACAAAACCAACGGCCGCATTTTCAAACTCGAATATCAGGGAACCCCGCCATTCCCCAAATTTGATCTGACTCAGAAATCAAGCAATCAACTCGTCGATCTGCTCAAGCATCCGAATAAATGGTGGCGGAATGCCGCCCGGCAGTTGCTCTGCGAACGCTACGATCCCGCAGTGCTGCCCAGGCTCCGCCAACTCATCCAGTCAAGCGACGATCTCCTCGCCCTGGAATCACTCTGGGCCCTTTACGTTGCCGGTGGCTGGAATGAAGATTTTGCTCGCGAAACAGCCCTGAACCACCGCGATGAATTCGTTCGTGCCTGGGCGGTACGGCTGCTCACCGATCAGCCTGGCTCGATCCTGGCCCCGGCCACGGCGGCAAAATTACGCACCTTGGCCGAGAACGAACCGAGCCCGGTTGTTCGTGCTCAACTGGCGTGTTCCGCAAAACGATTGCCGGCGGCTCAAGGGTTGCCGATTGCTACAACCTTGCTGACCCGCTCGGAAGATCACGCTGATCCGTTCTTGCCCTTGTTAATCTGGTGGGCTATCGAAGACAAAGTGGCAGATCATGCCGAGGCGGTCGTGCGGGAAATGCTTGCCCGGAAAGAAACCTGGGCGACGCCGCTCGGTCAGTTTGTCCTCGAGCGGGTCGCCCGGCGTCTCCTCGCCGATGACACTCCACGCTGGTCCCTTGCCGTCACCCTGCTCCAGGCGGCCACCGAGTCGAAGCAGCTAACCGCCGTGCTTCGAGGTATTGATCTGGCGCTTCAGGGCCGGCCGAATAGCGGGGATCTTCCCGCGAATTTCCTCGACGTGTTGCGAGCGCGCAAAAGCCACGCCCCGGATGATCTCGCACGAATTCTCATTCGCCTCGGAGATTCAACAGAACGCCAGAACCTGCTGAACGTAGTCTCTGATCGCAAGCAGCCCGAGGCAAAACGCCTTGCGGGATTGCAACTTCTAACCCAGGTGAAAGCCCCGGAACTTCCACCCCTGTTACCGACCTGGCTGAGCGAACCGTCCTCGGATTCCTGGAAACTTGCCGTGCTGGCGGCCCTGGAAGGAATCGACGACACGGCGACTGCGGAGCGGGTGCTGGCGGCATATCCGGCCTGGTCGCCAGCGGTCAAACGCCGAGCGGTGGCAGTGCTGACATCACGGCCGGCCTGGGCGCTTGCACTCTTACGAGCCGTCGATGCCAATCGCTTCCCGAAATCGGAACTGACGCTCGATCAGGTTCGGCCAGCCGCCGAGTTCAACGATCCTCACGTCACCAAATTGATCGAAAAACATTGGGGCAAAGTCGGACCCGCCACGGCCGGGGAAAAGCAAGCGCGGATCGCCTACCTGAACTTGATCATGAACCGGGACGGGCTCGGTGACCCTGCTCGCGGCAAAGTGCTCTTCTCCAAGCATTGTGCCGCTTGCCATCAACTCTTCGGCGAGGGCGGAAAGGTCGGTCCCGATCTGACCACCGCGGATCGGAACAATCGTCAGTATCTCCTCACGCACATTGTCGATCCTTCCCTGTACATTCGCCCAGAGTATCTGAATTACAAAATCAATACCGTGGATGGCCGCACTCTCACCGGTTTGGCGAAAGAACAAGGCGAATCGATTACGGTGACCACCGTGGTCAATAATCAGGTGCAAGCCGTGGTGGTTCCGAAAGCCGACATCGAAGAAATGCTCCCATCGCCGATCTCGTTGATGCCGGAGAAAATTCTCGACAGCATCAGCAATGACGAAATTCGAGATTTATTCGCCTACCTGATGATAAACCCCGCAGGTTCACCAGCAGGGAATCCGAAATCTCCGCCAGTTGCGACCCCAGGTTCCGGGCAATCGCTCGCCGGCGAAAACTCAAAGGCCAACAACGTTGTCCGGGTGGCTCTAATTTCCGGATCACTCGAATATAAGTCGGATGAGTCGCTGATAAAATTTCAGGAATTCCTAGAATCAAGGTATCCGATGAA
>Ga0308410_1000790_pt1 | contig 17645 bp, 19 predicted proteins | sample HotsprOSTMatCore_FD_203467 | JGI IMG/M metagenome (GOLD analysis project Ga0308410, IMG submission 203467) | Hot spring phototrophic mat microbial communities from Octopus Spring, Yellowstone National Park, Wyoming, United States -... | ecosystem: Environmental > Aquatic > Thermal springs > Hot...
GGGTTTTCGGCCAGGAATTGCGCAAGCTCGCCGGCGCTGGTGGGCCCGGAGAGCAGGCGCAGCCACGTCGCGGTCTTGGCGGCGATCGGCTGGCTGCAGCGCGCGGGTTCGCCCCATCGCCCGTTGGCGGCTGCAGTCAGCGCTGCCCGACAGGCGTCGCTCAGCGGCTGTGCGGCAGCGAGCCCCGGCAGCACCAGGAGCGGGAGCAGCCGACTCAGGGTTCCGCGCATGCCTCGGTTGTAGGGGCCGGGCAGTCGGCAAGACAAGCGCCCCATGGACACGGCGACGTGCAGGGGCCAGTTTGCGCCGACGCGGCGCCGCGCCGCGGTCTCGGGGAGATCGACGCCATGTTCAAGGGATCGCTCGTCGCGCTGATCACGCCGATGCGCCGGGACGGCGCGATCGATGCGAAGGCGTATCAGGACTTCATCGCCTGGCAGATCGCCGAGGGCACGCATGGGGTCGTGCCGGTCGGCACCACCGGTGAATCGCCCACGCTCAGCCACGACGAGCACAAGCGCGTGGTGGAGCTCTGCATCGAGGTCGCCAAGGGCAAGGTCCCGGTGATGGCGGGCACGGGCTCGAACAGCACCGAGGAGGCGATCGACCTCACGCGCCATGCGAGGAGGGCGGGGGCGGACGGGGCGCTGGTCGTGACGCCGTACTACAACCGCCCGACCCAGGAGGGGCTCTACCTCCACTTCAAGGCGATCGCCGAGGCGGTGGACATCCCGATCGTGATCTACAACATCCCCGGCCGGTCCGCGGTGGACATGTCGCCGGAGACGATGGGGCGGCTGGCGAAGCTGCCGAACATTGTCGGCGTCAAGGACGCGACGGCGAACCTCGCGCGGCCGCTGCACCAGAAGCGGAGCTGCGGCGCGGACTTCATCCAGCTCTCGGGCGAGGACCACACCGCGCTTGCCTTCAACGCCGCCGGCGGCGTCGGCTGCATCAGCGTGACCGCGAACGTCGCCCCTCGGCTGTGCGCCGAGATGCAGAACGCCTGGGCGAGGGGCGACGTCGCCACCGCGATGCGCATCCAGGATCGGCTGCTGCCCGTCCACGACGCGATGTTCTGCGAGACCTCGCCCGGACCGGTGAAATACGCAGCCCACCTGCTCGGCAAGTGCGAGGAGACCTGCCGGCTCCCCCTCGCGCCGCTCGCGCCCGCGAGCCGGGAGAAGGTGCGCTCGGCGCTGGTCGAAGCCGGATTGATGAATTGACCCGTTGAACCGGCGGTGCGGTGGCGAAGGACGCGCGGAAGAGAGGCCTGATTTCGCATGGCATGGTCGCGCAGAACCGCAAGGCGCGGCATGACTTCGCGATCAAGGAGACGCTCGAGGCCGGGATCGTGCTGAAGGGGCCGGAGGTGAAGAGCCTCCGCCACGGACGCGCGACGCTGACCGAGGCCTGGGCTGGCGAGCGCGACGGAGAGCTCTGGTTGTTCAACCTCTACATCCCGGAATACCAGGGCGGCGTGCTCAGCCGGTTCGAGCCGCGCGCCCCGCGCAAGCTGCTGGTGCACCGCAGGCAGCTCCGCTCGCTGATCGGCGCGGTGACGCGCGAGGGCGCGACGATCGTGCCGCTGCAGATCCATTTCAACGACCGCGGCCGGGCCAAGGTGCTGCTCGGGCTCGCCGAGGGCCGGCGCAAGGTGGACAAGCGCGCGGCGATCAAGGAGCGCGACTGGCAGCGCGACAAGGCGCGGATCATGCGCGCGCGGGGATAGGCGCCGTTCACATCTCGGCGAAGGCGCCGTTCGCGCTTGGGCCTGCAGCCCGGCTCCGGCGAGACAGATGGCGGGCACTCGGCAGGTTCGAAGGGGAACGACGATGCGTCGCAAGGGGATCATCACCATGGCGGCCGCCCTTGTGATCGCCGGCTCGCCGCCCGCGTCGGCGAGCGACCCTCGGCCCACCGCGCCGGGGCTGCTGCTGCCCGGCACCTTCACCGGCGACCTGCCCGCCGCCTCGGGGACGGGCGTGCGGCACCAGCTCGATCTCTGGCCCGATCAGTTCTTCCAGTTCCGCCGTACCTAGCTCGGCCGCGACGGCAGCCGCGACATGGTCGGGCGCTGGCATGTCGATCCGTCCCGGCGCGCGCTCGTGCTGGAGGGCGGCGAGACCCCGGCGCCGCAGTTCGAGATCCTCGGCAACGGGAACCTCCGGCTGCTCGACCGGCAGGGGCAGCGGATCGAGCCCTCCGTTGCTCACGACCTCACTCGTAGGGATGCCTTCGGGCCGTTCGAGCCGAAGGTGGAACTGCGCGGCATGTTCCTCTATTTCGCCGACTCCGCGCGTTTCACCGAGTGCCGTTCGGGGCGGAACTTCCCGGTCGCGATGGAGGCCGAGTTCGTGGCGCGCCAACGCGCGTATCTTGAGGCGCGGCAACTCCCGCAGACGCCCGTCCTCGTGACCGTCGAGGCGCGGATCGCCGCACGCCCGAAGATGGAGGGCGAGGGGACCGAGACGTCCGTGGTGGTGGACCGGTTCGTCGCCGTGCATCCCGGCGCGGCCTGCGAGCGTGCCGAGACCGCGCCGTCGCTGCGGAACACCTATTGGCGCATCAAGCGTTGCGCGACGTCGCGATCGGGGGGGATCAGCGCCGGCGCGAGCCCTACCTGCTGCTGCTCGCCGATCAGCCGCGCTTCGCCGGCACGGTCGGCTGCAATCAGATGCTCGGCGGTGCGGAGGTCAGCGGGGAGGCGCTGCGCTTCCGCCCCGGCCCCTCGACCATGATGGCTTGTCCACCGCCCCTCGACGCGCAGGAACGCCTGTTCACCGAGGTGCTCGGCGCAGTCGCGTCGTGGCGGATCGATGGCCGGACGCTCATGCTGCGTGACGGTGCAGGGCGGACGGTCGCGGCGTTCGAGGCGGCCTATCTGCCCTGACCGGGCGCGGTCTCGACGCGGGTCGCGAGCCGGATGCCGAGGAACGGCATCGGCCGTTGACGCCGACGGCTAACCCGCTGCGGACGCAGGCCGAGGGCGACGTCGGCACGAACGACGCGACCCGGCGGCACGGGAGGGGGCGGGACACCGGAGCACAGTCCTGGGGCGACCACGGTGGCCCCCCTGGATCCGCCTTCGCCGACCGCGCCCGTGCCCCGACCAACGGGAGGGGCACCCTTCCCAGGGGTGCGCGAGGGGAACGGACGCGCTCCCCTCGCTTCGTTTCTTCATGGCGCCGTTTCTTCACGGCAGAAGGACCGTCACGGCGGCCTGCGCGGCGATGCCTTCGCTGCGCCCGGCGAAGCCGAGCCCTTCCGTGGTCGTGGCCTTCACCGAGACGGCGGTCGGCGCGATGCCCATCAGCGCGGCCAGCCGTTCCCGCATCGCCGCGGCATGCGGGGCGATCCTCGGGCGTTCGCAGATCAGCGTGACGTCGGCGTGCGCGATCCGCCCGCCGCGGACGGCCACGCGTCGGCACGCATGCTGCAGGAAGAGGGCGCTGTCCGCATCCTTCCACGCGTCGTCTGAGGGCGGGAACTGCGTGCCGATGTCGCCTTCGGCGAGCGCGCCGTAGATCGCGTCGCAGAGCGCATGGATCCCCACATCGGCATCCGAGTGTCCCGCAAGTCCAAGCGGATGCGGCACGCGAATGCCGCAGAGCATCAGCGCACGGCCGGGCGCGAAGCGGTGCACGTCGAAGCCGGTGCCCACGCGGGGGGTCAGGCGGGCGCCGAGCAGCGCCTCGGCCCGGGGGAGATCGTCGGGGGTCGTCACCTTCAGGTTCTCCTCCGCGCCCGGCACAAGGCGCACGCGCATCCCCATCGCCTCGGCGACGGCGCCGTCATCGGTGAGGGACTGGCCCGCTACTGCGCGGTGTGCGGCGAGGATGAGGTCGAAGCGGAAGCCCTGCGGCGTCTGCACCCGCCAGAGCCCCTCGCGCGGGATGGTCTCGGTGACGGTCCCGTCCGCCGCCCGCTTGAGGGTGTCGGTGACGGGGAGGGCGGGCAGCACGGCCTCGGCCCCCGCGATCAGGGCGTCGCAGACGGCGTCGATGACCCGGGCGGGCACGAGAGGGCGCGCGGCGTCGTGGATCAGCACGGCATCGGGGGGGTCGGCGGCGAGGGCCTCCAGCCCGACGCGGGCGCTGTCCTGGCGGGTGCTGCCGCCCGGCACGATTCCCTCTTTCGGGAAACCGGGGCACGCAGCGGCAAGGCCCTCGACGGGGCCGACCAGCGTGACGTGGTCGATCCGGCGGTGCGATCGGAACGCTTCTGCCGCGCGCGTGACGATCGGCGTGCCGGCGAGCTCGGCGAACTGCTTCGGCCGCGCGCCGCCGAACCGGGTTCCCGAGCCTGCCGCCAGGATGACCGCCGCGATCCGCATGGCGGCCGGACGCTACGGAGCGCGCCGGCCCGGCACAACCGCCGCCGCGTTGCGCGGATCGGGGCACTTTGCTAGTTTGCCCAAATCATGGGCAATCCAGAATTCGCGAGCCGCGGCTGCACCGAGGACGCGCCTGATGTGCCGCCGCGGCGTGCAGCCTCCGGTCCGCGGCCGCAGCGCGCGCCGGGTCCGCTCGCGCCGATCGTGCTCGGCCCGGGGGCGGTGATCGAGACGCCGGTGATCCTGGCGCCGATGTCCGGCGTGACCGACCTGCCGTTCCGCCGGCTGGTGCGTCGGCTGGGAGCGGGGCTGGTGGTGTCCGAGATGATCGCCTCCTGGGCGATGATCCGTGAGAACCGCCAGACCCTGAAGATGGCCGAGACGGACGCGGCGGCAGGTCCGATGGCGGTGCAGCTCGCCGGCTGCGACCCCGAGGCGATGGCCGAGGCGGCGAGGCTGAACCAGGACCGCGGCGCCGCGATCATCGACATCAATTTCGGCTGCCCGGTGAAGAAGGTCACGAACGGCCAGCATGCCGGCGCTTCCCTGATGCGCGACGAGGTGCAGGCGGCGCGGATTCTAGAGGCCACCGTGCGCGCCGTCTCGATCCCGGTGACGCTGAAGATGCGCATGGGCTGGGACCACGCCAACCTGAACGCGCCTCGCCTCGCGCGGATCGCCGAGCAGTCTGGCATCCGCATGGTCACCGTGCACGGGCGGACACGTCAACAGTTCTACACCGGCAACGCCGATTGGGATTTCGTCGCCCTGGTGAAGCAGGCGGTGCGCCTGCCGGTGATCGTGAACGGGGATATCGTCACGGCGGAGGATGCGTCCGAGGCGATGGCGCGATCGGGCGCCGACGGGGTGATGGTGGGGCGCGGCGCCTACGGCCGCCCCTGGTTCCTCGGCCAGGTCGCGCATTATCTGCGCACCGGATCGCATCTGCCGGACCCGCCGCTTGCGGAGCAGCGTCGCATCCTGCGCGGCCACTACCGCGCCATGCTCGCGCACCACGGCGAGCAGCCGGGCGTGCGGCTCGCGCGCAAGCATGTCGCCTGGTATTCGAAGGGCCTGCCCGGTTCGGCGGACTTTCGCGCCGCGGTGAACCGCGCCGAGACCGCTGGCGAGGTCGAGGCGCTGATCGATGCCTTCTACCTCCCGCTGTTGGAGGCGGCCGGGGAAAGGCGCGCCGCATGAAGCCCTCGCGCGGCAAGCGGGCGCTTCAGGCGGTGAAGGAGCTCGCCGTGATGCCGGTGCGGCTGTCGCGGCCGGCCGCGGCGGAGCCCGACGCGGCCGCGATCTTCGCGGCCATGGCCACGGCGGTCGTCGTGCTTGACCGCGAGGGGCGGTTCCGCAGCGCCAACCAGGCCGCCGAGCAGTTCTTCGGCCTCTCCGCCTCCTCGCTGGCGGGAACGAGGCTCGCCGAGCTCCTGCCCGACGATCATCCGCTGTTCGCGATGCTCGCGCAGGCGCTCGACGGCGCGGTGATCGTCGCCGCCCACGACATGGGCTTCGAAAGCCCGCGGCTGGCGAAGCAGGGGATCTCCGTGACGGTCTCCCCGCTCGGCGAACCCGCCGATCTCGCGGTGGTGGAACTCGCCGACGGGTCGACGGCGCAGAAGCTCGACCGGCAGATGGGGTTCCGCAACGCTGCGCGCTCGGTCACCGGCATGGCGGCGATCCTGGCGCACGAGGTGAAGAACCCCCTCTCGGGCATCCGCGGCGCGGCGCAACTGCTCGAGGGCAGCGTGCCGGAGCGCGATCGCGAGCTCACCCAGCTGATCCAGGACGAGGCCGACCGGATCCGCGCCCTTGTGGATCGCATGGAGGCGTTCTCCGACCGCCCCGTCGAGCGGGGGCCGGTGAACATCCACCAAGTGCTGGAACATGTGCGCCGGCTGGCGGCGAGCGGTGTCGCACGGCATGCGCGCATCATCGAGAGCTACGACCCCTCGCTTCCGCCCGTCTGGGGCAACCGCGACCAGCTGGTGCAGGTGTTCCTGAACCTCGTGAAGAACGCCGCCGAGGCGCTGCCGGAGACGGGCGGCGTGATCGAGCTGGCGACGGCCTACCAGCACGGCGTCCGGCTGGCAGTGGGGGGAAGGGGCCGGCGCGTCCATCTGCCGCTCGTCGTGACCGTGCGCGACAACGGCAGCGGGATCCCCGAGGCAATCCGGCCGAACCTGTTCGACCCGTTCGTCACCACCAAGCGCTCGGGCAGCGGGCTGGGACTGGCGCTGGTCGCCAAGCTGGTGGGCGATCACGGCGGGCTGATCGAGTACGACTCGGTGCCCGGTCGCACCCTCTTCCGCGTACACCTGCCCGTGCAGCCCGGCGCGACCGAGGACGAGGCCCCATGACCGCAACGATCCTGGTGGCGGACGACGACCGCTCGATCCGCACCGTGCTGGGGCAGGCGCTGACGCGTTCGGGCTACCATGTGCGCACCACGGGCACGGCGGCGACGCTCTGGCGCTGGGTCGAGGACGGCGAAGGCGACCTGGTCATCACCGATGTCGTGATGCCGGATGAGAACGGGCTCGATCTGATTCCCCGCATCCGCCGCATCCGCCCCGAATTGCGCATCGTCGTGATGAGCGCGCAATCGACCTTCACCACCGCCGTGAAGGCCGCGCAGCGCGGCGCCTTCGAGTACCTGCCGAAGCCGTTCGACCTGAACGAGCTGCTCGCCGTGGTCAGCCGCGCGCTCGCCGTGCCCGTGCCGGCGGTCGAGCCCGAACCCGCCGCCGAGGAGGAGCGACTGCCGCTGGTCGGCCGGTCGCCCGCGATGCAGGAGATCTACCGCACGGTCGCGCGGGTGACGACGACCGACCTGACGGTGATGATCACGGGCGAGAGCGGCACCGGCAAGGAGCTGGTCGCGCGCGCCCTGCACGACTACGGCTTGCGCCGCGGCGCCCCCTTCGTGGCGGTGAACATGGCCGCGATCCCGCGCGAGCTGATCGAGAGTGAGCTGTTCGGGCATGAGCGCGGCGCCTTCACCGGCGCGCTGCAGCGCAACCAAGGGCGGTTCGAGCAGGCGAACGGCGGCACGCTGTTCCTCGACGAGATCGGCGACATGCCGCCCGAGGCGCAGACGCGCCTCTTGCGCGTGCTGCAGGAGGGCGAGTTCACTACCGTCGGCGGACGCACACCGATCCGCGTCAACGTACGCATCGTCGCGGCTACCCACCGGGATCTGCGCGCCCTGATCCGCCAGGGCATGTTCCGCGAGGACCTGTTCTACCGGCTGAACGTGGTACCGATCCGCCTGCCGCCGTTGCGGGAACGGACCGAGGACATCCCGCTGCTCGCGCGCCACTTCCTCACCCAGGCCAAGGCGAGGGGCCTGCCCGCCAAGACCCTGACGGGCGAGGCGGTCGAGCGGCTGAAGGACTACGCTTGGCCGGGCAACGTGCGCGAGCTCGAGAACCTGATGCGCCGGCTCGCTGCCCTCTATCCGCAGGAGACGATCGGTGTGGATGTGATCGCGGCCGAGCTGGCCGAGGCGGCGCCGCCTGCCGCGCCGGACGACCCGGCGCCGGCGGAGCCTGAGAGCATGGCGCAGTCGGTCGAGCGGCACCTGCGCGCGTATTTCGCCAGCCACAAGGACGGGCTGCCGGCCGCGGGCGTCTACGACCGCGTGATCGCCGAGGTCGAACGGCCGCTGATCCGCCTCACCCTGGCCGCGACGCGCGGCAACCAGATCAAGGCCGCCGCCGTGCTCGGCCTGAACCGCAACACGCTGCGCAAGAAGATCCGGGAACTCGAGATCCCGGTCGTGCGCGGCCTCGGCTGAGCGGGGCCGCAGCGATGGACGGGACCGCCGCCCGTCCGATCGTGGAGCCCGACGGCGCGGTGCCGCGCTGGCGTCGGATCGGTTCGGCGCTGGTGGGCGGGCGACTGGGCCGCTGGCTGACCCTCGCGCTCGCGGTCGCCTCGTTCGCCGCGGGCGTGCTGACCTTCGGCGCGATCACCGGCGCGGGCGCGCTCACCCTGCCGCCCGGCAGCATCATCGCGCTGGTGAACACCAATCTGGCGCTGCTCCTGGTGCTCGGCGCGGTGCTCGCGGTGCGCGTGGTGCGCGTCTGGGCCGAGCGGCGGCGCGGCCTCGCCGGGTCGCGTCTGCATGTGCGCCTCGTCCTGCTGTTCGGCCTGGTGGCCGTGACGCCCACCATCATCGTCACCGTCTTCTCCGCAACCTTCTTCAACCGCGGCCTCGAAGCCTGGTTCAACGATCGCGTGCGCACGGCGCTCGAGGAGAGCCTCTCCGCAAGCCAAGCCTATCTGCGCGAGCACGAGCAGGCGCTGCGCGGCGAGGCGCTGGCGATGGCCTCGGACCTGAACCGCGCCGCGCCCGTGCTGCTGACGCAGGGGCCGCTCACCTTCCGCCTGATCGTCGAGCGGCAGGCCGCGGCGCGCGGTCTTTCCGAGGCAGTGGTGTTCGACGGCACGTCCGGCAGGCTGGTCGCCTCGGGCGGGATGATCACGCCGATGGCGGGCGAAGTGATGCCTGCCTGGGCGATCGCCTTCGCGCGCTCGGGCGAGGTCGCGCTGCTGCCCACCGGCGACTCGGGGCGCGTACGCGCGCTGGTGGAACTCGATTTGCCGGGCGATCTCTTCCTGCTGGTCGGCCGCCCGGTGGACCCGCAGGTGCTCGGCCACATGGAGCGGACCGAGCAGGCGGTGGCGCAGTATCGCGAGCTGGAACAGTCGCGCTCGCGCCTGCAGGTCACCTTCGCGCTTGTCTATGCGGTCGTTGCGCTCTTGATCCTGTTTGCCGCGGTGCTGATCGGGCTGGTGATCGCGGGCCAGATCGCGCGGCCGATCTCGGGCCTCGTCTTCGCGGCGGAGCGCGCGCGCACCGGCGACCTCGGCGTGCGCGTGCCGGAGCGGCGCGCCAACGACGAGATCGGCGTGCTGAGCCGCGCCTTCAACCGCATGATCGGCCAGCTCGAGGCGAACCGCGCCGAGCTGATGGATGCCTATCGCCAGATCGACGAGCGCCGGCGCTTCTCGGAGAGCGTGCTGGCCGGCGTCTCGGCCGGCGTGATCGGGCTCGACGCGGAGGGGCGAATCGACCTGCCGAACCGGTCCGCGAGCGAGCTGCTGGGCATCGACCTGCTCGCCCGCGCCGGCTACGGCCTGGCCGAGGTGGTGCCGGAATTCGCGCCCCTGTTGGCCGCGGCGGCGGCCGAGCCGGGCCGGCCGGTGCAAGGCGAGGTGCGGATCGGCGGGCCGGCCAATCGGCGCACGCTGATCGTGCGCATCGGCGCCGAGGCCGCGGGCGGCGAGCTGCGCGGCTTCGTCGTCACCTTCGACGACGTCACCGCCCTGCTAGCCGCGCAGCGCCAAGCCGCGTGGGCCGATGTCGCGCGGCGGATCGCGCACGAGATCAAGAACCCGCTGACGCCGATCCAGCTCTCCGCCGAGCGGCTGAAGCGCAAGTATCTCGCCGAGATCGCCTCGGATCCCGACACATTCCGGACGTGCACCGACACCATCATCCGCCAGGTCGGCGATATCGGCCGGATGGTCGACGAGTTCTCGGCCTTCGCGCGCATGCCCCAGCCGGTGCTGCGGCCCGAGGACCCGGCCGAGATCATCCGCCAGGCGGTGTTCCTCCAGCGCAACGCGCACCCCACGATCGCCTACACGGTCGATCTGCCGGAGCAGCCGCTGCGCGTCTCCTGCGACCGGCGGCTGATCGGCCAGGCCTTGACCAACCTGCTCGTCAACGCCGCCGATGCGGTCGCCGCGCGGCCGGGGGCCGGCGCCATCCGCGTCGCGCTGGAACAGGCGGCGGGCGAGGTCAGGATCATCGTCGAGGACGACGGAGTCGGACTGCCGGAGGAGGGGCGCGAGTCGCTGACCGAGCCGTATGTGACGCGGAAGGCCAAGGGCACGGGACTTGGCCTTGCGATCGTGAAGAAGATCATGGAAGACCATGCCGGCCGGCTGGCGCTGTCGGATCGGGCGGACGGCGCGCCGGGAGCGCGCGTCGTGCTCGCCCTGCCGTTCGCCGCTGCACCCGCCCAGACGATGAGCGAGATGCCCCGTATCGCCCATGGCGCATGACATCCTGATCGTCGATGACGAGCCCGACATCCGGATGCTGGTGACCGGCATCCTGCGCGACGAGGGCTACGAGACGCGTGAGGCGGGCGACAGCGACCAGGCCCTGGCGGTGTTCCGCGCCCGCCGCCCGAGCCTCGTCATCCTCGATGTCTGGCTGCAAGGCTCGAAGCTGGACGGCCTGCAGATCCTCGAGGCGATGCACCGCGAGGAGCCGGTCGTGCCGGTGGTGATGATCTCCGGCCACGGCACGATCGAGACGGCAGTGCAGGCGATCCAGCAGGGCGCCTACGACTTCATCGAGAAGCCGTTCAAGGCCGACCGGCTGCTGCTCGTGGTCCGGCGTGCGATCGAGGCCGCCCAGCTCAAGCGCGAGAACAGCGAACTCAGGCTCCGCGCCGGCGCCGATGCCGAGATGGTCGGCGTCTCGCCCGCGATCCGCGACCTGCGCGCGGCCATCGAGAAGGTGGCGCCGACGGGATCGCGCGTGCTGATCACCGGCCCGGCGGGCGCCGGCAAGGAGATCGTCGCGCGCATGATCCATGCCCGCTCGCGCCGGGCCGACGGGCCGTTCATGGTGCTGAACTGCGCGACGCTCAACCCGGGACGGCTGGAGGACGAGCTGTTCGGCGTCGAGCCCGGCCCCGATCCGTTGACGCAGCCGCGCCGCGCCGGCACGCTCGAACACGCCCATGGCGGCACCCTGCTGCTCGACGAAGTCGCCGACATGCCGCTCGAGACCCAGGGCAAGATCGTGCGGGTGCTGCAGGACCAGTCCTTCGAGAGGATCGGCGGCGCGACGCGGGTCAAGGTCGATGTGCGCGTGATCGCGACGACCAACCGGGACCTCGGGGCCGAGATCGCCGCCGGCCGCTTCCGCGAGGACCTCTTCTACCGCCTGAACGTCGTGCCGCTCAGGGTGCCGTCCTTGCGCGAACGCCGCGACGACATCCCGCTGCTCGCGCGCCACTTCCTCGCGCGCTCGGCCGAGAGCTCGGGCCTGCCGTTGCGCGACCTCGCCGAGGATGCGCTCGCGGTGCTCCAGGCCTATGACTGGCCGGGCAATGTGCGGCAGTTGCGCAACCTGATGGACTGGCTGCTGATCATGGCGCCGGGCGAGGCGAAGGAGCCGATCCGCGCGGAGCACCTGCCGCCGGATATCGGCGCGGCCGCGCCGCCCGTGATGCGCCCGGATCGTTCCGGCGAGATCATGGCGCTGCCGTTGCGCGAAGCCCGCGAGCTGTTCGAGAAGCAGTACCTGCTCGCCCAGCTGAACCGGTTCGGCGGCAACATCAGCCGCACCGCGAACTTCGTCGGCATGGAGCGCAGCGCGCTGCACCGCAAGCTGAAGAGCCTCGGCGTCAACGCCGAGGACCGCGTGGCGGCGAACGGCGCGTGAACGAGGCGGCGGGGGAGGGGGGCTCGGTCGGGCGCGTGCGCGCGGCGCTGCGCGCGGCCGGGCATGCCGACACGATCGCGATGTTCCCCGCCGGCACCCGCACCGCCGAGGATGCGGCGCGCGCGGTCGGCTGCGCGGTCGCGCAGATCGCCAAGAGCCTCGTGTTCCGCGCCAAGGGTTCCGGCCGGCCGGTGCTGGTGATCGCCTCGGGCGCGAACCGCGTTGATCTGGCGAAGGTCGCAGCGGCGGTGGGCGCGCCGATCGAACGGGCGGACGGACGCTGGGTACGCGAGACCACCGGCTTCGCGATCGGCGGCGTGGCGCCGGTCGGACATGCGGTGACGCCGATCGTGTTGATCGACGCGGCGCTGATGACGCTGGACCGCGTCTGGGCTGCGGCCGGCAGCCCGATGCACGTCTTCGCGACCACGCCGGCGGAACTGGCGCGCCTGAGCGGCGGCCGGATCGTGCCGATCGCCGAGACGGGTGCGCCTGGGTGAACGCGCGCTCGCCGGGCCTCGGCCGCATCCTGGTCCCGCTGCTCGGCGGCGATGGCGCACGCGCGGTCCTCGATGCGGCGCTGACCAGCCGCCTTGCCAAGGTCGAGGAGGCGGCAAAGGCGGCCAAGGAGGAGGCGGACGCGCGCCCGCCGCCGCGCCCGGGCAGCTAGCGTTCTGCGACGGCTTCCGCTTCACTGCCGCCGGTACCAGGAGCCCGCCCATGTCGCGCATCGCCTATGTCAACGGCCGCTACGTCCCGCACCGCGAGGCGGCGGTGCATGTCGAGGACCGCGGCTACCAGTTCGCCGATGCCGTCTACGAGGTCGTGCACGTCCATGACGGACGTTTCGTCGACGAGGAGCCGCATCTCGATCGCCTCGAACGGTCGCTGCGCGAGATCCGCATTCCCATGCCGATGCCGCGCGCCGCCCTCGCGCGCGTGCTGCGCGAGGTGGTGCGGCGCAACCGCATCACGGAAGGCATCGTCTATTTCCAGGTCAGCCGCGGCGTCGCCCGCCGGGATCACGCCTTCCCGACGCACCCGGTCCGGCCGGCCCTGGTTGTCACGGCGAAGCGGCTCAAGCCCTTTCCGGCGAAGATCGACGGCTGGAAGGGCACGGCGATCACGCACCCCGATCAGCGCTGGGCGCGCTGCGACATCAAGACCGTCGGCCTGCTGCCGAACGTGCTGGCGCGCCAGGCGGCGGTGGAGAAGGGGGCGACCGAGGCGATCATGATCGCGCCGGACGGCACGGTCACCGAAGGCGCCTCAACCACCGTCTGGATCGTCGACCGGCACGGGCGGCTGCGCACACGCGATCTCGGCGGCAACATCCTGCCCGGCTGCACCCGGCAGGTGCTGATGCGGCTGATGCGTGAGGAGGGCATCGAGTTCGTCGAGGGCCCGTTCAGCGAAAGCGAGCTCCGCGCCGCGCGCGAGGCCTTCGTCACCTCGGCAAGCTCTTTCGTGAAGCCGATCCTCGCGATCGACGGCGCCGCGGTCGGCGACGGCACGCCCGGGCCGATCACGCGGCGGCTGTTCGACATCTTCTCCCGCCACGTCAGCGGCATGCGCAACGTGCCGCGCGCCGCGTGAGCGAGCATCGCCCGGCAGCCATCGTCTTCGACTGGGACAACACGCTGGTCGATGCCTGGCCGGGCATCGCGGCGGCCCTGAACGCGGCGCTGACCGCATTCGGCCACCCGCCGTGGTCGCTCGCCGAAGTGCGCGGCCGGGTCCGCCGGTCGCTGCGCGACAGTTTTCCGGGCCTCTTCGGTGAGGCGTGGGAGCGCGCGCGCGACGTGTTCTACGAGGCCCTGGAACGGACCCACCTGCAGAACGTCACGCCGCTGCCCGGCGCGGCCGAGACGCTGCGGCGCGCACGGTCCCTCGGCCTGTCGCTCGCGGTGGTGTCGAACAAGACCGGCCGCTACCTCCGCCGCGAGGCCGAGGCGCTCGGGTGGAGCGGACATTTCGTGACGCTGATCGGCGCCGGCGACGCCGAGGCGGACAAGCCCGACCCGGCGCCGATCCGACTCGCACTCGAGGCTCTCGGTGTCGTCGCCGGGCCGCAGGTCTGGTATGTCGGCGACACCGCGCTCGACATGCAGGCCGCGCGCAATGCCGGCGTGCTCCCCGTGCTGATCGGCGACGCCGCGCATGACGGCGGACCGGGGCGCGCCGCCCCGGCCCTGCATCTTGCCGACCATACTGCGCTGCGGGATCGCCTCGCCCGGCTTGTCGGCACCTGACCGGGTGCTATATCCCGCCACGGGGCGTCGCGGAAACGAGTGCCGCGCCGGCTTTTTCCCGGACTGAATGCGACCCGTAACGACAAGCAGAAGAAGGCTCTGGCCATGGCTGAGAAGTCGCAGAACGTGCAGGACGTGTTCCTGAACCACGTCCGCAAGAACAAGACGCCGGTGACGATCTTCCTGGTGAACGGCGTCAAGCTTCAGGGGATCATCACCTGGTTCGACAACTTCTCGGTGCTGCTGCGGCGCGACGGGCATACCCAGCTCGTCTACAAGCACGCGATCTCGACCGTGATGCCGGGCGCGCCGGTTGTGCTGTTCGACGCGACCAAGGCGGCCGCCGAGGCGGCCGCGAAGGAGCCTGCCGCTGCGCAAGCGTCCTCCGCCGACTGAGGCCCCTCCCGCCCCGCGCGGGCGCCGCGCCGTCCCGACCGAGACGCTCCCCGATCCGCGCGCGGCCGCGGTGGTGTTGCCCTGGGCCGGGCGGTCGGGTGCGGGGGAGGCGGGCGAGACCTCCCTGCGTCCGGCCGAGGCACGGCAGGAAGAGGCCTCGGCGCTCGCGGTCTCGATCGGTCTGCACGTGCGCTGGCGCGGCATCCTGCCCCTGCGCGCGCCGCGGCCGTCGACCCTGCTCGGCCAGGGCCAAGTCGAGGAGATCGGCCAGCAGGTCAAGCTGCACGGCATTGCCGTCGTGGTGGTCGATGCGCAGCTCTCGCCCGTGCAGCAGCGCAACCTGGAGCGCGCCTGGGGCTGCAAGGTGATCGATCGCACCGCGCTGATCCTCGAGATCTTCGGCGAGCGGGCACGCACGCGCGAGGGGGCGCTGCAGGTCGAACTCGCGCATCTGGACTATCAGCGCACGCGTCTGGTGCGGTCCTGGACCCATCTGGAGCGCCAGCGCGGCGGCTTCGGCTTCCTCGGCGGCCCCGGCGAGAGCCAGATCGAGATCGACAGGCGGCTGATCGCCGACCGCATGGCGAAGATCCGCCGCGAACTGGAGGAGGTCCGCCGCACGCGCGGCCTGCACCGCGGCGCACGCAAGCGCGTTCCCTACCCGGTGATCGCGCTGGTCGGATACACCAATGCCGGCAAGTCGACGCTGTTCAACGCGCTCACCGGCGCGGATGTCTACGCGCGGGACCAGCTTTTCGCGACGCTCGACCCGACCATGCGCGGCATGAAGCTGCCCTCGGGCCGCAGCGTCATCCTTTCCGACACCGTGGGCTTCATCAGCGACCTGCCGCACGAGCTGGTCGAGGCGTTCCGCGCCACGCTCGAGGAAGTTGCCGAGGCCGACATCATCCTGCACGTGCGCGACATCGCGCACCCCGACAGCGCGGCGCAGCGCGCCGACGTGATCGGCGTGTTGGACGGCATGGTGAAGGACGGCACGCTGGACCAGGCGTGGCCCGAGCGCACGATCGAGGTGCTGAACAAGGCCGATCTGCTGGACGATGCGGCGCGCGGGGAGCTCGCCGGACTCGGCGATCGGGCGCTCCTGGTCTCGGCGCTGACCGGGGCCGGGCTGGACCGTCTGCGCAGGGCGCTGGATGCGAAGCTCTCGGCCGGGCTGCCTGTGCATCGGATCGCCCTCGCCCCGGCCGAGGGTGCGGCGCTCGCCTGGCTCTATGCGCATGGCGAGGTGCTGGAGCGGCGCGACAGCGCCGAGGCGATCCACCTCGCCGTGCGGCTTTCGCCCGAGGACCGCGCCCGCTTCGAGCGCCGTCGCGCGCGCGCGGCGGGGGCGCGCGATTGACGCTACGGCGTGGCGCTGCTGCCATGGCCTCCCGCCTCATCGAAGGAGAAGCGCAATGCCGTTCAAGCCGCTCGGAGACCGCGTCCTGGTCGAGCCTGCTGCCGCCGAAACGAGGTCGAGGGGCGGGATCATCATCCCCGATACCGCCGGCGAGAAGCCCACCCGCGGCACGGTCATCGCCGTTGGTCCGGGCAGTCGCGCGGAGGACGGACGCCTGCTGCCGCTCGACGTCAAGCAAGGCGACGTCGTCCTGTACGGCAAGTGGTCCGGCACCGAGGTGAAAATGGACGGCAAGGATTACGTGATCCTCAAGGAGTCCGACATCCTGGGAGTGGAGGGCTGACCGCGCGGCTCGACGCGGTGCGCGCGGCCGAGGTGGCCGCGCTGGTCGCCGCCGCAGCCGCCGCCGAGATCTGGCCGCGTTTCCGCAATCTCGCCGCCGGCGAGGTGCGCACCAAGGCCGGCCCGCACGACATGGTGACGGCCGCCGACCTCGCTGCCGAGCGCGCGATCGAGGCGGCGCTGGAGCGGATGTTTCCCGGCGTGCCGGTGGTGGGCGAGGAGGGGGCTGCAGCCGATCCCTCCCTGCTCGCGCGCGTCGGCGCGGCGGAGGCCGTGTTCGTGTGCGACCCGGTGGACGGCACGGCAAACTTCGCTGCGGGGCTGCCGCTGTTCGGCTCGATGCTCGCGCTGGTCCGGCGCGGCGAGCCGGTCGCGGCCTGGATCCACGACCCGGTGCTGAAGGACACGGCGATCGCGCTGCGCGGGGAGGGGGCATGGGTGCAGTGCGCTGACGGATCGCGCCACGATCTGCGCGTGGCCGACCCGGTGCCCGTCGGACGCATGGTCGCCGCGGTCAGTCACCGCTACCTGCCACCGGACCGCGCCGCGATCGTGCGCGCCAATCTCGGCGTGCTCGGCGCCACCTGGGAGCTGCGCTGCGCGGCGCACGAATGGCGGCTGGCCGCCGCGGGCAAGCTGCACGGGCTGTTGTACTGGCGGCTCTATCCCTGGGACCATGCGCCGGGCGTGCTGCTGCACGCCGAGGCCGGGGGCTATGCGCGCCGGCTGGACGGGCAGCCCTACCACGCCGGCGTGCACACCGGCGGACTGCTCGCCGCGCCCGATCGCGCGAGCTGGGAGGGGCTGCGGGCGGCGCTGTTCGCGGCCTGAGGGCGAAGCGGCCGCGGCCGACGCGACCGCGTTCGGCACCTTGCCCAAGGGAATCGCGGGGCTGGCCCAGGCGGCATCCCTGGCAAGCCTCTTGCGCGTGATGCGGCTCACACGGCATCGCATCAGCCTCGCGTCAACTCGTCGTCATGGACCGGTTCGAGGCAGGCCCCTTTTCCTGGAGGCTGGCGCTCGAGCAGCGCGGCGGCACCGAGGTGGCGGTGCTCGAAAGCTCCGAGGAGAGCGGTACGCGGCTGCGCATCCTGCTGTCGCCGCCGCACGGCGGCATGGTAGCGATGGAGGTCTCGGGTATGGTTTGGCCGCTCGAGAACGACCGCACCCACGCGGTCGCGGTGGGGCTGCCGTCGGGCGCACGCTGGCCGGCGCATCTGTGCGTGATCGGGCCCGATACCATGCGCGTCACCGTGCCGATCCTCGGCGAGCGGCTGCTGGCGGCGCTGCGCGCGGCACGCTGGGTGCGGATCGAGCACCACGAGCACATCCTGATGCTGACCCTGCCGCCAGGCGGTACGGTCGATGCGCTTCGGACGCTGACGGTGCAGCGTGCACCGCCGGCGCTGCCACCCGGCGGCGCGACCGCGTCGGGCTGAGCCGCGACCTCGCGCTCAGCGCGCCTCGCCCCGCTTCGCC
>Ga0308410_1000791_pt1 | contig 17645 bp, 13 predicted proteins | sample HotsprOSTMatCore_FD_203467 | JGI IMG/M metagenome (GOLD analysis project Ga0308410, IMG submission 203467) | Hot spring phototrophic mat microbial communities from Octopus Spring, Yellowstone National Park, Wyoming, United States -... | ecosystem: Environmental > Aquatic > Thermal springs > Hot...
CTTTCATTGACGCCCGTTCGAATGTGGTCAATGACTTCCCGGATGTCAACGACAAAGTGGTCATCATCTGGGTCTCCGAGCCGTTCATCCCGAACGACAATGTTTCCTTCGCCAGCAACGTCCCGGCTGATCTGCGCGAGAAACTGACCAAGGCATTGCTGGATCTGGCCGCGACGGAAGAAGGTTTGACCCTGCTCAAGAACGGCGGTTACAGCATTCAGGGGTTGAAAGAGGTGGACGATACCTTCTACGATGAATACCGCGTCTATCTCGAAGCCTCCGGCATTGACCCAACCACCCTTTTCAAGTAAACCATTCCGAAAAACCCATAGGGAGGACGAATTGTCCTCCCTATTTTTTGCCCGTCACCCATCCCCCCTTACCCATCATGAGGCTGGCTGGAGGGGTTACGGGGTTACGAGGTTGCCATGTTGAAAATCCAGAACCTCTCCAAAACTTACCCGAACGGCACTCAGGCGCTTAAAAATGTTTCCTTCGATGTCGCCGACGGTGAATTTCTGGTTGTGATTGGGCTGTCCGGTTCGGGCAAATCCACCCTGTTACGCTGCATCAACCGCCTGATTGAACCGACCGAAGGCAAAATCATTTGGGACGGGGTGGACATCACCACTGCTTCGCCCACCGAATTGCGCCACATCCGCCGAAAAATTGGCATGGTCTTTCAGCAATTCAACCTGGTCAAACGCTCCAGCGTATTGACGAATGTGCTCGCCGGGAGATTGGGATATGTCAATCCCTGGGCCAGCCTGATCGGAATCTGGCCGCAGGAAGAAAAAGACCGCGCTCTGCAAGCCCTGGCACGGGTCGGAATCGCGGAAAAAGCCCACAACCGCGCCGATTCCCTCTCCGGCGGCCAGCAGCAGCGGGTGGGTATTGCCCGCGCGCTGATGCAGGAACCCAAACTGATTCTGGCGGATGAGCCGGTTGCCAGCCTCGACCCGGTCCTTTCACACTCCATCTTACAATATCTGGAGCAGCTCAACAAAGAGGGAATTACCGTCATCTGCTCGCTGCACTTTTTGGACCTCGTTCACCGCTACGCCACGCGTGTGGTGGCGCTCAAAGACGGCATGAAAGTCTTTGAGGGATCCGCCGAAGAGATTGACCGCGTTAAATTCAAAGAAATCTACGGCGAAGAAGCGCAGGAAGTCCGCGCTGCTTCACTGTGAGGGGCGGGATATGTCGAGAGATGCGAAAATTGCTCTCGTTTCGATCGTGATACCCGGCCTGGGGCAGATCCTGCTCGGCGCAACTGCGCGCGGCGTGGGTATCCTGGTCGGTTTTCTGGCGATGCTGGCAACCACAGTCTGGTATGGTCAACCGCTCTGGTATCTTTCTCCCATTCTCATCTGGCTGTGGAACATTTGGGATGCCGTCAGCCTGGCAGGTGGACGGGGACGTTCGGTTTTGCTGCCGCTTTTCTTTGGCCTGGCCGCCGCTTATTCAATTGGCTGGCAGGTGGTGGAAATTGACTTCAGCCGCGCCAACCTGGATCGTGCGATTGCCATTCTGCGGCCAATGACACGCCCCGATTTCATCCAGCCGCGCCGTGAAGTGAATCAGATGTGGGTAGCGGTGGAAGTCCCCTGCTCCAGCCAGCCGCCGGCTGCCCGCCGCGAAGATGCCGGACGGACGGCCATGGTCATTCCCGATTGCGGTAGAGTGGGCGAAACACTCATCGTCAGTGTGACCGGAATGTGGCCGAACGCCGAAACCCAGGTGTACTGGCAAAACCCGATCGGCAACATGCTCATGCTGGGCGAAGGCGAAATTACCATGCTCAAGCTGACCTCCGATGAAAACGGCTCCGTGACCACGACCATTCGCGTTCCCACTACCGCCCTTGTAGCGGCGCCCGACCCCACCCTCCCGCAGTTTCACCGCGTCTATTTCGAGCAGTACCGCCCGCTTGGCGGCTTCGAACTTTCCTTCATCGGCAACGAGGTGCTGAAAGGCGCGCTGGCAACCGTTTCGATGGCCTTCCTGGCAACCGGTCTGGCGGTTTTGTTTGCCGTGCCGGTTTCCTTCCTGGCAGCGCGCAACCTGATGAGCGGCAATCCGGTCACCTATGCCATTTATCTGGTTGTCCGCACCCTGCTTAACATCCTGCGTTCCATTGAATCACTGATCATTGCCATCGTTTTCGTGGTCATTGTCGGTTTAGGGCCGTTTGCAGGTATGCTGGCGCTGGCGTTGCACTCGATCGCAGCACTGGGCAAACTGTACTCAGAGGTCATCGAAGGGATAGAGCCTGGTCCAATCGAAGCGGTGCGCGCAACCGGGGCAAACTGGCTGCAGGTAGTGCGCTACGCCGTCATCCCGCAAATCATCCCCCCCTTCACCGCCTTTACCATCTACCGTTGGGACATTAATGTGCGATCGGCTACCGTCATCGGCCTGGTAGGCGGCGGCGGCATTGGCTTTTTGCTCATCGAACTGATTCGCGTCAACAACATGCGCGGGGTGAGTGCGGTTTTTATTGCCATCGCGGTCATTGTCATCGCGCTGGACTACGTCAGCGCCAAAGTGCGCGAAAGGCTGGTGTAACATGCCCCTGACGCGCCTGGTTCGCAATACCTTCATCACCGCACTGGTGATTGCCGCATTCGTCATCTCTTACCGCGTCACCGAAGCGGATTTTCCCCGTCTGTTCCGCGACCTGCCCAAAGGACGCCAGCTGCTGACCGCCTTTCTGACTCCCGAGCTGTTCACGCGCGATGTGGAAACGCGTACGGTTTCGATCGCCTTCCCCATTCCATGCGGCGCTGCGCCGGAAGAAGAAGCGTTCCCATCCGAAGGGCCGCGGCTGATCACCAGCGTGAAGTGCGCCGCCCCGCTCGAAAAATTCACCCTGGAGGGCTTTGACCTTCAGCCCAGCTCCGAAGTGGTCATTCGCTGGCGCTTGCCGGATGACCGCACCATGACCGCCATTCGCACGCAAACCGATTCAAAGGGCTATTTCAGCCAGGAAGTACAGGCCCGCCCCATTCAGGCCGCCGTGGACGGCATCCCCAGCCGGTTGGAAGTGGACACCCTCACGCCGGTGGGCAGGTTGAAACCCAGCCAGACCCTGAAAGACGTGCTGGACAACATGTTCGTCACCATCTTCATGGCGCTGCTCTCCACGACCTTTGCAACCATCATCGCCGCGCCGCTCAGCTTTCTGGCAGCCGGAAACATCACCCGCAAAGGCTGTTTGGGCAGCGGGGTTTACTATCTTTTCCGCTCTTTCTTCAACCTGATGCGCTCCTACGACCCGCTGGTCATGGCAACCATCTTTGGTTTCTGGCTGAGTTTCGGGCCGTTTCCCGGCTTTCTGGCGCTGACGGTGGTGACGATTGCTTCGCTGGGCAAACTCTTTTCCGAAGCAGTCGAAAATATTGACCCCGGCCCGGTTGAGGCTTTGCAATCGGTTGGCGCAGCGCCCCTGCATACCGTACGCTACGGCGTCGTACCACAGGTCATCCCCGATTTCGTGTCGTACATCATTTACCACTGGGATATTAACGTCCGCATTTCGACCATCATCGGCTTTGTGGGCGGCGGGGGTATTGGCTATTACCTGAACCTGAGCATCAACGATTTTAAGTGGAATCAGGCCGGGACAGCCATTTGGGCGATTGTCATTGTCGTCTGGGCAATGGACTTCCTCAGCGCGGAAATCCGCAAACGACTGAGTTGATCTTGTCCTCCCTGAAAATAAGAGGCGCGCAGGGGGGCTTTCGGGATGCTTTTTTCCAAACCCGGCCGCTGACTATCCTTTCAGCGAACCGGCCAGCAGACCGCGCAGGAAGTAGCGGCCGGCCAGAACATAGACCAGCAGAGGCGGAAGCGCCGTCAGCAGTGCCCCCGCCATCTGTACATTCCAGGCGATGATCTGGCTGCCAGCCATGTTGTTCAACGCAACCGTGATCGGCCAATCCCGATTGCCGGATAACGGTGATTTGACATGCCTGTTTGCTCAACGGTATAATGATTTTCAGAAACAATTTTGCCTGCACCTCTTGCCAAATCCGCTTCTACATATTAGGAAAGCACATATGAACGGCGGCAGTCCACTCCTCCGGATCGTCACGCTCTCCAAATCGTTCGGCATGGTTGAAGCGCTGAGCGGTGTGAACTTTGAGTTGAATTCCGGCGAGGTGCTGGGTGTGGTGGGGCAACGTGGGGCGGGCAAATCCACGCTCTTCCGTCTGCTGAGCGGTTTATACCCTCCTTCGGGAGGAGAAATTTACTTTGAGGGAAAGCGTCTTCATTTAAAAGCAGCGTTTCAGGCTCAACAATTGGGCATCGAAGCCGTCCAGCAAAACCCGCCGCTGGCGGAGAATCTGGATGTGCTCCACAACATTTTTTTGGGGCGGGAATTGTGCCACGTAGACCGCCTCAAACTGGGTATTCAGGAAGGCGAAATGGCAAAAGTTGCCCGTTCTTTCTTTGCCCGCTTCGATCTGCCCGCCGAACTGATTCAGCAGAAGCCCGCCAACCTTTCCAACGAACTAAAGCAGATGGTTGCCATTGTGCACGCGCTTGCCCGCCCGTGCAAACTGCTCCTGCTGGATGATGCGCTGGCAGCGCTGAGCTTTCAGCGCCAACAAGTTCTGCTGGAAATCATTCAAGAACTTGCCGGCAAAGGGGTGGCGGTGATCATCAGCAGCGATGATTTGAAGCACATCTTTGCCGTCACCCATCGGATTTTGGTGCTGTATCAGGGGCGGCAGGTCGCCCTGAAAAACACCTCCTCCACCACACCCCGCGATATTGTCGAACTGATTGTCGGCTCCAATCGTCAGGAACATGTTACCCCGGTCATCTGGGCGTTCGAGAACTACCACACTGCACAACAGCAGGCCGAAGAACTGCGCCGCAACCAGCAGGCCCTTCGTCAGAGTTTGAAAGCCCAGGATTCGCTCAACCGCCAGTTGATCGAACGCCTGCGGGTTCAACTGGAGGCGCTCGACCGGCTCAATCAGGCACTGCAGGAAGCCAACCGCCGCCTGTTCACCGAGCGTGAGATGGAACGCAAAGCGCTGGCGCGCGAACTGCACGATCAGGTCATTCAAGACCTGCTTTCCTTCAGTTACCAGCTGGAGCAGACCGCCAGTGAGCTGGACGGTCGGGATGAGGAGCGTGAAGCGCTGGATGAGGTGCGCAACGGCATTCGCGATGTGGTGGGTACCTTGCGCCAGATTTGCAGTGACCTGCGCCCCCCCACCATTGACAGCCACGGGCTTGCCGCGGCAATCCGCTCGCTGGTCTACCAGTGGAAAAAGCAAACCGGCATTGAAGTCATTCTGGAAATCGATCCCGAATTTCCCCGCTTTCCAGAGCATTTTGAACTTTCCATCTTCCGGATTGTGCAGGAAGGACTGAGCAATATCCGCAAACATGCCAATGCAACGCAGGCTCACCTGCTTCTATCCGGCACCCCGTCCGCCAATTTACGGCTGGAACTTTCCGATAACGGTAAGGGCATGGATACCCCACCCGATTTGGCTTTGCTTTCGGAACAGCGCCACTTTGGGTTGGTGGGTGTGAGCGAACGGGTAAGTTTACTGGGCGGCACGATGCGTTTGGAAAAATCGAAATTGGGCGGCCTCAAACTAATGATTGAGATTCCTACCCCCTACCCGGTCACTCAACCCTGAAAATAGAGGATTTCATTGCTGGTGAGGGGAAAGTGCATCTTCCAGCACGTGGCGAATGGTTGCGGCATCAATATCTTTCTTGTCTAAAAACGCCATGGCGCCACTATTGAACGCCAGACGGCGAAATTCACGGTCGGGGTAAGCGCTGATCAGCACAATCCGCGTTTTGGGCGATTGGGACTTGATTTGCCGAACACAGTGGATGCCGTCTTCCTCATCCAGCACCATATCCACAAATGCCAGTCGGGGCTGGTACACCCGTGCATATTCCACCGCTTGTGAGGCGTTTTCGGCTTCCAGTAATTCCACCCCGTCCGAATTGCGTAAAATCATCTTCCCCAACTGACTGCGGTAACGGGCGTTGTTATCCACCACCAGAATGGGCATGCTCTGCGGGCTGGTTGTGGTGGGCGTGATTTCTTTAGGAACCAGCAGGAGATCGGGGTGATCGCGGGCAAAGTTGCTGGCTTCCAAACGACTTTCCACGTTAATGGCCCGGTAGAGCGCCGAAAGGTGATTTTCCACGGTTTTGACGCTCAACTTCATCGTCATTGCAATTTTGTGATTGCTCAACCCCTTGCTGAGCAGGTACAACAGTTCGCGCTGGCGGCGGGTCAGCCCGATATGTGCCGTCGTTTCGGTGCTGTGCTGAACCAGTCGCCCTACCAGTGGGTCGGAAAGCCAGCGTCCACCAGCCAGCACCCGTTGAACGGCCATTTGCAAGTCCGAAAGTGGTTGGTCCTTGAGATGATAGCCGTTCACTCCGGCAGAGAGCAGACCCACCACATACTCTTCATCATCATAGGCGCTCACCACCAGAATTTTCATGTTAGGATAATTGGCGCGCATCATACGCACCGCTTCCACTGGTTCAAAATCCGGCATGTTGATGTCCATGACCAACAAGTCGGGGATGAAATTTACCAGCGTGGCAAACAGTTCTTTACCGTTGTTCACTTCACCGGCAATTTCAATATCCGGCAGGTTTTTCAACGCATCACGCAAACCAGCCCGCACCAGCGCGTGATCATCGGCAAGGAGAACACGAAATTTTCCAACCATTACCCGTAATTTTAGGGGAAATCCCCTAATTTCACAAGGGGAGATTTCCGGGCGGTATTGGGAAGGTTAAGGGTTTGTTAAGAAGCAAAATTTTCTTATAGTAAAAATGGTGGATTATCACCCAGGAGAGGAGGTGTTCTGTTCCCCATCATCCACTTTAATTTCCCCGTTTCTGATTCAACTACCACTATCCAACTCTTAAGTTTCCCAAGGAGATGAAAATGTTTTTCAAGAAGTCACTCTACATCATTCTGGCGCTGGTGTTCGTTCTGGGGACTGCTCTGGCTGCCTGCGCCCAGCAGACGGCAACCCCCACCACCGAAGCCCAAAAGCCGGAAGTCATGAAACTGGCAGTCGGCATCGTACTGCCCACCAAGGATGAACCGCGCTGGATTCAGGATGAAACCCGCTTCAAAGAAGCCTTGAGCAAAGCCGGTTACGATGTCGAAATCCTCTTCAGCCAGGGCGATTCGGCAAAGGAAAAAGCCAACGTTGAAGCCCTCATCGCCAAGGGCATTCAGGTGCTCATCATCACCCCGCATGATGGCGCTGCCGCCGCTGCTGCAGCCCAAGCCGCCCGCGCCGCGGGTGTGAAGGTCGTTTCCTACGACCGCCTCATCCTCGGCACCGAGGCAGTGGATTACTACGTCACCTTCGACAGCGTGGCAGTGGGTAAGGCACAGGGTCAGTATCTGGTGGACAAAGCCACCGGCACGGGCAACCCGCTCTACCTGTATGCTGGCGCCGCCTCCGACAACAACGCCTTCCTCTTCTTCGAAGGAGCATGGAGCGTTTTGCAGCCCAAGATCGTCGACGGCACTTTCGTGGTGAAGAACTCGCCCTCCGCTGTGGCACTCAAGGACAAAGCCCAGCTGACGCGCGATGAGATGGCCAGGATCATCGGTGAAATCACCACCAACTGGGACTTCAACACCGCCAAGACCCTGGCAGAATCCAACCTGACCGCGACAAAACCGGAAGATAAAGGCAATGTCTTCATTCTGGCACCCAATGACGGGACAGCCCGGGCGATTGCGGATGCCTTTGCCACCGACAAGGACGTGACCAGCTACGTGATCACTGGACAGGATGCCGAGAAAGCCTCCATCCAGTACATCATTGACGGCAAACAGTCTATGACCGTGCTGAAGGACGTCCGCGTGCTGGTGAACGATGCCATCAAGGCGGCGGTGGCTTTCCTCGAGGGCAAGACCCCCGAAGCAACCACCACCTACAACAATGGCAAGATTGACGTGCCCGCCAAACCATCCGTGGTGATCACGGTGGACAAGAGCAACGTCAAAGAAGCCATCATCGATTCCGGTTACTGGCCCGCCAGTGACTTCACCGGCCTGCCGTAATTCTTGAAAATACAGACCGGGAATAACGGGATGCACCCCCCTATTCCCGGTCTGTTCTTGTGGACAAACGGGTATATACTCATTATCAAAACCTGGATAACCTATATTGTATTATCGTCTGCAAGGAAGGTAAGAATCCAATTCATCTGGTGGGAGTTTCTATGAGTGCCCCAATTTTGGAAATGAAACAAATCGTCAAGGAATTCCCCGGGGTAAAAGCGCTGAAAAATGTCAGTTTTACCGTTATGGAGGGGGAAGTTCATTGTTTGGTAGGAGAAAACGGGGCGGGTAAATCCACACTCATGAAGGTGCTGAGCGGGGTGTACCCTTACGGTAACTACGGGGGGCAAATCTTTCTAAACGGGCAGGAGCAAAAATTTTCCGGCGTACGTGACAGCGAAAAAGCCGGCATTGGCATTATTTATCAGGAACTGGCGCTGGTTCCAGAACTTTCGGTATACGAAAATATTTTTATCGGCAATGAAATTCAACGCAACGGCATTGTGGATTGGAACGAAACCATCCGCCGGGCGGATGAGGTCATGCGCCGGGTGGGATTGAACATCAATCCTGCCACGAAAGTAAAAGACCTGAGCGTTGGAAAACAGCAGTTGGTGGAAATTGCCAAAGCGTTAAGCCGAGAGGTACGCCTGCTCATCCTTGACGAACCGACCTCCGCCTTAAATGAGGTGGAGAGTGAGAACTTGCTCAATCTCATCCGCGACCTGAAACGTGTTGGAGTCACCTCTATTTTGATTTCTCACAAACTCAAAGAAGTGCTGGATATTGCCGACCGCATCACCGTCCTGCGGGATGGCGAGACGATTTGCACGCTCAATCCCCGAACCGAGGAAGTGACCGAGCGAATTCTGATCAAACACATGGTGGGACGGGAACTGGATAGCGTGTTCCCACCGGCAGTTTCCAAGCCTCGCGATGAAGTTCTCCTTGAAGTCAAAAATTGGACGGCTTACGACCCCGGTTTAGGGCGTACCATCCTCAAGGATATTTCATTTTACGTGCGCCGTGGAGAGATCGTAGGTATTGCCGGCTTGATGGGCGCCGGGCGCACCGAACTGGCGCTCAGTTTGTTTGGCAACCCCTACGGCTACCAGATTCAAGGCGAAATGATCTTTAAGGGTAAAAAACAACGCTTCACGCATCCTCACCAGGCAATCCGCGAAGGGCTGGCGTACGTTACCGAAGACCGCAAGGCTAAGGGATTGATCCTGATTCAGGACATCAGGCAAAATATCACCATCGCCAATCTGCAGGCACTGGCAAAAGGCGGGGTCATTGATGCCAACGCCGAAGTGGCGCTGGCGAATCGCTACCATGCTTCCCTGAACATCAAAGCGCCATCAGTCGAGCAGATTGTGGGTAATCTCAGCGGTGGAAACCAGCAAAAAGTTTCCATTGCCAAGTGGTTATTTGTGGAACCCAGTCTGCTGATTCTGGATGATCCCACCCGAGGTATTGATGTGGGCGCCAAGTACGAAATTCACTCCATCATGCGGAATCTGGTAGCAGAAGGGATGAGCATTATCATGATTTCTTCGGAACTCCCCGAGGTGCTGGGAATGAGCGATCGCGTTTATGTGCTCTCCTCCGGACGCATCACGGGTGAATTATCCGCCGAAGAAGCCACGCAAGAAAAAATCATGGAGTTAGCAACCAACTAGGAGACGCATTTATGACCTTTTTGAAGAATCTCACCACGATCATGCGTCAAAACGTCCGTGAGTACGGCATGTACATTGCCTTGCTGATCATCATGGCAATTTTTTCCGTGACCACCAACGGACTGTTCATTTCTTCCCGCAACCTGAGTAATCTGCTCAACCAGACGGGCTACATTGCCGTGTTAGCCGTCGGAATGACGCTGGTGATCGTCATTCGCCACATTGACCTTTCGGTTGGTTTTCTGGCGGGCTTTTTAGGTGCAGTGGCGGCCATTGCGCTGGTTTTCTGGCACTGGCCCGTGGTTGTGGTCATTCCGTTTGTGCTGATTTTGGGCGCACTGGCCGGCACCCTGACCGCCCTGCCGGTTGCAGAACTGAAGGTTCCCGCCTTTGTAGCATCGCTGGCAGGCTGGCTCATTTACCGCGGTGCTCTGCTTCTGGCAACCAACAGAACCGGGACGATCATCATCCCCAATGAAGCCTACAACAAAATTGGCAACGGCTACATCCCCGATTTGCCCGAAGCCCTGCGCCTCATACCCGACTTTCATAACCTGACCATTTTACTGGGAGTTTTGGGGTTCATTCTCTTCGCGTGGAATGACATCAACAGCCGGCGCAAAAAGAAGGAATATGGATTTGACGTGCTCCCACTGGAAATTTTCATCCTCAAACTCGTTTTCATTTCCGTATTGATCATGGGAGTCACCTGGGTATTGGCTGGCTACAATGGCCTGTCCTGGACGGTGGTCATCGTTCTGCTGGTGGTGGGCGTGTACCACTTCATCACCACCCAAACCGTGCTGGGACGCCACATTTACGCCATGGGCGGTAATCCCGAAGCGGCCGAATTGAGCGGTATCAACACCAAGCGCATCACGATCATCGTGTTTGCTTCCATGGGCATGCTCTCTGCGCTCTCGGGCATTCTCTTCTCTTCGCGTCTGCAGTCTGCCACCACAACCGCGGGAACGCTGTTTGAGTTGGATGCCATTGCCGCGGCATACGTGGGCGGTGTTTCGGCGGCAGGTGGTGTAGGGAAGGTCATGGGTTCGCTGATCGGCGCGCTGGTGATGACCTCGCTGACCAGCGGCATGAACCTGATGAACACCGATATTTCCCTGCAGTATGTCGTCCGCGGTGCCGTACTGCTGATCGCAGTGATCTTTGACGTGGTGACCCGCTCGCGCCGCGGATAAAACTTCCATTCCAAGTTCAACAGGGGTGCCCAGCTTTGATCAGCACCCCTGTTTGAATTTTTAATGAGCGTGATTTAGTAAATCAGGGAATCGGATCGGCATTAATCCGTTATGCTCTCGATGCGAGGAAGTCTTCATGGTGCTGGAATTGCGTGAGAACGCGCTGAAGGGCAAAAGCGGCGTTGTGCGCTACCACCCCCGTTTCAGAGAGGTTTGAGTTTATCTATACGAAAAAAAATCGTAACGTACCAGCCTCAAACCACTGTGCGAGTATCCTGTCCGGCAAGGGAAAGCGGCTTCACCAAATCTGCACCGCTCTCATAGTGCACACAGGCCACCCAGTGGTCCTCATCTACCTCAACCAGCGGCGGTTGATCAACCGCACAGCGCTTCTCCGCCACCGGGCAGCGGTGATAATACGGGCATCCGCGCCGTAAATTTTCCACATCCCGCTCTACCAGTGTAATCTCTTTTTCCCATTTACGGTCCAGCCTTGGCACCGATTCCATCAACATGCGGGTGTAGGGATGCAGAGGGGTGTTGAAAATCTTTTCCACTGCACCCTGTTCAACAATGTTGCCTTTATATAGAATGACCGCCCGTTCGCTGATGTAATAGGCCAATGAAAGATCGTGGGTGATGAACAGGATCGACAGACCATAAGCTTTGAGGTCTGCCAGCAGGTTCAGCACATCAATCCGCGTCGAAGCATCCAGCATGCTGATGATTTCATCCGCCACCAGAAACGAAATGTTCAGCAACAAAGCCCGCGCAATCAAAAAACGCTGCAATTGCCCGCCGCTGAGCTGGTGAGGATATTTATTCAACACATGCGCCGGATTTAAACCTACCGAAGAAAGCGCCTTCTCAACCCGCTCCCCCCATTCGGCGTCAGATACTTGCGGGAAGAATTCTTCATGCACGACTTTAAAAATCCGGTCGGCTTTGAAGATCGGATTATACGAACTGAACGGATCCTGAAAGACACCCTGTACCTGCCGGTAATAATTTTTCAAGGCTTCGCCCTCAAAACCGGCAATATCTTCACCGTTATAGAAAATTTTTCCTTCGCTGGCATTCAATAAACGCAAAATCATTTTACCGATGGTGCTTTTTCCGCTGCCGCTTTCCCCAATCAACGAAACCACCTGCCCCTTGTGAACTTCAAAACTCACTTTGTTCACAGCCAGCAGCGCCCGGCCCCCGAACGCCCCAACCCGATAAATCTTGGAAACCTTATCCAGCCTGAGCATGATTCTCGTACTCCTTCCAGCAGGCAACAAAATGATCCCTCTCAACTTCAATAAAGGGTGGTTCTTCCAGACAGCGTTCGTAAGCCAGCGGGCAGCGTTCCCGGAAACGGCAGCCCGTCGGCGGATTCAAGAGCAAGGGAGGATTACCAGGAATGCCCTGCAAACGCTTTTCGGCAAAGCGCACCCCCACCTCCGGCAAGGCCGAGATCAACAGCCGGGTATATGGATGACGGGGCGACTCGATAATGGATCGGGTGGGGGCTTTTTCAGCCAGCACACCGGCGTACATGATCAAGATACTGTCGGCGATCTGATACAGAATGGATATATCGTGGGTAATCACGATCAGGTTTTTGACAAACTCCCGGTCTCGAAATTCCACCAGCATCTCTGCCACCGCTTTCTGGGTAGCCACATCCAGCGCGGAGGTGATCTCATCGGCAATCAACAGCGAGGGGTTGAGCAATGAGGAAATTACCATCACCATGCGCTGTTTCATCCCTCCCGAAAGTTCAATTGGGTACATCTTCAACACTTCATGCGGCAAAGCCACCAGATCAAGCCGTCGTTTCAATTCGGGCAGAATGTCCTTGTAGTGAACCCCGCGCGATTCGAGCAGTTCGCGGATCATAACGCCGATTTTACGAATCGGGTTCATGGCGTTCATGGCATACTGGGGAATCAGGGAGATTTTGCGAAACCGGTGGGTATTCATTCCTTCGGCATCCCAAATCGGAATTTCCTCGCCGTCCACCTCCACCCGCCCGCTGATGTATTTCATCGGTGGGAAGAGTACAATCAGGCTGTGGCCCAAAGTCGTCTTTCCGCAGCCCGATTCACCCGCCAGCCCCATGATTTCGCCATCTGCCAGCTGAAAACTGGCATGTTCCAGGGCGCGTACATCGCCTCGCAGGGTCTGGTAATATACGGTCAGGTTCTCAACTTTTAAAGCCATGGTTCAAATCTCGCGAAGTTTCGGGTTAAAAATTTCATCCAGCCCAACATTCATGCTATAAAGCGCGCCGACAATCGCCGTGATGGCCAGCCCCGGCGGCACAAACCACCACCACATTCCAAACGGTAATGCCCCCCACAGGACGGCGTATTGCATCATCAATCCCAGCGAAATGGTATTGGTCGGTCCCAATCCAATAAAATCCAGGGTTGCGGCGGTGAGAATGGCCCCGCCAAACTGCAAAATGAAAACCAGAACGAGGTAAGACATCATATTGGGAGCAATCTCATCACGAATGATCCGGAGCGGTTTCATGCCGCTCAGTTTCGCCAGATCCACAAACTCCCGCGTGCGCAGCGAAAAGGTTTGAGCGCGGATGGCGCGGGCAACCCACGGCCAGGCGGTCAGTCCAATGAACAGACATTCCATGAGCAGGCTGCGCACCTGTAAATACGCCGCAATAATCAACAGAACGGCCAGCGTGGGAATCACCAGCACAATGTTGGTGAAGGCGTTAAGGATTTCATCCACAATGCCCCCGCGGTATCCGGCCGTGAACCCGATCAGCATCCCCACCAGCGTGCCAAGCCCGCCGCCGAGCAGACCGACCACAAAAGTAGCCCGCAGGCCGTTCACAAATTGCGAAAAAACATCCTGCCCGAAAAAGGTTGTGCCCATCCAGAAATGGGTCGAAGGTGGCTCGGCACCGCGCGGGCTGGCATATTCCAAAGGCTTGTACTTCGTAAAAGTGGGTCCGATCAGTGCCAGAATCAGGAAGAACAGGATGATTCCGCTCCCGATCAGCAGTTTTTTATTGCGTAAGGTGAAATAAAGAACTTCACTGCGCTTCTTCATGCCGACTCTCCCACCATTCCCCTTCTTGTACGCGGGTCAACCACCAGATAAACCAGATCAATGACAAAATTGGCAATTAAAACACCCAACACGATGAAGAGAAAACAACCCTGAATCAGAAAATAATCCTGATTCTGGATGGCTGCCAGCAGAAGATAGCCGATACCCGGATAGGAAAACACCACTTCGGTCACCAGGGCTCCGGCAACGATGACCCCCAATTTGAGGGCTAAACCGGTAATTTGGGGCAGGATGGCGTTGTCAAAAGCATATTTCCGGACCAGACTTTTTGGAGCACCCAGCGCATTCAGGTAACGCGAGTACTCGGCTTCCAGTTCGTAGATGATCATATTACGCATCCCAATTGCCCAGCCGCCAAACTCGATGATAAATAATGAGGCGAAAGGCAGGAACCAGTGATGAAGCAGGTCGAGCAGGAAAGTCACTGACCAGGTAGGCCGTAACGAGAAGGAGTAGGCTCCCGCGATGGGGAAAATGCCGATCACAATCCCAAAAAACCACGCCATCAGAATGCCCAGCCACATGTAAGGCGTGGCAGTCAGAATGTAACTGATTGGAAGGACGAAATTATCCAGACGTTTGGAACGCGCAGCAAAAGCCCCAAACTTGTTGCCGGTGTACCATCCCAAAAGGACGGCAGGCACCAGCAAAAAGACATCGTAAGGCACAGCCCGTTTGAGCACATCCACCACCGGCGTTGGGAACAAATACGTGCTGATGCCCAAATCGCCCTGAAAAAGGGCTTTCCAAAAGTTGAGGTATTGCTGCCAGAGAGGTAAATCCAACCCAAACAAACGGGCGTAGTAATCGTACATCATTTGAATGGCAGTTGCGTTGGAGGCAACCGAAACCCGCGTCAGCATGTTGCGGATCGGGTCGCCTGGCATAAAGCGCGGAATCAACCAGTCAATGGTCACAGCCAGAAAAAACGTCAGCGCATAAATCACCATTTTCCGAATCAGATAACGCCGCATGAAAATCTCCTGCTGGTCTTTTTCTCTACTCTCAGTTTCTTACAAACTTTAATTCCGCAAAGGAGAAGGGATGCCGCCTCCCCCTTGCGGAAAGAGGCGGCTTCGCCAGATCAGCGCCTAGGGTGAAACCGGCTTCAGGTTGATCAGAGTCTGCAAACCACCCATCTGCCAGTAACCGGACCAGGTGGAAGGCAGCGAGACCGGATTCTTCTCGCTGGGCCAGTTCGTCCAGGCTGATTCAGTCCACTGCGCCCACAATCCGTTGTACCACAGCGGGATCATCGGCATTTCGGAGAGCATCAGTTCCTGAATCTTGCTGGTGGCTTCCTTCATTCCCGCTTCGTCGCTGGTTGGGACACGCGCCAGAGCATCCACCAGATCGAACATTTCCTGATTGGCGTAGCGCCCGAAGTTACCGGACTGCATTTGCTCCTGAATCGGATGGCGGAAGAGCAGGTTGTACAGGGTCCAGGGGGTATTGCTCATCTGTGCCCAGTTGTTGAGCGTCATGTCAAAGGTGGCACCCTGCAAGGCAGTGTTCCAAGCGCCGTAATCCGGATAGGCGGCCTGAATATTAATACCGGCCGACTGGGCACTGGAAGCAATGATGTCAATCGCCGCCATCCAGTCCGTCCAACCGTTCGGGCAGGTTACCTGCAACTTGATTTCCGAACCATCCGGCGCCTCCACAAAGCCATCCCCGTTGACATCCCGATAACCGGCATCTGCGAGCATTTGCCTGGCTTTGGCGGTATCAAAAGTGTAGCCCAGTCGGGCAATCACTTCGACATCCTCGTATTTGCTCATGGTCGGCAACAGACCGGAGGGGCTGGCAGCCTTGACCAGATTGGCATACGCTACATTGACGATTGAGGGAACATCAATGGCAAAAGCCAGGGCGCGGCGGAATTTGGCATCATCCATCGGCTTCTTGGTAGTGTTCAGGAACAGCACCGCCGTGTTGGCCGAAAGCATGTAAGGCGGTTTTTCATAGAAAGTCTTGACATAACCCTTCTCGGCAAGCGTGGCAATGCCGGGCAGGAAGTTGTTGCTCAGATCCAGTTCGCCTTTGACGACCATGCCCAGGGCAACATTATTGCTGGAGGTGCGAATATCCACAATGTACTTGGGTGCCGGTTTGCCGAAGATGGAAATTCCCCACCAGTTTTCGTTCCGCACCCAAACGTTGCGGTCCTCGGCATGGGTGAGGTACATGTAAGCACCGGAGCCTACCGGTTTTTCGTTCGCGCCGGTGGTGACTTCTTCCTCACTGCGGCCTTCCCACAGGTGTTTGGGGACAATCGGCAGGTTGAAGAGGTAGTTATCCCATTCCTGATAAAGCGGATCTTTGAAGGTCAGGGTCAGGCTGGTTTCATTGATCACCTTGACGTCGGTGAGCCCGGTGTTCGTCCAGACCGGCGAGAACCACAGGGCTGGAAACCTCTTGCCGAGTTCGAGAGTGAATTTGACATCTTCGGCCGTCAGGGGTTTGCCATCGCTCCAGGTCAAGCCCTTGCGCAGAGTAAGGGCATAGGTGGTGGGGTTGGTCCACTCCCCTTTTTCTGCCAGCCAGGGGATGAATTTGTCGGTCAATGGATCGTAATTGAAGAGGAATTCGTAGAGAAAACCGATTGTACCGGTGGTGTTGGCCAGCATGCCCGGCTGGAAGGGATTCCAGGTAGAGGCCGGCCCCCAGGCCGCGCCACTGACGTAGAGCGTTTCGTTGCGCGGATAGCTGGTTGGACCCGGTTCAGGGGTGGCCACCACCTCGACAATCTGAGTCTCCACCACTTTCTTTTCCACTTCAACCGTCTGGATGATGGTTGCGGGAGTGGGTGTGGCAGTGGGACCGCAGGCAGCCAGCAGCAGGCTGGCCAGAATCAGCCCCGTGAATAGATACAAAGCAAACTTACGCATGGTTCCTTTCTCCTTTCTTCAGGAAAAACAAGGGTTACAGGGTTTTTTGAGCGGTGTTGGGTCGGGTTTCTTCGCATCCATCTCCTCCAGGATGATCACCTCCTTTAAAATTTTTAGAAAAGATCAAATTGTTTTGGGAGCGCTCCCAAAATTACGTAAAATTTTTCATCCCTGCACAACGCGGCGTTTTAATGCGCCGCAGGAATCGCGAATCACCAGTTCGGTATCCATGATGATTCGGCGGGGCGGTTGCACCCCATTTTCGATCAGATCGAGCAGCACCTCCACTGCCTTGAAACCCAACGGAGCAATCGGCTGACGCACGGTGGTCAACGGCGGTGTAGCCGAGGCTGCGATTGGCAAATCGTCAAAACCAACCACGGCAATATCTTCGGGAACGCGCAGCCCCGCTTCGCGGATGGCGCGCATTCCGCCAACCGCCATCGCATCCGAGGCGGCAAAAACCGCATCCGGGCGGGCTGGTAGCAAGGCCTGCATGGCGTAATACCCCCCTGCCTCGGTGTAATCGCCTTCGGCGATCAGTGCAGGGTCAAGTTTTCTGCCCCGCTCGAAAAGCGCGCGGGCATAGCCTTCTTTGCGGTCAATGCTCACGGTGGAATTGCCGGTACCGGCGATCGTGGCAATCCGCTGGTATCCCAGCCGAATCAGGTGACTGACGGCGTTGTAAGCCGCATTGACA
>Ga0308410_1000792_pt1 | contig 17635 bp, 9 predicted proteins | sample HotsprOSTMatCore_FD_203467 | JGI IMG/M metagenome (GOLD analysis project Ga0308410, IMG submission 203467) | Hot spring phototrophic mat microbial communities from Octopus Spring, Yellowstone National Park, Wyoming, United States -... | ecosystem: Environmental > Aquatic > Thermal springs > Hot...
AGCCGTCCATGCGGCTGCGCCGCACAACGCCGCAATGAACAGACGGTTGTTCCTGGGAGGGCTGCGCCCTCCCACACCCTCCCGCGGGTGGGGGCATGGGGACACCCGGTTTCCCCATGCCCCTGCGGGGCGGGGGCGTGGGGAAACCCGGTTTCCCCACCCCCCTCGCCGAGGGCGTATGTTCACGTTAGGGGGTTGTGGGGCGGCGACCGCGTAACTTCTGTTAGCTTACCACACCCGCGGGCCGGGCGGGCAGCGGTTCTGTACGGCCTTTGCCCAACATCCGAGTGAGCATTGACAACTTTAGGCGAAGATCGCGATACTATTCTTTACAATCGCGAAGCGTATGTGTTAGAATAGGCTCCACGGACGCGCAACTGCGGTATAATTGCACAGACCGTACCTCTCCTCGTCCCGGAACGATATCGAGGGCGCCGCCAGGGTGATGCAGCGCCCTTGGTGTGTAAGGCATGGTTCAGATCTACGTGACATCTGGCAGGGCGCTGGGAGGGGTCGCCTCTCCGCACCTCCCGTTCCGCTCGCGGCGGCAGACGCATGTGGCCCGCGCCAGGGCGCGCACTCGCCGCGAGCAGACCAGCGGGATCGCCGCGGGCCGGGCCAGCCGCGTCTCCCCTCAAGCGTTACGCACCAGGCCGCGCAGCCAACCCATGTCTGAGGCCTGGTTCAGGCTGCGCCTCGCCAGTCTGGTTGATCCACAATAACCAGGCTGGCGAGGCGAAGACCAGATGGTCACGCGAGTGCGAACCGCGCCTGAGCGTGATATGCGGTTTGCTTGCCGACGCAACGTGAAGGAGTTGGACGATGCAGGATCTCACAGCACTACAGCAGTACGCCGTATGGACGGTGCTCATCATCTCCATCTTCGGCATCGCCTACGCCTTTTACCTGAGGAGCATGATCCTCGCTCAGGACAAGGGCACGACGAAGATGCAGGAGGTCTGGGGGTTCATCAAGTCGGGCGCCAATGCCTATCTCAGCCAGCAGTTCCGCACCATTGCCATCCTCATCGTGATCCTCACGTTCGTGCTCGGCGCGAGTGTGTTCATCATCCCGCCGACGCGCGAGGCGGTGGAACACTTCGGCAGCCCCGAGGCGGCCACGCTGTGGGTGGCCATTGGGCGGGCCATCGCCTTCCTGATGGGGTCGCTCTTCTCCTACAGCGTGGGCTTCGTGGGCATGAACGTCGCGGTCGAGGGGAACGTGCGCGTGGCCGCCGCGTCGCGCAAGGGGTACAACCCGGCGATGCAGATCGCCTACCGCGCCGGCTCGGTGACCGGTATGCTCACCGTGGGCCTGGGGCTCCTGGGCGGCACGTTGATCTTCATGGTGTTCGGCATCGCGGCCCCCGACGCGCTGCTGGGCTTCGGCTTCGGCGGCTCGCTGATCGCGCTGTTTATGCGCGTAGGCGGTGGCATCTACACCAAGGCGGCCGATGTCGGCGCGGACCTGGTGGGCAAGGTCGAGGCCGGCATCCCTGAGGACGACCCGCGCAACGCCGCGGTGATCGCCGACCTGGTGGGCGATAATGTGGGCGACTGCGCCGGCATGGCCGCCGACGTATTCGAGAGCTTCGAAGTGACCCTGGTCTCGGCGTTGATCCTCGGTCTGGTGCTGGGCGATGCTGTGGCCGGGACGATCGGCGACGGGCAGTACGATCTGCGCTTCATCATCTTCCCCCTGGTGCTGCGGGCTATCGGCGTGGTCGCTTCGGTGATCGGCAACCTGTTCGTCACCACCGATGAGCGCCGTCGCAACGCCATGGCAGCTATGAACCGCGGCTTCTACATTGCCGCGGGCCTGGCGATCGCCGCTTCTGTGGCCGCGACGGCGGTGTTTATGCGCGATCCTGCCAGCGGCGCGGTCGACTGGCGCCCGCTCTGGGCCACCGTCGCCGGTGTGGCCCTGGCCATCGTGCTCGATAAACTGACCGAGTTCTTCACCAGCACCCACTACAATCCGGTGAAGGAGGTGTCGCGCTCCTCGCAGAGCGGCGCGGCCACGAATATTCTCTCCGGTCTGGCCCTGGGTATGGAGTCGAGCGTCTGGGCCATCCTGGTGATCTGTGGCTCCATCCTCACCTCGGTGGTGATCTTCAGCGGGTATGCGGCTGATCCGGTGGTGACGTTCACGGCAATGCTCTACGGCGTCTCGCTCACCGGCATCGGCATGCTCCTGCTCACCGGGAATACGATCTCGATGGATAGCTTCGGGCCGATCTCCGACAATGCCAACGGTATCGGCGAAATGGCCGGGCTGGACAAGAATGCCCGCAACGTGATGGATGACCTGGACGCGGTGGGCAACACCACCAAGGCGGTCACGAAGGGAATCGCCATCGGTTCGGCGGTGATCGCCGCCGTGGCGCTCTACGGCTCCTACCTCACCGATGTGAACAAGGTGCAGCAACAGTTGATCGAGGCGGGCAACCAGGGCGTGCAGTTGCTCACCGGCATCAACGTCTCGGCGCCGATCGTCTTCATCGGTCTGCTTATCGGTGGGGCCGTGCCATTCCTGTTCTCCTCGCTGACCATTCGGGCCGTCTCCCGCGCCGCCTCGCAGATCGTCAACGAGGTGCGCCGCCAGTTCCGCATCCCCGGCCTGATGGAAGGCAAGGTGCAGCCCGACTACGCCCGCGCGGTGACCATCAGCACCACCGCCGCACAGAAGGAGTTGATCAGCCTCGGCATTATCGCCGTGATGGTCCCCATCCTGGTGGGCTTCACCCTGGGCGTCGAAGCGCTCGGCGGCTTCCTGGCCGGTATCATCCTCTCGGGCCAGTTGATGGCTGTGTTCCAGGCCAATGCCGGCGGGGCCTGGGATAACGCTAAGAAGTACATCGAGGAGGGTAACTTCGGCGGCAAGCACAGTGAGCCGCACAAGGCCGCCGTGGTCGGCGATACCGTCGGCGACCCGCTCAAGGACACCGCCGGTCCGGCCCTGAACCCGATGATCAAGGTGATCAACCTGGTGGCCCTGATCATCGCGCCTATGGTGGTGACGATTGATCCCGGCAGCCCGGGGGTGATCATTGCGATGATCATCTGCGCCGCGGCGCTGTTCTGGGCGATCTGGCAGAGCAAGCGCGAGGCCCAGTCGCTGGTTGAGCCGGCCAAGGCGCCCGCCAGCGCCGATTAGGCGCGCGAAGGGTGGGGCGCGCGGGGCGCCCCACGCCCCTGCCGGATGGGCGGATGGAGGAGGGTCTGGCCCTCCTCCATCCGCCCTTGTTCATGTCAGCCGTCCATGCGGCTGCGCCGCACCACGCCGCAATGAAAATAAGTTTGTTCTTGGGAGGGCTGCGCCCTCCCAGACCCTCCCGCGGGCGGGGGCGTGGGGAAACCCGGTTTCCCCACACCCCTCTTCGAGAGCCTATGTTCACGTCAGGTTATCAGCCTGTTGTCATGGCTTAACCGGGCCGGCGACCGCCCTGGTGCACCATGAGGCCAGGACGGGGCGATGGGGCGCCCCGCGTACCGCGAGGAGGCGACTATGGCCAGACGCAAGCCCGAAGGCTACTTGAACGGACGGCCCCTGCGTCCCGAAAGCCTGATGATGAGCTATGGCTACAAGCCCGAACTGTCCGAAGGGGCGATCAAATGTCCGATCTTCCAGACCTCAACCTTCACCTTCAAAACCGCCGAAGAGGGCAAAGCCTTCTTCGAAATCGCCTACGGCCTGCGCCGCCGCGGTCCCGACGAAGAACCGGGCCTGATCTACAGTCGCCTGAACAACCCTGACCTGGAGATCCTCGAAGATCGCCTGACGCTGTGGGACGAGGCAGAGTGCGCCGCGGTGTTCGCCAGCGGCATGGCGGCGATCAGCACCACCCTGCTGACCTTTTTGCAACCGGGAGACGTCCTGCTCCACAGCGAGCCGGTCTATGGCGGCACCGATTACCTGCTCAAACACGTGCTGCCGCGCTTCGGCATACGGGTGGTCGGCTTCCGCGCCGGCGCGCCGCCCGAAGCCGCCGAGGCCGAACTGCGCCGCCTGGGCCTGGCCGAGCACCTGGCCCTGATCTATCTGGAGACCCCCGCCAATCCCACCAACGCCCTGGTGGATATCGCCGCCTATGCTGGCCTCGCCGCCCGTCTCAGCGGCCAACGGCCCATTCTGACCGCGGTGGATAACACCTTCCTCGGGCCGCTCTGGCAGCAACCGCTGCGCCACGGCGCCGACCTGGTGCTTTACTCGGCCACCAAGTACATCGGCGGCCACAGCGACCTGATCGCCGGCGTCTGCCTGGGCAGACGCGACCTGCTCGACCAGGTCAAGTTTCTGCGCACCATCTTCGGCACCATGGCCGGTCCGCATACCGGCTGGCTGCTGATGCGCAGCCTCGAAACCCTCAAACTGCGCATGACCGCCCAGATGAAGACCGCCCGCCACGTGGCCGAGTTCCTCAACGATCACCCCAAAGTGGACCGCGTCTACTACCTGGGCAACCTGACCGAAGACGACCCGCAGTACGAGGTGTACCATCGCCAGTGCAGCGCGCCGGGCGGCATGATCGCCTTCGATGTGGTCGGCGGCGAGCGCGAGGCCTTTCGCCTGCTCAACGCGCTCAAGCTCATCCACCTGGCGGTAAGCCTGGGCAGCAACGAGTCGCTGGCCGAACATCCCGCTACCATGACCCACGCCGATGTGGACCCGGAAGAGCGCCTGGAACTGGGCATCACCCCGGCGATGGTGCGCCTGTCCATCGGGGTCGAGCACCCCGAGGACCTGATCGCCGACCTGGCCCAGGCCCTCGAGGCCGTCTGATCAGCGGGAGGAGACGGTTGCCCCGCCAGGCAGGGGCATGGGGCAACCGGGTTTCCTCATGCCCCTGCGACCGGAACGCGCAACGGGTCGCCCAGATGGGCCAGAAACCCCATCACCGCCTCCTGGAAGGCGACGGGGTTATCCCAATTGACCCAGTGGCCGGTCCTGGGAATAACCGCCAGGCTGGCCCCGGGGATGCCCGCGGCGAGCCGAACGGCCTGCGCGGCGGTGAACAGGTAGCCGTCGCTGGCCACAATCAGCGTCGGGGCGGTGATCCGTTCCAGACGCTCGTGGCTATCGAAGGCCGTGGCCGCGTCCCAGATGTGCAGGAGCGTCTCGCGGTCGCCGAGGTAGCGGCTCATCGTCTGGAGGGCGTAGGGGCGAATGGCGGGCGTGCGCAGCGCCGCGCCCCTGGACATGATGTCAATGACCTGGGCCACCGGATAGGCCCGCAGGAGCCAGTGCAGGTAGGTGGTGCGAAAGGGAAAGGGCTCGAGGAAATAGCCCCGCGGACGGCACCAGGTGTCGGCGAGGATCAGGGCCCTGACGCGCTCGGGGGCCATCAGCGCCAGTTCCTGGGCCACCATGCCGCCGAGGGAGTGGCCCAGCACCCGCACCGCGGGCAGGTCGAGGGCATCGAGGGTGGCCAGGACATCCCTGGCCATGTCGGCGATGCTGGTCGGCCCGGCGAGGGGCGGGGCGGCGCCGTGGCCCGGCAGGTCGCAGGCGATCACCTCGTGGCGCGTGGCGAACACCGGGATCTGTTCGCGCCAGTACTCCCGGTCCACCATGGCGCCGTGGAGCAACAACAAGGGGGGGCCGGCGCCCCTGCGTTCGTGGGGCAGGGCCTGGCTGGCCGTTGGGGTGGCGTTCATTGGAAGCTCCTCTACGTCGGGCACCATGCGGCTCCGCCGTACATTGAAGGGATGAACCTACTTCCTGGGAGGGCTGCGCCCTCCCAAACCCTCCCGCGGGTGGGGGGATGGGGGAACCTGGCTCCCCCATGGTCACGTGAGACGGTCATGCGCATGGCGCGCAACACCCGATGCAAACGGCCCAGGAGCGCACGCATTCCGCCTGCGCCACGGCTCCGCGGGCACGGTGACGACCCCCTCCCTGACCCTCCCCCGCCGGGGGCGGGAACCCGGCGCCTCCCCCCAGCGGGGGGAGGCTGGGAGGGTGGGCAGAACCCTGCGAACGATGGTCACCTCAGTGTTAGCGGGGAGGCGCGGCCTCCCGCGCGTGTGTCCTGGCGGTGAGGCTTCGCGGCGCGAGCAGGGCGCTCAGGGGGATACAGGCGCGTCGCAAAGCACCGCTGCCGGGCGCCCCCGCACCTGAGTGAGCGCCACGACGAGCGGGCGCGTCCCGGGGCCGCTGAGCTGCCGGGCCAGCGCATCGCTGTCGAGCGGCGAGCCGCGCTTCTTCACCGTGACCGCGCCGGCCCCAAGCTCGCGTAGCCGCGCCCGTAAGCGTTTCAGACTGAACGGGAACCACTCCAGGACCCGCCAGGCCCGGGCGAAGGGCGTGGCCATACAGGTTGGCGCCGTCAGGTAGGCGATGGTGGGATCAAGCTGCGCCGCGCCGAGCTGTACAGCCAGGTCGGTGACCAGACCGGCGCGGATCACCGCTGGATCGGGTTCGTAGAGAAAGGCGTCCGGCTCGGCCAGTGGCGCGGACGGATGGACGGCGCGGCGCCCGGCCCAGAGGGTATGGGTGGCGACCTGGCCGTTCGCTTCGGCGCGCAACAGAGTGGCTCGCCGGGCGACCTGCGCCAGCGGCCCGCACCAGATCACCGCCTCCTTCAACTCACCGTCGAGCGAAACAAACTCGATCTCGGAGTCGGCGGGCAGCGCGGCCGGATCGATGCCCGGCGCAACCTTGACCGCCAGCGCGGGGGTGTGGGCGCGCCATGCCAGCACCCGGCTCAGGGGCGGGTCGTAGCTCTCGACGTGGAAGCGCCGCTGCCCGCCCGCGCGCCGGCCCGGATCGCTGAAGAGCGCGTCGGCCAGTGGGGGCGCCGCGACAGCCAGATCGCTCAGGCGCCATTCGATGCGCTCGCTGAGGCCGAGAGCCTCGGCGTTGGCGTGCGCTATGGCCAGGCGCAGGGGGTCGCGCTCCACCGCCGTCACCCGCGCGCCGGCGGCGGCCAGCGCCAGGGTATCGCCTCCAATGCCGCAACCCAGATCGGCGACGTGACCGCGGGGCGCCAGGCGCGTGGCGCGATGCGCGGCCACCGGCGCGGCGCTGGCCTGCTCCAGCGCCTCACGGGTGAAGTAGAGCCGCTCGGCGGCGGGGAACTTCGCGCTTGCGCGGCGGCGCAACAGGGCCAGTTCCAATACGGCGCGGGCCCGTTCCGCCGGAACGCGCCGGCGTAACCGCTCCATCTCGCGCAGCATATCGCCCTCGCGCAACGGGCGCGCGGCCAGTTCCGCCAGCAAGGCCTGGCCCTGCGGCGATAGGATCCAGTTGAAGGTCTCCAGGTCCACAAAACGCTGTGCTCCTGTGGCGTGGCGGGGATGTTGCGTGATTGTACCCGAATCGTGAGAGCGATGCCTCCCATCCCACCGGGTGGGGTGTGAGGAAACCGGGTTTCCCCATCCCCCTGCGTGAGGGCCAAACCCTCCCGCGGGCGGGGGCGTAGGGAAACCGGGTTTCCCCACGCCCCCCGCCGAGGGCGTATGGTCACGTGAGACGGTCATGCGCATGGCGCACCACGCCCGATGCACACGGCCTGGGAGTGCGGGCGTCCCGCCCGCATCGCGTCTCCGCGGGCAAGCTGCCCGCACTCCCAGCCTATGTTCACCGCAGCCCTCCATGCGGCTCCGCCGCACAACGCCGCAATGAACATAAGGTTATTCTTGGGAGGGCTGCGCCCTCCCAAACCCTCCCGCGGGTGGGGGTATGGGGAAACCTGGTTTCCCCATACCCCTCGCCAAGGGCTTATTTTCACATTAGCCATCCATGCGGCTGCGCCGCACAACACCCGATGAACATCGCCTGGGAGCGCGGGCGTCCCGCCCGCATCGCGTCTCCGCGGGCAAGGTGACGGCCCCCCTCCCCAGCCCTCCCCCCGCTGGGGGGAGGGAGTCCGGCGCCTCCCCCCAGCGGGGGGAGGGTAGGAGGGGGGGATTCAGCGCCGCATGCGCGTAGGTGAGCAGCCTATGTTCACGGTAGCCATCCATATATCCATGCGGCTGCGCCGCACCACGCCGCAATGAACAGACGGTTGTTCCTGGGAGGGCGCAGCCCTCCCAGACCCTGCCGCGGCTGGGGGAATGGAGAAACCCGGTTTCCCCATGCCCCTCTTCGAGAGCCTATGTTCACCTTAGACTAATCAGCCAGGCCCTTGACCTTCGCCACCTCGGCGTGGATGCGCGCGGCGAGGCTCTCGGTCTGTTTGCGGGCAATGGCGGGCATCAGTTCGCCGGACTCCCGGGCGCGCCAGCAGGCGGCGAAGTGCCCATCGCCGTAGTCAACGAAGGGCGGCTCCTCCTCCCGGCACTGCTGGATGGCGATCGGGCAGCGGGTATGGAAGCGACAGCCTGAGGGCGGGTTCAGCGGGCTGGGCACATCGCCCTCGAGGATGATGCGCCGGCGCTGCTGTTCCACTTTGGGATCGGGGATCGGCACCGCGGAGAGCAGCGCCTGGGTATAGGGGTGCAGGGGGGCGCGGTACAGCTTCGGGCCTTCGGCCAGTTCCACCACCTTGCCCAGATACATCACCGCCACGCGGTTGGAGATGTGTTTCACCACGCTCAGGTCGTGGGCGATGAACAGATAGGTAAGCCCGAGTTTTTCTTGCAGTTCTTCGAGCAGATTAACCACCTGGGCCTGGATGGAGACATCGAGGGCCGAGACCGGCTCATCGCACACGACGAACTGCGGCTCAACCGCCAGGGCGCGGGCGATGCCGATGCGCTGGCGCTGGCCGCCGGAGAACTCGTGGGGATAGCGGTTGGCAAAGGCCGGGTTCAGCCCCACCAGGCTGAGCAGTTCCTCGACCCGCTCACGCACCGCTTTACCCTGTCGCAACCGGTGCACCTTGATCGGCTCGCCGATAATATCGCCGACGGTCATGCGTGGGTTGAGCGAAGCATACGGGTCCTGAAAGATCATCTGGATGTGGCGGCGCATCTTGCGCAGTTCATCGCCGCGCAGTCTGGCCAGATCCTGAGCATTGAAGAGCACCTCGCCGGACGTGGGCCGGTAGAGTTGCAGGATGGCCCGCCCGGTGGTGCTCTTTCCACAGCCCGACTCGCCCACGAGACCCAGGGTCTCTCCACGCTTGATGCTGAAACTCACCCCATCCACGGCCTTAATCGTCCCCACGCGGCGCTGAAAGATGATGCCGCGGGTGACGGGGAAATGCACCTTGAGGTCGCGGATCTCGATCAGCGCGGTGTCGCCAGCATCAGTTGCAGGATCGGCTTTGATTGACATGGCTATCGCACCCGGCGGCCTTCTACTGCTTGCGCTCACATGTTCTTCGGGGCGAGCTGCGCCCTCGCGGTTCGCTACACCGGCAGTTCCTCGGCGCTCCGTTCGGGCACGGGCGTCTCCAGGGTGATGTCGAAGTGACAGGCGGCGGCATGCCCGGCCCCGACGGGGCGCAGTTCCGGTCGTGTGGTGATGCACCGCTCCTGGGCGAAATCACAGCGCGGGCTGAAGGCGCAGATCGGCGGCAGGTCGATCAGATTGGGGGGCAGACCGCGGATGGGGTTCAACTTGCGCCTGCGCGCCTCGTCCAGGCGCGGAATGGAGCGCAGCAGGCCAATGGTGTAGGGCATACGGGGGTTCTCGAAGATCTCGCGGGTCGGTCCCTCCTCCACCACCCTGCCGGCGTACATCACCGTCACCCGATCGGTCATGCCGGCGACGACGCCCAGGTCGTGGGTGATAATGATGACGGCAGTATCAAGCTCCTCTTTGAGCCGGTTGATCAATTCGAGAATCTGGGCCTGGATGGTGACGTCCAGAGCGGTGGTCGGCTCATCGGCGATCAGCAATTCAGGGTTGCACGAAAGGGCCATAGCGATCATCACCCGCTGGCGCATGCCGCCCGAAAACTGGTGCGGATAGTTGTCGAGGCGCTTGCTGGCCGAGGGAATGCCCACCATATCGAGGAGTTCGGCGGCGCGCTTCTGGGCTTCGCGCCGCGAGAGTTTCAAGTGCAGTTCCAGCGACTCGGTGATCTGCCGCCCGATCGTCAGCACCGGATTGAGCGAGGTCATGGGGTCCTGGAAAATCATGGCGATCCGGTTCCCGCGGATCTGGCGCATGCGCTCTTCGCTCTGTTGCAGCAGGTCCTCGCCATCGAAGAGGATCTGCCCTCCGGCGATCTTTCCGGGCGGCGAAGGGATGAGGCGCATAATCGAGAGCGAGGTGACGCTCTTCCCGCACCCTGACTCGCCGACGATCCCGAGCGTCTCGCCGCGATCCACGGAGAACGACACCCTGTCAACCGCCTTGACAACGCCATCCTGCGTGTGGAAATGGGTTTGCAGGTCGCGCACTTCGAGCAGCGGGGCCATCAGTATCCTCGCTCTCCCGGACCCGGCCTTTCGGCAGGGGTCTGGGGAAACCGGGTTGCCCCATCCCCTCGCCCGGTGGGAGGGTTTGGGAGGGCGTGGCCCTCCCGGGAACAACCTGTTGTTAGACAAGGTTCGTAGGAGATGTGCGGTTCGCAGCGTTCTGCCCCCCTCCCAGCCTCCCCCCGCCGGGGGGAGGCGCCCGGTTCCATCCCCCAGCGGGGGAAGGTGAGGGAGGGGGCGGTTCGGCACGCGATGGGAGCATACCGCATAGCCACGTGTGCGGGGCATGCTAGCACGAGCGCCATGACCCGTCAAGGCTGCTACCGGCTGGCTGCCACTTCCAGCACCCGTTCTACCGCCCGGGCCAGTTGGGTATCGGGGCTGGCGCGCAGTTCGGCTGCGGGCAGGGCTGCCGCCTCGGCGGGCGAGAGGGGCGCCACCTCGTCGCCGAGGACGATCACTTCGTCGGGCTCGATGCCCTGGCCGCGGATGGCGCGTTCGTCGGGGGTGAGCCATTGCTGAGTGCCCAGCAGCAGACGGCTGCCGTCGCTCAGGCGGTAGGGCGTCAGCACGGTGCCGGTGCCGAAGGTCGTCTCGCCGATCAGCACAGCCCGCTCTGCCGCCTGCAAGGCCCCCGAAACGATCTCGGCGGAACTGGCCGAGTTCTCGTTGATCAGCACCGCCAGGGGCACATCGAGGGCCAGGCCGCCGCGGCGCGCCGTGGTAACCTTGCGCTCTCCCTCGCGATTCTCCTCGATCAGCACGGTGGTACCCTCCGGCAAGAACTGGCTGGCGACCTCGACGGCCTGATCGAGCAGCCCGCCCGGGTTGTTGCGCAGGTCCAGGACGATGGCGCGGGCGCCCTGCTGCCGCGCGCCGGCAAGCGCGTCGCGCAGTTCCTTGCCCGCGTCGTTGTCGAAGGAACTCAGCCGGATCAAGGCGACATCATCGGGCAGCATACGCCAGTTGACGCTCGGCACCACCACCTGCGCCCGCACGACGGTCACGTCCACCGGAACGTTGTCGCCGGGATGCAGGACGCGCAAGGTAACGCTGGTGCCGCTGGGGCCGCGCACCTTCGCGCGCAACTCGTCCACTGACCAGCCGGTGGTCGGCTCGCCGTTCACCGCCAGGATCACGTCGCCGGGGCGCAGGCCGGCCTGCTCGGCGGGCGAGCCTTCGATCGGCGCGACGATGATCGTCCGTCCGTTCCGCACGTCAATGTAGGCGCCGATGCCCTCGAACGATCCGCGCAGGGTCTCTTCCCACTGCCGGGCTTCTTCGGCGCTGAGAAAGCGCGTGTGGCCGTTGTCGCCCAGGCTGTCGAGCATGCCGTTCACGGCGCCGGTGATCATCTCGCCCGGATCGACCGCTGCCGGATCCACGAAACGCGTGCTCGCCAGTTCCCACGCTTCCCAGAAGACCGAAAACTGCTCGCAGACCTCGGGGCTTTCCGGGCAGGCAGCCGGGGGCCGGTTGAGGTGGTACCCGGCGTACATTCCGCCGCTCACGCCGCCAATCAAGGTCAGACCCAGAAGTATACTTGCCGCCCAGAGGGGGATCCGGGCGCGCATCCAGATCAGGAGTGGGATGTTCATTGTGTGTCAATCTCGTTTCGAGGCGGGTCAGGGCGTCCCGCCTAACGTGACCATGGGGGAACCAGGTTCCCCCATACCCCCGCCCGCAGGAGGGTGAGGGCGTAGCCCTCGCGCAGGGGGATGGGGGAACCGGGTTTCCCCATCCCCCCACCGGGTGGGAGGGTCTGGGGGGGCGCAACCCCTGCCTGGAGGCGGGCCGGCGTCTCCCGCCCGGAGGTTCCCGGGGCGCACCCCTCCTGACGTGAACATAGGCTGCTCACCTACGCGCATGCGGCGCCGCAGCCCCCCTCCCAACCTCCCCCCGCTGGGGGGAGGCGCCGGACTCCCTCCCCCCAGCGGGGGGAGGGCTGGGGAGGGGGGCCGTCACCTTCGTTGCAACGGATTGCCGCTTGAGCAGGGGCATGGGGAAACCGGGTTTCCCCATGCCCCCACCCGCGGGAGGGTCTGGGAGGGCTTCGCCCTCCCAGGAACAACCGTATGTGCATTGCGGCGTGGTGCGGCGCAGCCGCATAGATGGCTAACGTGAACATAGGCTCTCGAAGAGGGGTCTGGGGAAACCGGGTTTCCCCATCCCCCCGCCCCGCAGGGGTCTGGGGAAACCCGGTTTCCCCAGACCCCACCCGGTGGGAGGGTCTGGGAAGGGGCAGCCTTGCCGGACCCTCCCTGGAAGACCATGGTCATGTCTCTGGCGGCTGTACCAGCAGCACATAGCCCAGGCCACGGCGGGTCTGGATGAGGTCGGCGGAGGGGTCGGCGCGGCGGAGGGCGGCGCGCAGGTTGCTCACGGCGCGGTCGAGGGCCTCGGCGTCGAGGCCCGGATCATAGTCGCGCCCCCAGATGGCCTCGGCGCAAGACTCGCGGCTGCAGAGCGCCCCCAGGTTGCGGTGCAGGTGCAGCAGCAGCCTGAACTGGCCGGGCGAAAGGTCGAGCGCCTGGCCGTTGAGCAGGAAGACCTGCGCCCGTTCATCGAAGCGCAGGCGCGTGCCGGCGACCGCCGTCGGGTCGGGGTCGAGGAAGCGCAGCAGGCCGCCAGTGGCGCCCAGGCCGATCGTATCGTGGTCGTTCAGCAGGTGGGGGCCAATCACGGGTGCCCCGTTGACGTAGGTGCCGTTGGCGCTGCCCGCATCGCGCAGCGCGTAGCGCGGCCCCTCGCGGGTGATGCGCGCGTGGAGCCGCGAGATCGTCTGGCGGGGGATGACAATGTCGCAGCCGGGCGCGCGGCCCAGGGTATGCTCTTCGCCGGTCAGGAGGAACTCGGCTGGCCGCACATCGTCGGCCAGGGCCACCAGGCGCGCGACCGCAGGGTGATTCGACTCGCTCATACCTTCATTGTACCGCAGGCGCGCAAACCGCTGTGCTACAATGGGCCGCAGCGCCGCCGGCGCCGATCCTGGGGTCGAAGCGCTGGCGCCGCCATTGCTTCGACCGCACCAGGCGCGGGGCAACCCATTAGATGTGCTCGGACGGAGTGGTGCTCGCAGGCGATGTCTATGCTCAATCCCGGTGCGCTCATCTTCCAGCGTTACCAGATCGTGCGGCTGATCGGCCGCGGCGGGATGGGCGCGGTCTACGAGGCGGTGGACCGGCGGTTGCGCAATACGGTCGCCTTGAAGCAGATGCTCGGCGATGCGCCCGAGAACGCCGAGGCCTTCGAGCGCGAGGCCCAACTGCTCGCCGCCTTGCGCCACCCCGCGTTGCCCAAGGTGATCGACTACTTCCGCGATGGCGCCGGACGTTACCTGGTGATGGAGTTTTTTCCCGGGGCGGATCTGGCCGCGCTGCTGGCCCGCCACGGCGGCCCGTTCCCCGTGGCCGAGGCGCTCGCCTGGGGCGATCAGGTGCTCGCCGCGCTGGAATACCTGCACACCCGCGAGCCGCCGGTGTTGCACCGCGATATCAAGCCGCAGAATCTTAAGCTCACGGGCGAGGGCCAGGTGGTGCTGCTCGACTTTGGCCTCGCCAAGGGCATCGGTCCCGGCGCGACGCGGAGCCTCTTCGGCTACACCTTGCACTATGCGCCGCTGGAGCAGATCCAGGGGAGTGGCACCGATGCGCGTTCCGACCTCTACGCCCTCGCCGCGACGCTTTACCATTTGCTCACCGACCGGGTCCCGGTTAGCGCGCCAGCGCGGGCCGAGGCGCTGCTGGCAGGCCGGGCCGACCCGCTGCCGCCGGTCCATCTGGTGAACCGCCAGGTTCCGCCGGAAGTCAGCGCGGCGCTGGGGCAGGCCCTGGCGTTGCAGCGCGAGGAGCGCCCGGCCAGCGCCACCGCGTTGCGCCAGGCGCTGCGGGGCGCCGCCGGTGCCCTTGACGGCGCCAGCGCGGCTATGGATGCGCCGACGCGCCTCGCGCCGGCGCCGCGTCCCGGCGTGTCCGTCCCGGAGCGGCCCATCAGTATCGGCTGGGACCACGTGCGCGCCGCGGCCCGAACCCAGGCCGGCCAGGTGCTGCGCGAACTGGCCGGCATGCCCCATCGTCCCGGCCCCTACGCGCCGCACCTGTACGTGAGGCGCGCCGGGGCCGAAGCGCACCTGCGGGCCTTTCTGGCGAGCGCGAGCGGAGCGCTGCTGCTGATCGGCGACTCGGGCACGGGAAAGACCTGTCTGCTGGCGCGCTGGGCCGAGGATCTGCAGGAAGCGGGCGAAGCGGTGCTCTTCTACCGTTGCGGCGGCTCGCTGGGGGCAGAGATTGACCGGGAGATCAGCCGCGATCTGGGGCGCGAGGCGCCCGAGGCGCTGGCGCACGACCTGGGGCAGATCGGACGCCTGGCAGCCGAGGCCGGGCGGCGCCTGGTGCTGATCTTCGATGGGCTGAACGAGTACCGCAGCGGCGCGCATGCCGGCCCCGAGAGCCTGCTCAAGCAACTCGACGCGCTGGTTGGCCGCGTCGCCGGACCGGCGCTGCGCGTGGTGATCAGTTGCAATCGCGTGGCCTGGGGTCAGTTGGAGCGGGCCGGCGCGACCAATCTGTTCTGGAGCGCCTACTACTACGGCCCCGGCGACGAGCCGTGGCTGTCGCTCGAGCCATTCACTCCCGACGAACTGGCCCTGGCCTACCAGCGTTACGCCGGCTTCTACCGCCTCCAGACGCCCCTGGAGCGCCTGCCGGCGAGCCTGCGCGAACGCCTGCGCAAGCCGCTCATGCTGCGCCTGATCGCCGAGAGTTGCCGCGATGGCCCGGTCGAACTGGCGGCGCGCGGGCCAGGACTGGGCCTGTTCCGCCGCTACTACGAGGAGCGGGTGCGCCAGCGCCGCGAGTATCTGTTCATTGACGAACTGGCCGGCGAGATGCTTCGCCGGGGCGCGATCAGCGTGCCCATTCGCGATCTGGCCCGCAACGAGCACCTGCGCGAAGAACTGCTGCGCGAGGACCCCGACACCGCCTACTGCCGCCTGCTCGACAACGGCGTGCTCATCGAGCAGCGGGGCCACCCCTTCGCGGGCGAAACGGTGAGCTTCGCCTACAACGAACTGGGCGCCTACGTGCTCGCCCGGCGCCTCCTGGGGGGCGCGGCCGGCGGCGACGGTCTGGTTGGCGCTGTCACCAGCCTGATGAGCCGCGCGCGCGAGTTTCCCCTGGCCTTCGACGTGGCTCGCATCGCCCTGCTGGTCGCCCGGCAGCCCGCCGCCTTCGCCGCTCTGGCCCGCGCCCCCGACATCGAGCTGCGCGAACTTGCCGCCCAGACCCTGGTTGAACTGTACGCCGACGATCCGCAGGCCGGCGCCGAGTTGCTCAAGTCCCTCTGCCAGCAAGACACCGACGAAACCCGCCGGACCGCGCTCAAGGCGGCCTACTACCTTGGCCCGCCCGCCCGCGACCTGTTCCTCTGGGCCGCCGCCCGTGGCGCCCCGGCCCTGCGGCGGGTCGCCCGCGACGTGCTGTACCTCATCTGGCGTTCCGACCCCGACTTCACCTATGGCCTGCTCCGCGACCTGGTGGCGCGGGTTGGCCCGTCGGCCCTGCGCGACCTGCGGAACATCCTGGAGTTCTTCTTCGAACTCTCGGTGGTGATCTACATCAACCACCCCGAACGCCCCGACGTGCGCGATACCACCGTGGAACTGTACTACGAACTGGCCCGCCAGCGGCTCCATCTCGACATTCTCAACACCGGCGTATTCGGCAGAACCATCGAGGACCTGATCTTTCAGGCGGTAGCCAGCGCCTTTTCGCGCCCGATTCTCGACACCATGCTGCTGGCCGAAATCGTGCCGGTGGAGCGCTTCTTCGAGGTGCCGCACGCCGAGCGCGCCATCCTGATGCGCGTCGCGCCGCTGTTCGACCCGGCGAAGCCGTTGCGCGCCTACATAGCCGACCTGGAGACCCTGCTGCGCGAAGACAACGTGCTCTTCAACCTGGTAGGCACGGCACAGATCGCCATTCACGCCTTCACCGACACCGCCGGCACCGCCCCCGTGGTGCGGGCGCTCTTCCAGCGCCTGCCGCCGCCGGGCCGGCTCTGGCTGCTGCTCTCCTTCAGCGTGCTATTGCCACATACGCCCCACGCGTGGACGCCGCTGGTCGAGGAGTTGACCGAGGGTCTCTTCAGCGCCAACCCCGACCTGATCTACGGCGTGACGCCGAGCCTGCTCCAGCAGTTCGACATCCTGCTCCTCCCCCTGGGCCTGGCCTACGGCAAACTCGGCCAGACCATGCCCCTGATTGAACTGCTCCTCCAGGACGGCCTGATGCGCGACGATCGGCGCCAGATCGAACGGGTGGTCGCCGGCCTGGCTGCGGTAGGCTTCTACTACCCCGAGCCGGTCCTGCGGCTGCTTGGCGAGGTGGTGGCGGCCATGCGCGACGACCTGCCGGCGGCCCTTGTGCCGACCCTGGCGACCATCCGCATGCAGCACCGCGATGCCGTGGATGTCTTTATGGCCCGGCGCGGCCTCAGCGATGCCCTGCAGCGCCGCGTGGCCGCCGCCGCCGACACGGAACTGGTGCGGCGCTACATCTACTGGCTGGGCCTCTACAACCAGGTGGTGCATTCCTGCGTCTACTACCCCAAAATGCGCCGCCAGATGGCCATGGCCGCTATGGAAATGCTGACCCGCTCCCGGACCCCCAACGAGTTTGTCGCCGTGTACACCGCCACCGTCTTCCGCATGCTGCGCGAAGCGGGCTTCCGCCTGAGCGAGTGGACGCGGGAGTAACTGGTCACATCTGGGGGCATCCACGAGCCTGGGAGCGAGGGCGTCCCGCCCTCGTCGCGTATCCGAGGGCAAGCTGCCCGCGCTTCCAGCCGTGCATGCGGCTGCGCCGCACACCGACGGGATGAACATACTTCCTGGGAGGGCTGCGACCGCCCAAATCCTCCCGCGGGCGGGGGCATGGGTGCGCGGGCCTCCGGCCCGCGTCCGCTGAGGGATGGGGAAACCCGGTTTCCCCCATTCCCCTCTTCGAGAGCCTATGTTCACGTTAGCCGTGCATGCGGCTGCGCCGCACAACGCCCGATGAACATCGCCTGGGAGCGCGGGCGGCCCGTCCTCGTCGCGTCTCCGCGGGCACGGTGACTGCCCCCCTCCCCAGCCCTCCCCCCGCTGGGGGGAGGGAGTCCGGCGCCTCCCCGCAGCGGGGGGAGGTCAGGAGGGGGGGTCAGCGCCGCATGCGCGTAGGTGAGCAGCCTATGTTCACGTCAGGAGGGGTGCGCCCCGGGAACCTCCGGGCGGGAGACGCCGGGGCCGGCGGCGTAGGGGCGGGGTTTCCCCGCCCCTACGCCGG
>Ga0308410_1000796_pt1 | contig 17595 bp, 13 predicted proteins | sample HotsprOSTMatCore_FD_203467 | JGI IMG/M metagenome (GOLD analysis project Ga0308410, IMG submission 203467) | Hot spring phototrophic mat microbial communities from Octopus Spring, Yellowstone National Park, Wyoming, United States -... | ecosystem: Environmental > Aquatic > Thermal springs > Hot...
CGAGGCCGCCGAGATCGACGAACTGCACGCCGCGGGGGTGGTCGCCTCCCCGCCCGCCGACTACCCCTGGCCGACCTGACCGGCGCCGGCGCACCGCCGCGATCGGCGTCTCGAAGCCCTCGCCCTGATCACGCTTGCGGCGTTGCAACCGCAGGAGCCGACCTCCCCGGGGGCGCGGGCTGCAGGGGACGGCGCCCGGCGACACGTACCGGTCGCGCCTCCAGCGGTACGGCCCGGTCAGAACCCGGGGTCGGCGAAGGGGTCGGGTTCGGGAGCCGGCTCCGGTGGGGCCATCTCGACACCCAGGTCACGGGCGAGGCCCTCGTAGCCGAGCCGCTCCACCTCGGCGGCGAGGTCCGCACCGCCGCTGCGCACCACCCGGCCGCCGAGCAGGACGTGCACCCGGTCGGGTCGCAGCACCTCCAGCAACCGGGCGTAGTGGGTGATCGCCAGCACGCCCAGCCCGGTCTCGGCGGCCAACGCCGCGATCCGGGCCCCGACGGTCCGCAGCGCGTCGACGTCGAGGCCCGAGTCGATCTCGTCGAGCACCGCGAACGCGGGGTGCAGTACCGCCAGCTGCAGGGTCTCGGCCCGCTTCTGCTCCCCACCCGAGAACTCGACGTTCACCCCCCGTCCCAGGAGCTCGGCGGGCATCCCCAACCGGGCCGCCTCGGCGGCGACCACCGCCTCGAGGTTCCCGACCGGTGCCCCCCGGGCGGCGAGCGCCGCCTCGAGCAGGTCCACGAGCCGCACCCCCGGCACCTCGATCGGGTACTGGTGGGTGAGCAGGAGCCCGGCCGCGGCACGCTCCCAGGTGGGCCGGCCGAGCAGCTCGATCCCGTCGATGGTGACCGACCCGGCGGTGACCTCGAAGCCGGGACGGCCGGCCAGCACGTGGGCGAGCGTGGACTTGCCCGATCCGTTCGGGCCCATGAGGGCGTGGATCTCCCCCGAGCCCACCTCGAGGTCCACCCCCCGCAGGATCTCCTGGCGCCCCACCCGGGCGGCCAGGTCCCGGATCACGAGCCGGCTCACGGCACCTCGATCCACACGTCGTCACCCTCGACCCGCACCGGGTAGCAGGGCACCGGGCGGGTGGCGGGCAGGGTGAGCGCCTCCCCGGTGCGCAGGGAGAAGGTGGCCCCGTGCTTGGGGCACTCCACCTCCCGCTCCTCCACCCAGAGCTCGCCGTCGGAAAGGGGGTAGTCCTGGTGCGAGCAGGTGTCGCCGATCGCGTACCACTCGTCGCCACCCTCCCCACCGTCGGCGGCGGCGATGCGGACCACGCACACCGCCCGGCCCGCCACCTCGAAGCGGCGCATGGTGCCCGGCGCCACCTCGGCGGCGCCGCACAGCCGGACCTCACCCACCGGCGGCACCTCCCGACCCCACCGCCCGTGCTCCGGCGCCGGCGGGGTGCAGATGCCCGACCTTCTCGTGGATCACCCGGCGCAGCGGCGCCACCATCGCCGGGACCGGGAGGCGGGCCAGCACGTCCTCGAAGAAGCCCAGCACCACGAGACGCTCGGCCTCCGCGGGCGGGATGCCCCGGGACTGCAGGTAGTACGCCTGATCCTCGTCGACGGGACCCACCGCCGAGGCGTGCGAGCAGCGCACGTCGTTCGCCTCGATCTCGAGGTTGGGGATCGACTCCGCATGGGCCCCCTCGGTGAGCACGAGGTTGCGGTTCGTCTGGGCGGCCTCCGAGCGCTGCGCCTCCCGGCGCAACCGCACCAGGCCGCTGTACACGGACGCGGCGCGGTCCTCCACCGCTCCCTTGAACAGCAGGTCGCTGCGGGTGCGGGGGGCGGCGTGGTCCTGGAGGGTGCGGAAGTCGAGCATCTGGTCTCCGTCACCGAAGTACACGGCCAGCAGGTCGCTCTCGGCGCCGCTGCCGGCCAGGAGCGTCTCGGTGCGCAGCCGGGCGTACGCACCGCCGAGCGCGACCGCCGAGGACGCGAACCGGGCGTCGCGCCCCAGATGGGTCCGCTGCAGCGCGATCGACCAGGTCAACGGCCCGTGTTCCTGCACCGACAGGTACCGCAGGTTCGCGCCGTCGCCCACCACGCACTCCACCACCGCATCCGCGAGGTGATCCACCTTGGGTGACGCGAACCGTTCCACCACCGTGGCCTGCGCACCCTCGCCGAGCACCACGAGCGTGTGCGGGAACGAGGCGCGCCGGTCCCCGTCGCACCACTGCAGCACCACGATCGGTTCGGGCACCGCGACGCCGGCGGGAACCTCGATGAAGGCCCCACCCGGACAGCAGGCGTCGTGCAGCACGGTGAACGCGTCGGGTGAGGCGTCGGCGAGCGTGCCGAACCATCGCTCGGCGTCACCCTCGGTACAGGTGGCCACGTCGCAGACCCGCACCCCCGGTGGGGCCAGCGTGGGGTCGAGCTCGGTGTGCACCACCCTGCCGTCGCGCACCACCACCAGCCCGGCCCGGGTCCCCGCCTCGGCGGCCAGCACCCCGCCACCGGGCGCGTCCTGCCGCCCGGGCGCGCCGAGCTCTGCGGCACCGAACGGCCGGTACCGCTCGACGTCGAGCTCGTCGATCCGGCTGTAGCGCCAGATCTCCTCCGCCGGGGTGGGCCAGGCCATCCCCTCCAGGCGCGCCGCGGCCGCCGCCCGCCGTTCGGCCAGCCAGGCCGGTCCGTCGAGCGCGGTTGCGACCTCCGGGGTGAACACGGCGGGCATGGGGCTCAGCCCACCGCGCCTTCCATGTTCAGCTCGATGAGCCGGCTGAGCTCCACCGCGTACTCCATGGGCAGGGTCTTGGTGACGGGCTCGATGAACCCGTTCACGATCATCGCGGTGGCCTGCTGCTCGGTGAGCCCCCGGCTCATCAGGTAGAAGAGCTGGTCCTCGCCCACCTTCGACACGGTGGCCTCGTGCCCGATGCGGGCGTCGCGTTCCTCGACCTCCATGTACGGGTAGGTGTCGGAGCGGCTCTCGGCATCCAGGATGAGGGCGTCACAGCGCACATGGCTGCGGCATCCGTACGCACCCTCCTCCACCCGCACCAGGCCGCGGTAGGTGGTGCGTCCCCCGCCCTTGGAGATCGACTTCGAGTCGATGATCGAGGTGGTCTCCGGGGCGGCGTGGGTCATTTTCGCCCCGGCGTCCTGGTGCTGGCCGGCCCCGGCGTACGCCACCGAGAGCACCTCACCGTGCGCCTTCGGACCCACCATCACCACCGCGGGGTACTTCATCGTGAGCTTCGAGCCGAGGTTCCCGTCGATCCATTCGACCGTCGCCTCGGTCTCCGCCCGGGCCCGCTTGGTCACGAGGTTGTACACGTTGGGCGACCAGTTCTGGATCGTGGTGTACCGCAGGCGTGCGCCGGGGCGGGCGATGAGCTCCACCACCGCGGAGTGCAGCGCGTCGGTCGACCAGATCGGCGCCGAGCACCCTTCCACGTAGTGCACGCTTGCGCCCTCGTCGGCGATGATGAGCGTCCGCTCGAACTGGCCGGCGTTCTCCGCGTTGATGCGGAAGTACGCCTGCAACGGCATCGGCACCTGCACCCCCGGCGGCACGTAGATGAACGACCCGCCGCTCCAGACCGCCGAGTTGAGCGCGGCGAACTTGTTGTCGCCGGGCGGGATGACGGTGCCGAAGTGCTCCCGCACCAGTTCCGGGTACTCCCGGACCGCGGTGTCCATGTCGCAGAAGATCACCCCGAGCCGCTCGAGGTCCTCCCGGTTCCGGTGGTACACGACCTCGGACTCGTACTGCGCGGTGACCCCGGCGAGGAACTTGCGTTCCGCCTCGGGGATGCCGAGACGCTCGTAGGTCTTGCGCATGTCCTCGGGCAGCATGTCCCAGTCGGCGACCTGCCCCTCGGTGGGCTTGATGTAGTAGTAGATGTCGTCGAAGTCGAGGTCCGGCATGTTGGCGGCGAACCAGGGCAGCATCGGCTTGCGCTCGAAGCGTCGCAACGCCGCCAGCCGGAACCGGGTCATCCAGTCCGGTTCGGCCTTGTGCCAGGAGATCTCCCGGACGATCTCCTCGTTGAGGCCCTTGCGGGGCTTGAAGACGTACTCCTCGCGGTCGTGCCAGCCGAGCCGGTACCTGCCGAGGTCGATGCCGGTCACGCTCATCGTCGTCTCCTCCCACCGGGGCGGTGGTGCCGCTCTGAACCTGCGCCTCCGAATTTACACTACGCCGATAGTAGCAATTCCGCGGGGCCCACTCCGGGCCGGACACCGGCCCCCCGGGAACGCGGCCCCCCGGGAAGGCCCGTCTCAGCGGCGGGTCCCCACCGCCAGCGCCTGGGTGCGCCCGCCGGGCGGCCTGGTGGCGGTCGTGGTGGTCGTCGTGCCCGGGGCTCCGGGCGCGCCGGCGCCGGCCGCCTCCTGGGCGCGGCGCAGCACCTCCCCGAGCCGGTCGACGAGCTCCTGGTACCGACCGAGGTCCCGGTCGGCGAGCGCGGCCTGGGCCTGCTCGTAGAGACGGGCGGCCTCGTCGAGCAGCCGGCGCAGCGTGTCCTCCGTCCCCGGCGCCGGCTCGGGCGGAGCGGGGCCCGGCGACCCCGGCTCATTCGGCACCCGACCGGCGGCAAGACCCGAGAACTCGGGGAACGAGGCGAGCGCGGCCCGCACCGTCGGGGCGAAGAAGGCCTTGCCGTTGTAGTACACGATCACGAACCGGAAGGCGGGGAGCTGCTGGCCGGCCTGCGCCTGCACGTACACCGGGCGGATGTACAGCAGCGAGTTCCCCACCGGGATGAGCTGCAGGCTGCCCTGCACGACCAGCGATCCGCTGCGGGACAGCAGCGTGTACTGCTCGGAGATCTCGACGTTGTTGTTGATCGCCGAGTCCACCTGGACGGGTCCCTCCACCGGCACGCCCGGCGGGATGACGAACGCCCGGAGCTGCCCGTAGCTGTCGGGCTCGGAGCTCGCGGTCATGAACGCGACGAGGTTCTCCAGCACGTTCCCCCGCGACACCGGCACGAACGGCCGGATGAGGATGAACTCCTCCCGAGCCCGGTTGGGCAGGCGGATGAGCACGTACAGCGGGTCGATGCGCCTGCCCGCGGACGCCGCGGCCTGCGGCTCCCGGGTGGTGGTCGTCGGCCCGGGTTGGACGTCGTCCAACCCGTCGAGCGCCACCGGGCCGGTCCCGGGATCCCGGCTGACCTCCCACAGGTCGGCCTTGTTGTAGAACGACGTCGGGTTGGTCATGTGGTAGGCACGGAACACGTCGGTCTGCACCCGGAACAGGTCCTGCGGGTAGCGCAGGTGTTCGCGCAGACCTTCCGGCATCGCCCCCATCGGGTGGAAGAGGCGGGGGAAGGCCTTGCGCCAGGCCCGCAGGACGGGGTCGGCACGGTCGACGACGTAGAACCGCACGGTGCCGTCGTAGGCGTCGACCGTGACCTTCACCGAGTTCCGCACGTAGTTCACCCCGGCGGGGATACCGCCCGACGACTCGGTGAACCGTTGGGAGTAGGGGTACGAATCCGAGGCGGTGTACCCGTCGAGCACCCACAGCACCCGCCCGCGCACCACCGCGGGGTAGGCGTCGTCGTCGAGGTGGAGGAACGGCGCGAGGGTCCGTACCCGGTCACGCACGTCGCGCATGAACAGCACCCGAGAGCTGGGGCGCACCTGCCCGGACACGAGCAGGCTCCAGTCGGCGAACCGGAGGGCGAACGCCCCTCGCCGCAGGAAGCTGGAGATACGCACGCCGTCCCGACCCTGGTAACGGCCGAACGCCTCGCGACCGTCGGGGCGGCGGAAATCGAGTTCGGGTTGGCGGGCCCCGACGAGGGCGTAGCCGGTGAGGTTCTCGCCGAAGTACAGCTCGGGCCGGCGCAGATCGATCTGCCCGTCCGGCGGGATGTTGCTGAGCAGGAACTCGGGCCGGCCCGCCGCGGTGGCGTCGTTGGCCCGGCTCACCACCATCCCATAGCCGTGCGTGTAGACGATCCGCCGGTTCACCCAGCTCTGGCTGGGCAGGTCGCTCTGGTTCAGTTCGCGGGCCGCGATGAGCACCTGACGCAGGGTCCCGTCCACCGTGTACCGGTCGACGTCCGCGTTGACGAACGTGTAGAAGGTCTGGAAGCCCTGGAACGACTGGTAGTTGCGCAGCGCTTCCGGGGTGTCCCACAGCCGGGCGTTGTCAATCGTCTGGGCGTTGCGTTCGAGCTCGGCGACGTCCAGGTCGGCCTGGTACTCGAAGCGCTGGGTGCGGACCCCGGCGAGCCCGAAGGCGGCCCGGGTGGCACGGATGTTGCGCGCGATGTATCGGCGCTCCTGGGCCAGTTCGTTCGGTTCCACCCGCACCTGCTGGTAGAGCGCGGGGACGACGGTTCCGATGACGAGCGAGACGAACGCCCACAGGCCCACCGCGATGACGGGAAGCACCCAGCCGCGGCGCCAGATGTTCCACACGAAGAGCCCGGCGGCCACCACCGAGATCACCATGAGGAGGTTCAGGGCCGGCAGGTGGGCGGCGACGTCGGTCTTGCCCGCGCCGTTCACCACGCCACGGCTCGAGAAGTTGAGCTCGTAGCGCGCCAGGGCGTACTGGCCGGTCTTGGCGAGCGCCATGAGCGCGAGCAGCACCGACAGGTGCGCCTTCACCTGCGGGGTGACCCGCTGGAAGGGGCTCTGCACCCGGATCCCGCCGTTCAGGTAGTGCGCCACCGCGGTGACGACGAGCACGATCACCAACGCGGCGAACAGCCAGTCGAACACGAAGGCGAGGAACGGCAGTTCGAACACGTAGAAGCCGATGTCGCGACCGAACTGGGGGTCGCGTTGCCCGAAGCGCACGCGGTTGATGAACAGGAGCCAGTGTCGCCATTCCCCCGCTGCGCTGCCCCCGGCCACGATCGCGAAGAACGCGCTCACCCCGAGCCGGATCCGCATCTGGTACGCACCCATCGACGCCCGGTAGCGGGCGAGGAGCTCGTCCTCGGGCCCGACCGGGTGGCCGCGCGGCGCGAGGCGGTCGGCGATCGTCAGGCTGACCGCCATCACCACGAAGAACAGCGTGGCGAACAGGAGGGCAGGCACGACCCGGGCGAGGATGAGGCGTCGCCAGACGTCACCGCGCCCGAGCGAGTCGAACCAGAGGTAGTCGGTGTAGAACCCGGCCACGCCCCGGGCGCTGAGGAACAGCACCACCAGCAGCAGCGCCAGCGCGATGAGCCAGCCCCGAAGGCCGGCGCGACGGCGACGGGCGGGGCCCGGGAAACGCATCCGGGGGAGCCTATTGGCCCGGCCGGGCCCGGCCCGGGCGCGCCGGCGCAGGCGCGCCCCGACGCGGTGGACGGCGCGCCGCCGCGGGGGTCACCCGGGGTCGACGACCAGAAGGAAGCAGCGGCACCCCGGGTGCGCCGGCGGCCGGGTGGCACCGGTGGGGAAGGCGTCGCCGCGGCGCACCTCCTCCAATGCGTTGTCGTCGCAATCGGGGCACCGGCCCGGCACCTCGGGCACCCAGCGCAGCCGGGAGCCGGCCGCCGCGGCGTCGTAGGTGCCGCGGGCCCACGCGCCGGCGATCGCGTCGCCGACGGCTTCGGAGAGGGCGCGACCCTTGCGCTCCCGGTAGCGGGCACCGATGCGGGCACGCACCTCATCACCTCCGTCGGCCTCGGCGAGGATCCCGGTGATCGCGGCCCGGAGCGGCTCGAGCAGTCGTTCGGCGAGACCGGCGGCGAGCTCGGCGGGGACCTCGACCCCGGGTGGGGCACCCGCGAACGCGGCCCCGGCCCGGTAGGCGGCGACGAGCGACGGCCCGAGTACCTCGACGAAGTGGGCCTGCTGCGCGGCCGCCTCGGGCAGCACCGCGGCGGGGTCGTCGAGGCGTTTGGCGCGCCGCAGCCGATCGAGCACCTCGTTCTGGTCGTCCCCCAACGCCCGTTTCGCCTTGCGCTCGAGCTCCTGCCGCAGCGGCCCGAGCACCTCGTCCCGCCGGGTCCGGGCGGCGGCACCGGCATCATCGGCGTCGCCGGGACCGGTCGGTGCGGTCTTCGGGGCGCCCGGCGGGGCGACCTGGGATGCCGGCCCCGGCCGGGCCTCGGACACCGCGGCCGGTTCGGAGGCCGGTTCGGAGGCGGGTTCGGAGGCGGGTTCGGAGGCCGGTTCGGCACTCGCGGCGCGCAGCCGGGCGAACAGCGCCTCGACGTCCCGTTCCCCGCCCGGCGCAGGACCCTCGACCTCCTCGGCCCTGGCCGGTGGCGGCGCCCCCGCGGGGGCGGCCTCCCCGACCGTCTCCGGCTCGCGCTCGCGGTGAGCCCCCGCCGCGTCGGCGCCGGCCGCCGGCTCGGTGGCCGCCGGCTCGGCGTCCTCCCGGGTCGCGCCGGCCTCGCCCGCTTCGCCGGCCCCTTCGACGGCCGCGGCTTCCCGGGTCGGCGCGGCCGGCGCGGGGCCTGCGGTGCGTTCCGCCGCGGCCCTGGCCTCCACCTCCGTGAGCGCGGCGACGGCCTCCTCCAAGGTCCGTTTCACCACGCGATACGCGTCGAGGAGCCGGTCCCGTCCGGCCCGGAGCTCATCCACCTGCATCTGGAGGAGGCCACGGCGCCGGGCGAGATCGGCCAGGACACGCTCGCGGACCGTGCGCGCCTCGGCCACCATCGCCCTCCCCTGGTCCCGGGCCGCCTCGATCTCGGCCGCCGCGGTCGCGACGGCCTCCGCCCGCCGCTGCTCCACCTCGGCGTCGAGCTCGCGCCGCCGCGTCTCCGCCGCGGCCCGGGCCTCCTCCTCACACGCGGCGGCGGCTGCCTCGGCCTCCTCACGGACCTGTCGTGCCCGCTGCTCCGCCTCTTCGGTCAGGTGCTGCGCCCGTTCCTGCGCATCGCGCAGCAACTCGGCGGCCCGGGCCTCGGCCCGCTGCCGGATGTCCTCGGCCGCGGTCTGCGCCGAGCGCAGCACACGGGCGGTCTCCTCACCGAGCGCATCGAGGAGCTGCTGCTCGCTGATCGGCGCGGGGGCGCGCAACCGCTCGGTGAGCTGCGCGACCTGGGCCTGCAACTCCCGCTCGCGCTCGAGCAGCGCGGCGACCTCCTCGGCCACCCGCTTGAGGAAACTGCGGACGTCGGGCTCTGAGACACCGCGGAACGCGGAGGCGAACCCGCGGTTCGCGATCTCCTCGGGGCTGAGCCGCGGGACATGCGCCGGCAGGCGGCGCGGCAGCTCGGTCACGCCGGTTCATGGTATTGGCGCCCGGGACCCGGCCCGGGGATGCGTCCCGGTACCGGCCGCACCACCGGGCACGCGCGCCAGCCCCTTCCCCGGGAGCCCGCCGCGGCGGTCACGCCGCGGGCGCCACCTCTCGCACGGGTGCGCCGCCGGCGCGCCGGAGCGCGTCGAGCGCGTCGTCGAGGGTGCGAACCCCCACCACCCGCATCCGCGTCCCCGCCTCCGCCCGGGCCTGCCCGACCTCCGCCGCGGGCACGAGGAAGAGGGTGGCACCGGCCCGGCGGGCCGCCACCGTCTTCTGCGGCACCCCGCCCACTTCCCCGACCCGCCCGTCGGCGCCGACGGTGCCGGTCACCGCCACCAACCGGCCGCCGGTGAGGGCACCGGGTGAGAGCTTGTCGATGAGGGTGAGGGCGAACGCCAGCCCGGCGGACGGTCCGCTCACGTCGCCGGGGTCGATGCGCACCTCGAACGGCAGGTCGAAACCGGGATCCACCGTCTCGGTGAGGATCCCGAGGTACGGACGACCGCGCAGGTCCCCACTCGGGGCCAGGGCGCTGCGCACCCGCACGTCCAACGACCGCTTCCCCCGGCGGATCCCCAACCGGAACACGGTGCCGGCCGGTCGGCTCCGGATGGCCGGACCGAGCTCGCTGTTGAGCCGGATGGGCCGGCCGTCGAGGGCGACGATCACGTCCCCTGGTCGCAGCCGCCCGGCAGCGGGGCTGCCGGGCACGACGTCGAGCACCCGGGCGCCCTTGCCCCGCGCCTCGACGCGGTAGCCGAGGCGGCGGAGCGCGGCGGTGGTCGCCTCCTGCTGCGAGAGGACCATGTCGCGCACCGCGTCCCGCCGCACGACCCGCCGGCTCTGGCCGCCCAGGTACCGATCCTCGCGCAGCACCTCGGTGTCGGGATCGGCCCGGGCCGCCAGGTACCGCCAGAGGCTCGGGCGCGCCGAGGCGCCGTAGATCGAGACGGTCACGAAGAGCACGTCGTCGCGGTGCGGGTAGGTGCGGGCACCGGTGACGGTGATGGTCGGCCCCACCGGGGCCGCCTCACCTGGCGCGATGATCACGTAGGGGACCCGGATCACCGTGCCGGCGAGACCCACGAGCCCGACGATGGCGACGACCGCACCGACGATGACGGCGGCTCGCCGCCACCGGCGCGGACCGGCACCGCCGGCCCGCCGGGCCCCGGGTGCCGGGGGCCAGGCCGGAACGGTCGGCGGACCGGGATCGGCGCTCGACATGCGCCCGGCAGCCTGTCACGCGCGCACCGGGCGGGACCGCTCGGCGCATCCGTCGGGATGCCCGGGACTCAGGGCCGGGGCGAACCGATCAACTCGGCGCGCACGACGAGGCGCTGGGCGGAGGAGCCGATGGGATGGCAGGTGAAGATCGTGAGGTGGTGGCCGGGTCGTTGGTCCACGATCCACAGCGCGTCGACACCGACCACCTCGAGCCCGGTCACCCGGTACCGGTAGGCGCCGGTCGCGTCGGCCAGCTCGATGAGGTCACCGGCGGTGAGCTCGCCGAGCCGCAGGAACGGGGCGGTGTGGGTACTGCGGTGCCCGGCGAGCACCGCGTTGCCCCACCCACCGGGTGCGGGGGTGCCCGGCCAATGCGCGACGCCGGCGTCGATGACCATCTGTTGGACCCCTTCCCGGATCACCTCATCGACCTCGATCCGGGGGATGCGGATCCGGCCCACCTCCACGAGCGCCACCCGTTCGGCCGGATCGGGCAGCGGGGCCGGGACCGGCAACGGCGGTGGTGCGGTGGGCGGCGACACCGGCGCCGGGTCGGGTCCCCTGCCGTGTGGCGGTCGCGCCGGGCCGCCTTCGCCCCCGAGGTGCTCCACACCAGGAGCGGCCCGCGGTCGGACGATCGGCCGCTCGGTGGCGGTGCCGCCCTCCGCGACCCCCGGGTGTGCCGGGCCCAGCGGTGACGGGAGCACCCCGGCCAGGGCCAGGGCGATGATCCCGACCAGCGACGACCACAGCCGGGTACCGCCGCGGCGCGAGGTGGACCCGGCGGAACGCCACGGTGCGCGACCCATACCTGCCGCATCGGCACGCACACCGTTCACCTGTAGCCTCACCGCGGCGACCGCCTCCGCTCCCCGACCCGCCCGCCATCCGGCACCGTCACGCCCTCGAGCGCGCTCGACGCGCGCCCTCCGGGCGCTGCCGGTCGGGGCAATCGTCGCGATCGCGGCGGGCCCGCTGATGATGCCACCGCGCTCGGATGGAGCGGTCGCGACCACGCGCCACGACCCGGCCGAGCGGGTCTCCCGGGTCCTCATCGTCAGCGTCCCCGGGGTGCGCTGGCGCGATGTCGCGATGTCGATGCCGACACTCGCCGCCTTTGCGGACCGCGCCGGCGTCGGCAACCTGTCGGTTCGGGCCCCGAAGCTCACCGTGGACCTCGCCGGGAGCTACGTCTCCCTCGGCGCGGGTGACAAGAGTGTGAGCGCGAACCGGCTGGTGCCCGGTGCCGCCGGCGCCGCCTTCGACACCGACGAGGTGCTGGGCACCGGGACGGCCGGCGAGGTGTACCGGGGTCTCACCGGTCGAAGGGCGGGACGGGGCCTCGTACACCTCGGCATCGGCCCGACCCGGAACGCGAACGCCTTGACCACGTTCCAGGCCAGGATCGGGCGCTTCGGGGACGCGCTGGCGGAGACCGGATGGTCACGGGCCGTCATCGCGAACGCGGACGTGCCCCGCCCGGCCGGGACCGGACCCGCGCCCGGACACCGCGGGCGCGACGCGGTCGCGGCCCTGATGTCGGCCGACGGCCGGGTACCGGCAGGCCGGGTCGACGCCGGGCTGCTCCGCCCGGATCCCGAGGCACCCTTCGGGACCCGGCTGGACGAGCGAGTGGTGCTCCACGCCTTCTCCCGGGTGTTCGTGCCCCGATCCGTGGTGCTCGTGGAGGGCTCCGACCTCCTGCGGGTCGAGGCGCTGCGCGCCGAGGTCACCCCGGAACGCCACACGCACCTGCGCGCCGCGGCGATCGCCCGCACCGACCGGCTCCTCCGGCGGCTGCTGGCCCGCACCGACCCGTCCCGCGATCTGGTGCTCGTCCTGGCCCCACCCCTCACCACCGCTCAGCGCGGGCTCGGGATGGCGATCCTGCGCGCCCCGGGCAGCGGCACCGGCTTCCTCCGATCCGGCACCACGCAGCGGACCGGGCACGTCCAGATGATGGACATGGCGCCCACGGTGCTGGACCACCTCGGCCTCCGGCGCCCCGCGACGATGCGGGGACGACCGATACAGGTGGTGCCCCATCCCGGTCCCGGCCCGGCGCGACGGGCCTGGCTGGCCGACGTGGACGAGGCGACCCGGTTCCGGGCGCCACTGGTGGCGCCCACCGCGTGGGTGTTCATCGGGCTGCAGGTCGGGCTCATGGCGCTCGCCGCCGCGGTCTGCACCGGTCGTGCCCCGACCTGGCCGCGCCGGGCGGTGCCGGTCCTGGCGTCGGCGGCGTTGGCCGTCGTGCCCGCGGTGTACCTGGCCCGGCTCTGGCCGCTGCACCGGTACGGCACCGGCGCGTACTGGGCGGTGTTCGCGGCCACCGTCGCCGTGCTCACCGCCCTCGGCGACGTCGCCGGTCGTCGCCGTCCGGTGGACCGGCTGCTCGTCGGCCTCGGGCTCGTGGCCGGGGTCCTCCTCGTCGACGGGATGACCGGCACCCGCCTCCAGTTCAACAGCGCGCTGGGCTCCTCCCCGGAAGCGGCCGGCCGGTTCATCGGGTACAACAACGCCGCGTACGCGGCGTTGTCCGCCTCGGCGCTGCTGCTGGCGGGGCTGTGCTGCCACCGGATCCCCACCACGACGGGGCGGAGGGTTGCGATCGGCGTGCTGGTGGTGACCTTCGTCGTGGACGCGGCTCCGTTCTGGGGCGCCGACGTCGGTGGGGCGCTCGCCACCGCGCCGGCCTTCGGTGCGGCGGTCGTGCTCCTGGGGGGCCGGCGCCTCCGGGTGCGGGCGGTGGCCGGACTGGCGGCCGCCACCGCCGGCCTCGTCGGCGTGGCCGCCATCCTCGACCTGCAACGCCCACCCGACCGTCGGACGCACCTCGCCCGCCTGGTCGAACAGGTGCGCGGGCAAGGCGTCGGCGAGTTCGTGCTGGTGGTGGAGCGCAAGCTGGCCATGAACCTGGAGAGCCTGCTCACCTCCACCTGGAGGGTCACCCCGTTGGTGACCGCCGGGTTCCTCCTGCTGCTGTGGCGCGGGCCTGACCGGCCGGGTCGGGCGGTCCTGGCCGCGGTGCCGGCACTGCGGCCGACGCTGGTGGCGTTCGCGCTGCTCGTCGGGCTCGGCTACGCGCTCAACGACACCGGGATCCAGGTTCCGGCGATCATGGGTGGGATGCTCGTCCCCGTGCTGGCCACCCTCGTCGTCTCCCTCCACCACGCCGGCACCCCGAGCCCGCCGCGCACGGGTGCGGTCACTCCCGCGGTCGCCCCATGAACATCTCCTTGAGCCGGTCGAACGACTCGAGGCACCGGCCGGCACCGAGCACCACGCACTCGAGGGGCGCGTCCACCACATGCACCGGCAACGAGGTTTCCTCGGCGATCCGACGGTCGAGACCACGCAGGAGGCTCCCTCCGCCCACGAGGTGGATGCCGTGCACGATGAGATCCTGCGCCAGCTCCGGCGGGGTCTGCGCCAACGCCGCGACCACCGCGTCGCAGATCGCCCGCAGCTGCTCCTCGATCGCCGCTCGGACCTCGTCGGGCGAGAGCACGATGGTCTTCGGCAGGCCACTCATGAGATCACGACCGCGTACCTCGGCCTTGTACTCGTCGGGGGTGGGCGCCGCGGAGCCGATCGCGAGCTTGATCTCCTCGGCGGTGCGTTCCCCCACCGCGATGCCGTACTCCCGCCGCACGTAACCCTGGATCGCGGCGTCGATGTCGAAGGACCCGACCCGTACCGCCTCCAGCGCAACCACCCCGCCCAGCGAGATCACCGCCACCTCGGTGGTCCCCCCGCCCACGTCGACCACCATGTTGCCGAGCGGTTGGTGGATCGGCAGGCCGGCACCGATCGCCGCGGCCATCGGCTGCTCGATGAGGTAGGTGCTGGCGGCACCGGCCCGGCGGGCGGCCTCCAGCACCGCCCGCTGCTCGACGTGGGTGATCGCGGAGGGCACGCAGATGAGCACCCGGGCGCGTTGCAGCCGGGACACCCCGGCCCGTTGGAACAGCAGGCGGATCATCCGTTGGGTGATTTCGAAGTCGGTGATCGCACCGCCCCGCAACGGACGCACGGCGACGATGTACCCGGGTGTGCGGCCGATCATCTGCCACGCCTCGTGCCCCATCGCCAGCACGTCGTGCGTGCGGCTGTTGAGCGCGATGACGGTCGGCTCGTTGAGGATGATCCCCTGGCCACGGGCATACACCAGGGTGTTGGCGGTGCCCAGGTCGATCGCGAGGTCCCTAGCCAGCGCCCCGCCCCTTGCGTCTCGGCGGGACCGGTTCGGGGGCCAGCGCCCGGCGGCGCGCCTCGAACTCCTCGATCCCGGCGTCGATCCCGCGGGGACGCCGGTGACGCAGGGCCACGACGGCGACACCGACGACGCTGAGCACGAACGCGAACAGCAGGTATTCCATCCTCGTCAGTCCTGCCCGGCCGACCCCGCCGACACCGGAGGGGGCGGGGTGTCGGCGGCGCGGATCATCCGGGCGTCGGTCGCCCAGCCGGAACCGCCCACCCAGTGCTCCTGCTTCCAGATCGGCACCCGCTCCTTGGCGGCGTCGATGAGGAACCGGGCGGCTGCGAACGCCGCGTCGCGGTGCCCGGCGGACACGACCACCGCCACCGACGCCTCGCCCAGCGGCACGTCACCGACCCGGTGCCAGAGCACGATCCGGCCGAGGCCGGGCCAGCGTCCCCGGGCCTCCTCGGCGAGCCGGACCAGCACACGGTGGGCGGGCCCCTCGTAGGCCTCGTAGGTGATCGACCGTACCCCGGTCCGCCCCTCGGAGTGGTCACGCACCGTGCCGCAGAAGCTCACCACCGCCCCGGCGGCCGGCACCGTGACCCACCGGAGCGCGCCGTCGACCGGCAGCGGCTCGTCGAGGAGCGCGACCCAGTCGGGGCCCTCCGGCGGGTGCTGCACGCCGGTCATCGTACCGACGGGGAGGCCGCCGCCCCCGGGCCGGCACACCGGCGGGTGCCTTCCGCCTCGCCGGAGGGCACCGGGGCGAGTGCGACCACGAACCGGGTCCCACCACCGCGGTGGTCCTCCACCCGGATCCGGCCCCCCATGCGCTCCACGAGTCCCCGGACGATGTAGAGGCCGAGCCCGGTACCGTCGCCGGTGGCCCCCGCGCCGCGGCGGAACCGGTCGAAGATCTGCTCCCGCTCACCGGTCGGGATGCCCGGTCCCCGGTCGGCGACGGCCAGTTCCACCGCCTCGGCGCCCCGGTGTGCCTCGATGAGCACCGGGCCGGGGGCGTGGCGGGCTGCGTTGTCCAGGAGGTTGCCGATCACGCGGCGCAGGAGGCGGGGATCGGCGACCACCGCCAGTCCGTCCGGGATCCCGACGGTGGCCACGTCGGGTCGCACCCCCCGCCCGTCGAGGACGTCGCGCACCAACGGTCCGAGCGGAACCGGTTCGAGTCGTGCCTCTTCACTGCCGCTGTCGATGCGAGCCACCGCGAGGAGGTCCTCGACGAGCGCGGCGAGACGGTCGGCCTGCCGCACCACCGCCTCCACCGCCTGCCGGCGCTGCTCGGCGGTGACCGAACCCTCGTCGGCGGCGAGGATCCGGGCGAACCCGACGAGTGCGGTGACCGGGGTGCGGAGCTCGTGGCTCGTGACCGCGACGAACTCGTCCTTGGCGGCGGCGACGCGTCGGAGCGTGCGCAGGGCCCGGGCCCGGGCCTCGGCGAGCTCGACGTGACCGAGGATCTGGCCCACCTCGGAGGCGAGCGACTCGAGGAGTCGGCGATCCCGTCCGGCGGGGGTTCCCGAATGGTCGCCCTGCACGAGCAGCACCCCCAGGGGCCGGCCCGCGGCCCGGAGGGGCACCGCAAGCCGCCAGGTGGCGTGCGGGTCGACGAGCAGACCGGGGAGCTCGACATCGGGCGGCTCGACATCGGGTCGCGCCTCTCCGCCGTCCACGTCGAGGGGGCGCCGGTGACCGGTCCCGAACAGCATGGCCCGACCCACCAGCCCGGTGGCCCGGGCATGGACCGCCAGGGCGTCGTCGGCGGAACGGGCGAGCGCCTCGACCGGCTCGGGGTACCCGGCCACCGCCCATGGTCGCAGCACCAGCGGGGCGTCACCCCGGACGGGCTCCGGGCCGGCTCCGTTCCCGAATCCGTCGGACGCATCCGCATCGCCGACGTCGTCGGTGGGGTCCCGCACGAGCACCGCGACCCGGTTCACCCCCAGGACCTCGTGCAGCATCCGGGCCAGCAGGCGCACGGAGTCGACCGATCCCCGGCGCGAGGCTTCGAGCGCGAACTGTGCCACGAGGTCGCTGGTGGCCAGGCGGGCCTCGAGCGACGTGCGGGCACCCTCGAGCACCTCGACGGTGTGGCCCACCGCCACGCCCACCGCGACGTACAGGCCGGCCCGCATGACGAGCGGACCGATCGCGAACCCCTCCCCGGCGCCGCCGGACCGGATCGCGAGGACCACCCCCAATGCCACCCCCATGGCCAGGGCCGACACGACCCCACCGAGGCGCCCCCACCGCACCGCGGCTTCGAGCACCACGAGGATCCCGGCCAGGTACAGGCCCTGCTCGGGTCCGGTGGTCTCGGCGAGCATCGCCATCGCCACGAGCCCGGCGTCGGTGGCCACCACGAGGAGACCCACGAGCCGGAGCCGCGCGGTGTCCACCGGCAACCGCAGCACCCCCACCGTCGCCAACGCGGAGGCACCGAGCAGCACGGCCGCCACCGTGAGCAGATCGCGGGACGGATCGGGGGCGACCGGCAGGTAGGCGAGCGCACCGATCGCGATGACACCCCGGGCCACCGCCACCGCGGTCTCGATCTGCCGCAGGCGGCCGAGCTCCGCGCCGCGGTGGTCGCCCCGCCGGAGCACCTCCACGCCCCGATGCTCCCACGCGAGGGTCCGGGAGACCAGGGCCGGGCGACCCGGGGCGCGCCCGGTGCGCCGTCGGGCCGTCGGTACACTCCGCCGCATGCCCGAGCAGGACCCGGATGGCCCGTCGGGACCGCCGCCGCACCCGCTCGACCGGACCTGGCTGCATCCGTCCGAGGTCGCCGGCACCGAGCGGACCCACCCGGCCCGGCGCCGCTCCGGTCGCCGGGTCCGGGACGTCCTGTTCATGACCCTCGCCGGCATGACCGGCGCGGTGGCGACGCTCGGCATCCTCGCCGCGACCGGCAGCCTCTCGGACGGGTCGGGAACCGACGGCGTCGCCCGGGGTGCGGC
>Ga0308410_1000802_pt1 | contig 17553 bp, 9 predicted proteins | sample HotsprOSTMatCore_FD_203467 | JGI IMG/M metagenome (GOLD analysis project Ga0308410, IMG submission 203467) | Hot spring phototrophic mat microbial communities from Octopus Spring, Yellowstone National Park, Wyoming, United States -... | ecosystem: Environmental > Aquatic > Thermal springs > Hot...
GAGAATATGCTGCCTGAAAGCTTAGGGATCACATTCGTTCACACGGACGGTTCTGCCGGTCATTACTACATCGTGGAGACGGTCACAGGGGGAGTAGCAGTCTTCGACTATGATGGCGATCTCCTGCCGGATATTTACTTTCTAAACGGGGCTCCACTTCCCGGGTGGTCGGGGCGAGAAATACCAACTAATGCTTTGTATCGGAACATGGGCCATTGGTATTTCGTGGACGTCACATTACTTACCGGGACGGGGGATCCCGGCTAGGGGTTGGGAGTGGCTGCGGCAGATTACAACAACGATGGTTTCATTGACCTGTACGTCAACAATTTTGGACCGAACCGGCTTTATCGGAATAACGGCGACGGTACCTTCACCGACGTAACACAGCAAGCGGGGGTCAGCGCAGGCAATCTCCTGGGGGCGGGTGCTGCCTTTCTGGATGTTGACAACGACGGCCAATTGGACTTGTATGTGGCAAACTACGTGAACTTTAATTTTCAAAACCATGTTTTCCACAGGCGGGAAGGCTACCCAGAGTATGCAGGCCCTCGGGACTATCAACCCGTGCCGGATATCCTCTACCGAAACCAGGGGGACGGAACGTTCTTGGATGTGAGTCAATCCGCGGGAATTGCCCCCCATCCCGGCACCGGAATGGGGCTTGTGGCCTGCGATTATGACGAAGACGGGGATATGGATATTTTTGTCCTCAACGATGTAGCTCAGAACTTTTTGTTCCGCAACGATGGAAAGGGTTATTTTGAAGAAGTGGCAATTTTAAGCGGCACCGCCTTCAACGTGTATGGAGACGAATTAGGAAGCATGGGGGTCGACTGCGGAGACTTCGACGGCGATGGAGATCTCGACTTTTATATGACCTCCTATCAAGGCGAATTTCCCGTGCTTTATCGCAACCTGGGAAATGGTCTGTTCGAAGACGCTACCGCACTCTCGGGGGCCGGAGCCGGGGCATACCCGTATGTGAACTGGGGGACGGGACTGATCGATCTGGATAATGACGGGGACTTGGACCTGTATATCGCCAACGGACATCTGCAGGATCAAATCGAGCTTTATGACCAAACAACGGCCTACCGGGTGGAAGATATAGTTTTGGCCAACGATGGGAAAGGGAATTTCCAACGAGTGTCCCCCGGATGTTTTATCGGCCCTCGGGCCGTCCACAGCAGCCGGGGCTGTGCCTTCGATGATTTCGATGGCGACGGCAAACTGGAGGTGGTGGTGTCCAACTCCCGGGAAGCACCCACAATCTGGCGGAATAGAACCCCTGGGAAACTGGCCTGGATCCGCCTTATTCTCGTCGGTACTCAAAGCAACCGGTCTGCGGTCGGGGCCTGGGTGGTAGTGGAAACCCGCTTGCGCCGGCAGGTAGCTCAGCTCGTCAGTGGTCGTGGATATCAAAGTCACTGGGGTTTGACTCTACACTTCGGCCTGGGAGAGGCCAAAAAGGTGGAAAAACTGGAAATTCGGTGGCCTTCGGGGACCATCACCCAGCTTAAAGACCTGCCGGTATGCCGGGAAATCGTGATCATCGAGGGAGAATTGCCGCTCTGGTTTGCCTTGCCGCGGTAATCTCGGTCTTTCCCCCGGGGATGGGTGTTTCTTTGGCAAAACCGGCCCAATTTGCAAACCTGTTCCCACGAGACACCTGATTCCCTTGAGGAACACAGCCAATTCCAGTGAGGAACAGACCCAATTCCAGCCGGTGCTTCCTGTTGGCTATGCTTGACGGGTGAGTCACCTACCTTTAGAGTGATAAGATCTTGAGGATTCGGTTGGGGGTTCTAGTCGGGAGCACGCACCGGGGGTTTTCTCAGATTGCCGAGAGGTTTTCCCCCAAAGGTAAATCGTGTAATCGGAGGTGAAATATTTTTTGGACAAAGGGTGTGTATGGTTAAGCCGGTCACCGTCGATATCCGCGACATCGCCAAAGAACTGAACCTCGAAACTTGGCAGGTGGAAGCAGTCATCGAACTTCTCGAGGAGGGAAATACCATTCCCTTCATCACTCGGTACCGGCGAGACCGTACAGGAGGGCTGGATGAGGAACAAATCCGCAGGATTCAATCCCGGATCAACTCCTTGAGGCTATTGGCGGAGCGGAAGCAGACCATCCTCCGTTCCATCGAAAGCCAGGGAAAACTGACTCCTGAGCTGGAAAAAGCCATTATTGAGGCAGATTCACCCTCCCGGCTGGAAGATCTTTATCTCCCTTACAAACCGAAGAAACAAACGCTTGCGACCCTTGCCCGGTCCCGTGGTCTCCAAAAACTTGCGGAGGAGATTCTCCAGGCGGATCCGGTGTGCAGCAATTTGGATGCTCGGGCAGCCGACTTCGTCGATCCGGACAAAAAAATTCACCATGTCGCCGACGCCCTGGCGGGAGCGGGCCATATCATTGCCGAATATTTCAGCGAACGGGCGGATTTACGGGCAAAATTACGGGAGATGTTGCGGACAAGTGCCCACCTGGTCAGTGTGGCGGTGGAACCGCCCAAAGTGATCCAGAAGGTCCCTCCAGCGGCAACGCCAGCACCTCCAAAGGGATCGGCCGCAGGGGAGGGCCTGCCGGCACGTCCAACCGAGGCTTCTTCCGGTGCTCTTCCCCCAGTAAGTCCTACCGGAATCGCGACTCCGGCGGAAGCCGAAGCCTCCGCCGGCCAGCCTCCAGGGCCGGAGGTCTCCGCCCAATCCGAGGAGCTGCTTGCAGCGATCGGTCCAAAAGAGGGTGTGCTTTCGGCCGGCCAGGCTACAGGTATATCCCAGGATTCTTTGCCGCTATCCGAAGGTTCTCTGCCGTCCGGCCAAACCGACACAGGTCTCTCGGAACCAGCCACACGGCCTAGCCCCACGCTTTTAGAGACCGAGCCCCCGACGGCAGCCGAACCTTCCCCCGGGACCGCCGGCGAAAGCCCTCCGGGAGTGCTAGCGGTTGAGGCAGGTACCGCAACAGTTGGAGAAGATAGCTCAGCATTAGTTGGAAAAGAAACCTCAGGATTGGCCGGGCAAATACCAGCCTTGTCTCCGGGTCCTGAGCAACCCTCCGCCGGAGTGGAACCGGGGGGAATCTCGGAACCGGCAAGTTCCAGCTCGCCTGCCAGTGCCCAGGGGAAAGATAACCTCTGCGGTAATCCAAGTTTCGAGCTTAGCCCGATCATTGCGACGAAGGAAATCTCTCGCCAGGAGGCAGTGGCTAACGGAACCGAACAAATATCGCTCCGGGGGAATCTTTTAGGAGATGTAGCGGAGGGGGTGAATCTGAATGAACTGGGTAATCGGGAGCAAATTACCCCCCGGTCTGCTGCCGAGGCACACGAGCCGACAGGTTCCCAGGTAACTAGTTCCGCCGGGCCCTTAGAGCAAGGGTCTTCGGACCTTTCAAAAAGTGCTGTGAACCCAGAAGCGGCAAACACTGGCGAGCCGGTCGGATCGGTTACAGGTTCTGGGCATTGGGACGAGCCGCCGGGAAAAAATCAAGTCGTGGCAGAAATACAGTCGCTCCCAAGTACTCGACCGGTGGGGGAAGGGAATGAACTTGAAAACTGTTGGGACAAAGGCAACAACAACGGAGGCCATCTACCCCCCGACGACCCAGCTTTCCCAGATTACGCAGACTGTTCGGACAACGGAAACGGTTCTAATTGCTCGTATAATGAAGATCCGACCACGTCTTTAGACAATGGCAATGGGTCCAGCTCCGCAGGTCCCGGGCACGACGCTGATTGTGACAACTCGGCAGATTGGGGTGGCAATGGAGGACATTCGGAAGTCCCGGACAATTCGGAGGACCGAACTCCGCCGGAATCCGGAGAATCTCCCCCCACTTTGGGGCCAAATTTGCCTGGGAACTCCGACTACTGTGCCACTGGCAATTCCCACCGTTCCGAGCCCCGCTCTGATTCCGAAGGGGCTCCCGAACCGGCCAGATCGGAGATTGGCAGCCCTACGGGCATGCAGGATTTTTCAGCGGAGATAGTCTCCTCGGAATGGCGATTGGGCACCTCTGAGATTTCACAATCTGGATCCGATGCTTCCCAAGTTGGATCCGAGACTTCAAGCGATGGATCCGAAACCCCTCAAGCTGGATCTGACACTTCAGAGGGTGGAAATGCACCGGCCCAATCCCGGGTGACGGTAGGGGAAGTTTCTGCATCCGGGCGTGGATCGCAAGCGAATTTCTCGGGGAACCTATCGGAGAATGTAAATGTAGGGGAACACTCCGCGGTTTCGCCTGGAGGAGAATCCTTCTCGTGCTGCCCGGGATACTCCGAACCGAAGTCGCCAGAGAATGCACCAGCGGAAACCCCCATGGAATCGCCATCCCCAATGCCCCAGAGCCAGCGGGAATTACCAGCGTCAGGGGCTGAGGGTGAGCCCCCAAGCATAAAGGAGAAAGAGCTCAGCGAGACTTCGCCCGTGATGACCTCCCCTGAAGGCGAACCTTCCGTTGCGAGTGCAAGTGCCTTCGAACCTGTTCGGGAAACAGGGACTTCAGAGACCACCGCGGAAACGCGAAGAAAATCCCGGAAAAGGAGAAAACCCAAGAAACGCTCCCAACCGGCACCCACACAGCCGGCACCTGCCCCGGCGGAATCCCGCAAACTCACTCGGGCCGAACAACGCTGGCTCCGACGCCGAACTGCCTTCCGGGATTACTTTAGTTTTCGCCAGCGGATCGATGCTTTGGCTCCTCATCAAATCCTGGCTATTAACCGGGGGGAGCGGCTAGGAATCCTACGGGTGAAGCTCGAGTACGATTTTGAGCCCTTCTTCCAGGCAGCCCAAGAGCTCTGTATACCTCCGGACCATCCCCATGCAGAATTTCTCCGAGGATGTCTGCGGGATGCATTGCTGCGGCTGGTAATGCCGGCCTTGGAACGGGATATCCGCCGCGAGCTGACAGAAAAGGCTGAGGAGCATGCAATCAAAGTCTTTGCCCGAAACCTCCGAAAGCTTCTGCTTCAGCCACCGGTTCGGGGGCGGCGGGTTCTTGCCATCGATCCTGGACTCCGCAATGGGTGTACAGCCGTTGCCCTAGATGAATTTGGCAATGTCCTAGGATATGGCACTTTTTGGGTCGTGGGAGCACCGGAAGAGCGGGAAAAGGGCAAACAACTCATTTGCCACCTCGTGGAGCGGTATCGGATCGATCTGATTGCCATCGGCAACGGTACGGGCTCAAGACAAACGGAACATTTTGTGGCCGATCTGTTGGCCAACGATTTACGGGCTCACAATCTCCGTTACTGCATAGTGAACGAGGCCGGTGCCAGCCTTTATTCCACAAGTCCTATCGGCCGAGAGGAGTTTCCGGACTACACCCCTGAATTGCGAAGTGCCATTTCGATAGGGCGACGGCTGCAAGATCCCCTCAGCGAGTTGGTGAAGATCGAACCTGCTCACCTTGGGGTGGGACTCTATCAGCACGATATTCAAGCCTCGCATCTGAAATCTTCGTTGGCCGAGGTGGTCGAATCCTGCGTCAACTACGCAGGGGTAGACGTGAACACAGCGAGTGTCGCCCTTCTGAGGTATGTCTCCGGGCTGAATCAGCTGACGGCTAAGCGGATTTACGACTACCGTCGGCAAAACGGTCCGTTCCGCAATAGGGCTCAACTCCGAGAAGTGCCGGGGATCGGCGAAGCGACCTTTATCCAGGCAGCCGGCTTTCTGAAGATTTCCGGGGGGGATAACCCCCTGGACGCCACTTGGATCCACCCGGAAAGCTATCCGATTGCAGAAAAGATCCTCGAAGTCCTGGGCTTTAAACGGGAGGATCTCCGAATTCGCGGACGGATGGAGGAACTGCGGGCTGCAGTGGAAAAGGTGGATCCCCCCGAACTTGCCCGGCAATTGGGGCTCGGGGAGTTAAGCCTTCGGGATATTTTGTCCCAGCTGGCCCGGCCGGGCCGAGACCCCCGCGAAGACCTGCCCGGTCCGATTTTCCGACAAGGCATCCTCCGGTTGCAGGATTTGAAGCCCGGGATGGAATTAATGGGCACGGTGGCTAACGTGGTGGATTTCGGGGCTTTTGTCGACTTTGGGTTACCTGTTACAGGCTTGGTACATATCAGTGAACTGTCCACGAAGTATGTGCGGGATGTTCATGAAGTAGTGGAAGTTGGAGATATCGTGCACGTTTGGGTGAAGGAGGTAGATTTAAAACGCCTGCGGGTGTCGTTAACGATGATCCCGCCGGGGGCGCCTCGGCCGGGGCCCAGCCGGAGGTCGGCCACTAAGCGAACCGAGGCACCAGCCGGTCCCAAAGCTCAGCCCCAGGCAGCTGCCTCAGGCCCATCTATCACCGGCCAACTTCCCGGAGAAAAACAACCCCAGCGGGGACGGGAGCGGCGTCGGGCAGAGGCTGGGCCGGCTCCCTCCCCGACTAAAACCCCAGAAGTTGCTGCAGCGGTGCCTCCCTCCGGCCCCTTACCAGGGGAGAAACCGGCCAGCCGCCCAGAACCGGAAAAACCCAGGGCCAAGTCCCGCTGGCGGGGGAAAGAGAGTAAAAAGCCGCCGGTCCAGCTGTCGGAAGAGGTCTTAAGCGGTAAGCAGCCCATGCGGAGTTTTGCCGAGCTCGCCCAATTCTTCCGGCTCAAAGCTCAGCAGCAGCCCAAGCAGGACCAGACTTCGGAGAGGTCGAGTCGGGTTCGCTCTTCCACTGCGGCAGGGCAGGCTCCGGAGATACCTCCTGCCCCGGCAATCCCCGCCCCGCCCGTGCCGGTAGCCCTCGGAACCGCACCGAAAGGGGAAGCTGCGACCCCGGCCAGTGTTCCCGAGTCCCCATCCTCCGAGGCAGGAGTTTCTCCACCGCCAGAATCTGCCCAACTGCCGACAGAATCTGCCCAGCTGCCGAACCTCCCGGTAGGGGATCAATCTCCGCCACATGCCGAATCCCCAAAGCCCCCCGTGACCGCACCAGCAAGTTCTGACTCAACGGAACACGCGTGAGTTCATTCAGCGGAAAACCCGTGAGTCTCCGATGGTACTTGCCCTACCCACACGGCGACATACATCCAGAAGGCCGGTCGACACAACTATCTCCCACCAAGCGGTTTGTGCAAATCGGGGCACGTACCTCGTCAACATCACCCCCCAATACTCCAAGTTGGCGGAGGCCTGCCAAACGGTCACAGATTCGTATGCTAAGAGAGGAAAAGAAAGATGTAGGGAAAGTCGGCAACGGCATCACCCCGCTCGGGGTGGGGATGGTTGTGCTTGACTTTCGACAACCACAAAAGCCCTGGGAAATCTTTGAGGCAGTCCGGCAATAACCTGGCAAATCTCTGCGGCAGTCCGGTCAGCGGTATCATCACTGAGATCGAACCTCCGCAGCATTGGCTGGAAGTTCCAGAGGTTCTGCGACCGCCACGATATCCGGGCAAACAAGCGGCAAGGTATTCGACAAGCTGCCCTTTAGCTCTCAGGCCCTTGAGTGGACTCAGCCTTTCCCGATCATTCCGGATACAAAAGGTATCGGCAACGGCGAGCTTTAAATTCTTGTAGCTCGTTCTGGAATAGCGGTTCGATCTCCTCGTAACTTTTGCCAGCCTCGATGGCCTCGGCCACCTTCTGATTGCCCAGAAGCCGATTGTAAGATTCCCCCCTCCAAGCTTCCCCAAAAAGTTTTCGCAATAAGATGGCGATTTCCAGTCCGAGTCGTACCGGCTGGAATTGCCGCCGATCGGTGATGCTCAGCCGCAGACCATGACATTTTTCTCCCGCAAAGAGGTAACTTTCCGGCACAAAGGTTACAGGCTCGAAAGCAACCCCCGCCAAATTTCGCTCTTTGAGAGCGGTGGCCAATCGGAAGGCATCGATCCATGGGGCTCCAAAAACTTCGAAAGGGGAGTTTGTGCCGCGGCCTACGGAGATATTCGTGGTCTCCAGCAAACCAATACCTGGATAAAAGAACGCGGCGGGCACACTTCGCATGTTTGGCGAAGGATTAATCCACCGTAAACCCGTTTGTTCCCAATCCATGGACCGCCGCCAACCTTCCATGGGAATAACCACCAGATCCAAATCGAGCTTCCTCTCCTCTCGAAATAAAAGAGCTAACTCCCCGATGGTCATCCCATGCCGGATGGGCAAACGATGATAACCTACGAAAGATTCCCCGCCCGGGTCCAGGAGGGGGCCCTCCACAGCCACTCCCCCAATCGGGTTTGGCCGATCCAACACCACAAACCGCAGACCCGCCTTAGCTGCCGCCTCCATCGCGTAACCCATCGTGGAAATGTAGGTATAAAACCGGGTCCCAATATCTTGGATATCAAATACCAATACCTCCAGGGAGGCTAACATCTCTCGTGTGGGCCGCCGTGTCTTTCCGTACAAGCTGTAAATAGGAACATTCATCAGGGGATGCCTCCCATGAGGAATGTCCGCAACATCCAATGTGCCCTCGAATCCGTGTTCCGGGGAAAATAGGGCAACCAGTTGGACTTCTGGAGCCTCGCCTAGGCGTTGCCAGGTAGGAACTCCATCACTTCCTAGACCCGTGTGATTGGTAATTAGGCCCACCCGTTTCCCGCGAATGGCCCAGTAGTCATCCTCTGCAAGGACCTCAGCACCTGTGAGCACCGGTCGAACCTCCGACTGTGGTCGGAGGGCCTGGTAGGCTATGGAACCGATCTGAGCGATCAAGGGATTCACCGCCCCCTTTCCGTCAGGGTGAAGTCGATTACTCAGGAAAATCACCGCGAGGTCGCCCACCGGATCAATCCACATCCCCGTTCCTGTGAAACCCCCGTGACCAAAAGCAAACGGGGAATACAACGGACTTCGGTTGGAAGACAAGGAACTTTTGACATCCCAACCTAGTGCCCGGAAACCTTGGCATCCCGGCAAGCCCCGGGGTTGGGTCATCATTCGGTAAGCATGGGGGGCAAGAATGGTTTTCCCTCCCCAAATCCCTCGATTAAGTAGCATAGCTGCAAACTTCCAAAGATCATCGGCTGTGGAGAACAGCCCCGCATGACCGGCAACGCCACCGAGGCGAGCCGCCCGCGGATCGTGAACCACTCCACGAAGAAATTTCTGCCCATCCTTTTCTGTCGGAGCGATCCTCCCCCGCTGGGACGGGTCCGGGCAAAAACAAGTATCGCCCATCCCCAGGGGTGTAAAGATTTCCTCTGCAGCAAATCGGTCGAGCGGTTTTCCGGCCACCCGGGACACCAACTCCCCAAGGACGATAAATCCCAGATCAGAATAGATAAACCGCTCCCCCGGGCCGGCAACAGGCTTGCAGGTCACTATCCGCCGCACGGCTGTCTGGGGTCCGTCTTCATACTCCGAAAGGGTATTGGCCGCCGCAAGTCCCCCGATATGTAAAAGCAAGTGCCGAACTGTGACTCCTTCCTTCCCCCCGTCCGCAAACTCCGGAAGATACCGGGCCACGGGTGCGTCTAACTCCACAAGCCCTCGCTGCCAAAGGATAAGGACACTGGTAGCTGTAACCACAGGCTTGGTTAAAGAGGCCAAATCGAAGATCGTATCGACCGTCATAGCCTCCGGCTCCGGCTCGAGCTGCCGAAGCCCATAGGCTTTTCGGAAGAAAACCCCCGAGCGTCGACCGAGCAGCACCACACACCCCGGCATTTCCCCGCGGGCAAGGGCTTCCTCCACAACCCGATCGATGGCTTCGAGGGAAGACAACTCAACGCCAACGGCCTCGGAGCCTTCGCTCGGGTTTTCCCCCATGTCGGCACGAATTGCTGTACAAAAGATCACACCAACCGCCGCCGGCAGGAGCCAAGCTTTTCGGCAGTCAATTCGGGCTGTCATAGGCTCACCTCAGGGACAAGATTGCATAGGCCCCACCTCAAAAGCCGGTTTTTCCCTTGGCACCCGCGGAAGCCCGCCATATTACCCGTTTGTGCTCCCGTGCTACCTAACGATTTGACCGGTGAACCATCATGGCCCCACGGAAGTCCGCATGCTCTGCCCCCAGCACGTGCACTCGATCCGATGCCCTGTCCCCCGGCAGGTCTCTTCCGGTTAGTTTTTTGGCCGTGCCGCTTGGCCCAAGCTGCCGATAAACAGGCTAACAGCTCCCATTGCCCCACTATTAAGGTTCCCAGGCGATAGCATCGGCGGGGAAAATTGGTCCCTCCACGCAGGCCCGCCGATAATCCCAGCTCCCGTCTTCCAACCGAATTCGCACAGCACAACTAAAGCAAATCCCTACACCGCACGCCATGGGAGTTTCCAAGGATACCCAACAGGGAACGCCAAATTGGCGACAAATATGGGCGGTGGCTTCGAGCATTGGTTCCGGACCACAAGCAACCACCACAAGGGAAGCCAACTCCTCGGTGCCAATCCCTGCACTTGGCAGATCGGGTCTCTGCTCAGTCCCGGCTCTGGCAGCCGGGGCATTGCTCCTGAGGAGACCTTTTTCCCGAAACAGTTTTGTGAGCAATTCGGTCACCAGACCACGATGGCCTTCAGAGCCGTCCTCGGTGGCTACGCACACCTCCACCCCCAACCGGCGGAATTCCTCTAAAGCAGTCAAATAACTCCTCGTGCGAACTCCGTAACAAAGGGTGAGCCTCTCAACCTTGGGAACGTCTCGGGGCGGACTGCCGAAACATGAGATGCCCAGCACCTCTTTTGCCAGAGCCATAAAAGGGGTTACTCCAATCCCGCCAGCAACTAACACAAGATGGTTGGCTTGAAACACGGGAAAACCATTGCCGAGTGGCCCCCACAGCTCGAGCTCTGCCCCCGGGCCGAGATCTTTCATCTGACGGGTCATCTTGCCAACAACTTGGTAGACGATGGCCAGTCCCGCTTTTTGCCCGGCAGGAGCACCGCACACGTCGTACAAAGCAAAAGCCCGGCCTAGTAGAGGGTCAAAGGTCTCGGGAAACCGTAACATCACGAACTGACCTGGGAGAATTCGGTGGGCCACCTCCGCAGCTTCCACAACCAGGAGAAAAGTATCTTGAGCCACCCCACGATTTTCTACGACCTCTACCCGGCCGAACCAAAATTTCCCAGGGACGGAAACGCCCAAATGGGATGACTCTTTGGAACCCATCGCTTGAAGGGACAAGGGCTGGCAGTTACCAGAGGGGATCATCACTCCGAAAGACCCTGAAGATGCAACGGTTATAAGCGAAACATGTTTTTTCCCAACCGAGAACTTCGATCCTACCGAAAACGACCGCCAAGATCCGCTTGCTGAACCGGCAAACTAGGCTGCTCCAACATTTCCCCAAGTTAGCACGTCGGACATTCCCCGGGCTAAAGTGTGTGCTGAAGCGGAAAATGTCCTTTTGCGAGCACGGCCTCGCCTCCCTCGAAGCTTTTTTCCAAGAAACCTTCCTCCCTGTAGTCCGGCTCGGACAGACTGCCCGAGCAGCTTGGCTGAGAGCGGATTCGACTCAGAACCCGGGTCCAGTGCCATGGTCCGGACCTACATGGTCCGGATTGCCGAAAATGGCCGTTAGCCTGCCCACAACCGCTGGCGTCCTGCAAAGGCTAGCTCATCGCTGGGATCCAACCTGGACCGTGGCTACCGGGAAATTTGCAAGGGTACCGGGAAATTTGCAAAGGACGTTTTAAATTTTCTCAATGCCCCTTCGGTCCGACCCCGCTGGTCCTTCGAAAACCCAATTCATCTTCCTAATACCGTGCACCTTAACCGATCTACCTCTCATCGCACGCTAAGCAGGTCCTTCCATGCTAAGCACGGAGCCCAACCGCCTTTCGCAGAGCGGCCACCTCGGCCGGGGTAAGAACTCGATATTGCCCGGGCTTCAATTTTCCCAGCTTTAAAGGTCCCACGGCAATCCGCTTGAGCTTGTAAACTTTGTGACCAAACCGAGCCAGCATGCGGCGGATTTCGCGATTATGCCCCTCGCACAGCACAATTTCCAAGATGGCACTTTGCTTGTACTTCTTCAGCATTTTGACCCGCTTGGCACGGGCAACAAAATCCGCAAAGTAAACGCCCTTCACCAACTTTTGAAGGACCTTCTTGTCCGGAACACCTGCCACCAAAGCCCGATAAACTTTCGGAACACCATACCGGGGATGGCTTAACCGCTGGGCCAGTTCCCCATCGTTGGTGACTAGCATCAAGCCTTCGCTATGGAGATCCAATCGACCCACGAAAAATAGCCGCACATCACTTTCCGGAACCAAATCGATCACCCGAGTTCGCCGCGAGGGATCTCTGTGGGTGCACACCACCCCCTCAGGTTTATAAACGGCATAGTAAACCCGCTCCGGAATCTTAATGGGTAGGCCATCCACTAGGATCTCGTTCGTTTCCGGATCTACCTTACTCCCGAGCTCGGTGACCACCTTACCGTCCACCATAACCCGGCCGGCCAAAATTAGCTCCTCACATTTCCGCCGTGATCCGAACCCCGCAGCAGCAAGGACCCTCTGAAGCCGATGGGGGCCACGAAGGACCGGCAAGTGACCTGACCGTGCCCAAAAAGACTGTTCTTTCTCTTTCGCCATGTCGTCGACACCGTTCGTGGGGCTACCTGCATATCAAAGCGGCAAGCAATTTGTCAAATTCCCTTGAGAAAAAGCCCGAGTGTTTCCTTCCTTCAATGTTTGGCTACCGAATTGCAGAGTCGGGCCCTACCGCGGCCCTTCAAATTGTTTTATCCCTACCCGCCTGCTTTTTAAGGACAGTAATTGTCTTTTTTTTTTGCATAGTACCCCCGGAACCGCTCTGTACGCGCTTGCCACCCATCCGGAGCCAGATCCCAGAACCGAGCTGGAATTCCTTTTTAGTTTCTTGCCTCGACTTTGCCCGAATGTCCGGGGGTCACTCATTGATGCAACTCGAAACCCTCCACCGTCTCACGTCAACCCAGCCCTAACCAGCTGACAAATTCGACCCCAAGGCCTACAATCGAAAGATTCTACGGCCTGACCTCCCCATCCAGGAAGTCCTCGGCAGGGAGCCCCTGATGAAGGAAGGCCGGGGAAAACATTAAAGACGACCTTGCCAAATCGGCGACGGCCAGGACTAACATCGCCGGCAAGAAACTACTTAAACCTTGGTACCTTCGCGAGGAGGACTACTTGCTGGAACCCCAGGGGTACAGGGCTCTTACCGAGGCGGATACAATCCCTAAGGGAACACGAGCCCAACGGTCCTACCAATCCACTTCTTTGTCCTCCGCCGAAGGCCGTCCGAAGGATATTTCCCAGAAAATTACCCAGAGGGAGCCCGTGCCCCCCGAGCTGACCTCAGCCTTGGCAATCGGCGGGCTTTGTGGACGGCTGCCCCTGACAAATTCCCTGGCGGACCCTCCGAAAAGTCTGGGGGCTTCATTCGTAGAGCCCGCAAAGAGAATGTTGTCCCCCGAACATGGAGACCGGAGATCTTAGCCTCTGGTAACACATATCGATTATCATCGAGGTGAGTTTATTCGGCAGGAGGAAAATGCAATCGTGACACATCTTTACGACGAAAGCAACAACTTCCGAAAAATTTCGGCCACCGAGCATAAGTCGGAAATAAACATTTCAGACTCCCAAGGCCCCCCGCGAGATGCCGGTGGGATTGAATCTCCTAGCGGCTTACCAGGGCAACCGCCTCAAGCATCTAACTCCGGGGAGGCTACCCTCAGGAGCGGGGAAATCTTAACACTCCAGAATGCTGCACAGATTGTTCCTGAAGAAAAGCCTGAAAGCGAAGAAACCTTGGCAGCTGTACTAGCGAAATACAAGCTCGAACTTGCCTCCGAGCAAATCAGCCTCCTCGATCATTACCGGAGGCTCGTCGGGGAGTGGAACGAAAAAATCAATCTCACCCGGCATACAGACTTGGAAAAATTTGTCACCCGAGACGTTCTGGACACTCTCGCCCTGGCGGAGTTACTTGAGAAGGAGGAACTTGTGCTCGATGTGGGAACTGGGGCTGGTGTGCCCGGGGTGATCCTGGCGATCCTCCGCCCCGACCTTCGCGTGGTACTCTGCGACTCGGTAACCAAGAAAGCTCGGGCAGTGCAGCAAATTGTGTCGGAACTTGGGCTGCAGATTCCCGTGGCGGCCGCCCGAGTTCAGGACCTTCTTGGCCCAGCTACTCAATTTAATACTCTTGTCGGCCGGGCTATTGGGGCAATTCGCGATGTGCTCAAATGGCTCCGCCCCCACTGGAAGTATTTTGATCGCCTTCTCCTCATCAAAGGCCGCTCATGGGTCCGTGAGCGAGGCCAGGCCCGCCATCATGGCATGATGCACCACTTAGCCCTGCGAAAGCTGAAAGAATATCACAACCCCGCAAATGGTGCTTACAATGTGATCCTTCAGATCTGTCCAGAGGAACGGATCGTCAGCGGGAGGAAATGCCGGCTACGGGAGCTTCGGAGCCACCGCCCCAAGCTTCCCGAACCGCCGGTTCCACCACTCCCGGTTACATCTCCCCCCTCGTGAATTCCAAAAAACCCTCTGGAAATTCCGAATCGGCGGGGCCCTCCCTGAATCTTCCCCTCCGCCGGCTGCCAATACTTAAGTTCCACTAACGTTGGCATCAAAGCCAAGAAGGAAAAAAATGGGGACATGTCCTTTCGGCTGCGACTCCGCCGCTACCAGCTTCAAGGTTCGTCTTCACGTGAAAACATGTTCATAACAATATCCTGGGTCCCAAAGGCCGATCTGGACCCACTACAGGCCGAAGGCACTCGCCGGTGCCGAAAACCCGAGGGTCCTGAAAAGCCAATCAGTTTTTTCTTTGGCTCCGAAACAACCGCTCCCCAAACCCCGCGTTCTTCAGGACTTTGCCAGCGGATCGGGAGGGCAACGGCTATCCAGAACGCTGCCAAAAGGCTCGGGAAATTTTCTTTCGATTCTACTTCAATCGAGCTCAGGAGGAACGTTCCCGTACGACCAGCCGCTCCCACTAAACGGCGGGGCCGGAGGACGGGTCGGAATCTTCCCCGGCGTCAAAGAACGAGCCAGCTCCAAACTTTCGCGAACAATCTGCGTTCCTGCGGTAGGTTCCAGGTTGCTGTAGCTGGTTAGGCGAGTCTCATACCCGCCTCCACCAGGTCCCAAAGCTTCCTCCGTAGGCACATAACCAACGCAACCATTAGCAAGTTCCACAGGGAAGGTTAACGGGAAGGGACTCCCAGCTTTCATCTCGAGCCCCAATTGGCAAAAGAGTTCGGCAGGATTTGCCAGCAGTACCACCGGACCAATCTGAATGGCTTGAACTTCGACCTCCACCGCCCGAGATTTCTGCAGCAAGGCATCCAGGAGCACAATCTCTTTAGCAAAGACCCACTCTGTGTGCCCCACCTCGCTGGGCTCTTTGGCCGCGATCTCGTAAGCTTGTTTCACCCGGTCCGGTCTTGGGATTCGCCGGGCAATCGTCCACCGTTTGACGCGGTAATCCACAGGCACGAGAGCTCCACGATCCATTTTGATCAACACTTTCACTGCCTCCGCCCCCACGGCACCCCCGACAATCTGAGCCCAACGTGCCCCCGAGGGATGGACATAAGGACTGAGGTTGTCCACTTGGGTGACATCGCCGCAAGCCCCTGGCAAAAACACGACTACCGCCTCCGGGGCCTCCATTGCCCCGCGAATCACCCGTTCCATGAAATAGATCCAATTGGCGGAGATACCACCTGGACTCGTAGTGGCATGGCATGCAAAGTTAACAAGACACCCAAGAAACTTCCCGGAACTGTCCCAACACCCCACCACTCCTACCTCCGGATCAGTCGGCCCAGCTACCTCCACGATACCTGGGTTCCCCTGCCCCGGATGGGTATAGGTGAGCCCGTTTTTCATCCGGAATCGTCGGTTGAAAGCAACTTGCGACTCCCGCCCCTTACCCGCCCCACAGAAGGCAGGCACTCGAGCTCTGTCCGCCGCATAAACAGCATCCACAATGGCATCCACCACCCGCTCCAAGTAGGCAGCATTGGCACACGAGGACATCTCGTAGGCCAACTTTTGAACAAACGCTGAGGCATGATCATACTCCCCCGGCAGAACCATCCCGGTGGGACCAGATGAATGGGAATGGGAGGCAGTAATCAACACCGCCTCCGGGGGAATTCCCGTTTGACCGGCAATCCGCTCCCTGGCTGCCCAAACCTGAGGTTCACGGACGAGCAAGGCATCCACTCCCACCACCGCCACCCGTTTCGACCCGTCATCGAAGACTGCTGCCCGAACCTTGCACGGATCGTGAAAACTCCGGTGAAAGCTCTTGACATAACCCCCCGGCTGTTCCATACCGATTTCCGGGGTGATATCCCGCTCGGCAAACCCCACTTTCATCAGCGGGGTTTCTTGAGCTTCGGCCACGGCAAAATCAAGGTCGTCAAAGATCATCGTCCCCACTCCCATAGACCCGAGAATGAGTGCCGCTAAAGTCCACCGCATTCTAAGCCTCCTGTGGGCAGAAGCTAACCGACTTTCCAACCACGGAACCGTTCCAATCCCCCGAAAGCCCACCTGCCGGGTTTTTTAATCACCCACGATAAACCCGGAAAGCGGTCCCGATGATACTCTTTGCTCCAGTCCGCTGATAATCCTTGCTCCGCATAAGCTTGATCCCCTTTTCCCCCGGCCAAGATCCGGCTGCCACCCTTCCGCAATCTCGCCAAAAATAAAGCTACCCCAGTCTACAGCCTTCCCGACTTGCCTGGCGGAACTTTCAAGCTCGGCTACCGAACCTTCGTGCAAAACCTACAAATCCCCCCGACCCGCCCAATACTTCCAAGCAGCTTGCCCACCTTCGCCTCTCCCGGGCAACTAACTTTCCGATCACTCGGGCCAGTAAAGGAAGCTCCGAGGGAGCGAATTCCAACTCCTCCAATCCACCCCTTAACCTCCTTTGGAAGATTCCCCCTGCGGCGGGGCCTGCTGATGCATCCGTCGCACCTCTTCCAGAAATGCCGCTACCTCCTCAATCCCTTCATCCCGAATTGCAGCCACCTCGAATACCTTCGCCGCAGGAGCCAACTGCCGCACCTGCTCCCGAACTCGGTTGACATCAAACTGCAAGAAAGGTCGAAGGTCCCTCTTGGTAACCACAACTGCCGCAACCCCCTGAAAAATGATCGGATACTTGATAGGTTTATCGTCCCCTTCCGGCACACTCAGAATAAGCAACCGGAGATGCTCGCCTAAGCGAAAGTTAGCCGGGCAAACGAGGTTACCCACGTTTTCGATGAACAAGAAGTCAATATTCTCCAACTCGAGCCGATTCGCAGCTACCGCAACCATGGAAGCATCAAGATGGCAAGCCCCCGCAGTGTTAATCTGCACCACGGGGATGCCAAGCCTTTCCATTCGCTCGGCATCGACGGTGCCAGCAAGATCCCCTTCGATTACCCCCATCCGTACTCGGCGATCCCAATGCCGGAATAGGGCCTCCAAAAGTGTTGTCTTTCCTGAGCCCGGAGAACCCAACAAATTGACCACAAATACCCCGGCATCAGAGAATCGGCGGCAATTGAGCTCCGCCAGCTGGTCGTTAGCCCGCAGGATATCTTTCTCCGTGACAATCCGCATCTTAAGTACCTTTCAAGG
>Ga0308410_1000803_pt1 | contig 17552 bp, 16 predicted proteins | sample HotsprOSTMatCore_FD_203467 | JGI IMG/M metagenome (GOLD analysis project Ga0308410, IMG submission 203467) | Hot spring phototrophic mat microbial communities from Octopus Spring, Yellowstone National Park, Wyoming, United States -... | ecosystem: Environmental > Aquatic > Thermal springs > Hot...
AGGCAGTCTCCTGGCTCGCAGACGACGCTGCCGCCTTGCGATCGTTCCGGCCCGACGACCACCAGGTCGTCCAGTCTTCGAATATGTGTCCGAGATGAATCATGATCTCGCCCAAATAGAAAAACCGCTCGGCCGGTGTTGCGCCGGCACTGTGGCGTACCAATTGCCAAGTGGAGCCAAGCAGGTGCTCAAACTTGTACAGCGTTATGCCGAAAAGCCTTTTGCAGGGAACTCCTCGAATACGATGCAACCGAGCCGCGACGCGCCCGATTCCGAATAGACGGCGCAATACATATCGCTTTGTCAGTTTTTTCGTATCCACAGGATGCCACACCAGAGCATCTGGCACATACACAAAAGACAACCCGGCCCTTGCTAACCGGTCGAAATACTCTGCTTCTGCCCCGGGGACTAGGCTCCCGGGCCGAAGACCAAAACGCACATCGAACTCTCCGTGACGCTCGAATACTTCGCGGCAAAAGGCCATATTCGGGCCAATGGGGCCGTCGACTGACCCAGTGTGAAGCATGTACTCACCCGGGTTTTCTCCGTTATCGCAGCGGATCACGATTGACGGCCTGGACAATAGTCCCGAAGTCGGCAACCACGGAGGCAAAGGCGGCCCATCGACAAAGGGAAGAACTCGTCCGGCAAAAACGTTGCTTGTGGGGTATTGGGTAAACGCCCGCAGATACGCCTCCAGCCATCCCTCGGAGAATGTCAGGTCGCTGTCCGTAAACACTATGTACTTGCCCCGGGCGTGCCGTAAACCGGCATTTCGGGCAAAGTTCACTCCCGGTTTTTCTTCCACCACTACGCTGGCTGGAAATTGCACACAGCGCAAACTGTCGTTGATTATGCTGATTGAAAAGTCGGTAGACCCGTTATCAACTACCAAAAGTTCCAGATCGTTACGTCGTGCCCATGCCCGCTCGATAGCTCTCTGGCAGGTCCCCAGCGCGCGAGCCAAGTATTTCGCACCATTACGATTGATCATCACAACGGAGACCAGGTAGCAGTCATCCGCCATAGCTAATAGCAAAGCCCGAGCGCCTGCGTTGAATCCATGCTGGTAGCTCGTACGAATGTGCGCAACTTGTCAATTGGCGAATCCAGCGAAAACCTGTACCCGGGTATCCTGCACCGATCCGACCCACCCGGGAACAACCAAGTGAATAGGACTTATTAATGGCTCTTGGAAGGGAGGCCTTATATCGCTGCGGCGAAGATGTCTCGTGGATTGGGATTCTTACGCTATAGCCGGAGGAGCAAAAAATGCTTGTTACTAAACACAACTGTAGCTCCGTGCGGTACCTCCTTCTCAGCCTCGGACCGTGCTATTTCAACTTCTTCAGGAACCTCTATAATTAGCCACGATATTGAACTGGCTTTGGCCCAGTCTACACTACCGTTCAATCGCTTCCTCAGAGACGACTCATTCAGCAGTTCCCGCATTCTCTGAGCATTCGAATGCCATTCGCGTGCCGCATCCAAATCAGTACGCGAGGGGATGTCCTTCAGTGCAAAATACAGGGGCCTTAGGGCTGCATATCGAATAGGTAGTGGCTCGATCATTACGGCCAAAACAGGGGTGCCGACAGGTACGTTGTTCTTCACCTCAATCACAAGTTCCTGTACCGCCACGCTTTTTTCCCCGTGGATATACTTCTGAAAAAAACCATATGCGGCCAAAAATGCGACAAGGCCGATCAGAACCAATGCAACCCAGAACGCTACGCGCGCGAAGCGATGCTCTATTCCAAACGTTGTTCGGCCTGCGTGCACCGCACCGAGCAGTGGCAAGTAACTTATGGGTATAACATATCGCAAAGGTCGTGTAAGTTCCCCCTTGAACCCGGCAAATTCTATGGTAGCAGTCGTCAATTCCAGGAGTACTGGAATACAAGCCGCGGCAACCATCAAGCCCACCAACATGCCCCCGCATAAGGTCGCCAGAAGTGTGGAACTCGCGTTGCGCACGAACGTTAAGAGGCAACCTGCCGAAACTGCACCCAGCGCCGCGATCAACAATACCTCCGGTCTGGTAAAATAGTAGTATATGGTTCTCAACGGTGAGAGGTAGCCCCAGGCAAACCGCGTTTGCACTATTTGCGCAATCTCTTCGGCAGGGTCGGGCATCGCGGCGCTGACCGACGAACCCAACTCGTGTGCAGCGAAAGTAAGCCCGAACGGCGCAAGCAATAACGCCGCCATTGCCAACCCGATGCCGACATGCAGAACAGCTCTTCTCAAAAAGTGGGCCCGCCACCCGATTGCCAAGCAAGCGAAGGTCAACATGGCAAGGGCGGCAGGGGTACTAACCGGATGAACATAAACCCCAGCCGCGGCTGCTGCAAACAATGCCCACCAACGGCCTGGTTTGTTTCGCCAATGCCATAACACTGCGACCATCATAGCAAACAGTGCCGCGTGAGCGACCCGAGGCAACGCGTCGGGGAAAGGCCCCCAGGCTGTATCGCGAGGGCCTTTCACGTGTATCAAGTTAAGTAACAACAACAGCAGTCCGTACGAGGGCTTTTGGAACAAGGAGACTCCAAGATAGTAAAAAGCCACACCGTAAATCGTATACACGGGAATTATGAGAAGCCTGAAGGCAGCGCCGTAGTCGCCTGTGAGCCTCGCAAGTGCGCGCGTTGCCGGTGCGTGGAAAGCCACATAGATCTCAAATTGCTTTTGATTGCTTAATACGCTATCCGTAGCGAAATAATCCGGATGATCGTAAGCAGCAGCTATTGAAGCAATCACCCCAGCGTCGCACATTAAGGCAACGACAGGCCGCTCCAATCCACCCATAGTCAGCCAAAGAATAAGGGCGCCTGTTAGACAACACGCAAGTACAGCAGAATGATGCCAGACCCGTGTAAGTCCAGGAATGGATGCCAACTTGTTGGCTGCTGAGAATACTATCCCCATTGTTGCTGCTCCGACGGCAAAACAATTTGCGACCATTACGGTTGCTCTCTGTTCTGGAAATACCAGCCGGAAATGTCCTGGTGATACCAATAAAACAACGTATCTGGCTGGTATTAACGAACAGGGATAACCAGCTTGACAAGCGACCTGAACATAGCTGGGCGGATAGCTAAAAGGAACAAGCAATACACGAAAAGTCCTGAAGAACTAGCGATCCCGACGTCCGCCACCGGTGTAAGGTTGTCTTGCGCTAAGATGGTTCGCAGTATTAACACGGCCAGGGCCATTGTTCCAGCCAGAGCCATGTAAGGCATCAATGTCGCAACCCATTGGGAAAAACTCAAGTTTGTCACCGTACCGATTGCGTTCACAACTGTGGGAATTGCCGCAATGATGGCAGCCAGACTCCAGGCCACAGCCACCCCCAAAATCCCCCAGTAACAACCAACAGCTATACCACCAATTGAAATGGAAATACGCACGACGTCCCAAATAAACATCAACTTGGTTTTTCCTTTCGCGAGAAACAAATGCCCGGTCGGGACTAATACCGGATACAGCATCGCTACTCCTGAAAGCCCATACATCACTGGCACAGCAGCCTTCCATTTCGGGCCGAGGAGAAAGTCGACCAACGCAGGCGCTATTGCAACCAAGCCAAGCACAAATGGAAAGCTAACCAAACAAATTGCTTCTGTTACCTTCAGGAATACTGCTGCCAGCTTGGCGTCATCGTCTTGGGTACGCGCAAATAGAGGGAAAAACACACGCATTATTACATCAGCAATGGCTTCCCTCGCAAAGAACATAAAACGGCTGGCGATCGAAAAAGGCCCCAAAGCAGAGGCACCCAAAAACGTTCCTATGATGAAATCGCCCGCGGAACGTCCGAAATAACTTACAACACTGCTTGCCGTAACCCAGCCTGAAAAACCAAGTACGGTGTACAAGTGCTTGTACCGAAACCACAGCCTGGGGCGCCAGTGGGCGGCTATCCACAGGCACAGGCTTTGTGCGGCGGCGCTGATTGCCGACGACCACACAAGCGCCCAAACTTCCCAGCCTCGATATGCCAAGCCAATTGCCACCACGAGGCGCACAAGCGCCGCCGCGATATCGACTGCGGCCAAAGCCCCGAATCGCATCTTGCGCGTCAGCAGGGCGTTCGGTACCAGGCCAAATGAGTTGAGGACGAACTGCACAGTCAGTGCAAGCATCACCCACGTTACGCGCTGGTCGCGATATATCCAGCCGAAAAGCGGCGCCGCCCCGGCTACCACAACGACCATTGCCAGCGAAAGAACAAGGTTTGCAATAAACAGCGTGCTGAGCAGTGCCTGCGAAATGGTCTTTCGCTGGATTATCGCCGGGCCGAATCCCAGGCTTTGCAGAATGCTCAAAAACCCGATCAGCACCAGCGCCATGCTCATCAGCCCGTAGGCCTCGGGCATGACCAGCCGGGCGACGATTATCGAGGTGACGAAGTCCACGGCCTGGGCGCCGTATTTGGCCACAGCGCTCCAGCGGACCGCGCTGTAAACGTTAACGTCCTTCACGGCGCTGCCCGCCATTGCCCAGCCAGATCGTTCGTTTGGGAACCCAGTCCGACATACCCGCCGGGAGTTTGCTCGCCCAGCACATTTGCCAGGCGGCTGGCCACTGCCACCAGCAGCGCGGCGTAGAACGGGCCTTCGATGCCATAGGCCGTCAAGAATGTGGCCGCCGCACAAAACGCCGTGATTCCCGCCGCACCGGCCTGGCCCACCGTTTGCAGGAAGTCATCGGCCGCGCCGCGTCGCCGTGCCAGCACAAGCCCTTGCCATATCCCCAGGCCGAAAAACGACATCAGGCACAGCAGCGCGGGCACGCCCAGCTCGGCCCCCACTTGGAACCAGGTGCTGTGGGCCTCCTGCACCAGTCCTGTGTAGGGGGATGCCTTCTCTGGCGAGTGTTCCGTGGCCGCCATACGGAAAGCCCCGGCGCCCACGCCCAGCAGCGGCTCGCGCATCATCAGTTCCCAGCCGATCTTCCAGTAGTCCAGCCGGTTCGCGGCCGATGCGTCCAACTGCTCTCGTTCCTCGAAAGCCGTAAAGAACCGCTGGCGGACTTCCGGGCCGGCCAGCCGCAGCGTCATTAGCACGGCCAGGGCCAAGATCAGCCAGTGGGCAGGCCGTTTGGGTATCAGCAGAAAGATCAGCGCCCCGGAAACCAGCAAGGCCAGCATGCCGCCGCGCGAGAAGCTCAGCAGCACGGCATGGGCCATCGCGGCCGATGCCCCGAAGGCCAGCCACTTGCGCCACCAAATCTTTTCGCCCAGGCCGTAGCACAATCCCAACGCGGCGCCGCCGGCCATCAGCAACGCCATGCCGTTGTTGTCCAGTCCGCCCAGCGTGCCAAGTTGTATCCGGTTGTACCCCTGTAGATAAGACAGATTCATTTCGTAGGCCACGAAGCCGAAACCGAAGAGCATTACCCAGACCAGTTGCCGCAGCTTCTGTACCGAGTCGATGGTCGTCACCGCCACCAGAAAGGGCAGCAGTATCTTGGTGGTGCCATCGACATCGGCCCAGGCGCGGTCCGGGTTGGGCGAAAAGCAGGCGCTGAGCAACTGCCAGAACCAGTACCCGGCCAGCGCCGCCACGATTGCCCGACAGCCGCGCAGGTTCCAGTTGCCGAATCCCTGCCAGGCCCAGCCGATGAGCATGGCGATGGCCACGATGCGGCTGTAGTGCCCGCCCAGCGGGACCGAGAAAGACCACAGCGACTCGGGCTTGAGGATGGCAAACAGGATGTAGATGTACAGCCCGACCAGCGGGTTCAGCAGCGCCGCCGCCGCCCCGCCGTAGGTCAACAGGTAAACGAAGATTAGGCTTTTCATTCGGCAACTCTCAGGGAGCTAACACCGCACGCGGCGTTCGCGTGTCTTGCGCAACAGGACGCCGAATGCTGGCAACCATCTGTACTATGAAGCAAAGCCCGCCGTTGTGTTCCGTGCGGCGTTCGAGTCACGTGCGTTACCACGGACGACCACTTCGGTTCAGCAAGGAAGAAGACAGGCGTCGCAAATCTGCCCACGCTACTTGCCCAGTGGGACCTCTACCACCGAGGGCGAAAGCCCGGGGAAGCGCAGCTTAAGCGATCCTTTCCCGAGTGCCGTTGCCTCGGGGAATTCGAAAACCTCCAGATGATATAGCAGTGTCCCCTGGGGAGAACCGACCACGGGCACACTAAGCCGATGTATGAACCGATCGGTGCTGACAAGCCGCCTGAGCAAGGCGCCCGGCTTGGTGCCTTCACGGTCGGGCATTTCTACCACAACGAACCGAACGCCGTAGTCCAGCAGAAAACGCAGGATTTCTTCTTCCGAACTCACCAAGTCCTAGTACCCATATCCCTTATAAGACGCAAAAGTATATAGCACTTTGCTGCCGCGCAGCACGATTCTGCCCGAGCCATCATATTGCCTCATGAAAAACACGAAATCGCCGTCGTCGACACTATCGACCAACACAGCGCTACCACCGGGCAGAAGGGCCACAAACTGGGCGACCTTATCCACACAATGTACGGCCGGCTGAAAAGCGTTTGAAACAATGGCCAGGCTGCCGCTGCTGCGATTATTCCGGCTTGTAACCAGCGGCGCGCTTCGAGAGAGATTATTCTCTGCATCGAATACCCAGCGGCTAACGAGAACGGAGCGGCCCAAATGTACCCATGGCGCGGGTCGGTCCAATCGAACAGCGAAGACATCGCATAGAAAGCGATGATCCAAGAGGTGCTCAGCATTGCCAATATAGACTTGCGATCTGCTTTCGCCGCCCAGACCCAAAGCAACCCCAATCCAGCAAGTATCAACTGGGGCCAGCCAAGGACTTCGGGTAGCAACCGGGGGTATCCTGTCAGCCTGCCAAAAAGCTGTGCCGCCGAGTTGGCTTTAATCTCAATGGCGCTTGTCAGCATAATTGAATGGCGCCATGATAAGAACATGTACAAGCCCGCGCAGGCCAGCGCCGTGGCCAAAGGCAACATAAGCTGCCGCCAGCTCGAGCGTACCGATCGCCAGCGGGCTAGCAGATACAGCGCGTGAGCGCCAATTATGAATATGGCTGTTTGCTTGGACAAAAGGGCGCCGACGAGTGCCGCTGCCCAAAACCACGCCCGAAGCACCCCCGGTTGTTCTTCCCACCTGAGCAGCAACCACGTGGCCAGCAACAGCATGCAGGTAGTGGGGGCTTCGAGCATTACTTGTCGGGACCATTCGAGGACTACCGGGCTTGTGGCAAAAAACAGCGCGGCAAGCACGCCACCTGTCAGCCCAATAACCCTACGCCCTATCTCAAACAGTAGCAACACAGCGCCAACGTGCCAGCACAACACGCATAGCCTTGCCGTGGCTGATGAGAGTCCGAACAGCGCGAAAAAGGGTACTTCGCTCAGGGCAAACAGCGGCGGATAATGGAATGGAAAGCCCAAACACGGATACCGGCCATAAAACTGTTTCGTGAACTCGATTGGCTGGGTATAACCCCCGTCCCTCAGCATATCCCAAAACAAGACGCCATCCATTGCATGTCTTGATGCGTCGGGAAAGCCGAACCCAGCCTGCCCAATATCGCGCGCCGCGACAAGCCCAACTAGTACGACGATTGCAAGTCGCCAGCGCACTTCCCACTTGTGCTCATGTGCTCGAGTTGCCGAGCGGCATGGACCAAGCGTTTTTTCCGAGTGCGTTGTCAATGACGCAGGCTGCACCGCAAGGCTCACATCGCCGTTTTTCAAGTTCCGAGGCATAATTCGTGTAGTACCATGACGTTCGTATCAGGCGAAATGCGCTTCCTGGTGTTCCGCGTCTGGGTCCACTTCCCAGATATTGTCTTTGTCGGCTATTCCTGCAACGACGTTATCAACAGCAGTCATTGCGGTCAGCATAGTCTGGTCCATACTTGCGTACTTGTGAGTTCCGTTCCGGCCGATCAAGAACAGATTGGAAAACTGATCGAAGTACTTCCTAATATCCGAAAATCGACTATATGTCCCATAATACCCGGGATATGCTTTCGGTTCTCGGATTACATTAGCATCCAGAACGTCTTCACGATCGAGAAGCCCCAGCGTGGCAAGCTCCGTGATCGCCAGCTCAGTCAACTTGTCATCGGAAAGCTGCCATAGTTCATCCGTCTCGTTGCAGAAGTATTCGGCTGCGAGCCAACCAGTACCCGGATTGGCAACCAAGTAGGGACTCCAGTTCTCGAGAACCTGTACTCGCCCCAACAGTAGGCATGGATCCTGCACATAGATCGTCTGGTCATCCAGAGCTTCGCAGGCGCTGCCACCCTTCGGCGCAGTTCTGCGTTTGTTCACGAGCAAGCCCACAGTCACGAACGCTCGATAAGGCAGTCCCGCTGCCACGTCGCACACGTTGCGCGGCGCAGTAGGCTTGAGGGCGAGGACCAAATCGGCAACCGGCATGCTGGAGAACACGTAATCGCCAGTGTATCTGTGTAGTTGGCCGGTTCCGGTATCGACGGCCTCGACAGTCTGCACCCGGTTGCCCTCAAAAACCAGCTTGGTCACCTTGTTGTTGAACACTATTTCTCCGCCTAGCTTCAAGACCTCTTGGGCTGTGGTTTCCCACATCTGCCCCGGACCATATTTTGGATAAAGGAATTGCTGCGCTAGTAACGTCTCACCGTTTCTTTCTCCGAAGCTAAGTTTGTTCAAAAACATTGACCGCACCGCGTGTCCCAGGGCCTTGGTCATAGAAAGACCTTTAAGGCGTTGTGTACCCCAGTCGGCGCTTACCTGTGAGCAGCACTGGCCGCAGACCTTCTCAGTGTAGGACTTGAAAAAGGTACAGTACAATTCGCGACCAAATCGGCTGACATAAAACTCCTCGAGGTTCTTCGGACTTCCTTCTCGGGACAAAGCCGCCACAAAGTAACTCAGGCCTATTTTGGCAGTTCTAATCAACCCTAGCTTTCTGACGGTATCTATATTTAGGCGCGGCGGATAGTCGAAGAATTGTCCCAGAAAGTAGATATGGTTCTTAATAGTTCGCAGCAGCATCACCCGGTCGGTTGTTTCAGGGTCCGGAGCGCTATCGATAGTTTGGGCTGCGCTCCATCGGCTGCCATAAGGAACCGACGCGACGGTCGGTAGCTTTTGCAGCGGCAGCATTTGTAGCCACCATTGCAGCACCCGGTCAGACTTGGAAAAGAACATGTGTCCGCCGATGTCAATACGGTTCCCCTTGTACACCGGTGTGCGCGCAATACCGCCGACACGGTCGGTCATTTCCAGCAGCAGTGGACGTATGTCAGTTCTTCGCAGTAGTTCATATGCCGCGGTCAGTCCGGCCGGCCCTGCGCCGATTATAATTGCTCGGTTCATAGAGGCATCCCGTCTTTTCTACCAAGTGTTATGGGAAAACGGGTTAAGAAACAGGTAAGCTTTGACTACGGGAGTTCGCCTGTGCGGCCGAGGGCTGAGCATCGCGAAGGTGCGAAGCCGCACAGCCGGCGGCAAACAACATGTCTAGCGCCCCGCCATCGGGCGAAACGACCTGGGGTTGGCCAGAATGTGCTGTTCATTGTGTTCAAGCTGCCATCGATAACCCATCAATCAGTAAGTCCACACTCTTTGTGGCTGTCAAGCTCGGCTGCGTGCCAGGTGCCAATCAACTGTCGGCGGTGTGGGGCGCGGCGGTTGGGCACACTGGGCGGAAACATCGGGCGTGCGGGTGCTGTTTGGTTCAGCCGGTGCGATGGTCCTCCGGCAGCCGCGCAGGTTCCAGTTGCCGAATCCCTGCCAGGCCCAGCCGATGAGCATGGCGATGGCCACGATGCGGCTGTAATTGCCCGGCGGCACGGAGAAGTACCACAGCGACTCGGGCTTGAGGATGGCAAACAGGATGTAGATGTACAGCCCGACCAGCGGATTGAGCAGCGCCGCCGCCGCCCCACCGTAGGTCAACAGGTAAACGAAGATTAGGCTTTTCATGAGGACATTCTCGTTGGCGAGATTCGATGTCGCTAAAGCAGTCAACTGCTAGAGCAATTTCCCTATCAATCCCCCTAGCTTGATGAGAATCCTTTCAATGCTGGCAAGATGGGCCCAGATAATGTCCGCGTAACTTTTGACTTGGAAGCCGTTCTGCCAGGCCCAGATAAACAGATGGTTTTGCAGCGCTGCCACCACAGTTACCATCAGTCCCGTTAGTTTGTGTTTTTGCCACAGAGATGCCAAACCGAATGCGAACACCGGCGTCAGTTCCACGAATCCGCGGTTACCGTAGATTTCGGAAAACGACCACCATTTGAAACAGCCCAACATGTACAACCAGGCGGCAAAGAACGATGCAAGTGCAATAGGAATTTCCCCCCTGCTTCTGGCAGCCATTACTACCAGCCCGACTATTGCCAAACCTGCTACCGGCGTCCAAGCCACCAACCCGTGCTTCCACGAGAACAAAACATCCAACAAGTAGGGACATGCTAGATCAAAGACCCGGCCCTGTCCTACCCCGTAGGTGTCGGCAAACCATGTCCCGTAAAGGGCCTTCCAGGCCAGTAACTGGGGGAAGAATCCAATCAAGAATCCAAGAGCCAACGCAATCCCGCCTAGCGAGTGCCGAAGGAACAGGCTTTTGCGCTGTTCAGCGGTTGATCCGCATAGCTGCGTAAACAACTGTGCTGGGAGCACTACTGCTACCAGAACGGCGGGATATCTTACCATTCCTATCAGGCCCAGCAGTATGCCGAGCAACGCCCAACGACTTAGCGGACGAGGAGTCTGCCCCGTGAAAGCTATGTAGAGAAATGCGGAAACTAGGGTGGTTGCCATCAGGTGCGACAGGATTGGGTAGTGGCTGAACATGAAGCTAGTCGTCGTTCCCAAGAAAACGCCCGCCGTCCCTAACAAAGAGCCCGCCCGATCAAAGCATAAACGGCACAAACGGTAGCTCAGCCAAATGGCAAACCCGCCGTAGATCACGCTGCCGAAGGGAATCAGGAACTGAAAATAGGGGTTGTAGCCATCAATCGGCGCACCGGATAGCCACGACAAACCTGCCGCCAATGCAAAAAAAGGGCTCCAAAGAATTGCGCAGCCTATTCCGGTTATGTTCGCAACCCGACCATCTGCGGTGCGCAGCTTGAGAACCCATGGTGCGATATGGTGCGGTTCGCTCCCCTCGGTGAACTCGTTCCAAAAGTCCAAGTCCCCGTCGACAATTAGACTGCGCAACCACGCGTAATACTCTTGACCATCGCAGCCATGGATACCGACCCCGGAAAAAAAGTCGAAGTGAAAGAAGAGGAACTCTGCACACAGCACTGCGAAAAGCAGTACCAGTGCAATCATCGCCTGCTTGCCTGAACAATCTTCCATTGATTGCCTTAGATGCTCAACCGCAGATCGCACTTTTCGAATCATAGTGTCATGCTCCGATCTGATTTTGGTTATTCCGTGCCTGCGCAGGGCTTATCCGCATGACGTGCCGCCGAAATAGTACATTCCAGAAACCAGTGTTTGGGGGACTGGTGGTATGACGTGTTCGCGCAAGTATGCGGGCCGGGGTTGCGCGCGTACGGCGCACCCAACAGCAGGTTGCGGGCCAGGGCCAGGTAAGTTGCGGAATCGATTAGGGGAAACGCTGAAGCGTTGCGCAGGTATTCCGGGTTATACGCCCACAGCACGATTGCCAGCAGCGCGCTGGTGCCAAGCGACACGGCGGTTATGAGCAGAATCGACTTGCCTACGCTGCCGGCGTCATGTTGCTTGAGCGGATCGGCGGCTGGAGAAGATGTGAGCTTCATTGTGTCGATCCTGCCATCAATAACCCATCAATAAGTCGGTCCACACGTTCTTGGACTGCGTAGCTCGGCTGCCTGCCAGGTGGCAATCGACGCTGGGCGGTGTGGGGCGCGGCGGTTGGGCACACTGGGCGGAAACATCGGGCGTGCCGGCGCTGTTTGGTTCAGCCGGTGCGATGGTCCTCCGGCGGCCGGTGCAGGTTCTTGTTGTGTTGTTTCTGCTGCTGGAGGAAACCGGGGGAGGTTCGATGCCGATCCCAGCCCAGCGGCAAACGTTGTCTGCGCTGCTGTTTGGCACGTTCGGCACCTCCCCACGAAGGCCACTGCCGCTCAGCATTGCTTTCATGCCACGCAGCACAATCGTGCCTCCAACGATCAACATCGTTGCAACAGATTTGCGACATGATCGGCAACCCGCATTGCGTTGGCCATGACTGTGTACGAGTAATTCTTCGCCGGGAGGTAGGGAAAAACAGAACCGTCCACGACAAACACTCGTTGCTGCCCGTGCAACTCGCAGTATTTATTGCATTGATAGAAACTTTGCGGGGTGTTCGCCATAGGTAACGTGCCGGCATAGTGAAGCCCATGACCCGAAGGCGGCGCAATTACCAATCTTCGATGAGTAATAGCGCCTAGCTTACGCAGCGTTCGACCCACAAGGGCCACGATCTCACCGTCGGCCCGGTTTTCTTTTCCGCTAATGACTACGCGACCCGCAGGAGATAGCGACAGCCTTGCGGCGGTTGCTTGCGTGCCTGGCAAGAAGAGCTGGAGGACCAGCATGGAAGGCACTAGATAACGAATACAAGTCAGACTGTCTTTGGCAGCTAATGGAATGGCGCTGAGGAACTCCGAACGAGCCGGAGAGGTTACCTCGAGAATGCTGCCTTGAAGCGGCGCTTGCCCGATCGCGACATCGTATACAACGTTCAGTTGAGTCAGGCCGAAACAGTCGACCTCTAATGGTGAACCAAGAAACCGTGGAAGGAACAAGGGGAATTGCAGGGTTGGGTTATCTAGCAATGAAAGGCTCGTGTGGTAGTCCTGCCTTGACGCCAAAGCCAGTTTGGCGCTACCGATAGCTCCAGCAGCTAGCAGCAAGAAACGCGTGCGGATGGAACCAACAGTACCTGAACCACAATGCTGTATGTTAAGCTCTATCCAATCTCCCAAGTGCGTCCAAGATTTCACCAATACTTGATTAACGTAAGTAATCGCCCCCGCCTTGGAAAGTCTTTCGAGGGTCATGGACGGCACATAAATCCACGGAATCCGCGGGACCCAGAACTCCAGGTTGCTATAGTTGCAAGCGGTGCGCCCATTCTTAGGCTCGGAAAGTACTCCTAAGCGGGGTCTGCCCATGAACATTCCTAGTTGGTTCAAGCGAGTACGCCGCAACTCGTAGCCTTCGAGAAGATAGTGAGCTTTTCTAGAAAGCCGAAGCGGAGGTTGAGTAAAGCCCCCGTCGCCGAAGAACGAAGCCAAGTCGTCTGCGGTACCGCTTATGCCAATCTCTTCATCGAGACGATCATAATACTTCTGTAACTCGACGGCACCAATTGGAAAGCCCGACAGGTCGCGCGAGGTGTACCGGTACAATCCGGCGCCCCAGGCGTTGGCTAGACCGCCGCAAGCAAAACTTTGCACTGGGGCGAAGTTGTGGGCCTCGACAGGGGATAGCCGTGTGGCATCCCGAGTGACGAAGTCGAAATGGGGCGCAGCGAGCTTTGCAGGAACAGGATTGGCGGACTTTGTAAGCTTTCTTATCCTTTCCAGGTTGGGCCCCACCATGAGCCAGAAGACGTCGTTCTTACTGCGAAGAGCATAGAGGTTTTCGCTGGGAAATGAGTTTCGCGGCGCCTCAAAGCCCACATCCAACACAAGACACTTGATTCTGTGGTCCGCAAAGCGCAACGCCGCTGCCACGCCGGCGGCGCCGCTACCCACAATCGTTATTTCTGCACTAATGTGCAACATGCCGTTTGAGGAAAAGACCGAAGATGAACTTTGTTAAGGTACGAACGAAACCGAAGACGAGCGACAAGACGGCTTTCGGCTTGCTACAGTCACTGGCAATGAAAAAGCGCGTGTGGCTAGGCATGGTTTCTGCCAATACCGCCATCATGCGAACGAGATCGGTGAGGATTCGCAGGCGCCCACTCTTCCGACAAACAAGTTCCAAGGCTTCTAAGTCTGGGCAGGTAGCCGTAGCGTGCTCAAGAGCTGCGATTTCCCCGTCGGAATAGTCCTGCTGTATCAGTTCCCACGCTCTTAAGAAACGCTCGCGCAGCACAGGCGGAATCGGCCCTGTGAAAAGGACATTGTAAATCCCTTGCACATTAGGCACCGGCTTGAGAGGCTTTTCAGACATGGCATGTGCAACGTCACGATAAACAACCGGCGGATCAGACAATCTCCTTCGCAAATACTACCAGCCACTTCCCATATTCGTGCACGGAGCCGATTTCAACAAAACCATTCTTCCTATAGAAGTAGATTGCAGGATTCGCCGGGTGGTCCAGTGTGCGAGCTATGACGCGCGCACAACCGGCGGCCCGCGCTCTACCAACACATTGTGCAATCAGGCACTTCGCAATGCCTTTACCTCGGAAATGCGGTGTGGTAAACAAGTGCATGATTTCGGGTTGGTATCGGAAACTGGTATCCTTGAGCTCTTCTCGTGGGGCGCGCTTTGGGCGGGTGCCACAAGCCTTAATGATCAAAGGCAACCGCTTGATGATCAAAAGACTTATAGAGGTATTCACCAAAAGTCTCTTGGAAAGCGACCAGGGACGAAAACTGAAGACACAGCCCGCCACGATGTTGCCGTTGTGGCGCGCGAAACAGACATACTCCAAATGCGAGCGCTCTACGTACTTGTAGAACGCCCGGACTGCGCGGTAACCGAGTTCCGACAATATCGAATCGGGCAAGCAGTGAAGGTGAAGCCTTGCCAGTTCGTCATAGTCGGCGCTCTGCAAAACAACTTGATTCGCATGCCAGGCACCGTCGCTTACGGTGTCGGCCCGTTGCGTAAGTTCAGTTGCTGCCATTGTCAACACCTGGTGACAGACCCTGAGCCGGTTGCACGTGCTAGGACAACCGTAGCGTCATTAATGGAGCTGCGTCGGTCTTCAGCGCTCAACTGTTGTACGAAATCTCTGATAGCTTTGATGTTCCGGCGCACGTCATCTTCGTGGTATTTGGGATAAGTCGGAAGTACGACCACGGAGTTGGCTGTCGCGCGCGCGTTGGGGCAATCTCTACCGTAACGAGAAAAGCAGGCCAAATCGGCGCAATTACGCATGTGTTGGGCATAGACATCGCAGCCTGCGCGGAGCATATATTTCACGAGAGCCTTGCGATCTCGGTACTGAATAGGATACTGAAGGTAAATGTGGCGCCCGTCCTCAAAAAACGGAGGCAAGATTATCTCCCTCAAATCGTTCAAGCCTTCGTGATACATTCTAGCGAACCTTAGCCTAGTCCGAAAATCATCTTCCACTAAAGGTAACCGCTGGAGCACAAGCCGAGCTTGAGCTTGACTCAATTGCCGCAAATACCTCGCAGGCAATTCGTACTTTACGTGCGGATTGTTTTCCTCACGCACCCTACGATTGAGAGACTCTATATCGTGCAAGTATGCAAACCGGAAAATGCGGTAGACGAGGGTGCCGAACAGGGGAGGCCAAGTTAAGATTTCGGTGAAAAGGCCGTAGCCCGCGCGGCGGACCAGAGGCCACAAAGGTTGCCTGGGCCACTGTCGTACCTCTTGAGAGATCCTCTTTGCAATATCGGTACGGCTGGTGACTAGCATGCCACCATAAAAAGCGTTAATGTTCTTGTAGAGTCCAAAACTGAATATCCCCGCGTCGCCAAAAGTCCCCAAATACTTGCCCGAGACCCTGCCTCCGAATGATTGAGCCGCATCCTCGACAAGTGCCACTCCTCGCGCGCGGCAAAGATCCGCAAGCTGCTCGATGTCGGCCGCCAGGCCGTGAAGATGCGTTACCAAGACCGCTCCAGTCTGGTCATCTATAAGACTGTCCACCTCATGTGGGTCGATATTGCATGTGTCCCGCCTTATGTCGGCAAAAACCGGGATCCCACCGGCACAAATGACCATGTTCACGACTTCGTAAATCGTATAGGGCGAAAGAATGACTTTTTGTCCCGGTCGGATCAGGGCCCGGATAGCCGCAAAAATCGCAACTCGCCCCTGAGGCATCGCAATTGCGTGCCTTGCCCCAGTAAGGTCCTTGATCCTGTTTTCCAATGTGAGAATATCGTCCCCTTTGTGCAATCGCATGGAAAGGATGTCGGAAAACAGCCGCCCGTATGTTTTCGCGGTGGAATAAGTACGAGACCGTGGTCGGGGTCCTAGCATGTCGCTTCTCCTGAGGTAATATCAGCCTGTGCTCGGTGCGTCAGATATAGGAACTGATGGCGCATAAAAAATTACTAAAGTCTACTTGGTCGCTCTATCCAGTGCCAGTTCGCGGACTAGGACGGTGATATGTTCTTCCAGTCGTTTGTAGCGGATGTAGTGCTGGTAGTGTGCCCAGAGGAAGAGCACGGCCAGCACGTACAGGGCCAGGTCGACGCCGCGGGCGATGCCCAGCGCGTGGGCAAGCGGGATGGTCATTTCGGGCAGCAGCACCGCCACAAGGGCGGCCATCCAGACGGCGGCAAACAGCAGGTCCAGCCCGCGCCGCTGCCGGGCAAAACGTCCCGCGGCGGTCAGCAATTGCACGGCGCAGAACAGTCCGAAGATCACTTGAAAACCGGTCATTGGCGCACCTTGCCGAACAGGTAGTGGAAGGCGATGTTCAGGGCTGACGAAGCGCTTTGGCCTTTTCTGAGGGTTTCGGCGTTGTAGGAGATAGTAACGGGTATTTCACGGTATTGCAGGCCAGCGGTGCGGAGCTGGTCGTAGATTTCCGAGGCATGGGCCATGCGGTCCTGGCGGAGGTTGAGGCATCGGGCCGCCCGGCGCGACAGCACACGCAAGCCGTTGTGGCAGTCGGTCAGTTTCACGCCCGAGGTCAGGTAAGTGAACACCCTGGCGGCCAGCAGCAGCAGGCGGCGTGACAGGGGCATGTTTTCGGCCCGGCCCAGGAAGCGCGAGCCGAGGGTGACGTCGCACTGTCCGGCGGCGACCGGGGCGAGCATGGCGGGCAGGTCGGCGGGGTTGTGCTGGCCGTCGGCGTCGAAGGTGACGATGTACTCCGCACCCGCCCGCAAACTGTATGTGATGCCCGTCTGAAGCGCCGCCCCCTGGCCGCGGTTGATCACGTGGCGGAGCACGACTGCGCCGCGTTGGCGGGCCACCTGGGCCGTCTCGTCGCTGGAGCCGTCGTCGACGACGACCACGTTGGGGTACTGGGGCAGCAGGGCGTCGAGCACCGGGCCAAGCCGGGCGGCCTCGTTGTAGGCAGGAATGACGATGAACACCTGCGCCGCATCGACCGGCAGGTGCTGGTGCTTTTGGGCAGCGCTAGAGGTTTGCGTAGCCATGGATCAACAACGGTTCATGCGCGAAATGCTAAATGGCCGGTTTCGGTTCCAGGGTATCGACCGCCGCAGCGGTGCGGTTGGTCATGCGTTCCGTGCCGGGCGGCGATTGGCTGCCGCAGCAGACGATGCCCAGGCCGGCCGAGCTTCCCACGCAGCCCAGCAGAATGTCGGTCAGCCCCGGGTAGCGGCTGGGCAGCAGCAGTTGGCCGGCTTCGAGCAGTACGGCCACTGCCAGGGTTATGCCCAATACCGGCAGCAGGCAAGCACGGCCGGGGCGTCGGCCGG
>Ga0308410_1000804_pt1 | contig 17532 bp, 9 predicted proteins | sample HotsprOSTMatCore_FD_203467 | JGI IMG/M metagenome (GOLD analysis project Ga0308410, IMG submission 203467) | Hot spring phototrophic mat microbial communities from Octopus Spring, Yellowstone National Park, Wyoming, United States -... | ecosystem: Environmental > Aquatic > Thermal springs > Hot...
CCTGTTCGTCTGTTTTTACCTCTGTACCTGGCAGGGATTGTGTTATGGCTTGCTTTGCCCTGGCTGCCGGCTTTCGGACTTTTTGGTGTTCCCGACCCTATTGAGTCCGTCTTTTGGGCGGCTATGAGTTTGGCAGCCGCGGGAGTGATTGTTTTTTTAGGAGCCTGGTTTTGGAGCCCCCAATCTCGGGCTGGATTTACTCCGGCGATGTTCAGTGCAAGTCTTCTCATGGGTCCCCAGCGGGCCTTGGTCGCGGGCACTGGGGCTCTGTTGGCATTTGTTCTATCCCGGATTTTCATGAATTTTTTTCCAGGCTTGGGACGGATGCCTCTGGTGGGTTGGCTGTTTTTTGGGTTCGTGCTAGTAAGTGTTCTTTGGTAGCTCATATCGAGCGGGTCAGCTAGATAGAACCCAAAGCCTCTTCTCCATCTTTTATTGTACAAACCGCGGCCACAAGGCATATTTTTGCTCCGAGCTTTGTAATGGGGCCAGGAATCCCAAAAATGGCGAGTTGCAAAATCTCCGTAGGCAAATTTCAAACAATCCGAGCGTAAACATTCCACGTAACCGTTTTTCATCTTTTCGGCAGCAGTCTGAAACCTAGTGGCATGAGGAGCATCAGGTCGTAATTTGGTTTTGCTTCAATGCTCAGTTCCACCTTAGATGAGTCTTGCGTCGTTTCGGCAATTAGCCAACGGTGGGAGCTAGGGAAAAGGATGCTCGCTTCGGGAGCTGGAAGTGCAATGTTCGGAAATGGGTTGCAGTAAAAAGCGGGCTTGTGCCGACCGGCCTTCGGACTGGTTGGGCCGAGATGCGGCTACATAGTTGGCAGAGAGCCTTGTTTGTCAAGAGGGGGAAAAGACCCGAATGCCTTGCACAGAGCTGTTGACAATTCCCGAAATCATGGGTCTGGACAGCCGTCGCCAATTGGTCCGCATTCCGCCGGAATTGGACGTACCACTGACGGACCGGGTTCGCCGGATTATCGACACGGCTGCTTTTCGTCGATTGGCTCGGATTAGCCAGTTGGGATTAGTCTCTTTGGTATATCCCGCGGCCCACCATACACGCTTTGAGCATTCTTTAGGGGTTTACCGTCTGGCTCTCCTTGTGATCAAACGTTTAGCACACGATCCTCGATTTGTGCAACAGGTCTCCCCCCGGGAGGCAAGTTTATTCATCGTAGCGGCCCTGCTTCACGACTTGGGGCACTGGCCGTTTTGTCATCCCATCGAGGATCTCGAGCTTTCAGAAGTACCCCGGCATGAGGAATTGGTGAGGTGCTATCTGGAAACTTCCCCCTTAGCCGAAGTCCTCCAAGAGGACTGGCAGGTGGAACCGGCTGAGGTCCTCGATCTGCTGAATGGTGGGCGGAGATCGAAAACCCGACGATTGTTGGCCACCATGCTTTCCGGGCCAGTAGATGTCGACAAGATGGACTATTTGTTTCGAGATAGTCTTCACGCCGGTGTGCCTTACGGGCGGAACTTCGACCAGGAAAGGCTTTTGGGGAGCCTTTGCCTGAATGCCACCGGAGACGGATTAGGAATCACGGAAAAAGGGAAGACAGCCGCGGAAATGCTCCTTTTTGCCCGCTACGTGATGTTTAGCGAGGTCTACTGGCATCATTGTGTACGGTCTGCTACCGCCATGTTTCAACGGGCTTTTTTCCTACTTTATCGGCGGCTGGACCTAGCCGATCTTTTCAGCTATACCGAGTTGCCGTTTATTGAGAAACTTCGAAGTGTAGCCGGCAACAGCCCTGCTGGGGCTCTTTTGGAAGGCTTGTTCGGTTCTAAAAGGAGTCTTTACAAGAGAGTCACCCAATACAGCTTCTTTGAGAACCGAGAAATCTATCAAAGCCTAGCTCGCCGGCCTTACTTGTGGTTGGTCCGGTGCAGCGAATGCTTAGGGGAGCTATGCAGCAGGGAACTGGGAAGGGCACTACCACCGCACACAATCTTGATCGATGCCCCACCGGCGAAACGGGAAGTGGAGTTTAAAGTCGATGTCTTTTTTCTGAAGGAAGGGGTGTATCGGCCTCTGGCACAAGTGTCGCCGGTTGTCCGAACTCTAGCCGAAACCCAGTTCGACGATTATGTTAAGCGAGTACGAATTTTTGCCCATCAGGACGTTGCCGGAAGTTTAAGAAACCTTCCTCAGTTCCATGATCTTGTGGAAAAAGCGATTACAACTACTCCGACGTAGGCATGCCGCCGGGTGATACCCCCGCTTTCGTCGCTCTTTTCCGATCGAATATCTCCAACCGCCAGGAAAATACCAACTTCCCGTTAAGAGCGGAATAGGGTGGATCGGTTTTCGGCCGGGCAAAAGTTCATCGGCTCAAACGGCATCCGAACCGAGACAAAACTCGCCAGCCCCAATCTTCGTCCAGGAGAAGTCCCCAGTTCCTCCCATTCACTTTTTTTGGCAGTGCCTATCAGTAAGTACCGCCTGTGTGTTTGTCTCGGTTGATAGCTCTGGTGTTCCCAGGCATCTAGAAGAAAAGATAGTACACTAAGCCCACCAGCAGGATAACCAACAATCCAAAGAAGCGCGCGCTCCGGCTTGGGGTGAGATCTAGCTCAACTTCCGGTCGCGGTTGGATGCCGGGTCTGGCTCCCATGCCCCAAAGCAGAATACACCCCAGGAAAAACAGTCCACCGACACCGGCTGCTACAATGAGGGGCATCGTTTGCAGCACCAATGGCGTTAGTCCGATTTGGAGATGACCTAAGCTCAATAGGGTCGCGGAACCTTCAGTATCAGCGCGCGTAATTACCGGGACATCGATTACGATTTGGCTCTTCCATAGCTGCTCATACCCCGGGATGTATCCTGCAACCGCAGGCCCGAAAATGTTCGGAAGAAACATCACAAAAAGGTATACGTGAAGTCCCAGCAAGCTCCCGAGGATTAGGGATCCCACGAATGCCCGGATGGGACGGATCCATCCGATCCGTGGCCTCAAGTTTTTAGCAAGCACATAACGTACCTGCGGATAGGGTAGATGGAGTAGACTCACACCGATGATCGCATACAAAGCCACGGGGATAAATGTGGTCACAAAGGGCAACCAATCCGGAAACTGGCCAATTTGCCACCGATGGAACAGAGAGACCAAAATCCTCCAGGAAAAATCAAAAAGCGCCACACTCATCCAGTAAGCTCCAAGTGCTACTGTGACAATAGGCACGAGAAATCCGCGAATAAAACCGCGAGGTCTCGCGAACTGACCCCATGGCATGCTCACTTCCGAAGGGGAGTCTTCTGGCTGGAGTTTTACTTCCTCTTCCCGCAAAGGCGAAAGCAGGCTTACGATAAGAATGTACAGACTAAGCACGACGAATGTGAAAGCCATGTGGTGGAGAAAAGCAACTTCGGGCATGCTGCGAAGACACCACATATAAAACGCCGGTCCCAGCAAGAGAGCTCCCACGGCAGCTTGCGCGCTGACACGCGAAAAGCATAGCCCGAAGAAGAAAACAGTCACGATCGCTGGCGTGATAAATCCCCAGGTTCGCTGGATGTAGTCAAACACCCCCTTTCCTCCAGCGATCCAGCCTAGTTGGGGTGCCCACAAACAAGCGATGATTACGAAAAGAGCGGTGAGCAACCTCCCCAACCGTAAAAGTGTTTGCTCCGTAGCCCGAGGATTCATATGTCTGCGGTACAAGTCCACTGTAACGATTGTGGAGGCAGAGTTGAGCATGGAGTCCAAAGAACTCATTACCGCTCCAAACATTGCCGCTAACATCAATCCGCTTAAACCCGGCCCCAAGATGGTCCGGACAAGATGGGGAAAGGCGCGATCTGCTTCGCGAATTTCGTTCGCATAGAGCTCAAAGGCCACGATACCGGGGAAGATGATAATGAACGGCATTAGGATTTTCAAAAAAGCGGCGAAAACCATTCCCTTTTGGCCTTGGGAAACACTCCGAGCCCCCAGAGCTCGTTGTGTAATGAACTGGTTTAATCCCCAGTAAAAGAATTGCGGAATCCAAAGGCCGCCAATAAATACAGCAATCCACGGCACCTCGGGATGGTTCCAAGGTTTGACTGCAGAAAGTTTGTCACCGGCCCGTTGGAAGAACTCTCGGAAGCCGGCGAGAACGTCGCCTCCCCCAAGCTGGCTCACCAAAGTCCCAAACGCCAAGAATGTAATCAACGCTCCCCCAGCAATCAGTGCCAAACCATTGATTAAATCGGCCCAAACGACTGCTTTTAGTCCACCCCAAACGGTGTACACGCCCGCCAGCAGACCGATAAACCATACAGAAGCAATTAGTACCCAGTTACTGCCTAACCACTCCGCAATTCCGGTTTGTTGCAGCCAGGGGGTTTCAGCATACCAACTCCGCACCACATCTCCAAAGATTGTGTCCAATCCAAGTGCTCCCGCATAAAGCACTGCAGAGATAATCACCAGCACATAGGCCGCCATGATGTAGAAAGCCATAAGTCCCCGAGCTCCGGGGCTATATCGGAATTCCAGAAACTGAGGGATTGTGTAGATGCCGCGCGCGAGAAACTTGGGTAACAAGAAAAGTCCGACTATCACAATCGCTACCGCAGCCGTCCACTCGTAACAAGCGATTGCAAGTCCCGTGGTAAATCCGGCACCTGCCATGCCCACAAAGTGCTCAGTCGATATGTTGGAAGCGATTAACGAGATCCCGATAAGAAACCACGTAAGCTGCCTGCCGGCCAAAAAATAGTCCTCGGAGGTTTTCTCCCTGCGGGACATGAACATCGCAAAAAGGACCACAAATAAGAGATACGCTAGGAAGAGAACCCCGTCGAAACCGGTCAGACTGAATGCGGACGCAGACATGCGGATAACCTCCTGAGATGGAAGCCCTGCGGTCACCCAAGAATCCTCTCCAATTCCTGCAGAATACTTCAATATCCTCGTTTTTTGGGGGTGTCAAGCGGAAACTCCTCCCACCGACGGCTCGAGTTACAGGGAGCTCAACCGTTGAGGGAATAGGTCGGAGTTCTGTAGCTCTTTCACAGATCAGGTGTTCGGAAATTCAGAAGTCGCCCCAGTTCCCGTCCATACTTCTCAGTATTCGAGGTGGGTCCAGGTTCCTAGTAAGACTTTCAGACTTGTTGGGGCAACGGTTTCCATTACGGGGGAAGTAGGGCGGCTGGGTCTCGACCTCCAGGTGGGGCCTGGTCTACGGTTTTGCGGGTCCGGCACGGACCGAGCTGACCCCGGTAAACCGGAAGAGCATTCGACCGATGCGGGAAACATGAGGCATTCGTAGGTGGGCGGTTTTTGGGCCTTCAGGCAGCTTGCTGCTCCCCGGGGCAAGCGGTGGGAAATGGGGGGCAATGTCCGAGTCGGAAACGGGGGAGTGTTCAACGACTAGCTTTCCCGGTCTCCCAACTTCTGAGGACAGGAACGGGGGACATCGGGGCCACCCGGCTACAGAAGAGTTCTCAGATGAGGAATTCGTGGTGGGAAGCGGTGCCGGGGTGACCTATCGGGCTCCGGTCTGGTAAAATTAAACATTGGCCGGGAAGACTCCCGGGTTGGGCCCGGCCGACATGGAACGAGTGGTTTAGCCGATCGCGAACCACATTCAGAAATCCGTTCTTCGAGGGGATCGAAAGCTTCCGGCGGGGTATCAGCGAAAAGTGCCTGTCGAGGGTTGCGGGGCTAACCAACTTTGAATGGTATAGCACTTTGACCTCCCAGAAACCTAAATTCTTGGCTTTCCGGATTGGAACGTGTATTCTCACCGGATCACAAGTTGTAGTTTAACCGGATAAAAAGGTGTGATTTCACCATATCATCGGGTTTAACCCCTTGGAGAGGGGCTAGGAAAGGTGGGGAATTTTCCAAAAGGAGGAGGTGCCCCTAATTCGGGATCCTCTTCGCCTTCCTGAAAACCAGGGGACGAATTCAAATCTGTTTGTGGAAGATCTAACCTTTTGGCCTATAACCTGCGGTTATAGCGGGTGCTGATTCGGGCTTAATTGAAGAGTTTGAACGTGCAACATCAACCGATCCATAGAATACGGACCAGAGACGTCACAGCTCAGCCCGGGTTGGGGTTGAACCAAATCGATTTCTACCCGATACCCGATAAAGCTTGTTTTGGCGTGAAATCGAACGGGGTAATCTGAAAGTTACTTTATTTTGACATTCAGTGGGTGGTTGAAGTGTTCGCCAAGTCTCGGCTTGGAGACAGGGTGGACTAGCTAGCGGTGTTCAGAAGAAGGGGCATGTCCGCTCAATCCAAGCCGGTTTGCCGGATGCATTTCAGTTCAATTCCTAAATTTAAGTTGGTTAGATTTAATCGTACCGTCTCAGGGTCAGAACTTCTGGGGGGTTAACTACTGACAAATAACGGGGTTCCTGCATTTCGGGGCAAGTTGCCACCAAAATGGGGAGGCTGGGCTCAGGTTGAGTTGAAGGTTGAGATCGGATTTTGGGGGTTACGAGTCGAGCTACTTGTTAAGTAAGGTTGCACGGGGCGCGCGATTGGAAAGCTTTTGCAGAAGTTGAAGGGGTTGGTAGGCTCCTGCGGAACTAGAGGAATGTGTGCTAATTTTGAGAATTTCAAGCACTTTTCCGATTCGTAAATGTATCCGATTCGTAAATGTAATTATAAGATCTATTTTTCTTTGATAGAAGCCAATGGTTGGGCAAATTGGTCGTATATAAGCCAGGCTTTCTTTGGAAAAGAACGCCTTGGGTGGGGTGGCGACGGTTGTTAAAAGATCCGCTAATCAATTGGAAAAGGATTGCCTAAAAAATAACTGAAAATTTCTCATAGAGAACCTGGTTTTCAGGGTGATCGCTCGAGGCTAAGTTGCAGAATACCGTCCTGACCGGCTTTAGAAATTTCAAAGCCAGCTTTTTATGGGCTTTGAGGGCCGGCGGTGATACTTTCCAGGCAGGAAATCAACTCGGAAGTCAACCGCCGGATTTTGAGGGGTTGGAATTGAGTAGCGTCTGTTTTCAGTACGGCCTGGAGGGGCAGAGGTTGAATGGCGTTGTTTGAAGATGGTTGTTTGGTTGACAAGGAATTAGACGGGAAATCCCGCCGAGTTGAAAAGCTAGCTTAAAATCACCAGACGAGGTAAGCTGTGGTGAGTCGGGTGTATTGGGCCCTGTGTAGCATTTGGGTTCACCTGCTGCTAGTTTGGTCCGGACTCCGCAATATGAGTGAGCCGGACAGGGCCCAGAGCTTGCTCTGCTTTATCGGGCAAGTGATTTCGCCGCACCCTTGGATGATCCGGAGGAAATTCAAGGACCGGGTCGCCCGAGTTTCGGAAGATTGTTGCCGGGACGAAACACTGTTTGAGAGGTCCACCAAACGAGGGGATTCTGCCCCGCCCAAGGGGACAATGTTTTCTCCTGGGAGGGATTTTGGTCGGCCGACTTGGCTTCCAGGGCAGGGCCTTGAACTCCTCGAAACCTTCTCGGAGGCGAGAAGTTTGCCTTGCCTGTGGCCGGGCTGGCTCCGATCGGTGGCTTCGCTCGCGACCACCTTTATTACAATAAAGTCCCGGCGGTACACGAGGAATTCTGGTTCGCATTCGCCAAGCCTGTTGGTCCTCCGTCTCCTCGTCGCTAGCTGAGCTCGGCGGGTTCCCCGTTCCTATCTGAGCATTTTTACGAACGAAAGGGGAACCGCTGTGAACGACATTGTCTGGTATCTGTCATTATGCGGTTTGACCGCATTGGTTACATTCCTTTTTATCCGCGTTTGGGATCTTCTGGTGGTCAAGGGGGCCAGGACCAAGGCCCGGGAGATCCTCGCACGGGCGGAACAGGAAGCCGAAAATCGCCGTCGGGAGGCCGAAGTCGAGCTGAAGGAGCTAGCCCTTCGCTACAAGGAGGAGGCTGAGCAAGAATTTCGGAAAATCCGGGAGGAGCTGCATCAGCGTGAACGGCTTTTGGACAAACGGCAGGATGCCCTGGATCAGCAAAGCGAGCAGCTGCGAAAACAGGAGCGAATTATCGAGAGTACACAACGGAAGCTCGCCGAGAAAATTCAGGAGTGTAATCAGAAGTCTGAAGATTTGGCCAAGCTGATTGACTTAGAGCGGCAGCGACTCCACGAAATTTCTGGGCTCACCAAGGAAGAGGCTACCAAGCGGCTCTTCGAGTCGCTGGAGCAGGAACTTCAAAAAGAGCTAGCATCTGTTATCCTTCGACACGAAAAACGTGTCGCAGAGGTTTGCGAAGCGAAGAGTCGGGAAATTTTGCTCTCCGCCCTCCAGCGATATGCAGCTCCTCATACAGCCGAAGCTACCACCAGTGCGGTGGACATCCCCAACGACGAAATGAAAGGCCGGATCATCGGCCGAGAAGGGCGAAATATTCGTGCTTTTGAGAGGGAGACCGGTGTAGAGCTGATTATCGACGATACTCCTGGGGTTGTCGTAATCAGCTGTTTTGACCCCATTCGCCGGGAAATCGCTCGATTGTCTTTGATAAAGTTGATCGAGGACGGAAGGATACAACCGGGTCGAATTGAAGAGGTCGTCAGAGAGACCGAAAGGGAATTCGAGCAACACATTTTTCGAATAGGCGAAGAAGCCTGCCAGGAAGTGGGAATTGCAAATGTTCATGAACAAATTATTCGGCTGTTGGGAAGGCTCCACTTCCGAACGAGCTATAGCCAGAATGTCCTGCGGCATTCTATCGAGGTTGCTTTTATCGCCGGAATGATTGCCGATGAGCTGGGCTTGGACGGCGGGCTTGCTCGCCGGTGTGGGTTGCTCCATGATATCGGGAAGGCTGCCGACCATGAGGCGGAAGGGGGGCACCCGAAAATCGGGGGTGAATTGCTGAGGCGTTTTGGCGAGACTCCGGAGGTAATCCATGCTGCGGAATCTCACCACGACGCCTTCTGCGTGGAGTGGCCGTATACTGCAATCGTGGCTGCTGCGGATGCCTGCAGTGCATCCCGGCCGGGAGCCCGACGCGAGACTCTCGAAAAGTACCTGAAACGCATGCAAGAGTTGGAACAAATAGCCTTGGAGTTCCGGGGGGTGGAGCAGGCTTACGCCATCCAAGCGGGAAGGGAAATGCGGGTCATTTTAAAAGCCAAAGAAACTACCGACGAAATGGCAGCCAAAATTTGCCACGACATCGCACGGGCGTACGAGAAGAGATTGACTTTCCCCGGCGAAATTAAAGTTACGGTTTTGCGAGAAACTCGCTTCACAGAGATTGCTCGCTAACCCCAGCAGTTTCCATCTTTGAAGCTAAAATTTGGCTCAAAAGCTCCGGGCAGTTCCTGGGATGTATCAGGCTTTTTGCTTTTGGAAATTGGTTGGTTCTCTGCTGGGGAGAAGGTGGCTGCTGTTTGAGTCTTCCTCCGAGCCAGCCCCTTCCTAGTGACGTTGTTCGGAACGTCCGATCCAACCAGACGGTGAGTATGCCAACCATGTGGCCTGCCAATGCCGTGCGACCTCCCAGTAACAAACCTGCCTAGGACCACTCTCAGGAAGGTCTTGGGGCACTAGCCGATACCCTGCATCTTGAAAGCACAGTGGATTTCCCCGTCATGTCTCCGGCCTCTGAAAGAACGGTGGGGTCTAGTTCGGAAACCTTTCGGATCCTTGCTATCGGGGATATTGTCGGCCAACCTGGTCGAGAGATTGTCCGCAAGGTCGTTCCCGTTCTCCGCCACGTCGAGAAGATTTCGTTTGTGATCGCCAATGCCGAAAATGCGGCAGGGGGATCCGGCCTAACACGGGCATGTTTCGATGAACTAGTTGGAGCCGGAGTTGACTGCATCACCATGGGGGATCATGTGTACTGTCGGAAGGAAATCCTCCAATTTATCGATCAAGAAGAACGGCTAGTGCGACCTGCTAACTATCCGCGAGAGGCCCCTGGCCGGCCGTTTACGATTTTGGAGACCCCAGACCGCATCCCCATAGCCGTCGCCTGTGTGGTGGGACGGATTTTCATGAATCCTGCCAACTGTCCTTTTGAGGCCATCGAAAATATTCTTGCTGTGGTGCCGGGGCAGGTGCGGTGTATTGTAGTGGATGCCCACGCCGAGGCCACCGCGGAAAAACAGATGTTGGCCCGATGTTTCGACGGTCGGGTTACTGCAGTGCTTGGAACTCACACCCATGTCCCCACTGCGGATGAACAGATTTTACCGGGTGGTACAGCGTTTCAGTGCGACTTAGGGATGACTGGCCCGCACGAAAGCATTATCGGTCGGAGAATTGACCCAGTCTTATTAAGGGCTCGTACCTTTAGACCGACGAATTATGCCGTGGCTACAGAAGATGTCCGGCTTAACGGGGCGATAGTGGAGGTGGACATAAAGACCGGCCTGGCCGTGAATATTCGCCGACTCCGCGTGGATTGGGACCAGGCCGAGCGTTTAAGGACGGAATTTTTGGCTTCGACCGGGAGGGGTTTGGGAACATAATTTTTTTCCGGTTTTCCGGGTGGGTTTAGGTTTCGGTCAGGGTTGCTGGGCCTAGGGAGGGGGTATTGGGAATAGCGGCCTAAGTCGGTCCAACCACTACCGCTCCTCGGACGAACCCGTAGAGTTAGGTTGTAAGGTTGTTTCCGTGCTAATCGGCCTCAACTTTTCAAAAAGCTTCAGCCCTCTCGGGGAATGAGAACGGAGATCTGGGGAGTTCTAACTATTACGCTTCCGCGTGCTTCAAGTCGTCTTCAACCCTTGTTGCTCCCTGAGCCGCTGCCTTTCCGGGGAACAGAGCTTGCAGAAAGGTCTCCATATAGGCAGGAGCTGGATGAAATCTGAGTGAAATCTGAATTTGCTTCAACAGTTTGCGGTCCGGATTTCGACGGTTCGTCTCTCCCGGCTTGAGTGAGGCGGACAGATCCCTCGGTGAAGGGGAATTTCGGGCAAAAGGCTGGCAACTCTGGAAGTGGAAAGACGGCTCCGGGGAGGAGCCCGAGCGGTGGAATGCAATAACAAAAGTGGGTCGCAAAATTTCCCGAGTGGCTGGCAGGGTCGGATTTTCCTTTGGAACCAAAGGCTTCCCCAAATAGGTCATATGTGTTTTGAGTTTGTCACCAGGGTTTTCTCGGGGGAAAATCATAACAGGGGTAATAAGCAAAATGAAACTAACACTTTAACGAAAGCGGTCCCGCGGTTATATTGCAGTTGGAAGCCAGGGTAGGGGTAAAAGGGGCCGGTGTGTAGTCCGTGGAGAATCTCGGCACGTGCCGTCCCGAAATAAAAGGTGTTTGAGGTGGCGGTCGCTTGACGGCTTGTCAAAAGTACGGGAGCACAGGACCATGAAATTGGCAGACATCCTAAGTGTCAAAGGGAAGCAAGTTTACACTATCCACCCCGATGCCACGTTGGAGGAGGCGATTCAGGAGCTTGTCCAACACAATGTGGGGGCCCTAGTGGTTTGTGAGCGACATCTAGAGCAGGGAGAGGTACCGTGCGGGATCATCACGGAACGGGATGTTTTAAGATTTGCCGCGGCTAAAAAGGGTTCGCCGGCGGAAACCAGGGTCTCAGAAATTATGACCAAAGATCTGGTCACAAGTGAGCCATCGTGGTCGGTTGAAGAAGCGATGGAAAAAATGACGCGGTGCCGGATTCGTCATTTGCCGGTTCTGTCTCAGGGACGATTGGTTGGAATTGTGTCGATCGGAGACCTGGTCAAAGCACAGTTAGATCGGCTTGCGATGGAAAATCAGTTCATGAGGACTTATATTCAAAGTTAAGGAAAACTGCGGTGAGGTAGTAGGAACATTTGGATCATTCTCCTGCTCGATAGGATGCCCGTCTGTTGGAGCCTCCCTCACTCCTGTCATTAGCTCAGGATGAGATCTGTTGTCATTAGCTGAGGATGAGATCTGTGGGTTGACTCCGGGCTTGAAGCCAATCTTGGGCTGTGCATCTGCGAAAAAACTTGAAAAAGCATTTCCGCAAGGACCCGAAACCGAGCCGGCCAGATTTGACTCCGTCCCTCGGCTTTATTGAGTTAGACGACGATAGCCAGAAATTCCCTCTGTGATTCAAAAGGTTCCATTCACGACTTTCAGGAGTACTTAGGATGGGCCAATGGGTTGAGAAAAACCTTGGGGGTGGCCGATTGGATCTGCCATTGTTTTGCTCCAAGGTTTTTAAACGGACACGATCCAGCCAGATGGTGGCTTTTCATAGTGGGCTTGTTGCTACGGCTTTTATTGCTGGTGCACTTGCGGCGGAACCGATCAAGTTACACCCTGAGAATCCTCATTATTTTCTCTGGCGCGGAAAGCCAACGGTTCTCATCGGCTCGGGCGAACATTACGGGGCCTTACTGAATTTAGATTTTGACTTCGAGCGATATTTTGCAGCTCTGGCCCGGGATGGACTCAACCATACGCGGACCTTTTCGGGTACCTATCGTGAGGTTCCTGGATCTTTCGGCATTACAGACAACACTTTAGCTCCCCAGCCGGGAAGGTACTTGGCTCCTTGGGCGCGGAGCGATCAACCTGGTTATTACGACGGAGGGAATAAATTTGACCTAACACGTTTTGATCCACGATATTTTGAGCGGCTAAAAAGGTTTATGACAACCGCCTCAAAGTATGGCGTTGTCGTGGAGTTTAATCTGTTTTGCCCGTTGTACGAGGATGAGCTTTGGCAGGCTTCTCCGATGAATGCGCGCAATAACGTGAATGGTATCGGAGATTGTGCCCGCGACGAAGTCCTAACGCTGAAACATCCCGATTTGGTGGAGGTCCAGGTGGCCTTCGTGCGGCGAGTGGTGGAGGAGCTTAACGAGTTTGACAACTTTTACTTCGAGGTCTGCAATGAGCCCTACGTTCGCAACGTACCCTGGGATTGGCAAGAGAAAATGATAGAAACGATCGTACAAGCGGAGAAACAGCTTCCAAAAAAACACTTGATTTCGTTAAATATCGCAAACGGCTCGAAGAAGGTAGAGCGTTTGCATCCCGCGGTGTCGATCTTGAACTTTCATTACTGTACTCCCCCCGACGCGGTGGCGTGGAATTATCATTGGAACTGTGTAATCGGCGAAAACGAAACCGGTTTCCGTGGACGGGAGGATATCATCTATCGAACCGAGGCTTGGGAATTCATTGTTGCCGGAGGTGCGTTATTCAGTCATCTCGATTATTCCTTCACGTGTGCCCATCCGGAAGGGACCTTCAGAGAGTATAAATCGCCGGGTGGCGGGTCCCCAGAGTTGCGGCAACAGCTGGGAATCCTGAAACGTTTTGTCGAATCGTTCGATTTTATTCCGATGAAACCGTTGCCTGAGGCTCTCCACAGAAAACCGGATGGTCTGAACGTGCGTATCCTCGGCGAAATGGGGCGTGCTTATGCGATTTACTTGTGTGTGCCGATTCCTGCAAAACCGAAGAATTTACAAGAGCACCTTCGCGAGGATATTCAAACAGAGCTCGAGCTCCACCTGCCGCCTGGAGTGTATTATGGCGAGTGGATTTCCCCGGTTTCCGGCGAAATCGCTAAGAGCTGCACTATCGCTTCCCAGGGTGGAGCGGTGAAGTTACAAACCCCGGTTTTTGACAACGATATCGCTTTAAGACTGGTCCGGAAGGGACAGTGAGGCTCGCCTGAAAGCGAAAAAATTTGCTTTTGGCATCCATAACGCTGTTGCTCAGGCCGGGGAGTCACTGGCAAGGTAGTTGCTTCCGGGTTGGCGGAGGATCTCCGGGAGTTTCCTGGCAGGAGCGGAGGGCAGACAAGTCGGGAAGTGCCTTCGTTCGGGGGAAGGCGGGCAGGCTTCAAGGTTCCTTTTTCTGATAGCATCACTGAAATACCGGTTTGCCTCTCCGTGGGGGAGAAGTCAACAGTTCGCGTAAAATGGCTTCCCCTTGGTTTTGTGCGGAGATCGGTGCGGAGGGGGCGAATCATTAACTTTTGCGTTTCTGTGAAGGCCGAGGTGGAAAATGAGCACTGCCTTCTTAGAGAGGCTGGAAAAGGTGGGCCTTTTTGGCACCGCCGAGCTCGAAGAAATTCGGCAGCTTGCATCTCAGGTTCCAGAACCAAAAGCCTTGGCTGCTGAGCTTGTCCGGGCGGGAAGGTTGACTCGGTGGCAGGCTGGCCAGCTCGTTTTAGGCCGAAATATCGTCCTGGGGAAGTATGTGTTGATCGACGTGCTAAGTCCCGATGAGATAAATCCGCTTTTTCTGGCCCGGCATAGGGCCATGGAACGGAACTTGGTACTTCGGGTGCTAGCCAAACAGCTCTCTCAGTTGGAAGAGTGGCGGAACCGGTTTTTAGCCGAGGCCCAGCTTTGGGCGGCCCTGGAACATCCCCGGTTGGTGCGAGCTTATAACGCGGAACAGGACGCCGGCCGTTACTTCTTAGTTCTGGAGTTCATAGATGGAGATAGTCTCGAGCAGTTGGTCCGAGATTCCGGGCCTTTGCCCCCGGAAGCAATTCTCCAGCTGGCTTACGAGGCTGCAGAAGGTCTTCAGGTTCTTCACGCTCACGGGATTGCCCATGGGAACCTCAGGCCCTCCAAGCTGATGATCACCCAGGAGGGGAACGTCAAACTGTTAGATCGGGGTTTCTCCCAGTGGGTTCGGGAATCCTCTGTGGAAACTGCTTCGCCAGGAACAAGAGAACTGGAGGGCGGGTGGGACTGGCGGGCCCCGGAGGTACAGGGCGGGGCAAAAAGCTCGATTCAGGCAGATCTCTTTTCTTTGGGAGCATGTTTGTTTTATGCAGCAACCGCTCAAGGATTACCTTCTCGCTCCCCCGAAGTGGGGCCCACTGACTGGCGCGGGCAGTGCTCTGAATACCTGGAAGACCAGCCCCCCGAAATTAGGGAGCTTTTGTTAGAGCTTTTGGCCTGGGATCCGGCGGAACGTCCGCAAATCGCCGAAGAGCTGCTTCGTCGGTTAGAGCCTGTCGTTGGGGGAACAGCGGCAAGTGCTTCCTCCGTTGGAAGTTCCTCTGAAGAGATCGAGGTCTCTTCGGCTGTGGAGTCTCGATCCCAGTCTCCTGGGACCCATGAGGTCATGCCGGAGGCTGCCGGGATGACGCTGTCGGCTCAATCCTCCGGCAGGGATGTCGAAGAGCCCCAAGAAATTTCGGAGGCCCGAGGGGTGCCGGAAGGGGAGGCTGATAGCGGAAAGGAGATGCCTGTGGCGACGGTAGGAGCAGAAAGGGAAGTTTTCCCCGCCGTCACATCCGCAAGACCTACTCCTTTCCCGGCCCGGGGTCTTAAGAAGGCCTCTCCGTTTCAGGAATGGAAGGCACGCTGGGAAGCCCTTTCCAAGCGTCAGAAGATTGTGTTGGCGGGGACCGCCCTGGTTGGGGTAACCCTTTTTATCCTGGGGGTTTGGGGCCTTGGCTCCATCCTTGGGCTCTCGGGTGAGCGACCTCTCCAAAAGGGTGCTCCTCGACCGGAGGAATCAACAGAGGCTGATAGTTTGGCTGGAACGGGCTTTCCCGAAATTAAAGCGGACCTTACCTTTGACCCAACCAAGTTTGATGTGGCTCCGGAAAGCTCGGATTCCATTGCTGTAAAAAGCCGGCCGACAACTTCTCCTACAAGTCCTGAAGAGTCAACTTCTGCCTTGCGGGTTTCTGGCGGAACTTCCAAGCAAGCCGGCTCGGCAAGCTCCGAAGAGAGTGGGGAGGCAGAAGCTGTTGGCCCTGTGGAGGGCCCCGCCACCGGTTCGGAGATGCAGCCGGAAGGCCAAGCCCCGGAACGTCAAAGCGAGGTGGAGTTCACGCCGAAACAGGATGCTGCCGAGCTAAGTCCGGCATCGGAGACCGAAACAAAAGCGGAAAAGCCGGAAAGTACTCGTGCCGAGGGGAAACAGCCGGCCCAAGCCCTGGAGAAACTGTTCCATGCGTTTCCGGAGACAGTCGACCTTCCCGATTTCGTGACTCCTAAAGAGGGAGAGGATATGGTTCCCTTTGAAATCGGGCGTGTAGGGGGGGATCCCAATACGGGTTGGCAGCTGATTCTTCTGGGAGGAAATCAAGCTTTTCGAAAGGGGCTTCAGTTTGTGCTTCACGAGATCAGTGTGCCGGGGAATCCACCCCAGTGGATTGTGCAGTTAGAGTCTGCGGGGTTTGGAGGGAGATCTCAAACGGTCCCGGTGGGAAAATTTTTCCGCGAAGGTGCCCGGCTTTACTTCCAGTGGGATCCGAAAGCACCTGATCCCACGGCAAATTACCTTCGAAATTGCCTTCTTCAGGTGCGGGTCGGAAGCGAGAGTCGGTATGTCCGTCTTCGTTCGCCCGCCGCGGTTGAAGTCCCGCCGATCGATTTGAGCCGCCCAGTTCTTAATTTCAATGTGAATGCCAAGTGGTTGCCGGCTGAGGACTTTATAAGTTGGGAATTTGTAGGGATGGATGGGGTCAAGGAGGCAGTAGAGGTAGAGCCAAAATTGCCTGCTCCGCCTCGGGGAGTTTTCATGGCATATGTGCTGCGAAAGGATCGGGATGGCAATACCCACCGAGCAGTTCCCATTCGGATGACCTTTACCGGCCGGTCACAGGGGCTTGCTATTCGAATTCAAATTCTCGCGGAGAAGACGCCTCTCCGGGGAATTCCCGGGGAGCCGGGCAATCGCAACATGTTCCGCAGCACTTTTGAGCAGCAACGGCGAGAGCTGGAGAAGAAACTGAGCCCACCCGATAAGAAAGAACCTCCAAAAGGGGCTGAACGGTCCCAAATTTTGCAGCAGTTGCGGGCCGTCGAAGAAGTCCTCTGGTACTGCCAGTTTATGGATGACGCCGACAAGAAAGCTCGGGTACGGTTCCGGATCTTCTCCGAAGTGGCGGGTCAGAAACTGGTATTTGCGGAGGGATAAATTCGGCGGCTCACCCGGGAGCTCGCGGACCCTCTTATCCCTGTGCTTTCCCCGCCGAAATGCCACAAATTTCCGAGCATTTGGGCATGATTAATAGGTAGGCCCCGGGAGTTCCTCGGAAAGCATTCGGTACGTGTGGGGCATCCGATCCCGAGGACCAATGGATCTCCAGAAGCCGACCCAGGGCCAAAGTTCCCGCTTGGCAAGATCGATCTCGCACCAAAACAGCCCTTCTTTTCCTTGGTTTGAAACGAGGATTCGGCCCATGGGGTCGATAATCATACTGCTGCCATCATAGACCGAGGCTACTAGATAGATTCCATTGTCTCTGGCCCGAACGCGGAAGACGTTCTCTCCGTGCACTCTGCCCTCTTCATCCGGCCAGGTTTCGCCCCACGTGGGGGCGAAAAGGATTTCCGCACCACGCAGGGCGAAGTTGGCATGGCTCTCGGGGAAGAACCAGTCGTAGCAGATCTGGATGGCTACCTTGCCGAAATCCGTTTCGAACACCGGATAGTCATGGCCGGGGACAATTCCCTCTTTCCACTCCTCGCGGGGCAAGTGAACCTTCCGATACTTTCCGGCCACTTTGCCCTCCCGATTAAGGAGTACCGCGGTATTGTAGATCTCCTCTCCGCTTTTCTCTGCCAATCCTGCCACAACCCAAACGCGGGCATCTTTGGCCGCACCACCTAAATAATCCGATGCAGGACCGGGACTCGGCTCAGCAGCTTCGAATG
>Ga0308410_1000805_pt1 | contig 17530 bp, 15 predicted proteins | sample HotsprOSTMatCore_FD_203467 | JGI IMG/M metagenome (GOLD analysis project Ga0308410, IMG submission 203467) | Hot spring phototrophic mat microbial communities from Octopus Spring, Yellowstone National Park, Wyoming, United States -... | ecosystem: Environmental > Aquatic > Thermal springs > Hot...
AGCGCCAGGCAGATCGCAGTTGCCCTCCAGATATGCCCGACCTTCGCCACCACGGGTTGCCTCCTGAATTGCCGATTGCTGTTGTCTTCCGGCGGCCGGAGCCGCTGGCTGCCGCGGCCTTCCCGCTCACCACGGAAGTCGCAAAGCGGAGTATAACGGAAACTCACCGGGGGCCGCAACCGGTTGGACGCAACAGGCCGCGGGATTGTTTCAGAGGCGGTTGTGCGTAACCCGGACTCCCGTCGGGCGGCCCGGGGCTATGTTAGAATCCGGCTTTCCCTGATGCGCTACGCGGACCTGGCGGTCATCCTCATCTATCTGGTCGGCATCACGCTTTTCGGGGCGCACTTCCGCCGCTCGCAAAAAGACCTGCGGGATTACTTCCTGGGCGGCCGCCGCGCGCCCTGGTGGGCCATCGCGCTGTCCATCGTCTCCGCGGAAACCAGCACCCTGACCATCATCGGCACCCCGGCGCTCTCCTTCGCCGGCAACCTCGGCTTTCTCCAGGTGGTTTTCGGATACCTGCTGGCGCGCATCGTCATATCCCTGCTGTTGCTGCCCCACTATTTCCGGGGCGAGATGTTCACCGCCTACGAACTCATGGAGCGGCGGTTCGGTCCGGGCCTGCGCAAGCTGACCGCGGGCACGTTCCTGCTCATCCGTTCGCTGGCCGAGGGGGTGCGGGTCTTCGCCATCTCCATCGTCATCTCGGTCATCCTGGGCACCGGCGAGGTCGCCTCGATCCTGCTGATCGTGGGCCTGACGCTGTTTTACACCTTCGAAGGGGGCATGACGGCGGTCATCTGGACCGAGGTCGTGCAAATGTGCCTTTACCTGTTTGGCGCGGCCGTCAGCCTGATCGTCATCTTGCAACACATCCCGGGAGGCTGGCCCGAAGCCGCGGCCCTGGCGTCGGCGGCGGGAAAATTCCGGGTCTTCGACTTCAGTTTCGAACTCTCGGCTGACTTTTTCGCCCGCACCTATACGTTCTGGGCCGGGGTTGTCGGGGGATGCTTCCTGACGACCGCCAGCCACGGAACCGAGCAATTGATGGTGCAAAGGCTCCTGGCTGCACGAAGCCAGAACGAAAGCCGGGCTGCCCTGCTGGCCAGTTGGGTGGTGATCTTCGTTCAGTTCACCTTGTTCCTGCTGATCGGCGTGCTCTTGTACGCCTACCACACCCTCAGCCGCCTGGCGCCCCCGCCGGTGCTCGATCGGGTCTATCCCGAGTTCGTCTGGCGTTACTTGCCGCCGGGCGTCGCCGGCCTGGTCATGGCTGCGGTGCTGGCGGCGGCCATGGCCAATCTCAGCGCGGCCCTGAATTCGCTGGCCTCGACCACGGTGATGGACTTTTATCGTCCCCTGGCCGCACGATTGCGCCGCGCCAACCCGTCACCCGGGGGATCGCTCAAGCTGGCGAGGTGGGCCACCGTGGCCTGGGGAGTCGTGCTCGTGGCCATCGGCATCCTCGCGCGGCATTGGGGATCGGTGCTCGAAGCGGGCCTTTCCGTAGCTTCCGTGGTCTACGGAGCGCTGCTGGGCGTCTTTCTGCTGGGGGTATTGACGCGGCGCGTGGGGCAGCGAGCGGCCGGGGCCGCCATGATGGCGGGGCTGGCGACCATGCTCTACGTCCGGTTCGCCACTTCGATCGCGTGGACGTGGTACGTGGTCATCGGCGCCAGTGCGACCTTCTTGTGCGGCCTGCTCTTATCGCTTCTGCTCGCGGAGGAAACCAGGCGTGGCTGAAGCCGCGACAGGTTTGCGCAGGGAACTGGGCGTCTGGGCGGCGACCGCCATCGTGGTGGGCACGGTCATCGGCAGCGGCATTTTTCTGGTGCCCAAGGACATGATCCTGCACGTCGGTTCGCCGGCCACGGTGCTGGCGGTTTGGGTGGTGGGCGGGTTGTTGTCCCTGGCCGGCGCGCTCAGCTACGCCGAACTGGCCGCAGCCATGCCCGAGGCCGGCGGCGAATATGTTTACTTGCGCAAAGCCTACGGCCCGCTTTGGGGATTCCTGTACGGCTGGACGCAAATGTGGGTAGCCCGCGGGGGCTCGATCGCCACGCTGGCCACGGCCTTTTTTCTCTATCTGGGAAATTTTTTCCCGGCCCTCGAGAAAGTCTTCTATACTCTGCCGCTGCCCGTCGGGCCTGGAGGGGAACCCTTGGAGCTGCGCTACGGCCAGCTCCTGGCGGTGGCTGTGATTTTGCTGCTGGCGGGCGTGAATTATCTGGGCGTTCGCTTCGGCGGGGGAGTTCAGGTAGCGGTCACCTTGCTGAAGGTGGCCTTGATCGGAGCTTTGATCGTCATCGGGCTGAGCGCCGGCAAGGGCGATTTCAGGCACTTCAGCTCCGGCATCCCGGCGGCCGGCGGGGTGGCCGGTTTCTTCGCCGCGCTGGTGGCGGCGCTGTGGGCCTACGACGGCTGGAACAACGTAAGCATGGTGGCGGCGGAAATCCGGCGGCCTCAACGCAACCTGCCGATCGCTTTGATCGCCGGCACCATGACGGTGATGGCGATTTACTTGCTAACCAACCTCGCCTACTTCTACGTGCTGCCTGCCGGCAAGGTCGGCGAGAGCGATCGCGTGGCGGCGGAAATGATGCGTGCGGTCTCCGGCGACTGGGGAGCAGCCGCCGTGTCGGTGGCGGCCATGGTCTCGATTTTTGCCGCTTTGAACGGCTCGTTGCTTTCCGGCGCGCGTGTGCCTTACGCTCTTGCCCGCGGCGGCTTGTTTTTCCGGCGCTTCGGCTACATTCATCCCCGCTACCGGACGCCCGCCGTCTCCATTGTCGGGTTGGCCTTGTGGGGGTCGGTCCTGGTTTTCAGCGGCCGGTACGAGGAGCTGTTTCGCTACGTGATCTTTGCAAGCTGGATCCTATACGGGATGACGGCGGCTGCGGTCCTTGTGCTCCGGTGGAAGCGGCCGGATCTGGAACGGCCCTACCGCACCCCGGGGTTTCCGGTCCTGCCGGCACTTTTCGTGATCGGCGCCGCGGCCGTCACTTGGTCGTCGCTGTGGAATTTCCCGCGCGAGTCGCTGCTGGGAATGGCACTAATTTTGTTGGGTTTGCCGTACTACGGGTGGGTGCGGAGGGCAGGCCAGGGTGCGGGAGGACCGGGTGCGGGCGGGGCGGGATCTCAAATTTCGTTCTGAAAACAGAACAAACCTCTTGAAATCGGGGAAATTTTGCGGTAAAAAGAAACAAGTGCCGTGATGCGATCCAATGTTTCGTTCCGGATCCAGAACAGACGGCCCCTTCTCTCATCCCTGATCCCAGGAGCGTACCATGGACGTTGCCAAGATCCTGGCCGAATTGCGCCAGGAACGTGAGTTGATCGAGGATGCCATTATCAGCCTCGAGCGTCTGGCCCGCAGCCGCGGCAAGCGCCGTGGCCGGCCGCCGGCCTGGCTTGCCATGGCCAAAAAGCCGTCCCGGGTCGGCCCCCCCAAGCCCAAGGCCACCTCGGCCAAGACGGCCCCGGCCAAGCAGGCCTCGACCTGACGAGCCTGTTGCTTACCGGTAAAGCAGGTAGGGTTCGCTGCGCCTGAGGAACTCCCGCAAGGCGTCTTCCTGGCTTTCCAGGATTCGGCGCGGCTCCTCCCCGGCAGCCAACGCGGCGGCCACGGCGCGGTTGCCGATCAGCCGCAGGTTCGTCTCCAGTTCCAGCTTGCCGGGATACAGGCGGAGCAGCGCGGCCGCAAGCTCCAACCCGAGGCGCGACGAGTTGAAGCCCTCCCGGTCCGTGATCACGAAGCGGACTCCCTCGATGCACTGGCCGGCAAACCGCGATGCCGTCGGACAGAAGCGCGTCGGGTAGACGCGCACGCCCGGGATGAACCGCCGGTTGAGATAGGCGGCCAACTCGGCGCCTCGGATCCAGTCCGCACCGACTTGTTCGAACGGTGCGTCCGTTCCCCGGCCCACCGAATAATTTCGGGAGTACTCCAGCATGGCTACCCCCGGGTAGAGCAGGGCGGCGTTGAGGCTGCGCATATTGGGCGAGGGGTCCACCCAAGTCAGCCCTGTCGAATCCCACCAGTCTCCCCTCTGCCAGCCTTCCATGGCCACTACCGTGAGGTCGGCGCCGATCTTGTTTTCGGCGTTGAAGTAGCGGGCCAGCTCGCCCGCGGTCATGCCGTGCCGCAAGGGCATGGGGAAATACCCCACGAAGCTGACCAGATCCGGGTCGAGCATCGGCCCCTCGATGTGCGTGCCGGTGATCGGATTGGGCCGGTCCAGCACCATGAACGGGATTTTGCGCCGCGCCGCTTCCTCCATGGCGTAGGCCATAGTCGTGATGTAGGTGTAGAAACGTGCGCCGATGTCCTGGATATCGAACACGAGCACGTCCACGTCGCGCAGCATTTCCTCCGTGGGCCTGCGCTGCTCCCCGAAGTACAGGCTGAATATGGGCACGCCGGTGGCGGCGTCGCGCGCGTGCCCGATCCGCTCGTGCTCTTCTTTGCCGGCGATTCCGTGCTCGGGAGAGAACAGCGCGGTCACCCGGATTCCGGCTTCGAGCATGCGGTCCACGTTGCGACGGCCCTCCCGGTCCACCCCGGTATGATTCGTGATCAGTCCCACGCGCTTGCCCGCCAGGCGGGCGAATTTTTCGCGCACGAGGACATCCAGCCCGGTCAGCACTTGTCCGTTGCGGGCCACCGCGCGGCGGCGCCCGGCGCCGACCAGCAGTTCGTTGTAGCCGGAGATCTGGATGCCGGGAGTGCGGATGTCCAGAGCGGCCGCGACCGTCGTGGCCACGCGGCCCCTCAGCGAGGTGATCGCCGGCCGCAAGTACGGGTGCACGCTGTTGGCCAGCAGGATCACGTACGTGCGCGTCACGGGATCAATCCACAACGATGTGCCGGTAAAGCCTGTGTGCCCGTAGGAGCCCACCGGGAACAGCTCGCCGCGGTTGCCCGAATAAGGCGACTCGATGTCCCAACCCAGGCCCCGCAGGATGGGCTGATCCGGAGGCGATTGCGGCGTCGTGAACTTGCGCACCGTGAGCGGGCTGAAAATGCGCACCCCGTCACGCTCGCCTTCTGCCAGCATCATTTCGGCAAAGCGCGCCAGGTCGGCGGCCGTTGTGAACATCCCGGCGTGCCCGGCGACGCCGCCCATGAACCGCGTCGTGGGATCATGCACCACCCCGCGCAACAGCACACCGTCCACGATCTCCGTGGGGGCGACGCGCGGCGCCAGCGACGCCGGCGGGCAATACATCGTGTCCTGCATGCCCAGCGGCCGCCAGATCTGTTCGGCGACGAATTCCTCCAGCGGCCGGCCGCTCAAACGTTCCACCAGTTCACCGAGCAGGATGAAGTTGATGTCGCTGTAAATGAAACGAACCCCGGGCGATTCTACGGGCGGGTCAATCAACGCCAGATAGATCCCCGTGCGGCGGCCGCTCCACGGAGGTCGCAAATCCAGACCCGGCCTCAGACCGGAAAAGTGTGTGAGCAAATCGCGCACCGTGATCGGGCTTTCGCCGCCCTGAAAGTCGGGCAAATAACGCGTCACCGGATCGTTCAGCCGCAGCCTGCCCCATTCGAACAGCTTCATGACCGCGGCTGTGGTGGCCACCACCTTGGTGAGCGAGGCGGCGTCGAAAATGGTATCCACGCTCATCGGTTCCCGGTTCGGGACCAGCGCCCGCCAACCGTAGGCTTTCAGGTGGAGAATCTGCCCGGGTTGTCCAACCAGCAAAACGGCCCCGGGAATCTGATCCTGCGCGATGGCTTCCTCGATCAACGCGTCCAGGCGGTCGGAAGCCGAGAATCGTTCCTGCGCGGCCAGCCCGCTCAGCCATGCCAACAGAATGACCAGGATGCGCATACGCGCCTTCATGATAGCCGAGGGTAACGCCGGCCGGCAGCCCGCGTGTTAGACTGGCGGTAAGCTCCCTGAAAGCAAGGATTCTTTCCATGAGACATCTGCCCGTTGCTGCCATCCTGTGCCCGCTGGTTCTTGCCGCCCAGAACCCCACGACTCCCGCCCCCGCCCCGCCGCTTCGCCCCGACATGGTCGTCGCCACCGTGGACGGCAAGCCCGTCACGGTCGCCGAATTGCAAGGCCTCTACCGGACCGTAGGTCCGCAGGTCCAGCAGAACGCGGCGGGCGACCCCGTCGGATTTCTGCGACAGTACGCCATGCTCAAGCGCCTTTCCGAGCTCGCGGAGAAACAGAAGCTGGACCAGGTAAGCCCCTACCGTGAAGCTCTGGCTGCCGGACGCATGCAGATCCTCTACCAGGCCGTCATCCAGCACACTTACGAAAATATCCCGGTGACGGCCGACGATCAGAAGAAATTCTACGAGGCCAACCCCGACCGCTGGACCCAGGCGCGCGTCAAGGTCATCTACATTCCCTTCAGCGAGAATTCGGCGGCGGCCGGCGGCAGCAAGAAACCGCTTTCGGAAAAAGAAGCCCGCGCCAAGGCGGAGGAAATCGTCAAGCAGCTCCGCGCCGGGGCCGACTTCGTCAAGATGGTCCGCGAACATTCCGAAGATCCCACCTCGAAGGCCAAGGACGGCGATTTTCCGGTCATCAGCAAGTCGGACCAGATCCCCGACGCCATCAAGCAGGCCGTTTTTGCGCTCAAGAAAGGTGAAATCAGCGACCCTGTGCGGGCTCCCAACGGATTCTACATTTTCCGCGCCGAGGAACTGCTCGTCAAGCCGTACGAGGCCGTCCGCGACGAGATTTTCAACGAAATCAAGCTGGCCCGCCTGCGCGAGTTTCTCGATTCCATGCAAAAAGGCATCGAGGTGAAGGTTGAGAACGAGGCGTTCTTCCGCCAGGCGCCGCCCGGCGAGGGGAAGCCCGGTTCGCGCTGAGAAGCTGCTCCGCGTCCGCACCCGACGGGCCGCGCGTCCCGTTGCGGCCGCGCTTCGGGGTCTACCCCCGCTCCAGGGCAAGCCGATCAGCCTCGTCGTCCGGCAAGCGCTCTGGACCCGGCGGGGGCGCCTGCTCTCACAGCCGCCCGGCGTGGAAGTCCATGCCGCTTCGTTTCTGCGTCGCCGTCGCATCTATCTCGAACAGAGTTTGTTCGGTGACCTCCGCGAGCTGCACCGCATCTTGATCCATGAGATCTTTCATTTCGTCTGGCTCCGGCTGGGCAACCATCTGCGCCGGCAGTGGGAAGCGCTGCTGGACGCGGAGCTGCGCCGCCGTGTCCGGGGCGAGCTCGGGCATTCTTCCCAGCGGCGCAAACAGGCGCTGACGCCCGAGGCCGTCCGCAGTCGCAGCCGGCGCTGGCGCGAATATGTATGCGAAAGTTTCTGCGATTCGGCGGCCTGGTGGTTCCTGCGGCGTGCGTCGCATCCGGAGTTTACGCTGGCCGTACGATGGCGCAAACGCCGGGGCCGGTGGTTGGCCCGACTCATGGCCCGCGCCTGGCTGCCGGTATAATTGAAACATAGCTCGCAAGGAGAACTTCGTGTTCAGGGCTTTCCGTCGTGCGCTGGGCATTCACGCCCTGACCCTCGCGCTGGTACTTTCCGCCTGTTCTTCCGGCGCCAACGTCACCCGTTCCTCGGTCAAACCCGAGGGCCAGCGTCGCAAGGCGCCCGACTTCACGCTGCGTGACGCCGACGGCAAGCTCGTGCGCCTGTCGGATTATCGCGGCAAGGTCGTCCTGTTGAACTTCTGGGCAACCTGGTGCGCGCCGTGCCGATTGGAAATCCCGTGGTTCATCGAGTTCCAGAGACTCCACAAGGACCGCGGCCTGGCCGTTCTGGGCATCTCCATGGACGAGGACGGCTGGGAGGTGGTCAAGCCGTTCGTCGAGCGCCTCGGTGTCAACTACCGCATCCTGATGGGCGATGATAGCGTGGCCCAGCTTTACGGCGGCGTGGATGCGCTGCCCACCACGTTTTTGATTGACCGGCAAGGGCGCATCGCCAGCGTCCACATCGGTCTGGTCAGCAAGAGCCGCTATGAAAAAGATCTTGCCGAATTGCTGGGTCTGGAGCCGGAGAGCGCTCGTCGCGCTGGCAGGCCTGCTCCTGGCGCCTGGCTTGCCGGCGCAAGATAGCCGGCCCGTCAGCCTCCGCCCGCTGGAAAAGCTGCGTATCGCGCGCGGCGAGCGCGCCGAGGTCAGGCTTGTGGTGGAAATCAAGCCGGGCTATCACATTAACAGCCACGCGCCCATGGAGGCCCACCTCATCCCGCTGCGCCTGAGTTGGGAAACCAGGCCCTTCCGCATTCTCGAAGTGCAGTATCCTAGGCCGTCGCTCGAGAAATACGAGTTCGCCGAGAAACCGCTGTCGGTTTTCAGCGGGCTGGCGACGATCGTCACGCGTCTGGAAGCGCCGCCCGAGGCGCCGCGCGGACCCGGCATCTTGTTGGGGTCGCTGCGTTATCAGGCCTGCACCGACAAGCTTTGCCTGCCGCCGCGAACCCTCCAGGTCCGCCTGCCTTACGAGATTCGCTGACGTGAAACGGCTGGTGATCCGCCCCGGCGGCATCGGGGATTGTGTGCTTGCCCTGCCCGCCATCGAAGCCCTGCGCGCCGAGTATCTCGAAGTGTGGGTAGCGACGCAGAACGCCCCAGTGGTGCGTTGCGCGGATCGGGTGCGGTCCATCCAGGAGACGGGACTGGACTGGCTGGGCCTGCCCGATCGCGAGCCGCCGGCCCCGCTGCTCGAAGCCCTGCGAAGCTTCGACTCGGTCGTTTCCTGGTACGGCGCCAACCGACCCGAATTTCGCGAGGCGGTGGCCCGGCTGGGCCTGCCGTTCCAATTCCTCAACGCGCTGCCGGACGAGCCGGGCGTCCACGCCGCGGACTATTTCCTGCGGCAGGTGGGCCGCCCGGATCTGGCAGGTTTTCCCAGGCTGGATTGCCCGCGCTGGGACGGCGGCTTTGCCGTCGTCCATCCCTTTTCGGGCAGCCCTCGGAAGAACTGGCCGCTCGAAAATTTCCGGGCGCTGGCGCGCTGGCTCGAGCAGCGCGTGCCGGTCCGCTGGTGTGCGGGCCCCACCGAGCCGTTGAAAGACGCGGTTCGCTTCGAGAATCTCTACGAGCTGGCATGCTGGCTTGCCGGCGCCCGCCTTTATGTCGGCAACGACTCAGGCATCACGCATCTGGCGGCTGCGGCCGGCGCGCCGGTGCTGGCCGTCTTCCTGGTAACCGATCCCGCCGTGTGGGCGCCGCGCGGCGAGCGCGTGCGCGTGGTCACGGGCGGCGTGCTGGAGGATGTGGTGGCGGCTGCCGTCTCGCTGCTCGGCTGGTCAACCTTGCTTCCCGGCTGATCGCGCCCACCCGGCGACGGGCACACGTGGGATCGGCATGGCGACTCACTGAGCGCCGCGCGCCCCTCATTCCGCGGCCAGCGTGTACGTCCTGACCAGCCGCGCGTAGCGGCTGCGGTTGAGTCCGATCCGGTCGTGAGCCAGGTTGGGCAGATAGACCTGCTCCAGACCACCGGGTTTCCCGAACAGCGACCTCGCCAGGCCCACCCATGCGTAAACGGGCTGCGTTACTTCGATCTCGATCACCAGCGTGCGCAGGCCTCCCCATGATTTGGGCATGGCCTGTCCTTGCTGCCACTGGAGCCGCAGGTCGCGCGCGGACCTCGTGTTGGCCAGCAAGCCTTCAAAGACCCACTTTTTCATCCACCACACCTTGCTGAAGACGTCCGCTATCGGGGCATGCTGGTAATCGAGGCGCACCAGGCGGGCGCCCAGCCCCAGCAACTCCTTTCGCGGCTCGCCCAAAAAGCTGAGGCTCACGTCGTAGGGCGAGAGGCGACGTGAGATCGCATACCGCACGTCATGAAAGCTGTATTCTTCGTTGAGGTACATCGCCGGCTCCTCTGAGTTCGTTTCTCGATCAAATACCGCGTATCCATTGCGCCTGTCAACTTTTCCCGGGCAAGAATCCTTCGGAGCGCAGCGCTCCCGCCGCCGGGCCTCGCGCACGAGCCGCCAAAGCAACCGCCGCGCAGAACCGGCAAGCGGGCTATCGCGGCGGCGCCGCGACCGGCGCACGGAACCCTGCCTCCACGATAATGACACCCAGCTCACGATGATCGCCGGGCACGCGAAGTGTCCGGTCTACCTCGAGGACCAGCGTCGCGGTCTGGCCCTTCGCGGCTACGGGGGCCGAACCGACGATGTGCAGGCCGGGACCGGGCAACGGTTGGTCGAGAACGGTCTCGCCGTCCAGCTCCAGCCTGACTCGTCTCGCCGGGGCATTTTCGGGGAGAAACAGTTTCACCTCGAGGGGCGCAGCGGTCGGCGGCGACTTCAGCACAATCGCGCCGCGACGCGCCATCCAGCGGAACCTGCCTTCCTCCAGTTCGTAGATGCCGCTGACGATCTGACGCTCCGCCTCTGGCGAGTTCATCGGTACCGATTCCAGCCGCGGCGCCCGTTCCACGATCAGGTCAGCGCGAACCACGTCCAGCGCATCGCTGCGCCAGTCGAACGGCCGGAGCCCGAACGAAGCAGACGACCATGCGGAACGGGCGCCCAGGCCGATCATGCGCAGCGGGAGCGTTGCGCGGATCGTGCGCTCGAGCAGCGGCACGGGCGCTCCCCCTCCGGTAGTGAACGGGATCGGGTACGCAAGCCGGCTGGTCGCCACGATTTCGCCCGGCTGCACCGCCTGCCCGCGCAGCAGCGGAAGCCCGCCTTCGGACTCCAAGTAGAATCGAAGGCCCCACTCGCCGTTGATCCACACGCGCCGCGTGCTCGCTTCGGGCGCCAGCGCACGGGCGAACTGCCGGTATCCGTCCCAGTGCTCGTAGTTGACGTGCGCCAGCGCGAGGCCCAAGGCGAGCTGGCAGGCCGGCGCCGCCCGGATCCACCACGCGTTGAAGCCAAGCCGCCGCGCTGCCAGCAGCGCAACCGGCGCCGCCATGGGCAGCAGATACCGAGCCGATCCGGCAAAGAAGAGCGCCAGCGACGCGGCGAAGAATGCCAGAGCCCAAGCGGCCAGGAAAAGCTCGTCTGCCTGGCTCCGGCGTATCACCACACCGGCCAGGTGAACCAGAACGAGCACGCCCACGCCGAAGGAGGACCAGAACAACGGATGCGGATCCACCAGCGCCGCCAAAGCCGCAGCCCCGCCCGCCAGGATCCACCCGGCGCGACCCGTGCGAAAAGCCGCTACGGCCAGGCCGGGGAACACCAGCCATCCGAGATGAGCGGTCAGCGCCGCCGCGTTGGCCAGCTTCCGTTCCAGGGCTTGCAGGCCGTAGGTCTGAAAAAATCCCGCGAGAATCGCCAGAGGAAGCTTCCCGGTCGTCCAGCGCTCGAACAGTTGCCAGGCCGCGATCACAGCCACGGGGGCAACCACGGCGACCCAGCCCGGCGTCCAGCGCCGTGCCCGTTGGAACAGGTACAGGCCCAAAATGGGGGTCAACAGCACGGCCTGGTATCCCGTGAGCGCGGCCAGCGCCATCGTCGCGGCGGCCCCGGCGAGCCATCTCAACGAGCCGGCATCCACCGCCCGAACGAACAGCGCGGTCGCCGCCAGCCAGAAACCCATCAGGGGCACGTCGGCTTCCAGCGAGTTGCCGTTGACGAGGAAGGCCGGCGCCGCCAGGGTCAACAGCGCGCCCCAGAGGGGCTGCGGGCAGAAACGGCGCGCCAGCGCCCATGCGGAGACCCCCGCGATCAACGAGAAAACCAGGTAAGCAGCGTGGTAAGGAACCTCGTAAACATCGCCGAGCAGCGCGAGCAGCAAGCCCAGAAACCAGGCGTTGAAGGGCGGGTGCGGGTGGCCTTGCATTTCCACGACCTGCCCCAGGAAGACGTAACGGGCGTGCGTGGGATGCAGCGGGTCAATCTGCGCGTGCTCGGCGCCGGCCAGGTAGTAAACGTCATCGCCCTGAATCGCCTGATCGAGGAAAGGCACGCGCAGCAGCAGGATGAGGACGAGCAGGCACAGCAGTCCGCGCGACACTACTCTTCCGGTCGCCAGCGCAGGATCGGTTTGCGCGCCGCGGTGACTTCATCTACCCGGCTCGTGCGAGTGGTGTGCGGCGCCGTGCGCACCAGCTCAGGATTTTCTTCGGCCTCGCGGGCAATCGCGATCATGGCCTCGATGAACAGATCCAGCTCACGGCGGCTTTCGCTTTCGGTGGGCTCGATCATCAACGCCCCGGCCACGATCAGCGGGAAGGCCACGGTGTAGGGATGGAAGCCATAGTCAATGAGGCGCTTGGCGATGTCCATCGTCCGCACGCCGTGGCGCGCCTGCCGCCGGTCGCTGAACACGCACTCGTGCATGGAAGGCTCTTTGTGAGGCAGGTCGTAGTGAGGCTCGAGCGCCTTGCGCACGTAGTTGGCATTGAGCACGGCGTCCACGGTGGCTGCGCGCAGCCCATCGGAACCACACGCCATGATGTAGGCCAGGGCGCGCACCAACACGCCGAAGTTTCCGTAAAAGGCTCGCACGCGGCCAATGGATTGCGGACGGTCGTAATCCCAGCGCCATTGGCTGTTGACTTGCTTGAGGCGCGGCGTGGGCAGGAACGGCTCCAGTTCCTTCTTCACGGCCACCGGCCCGCTGCCCGGACCTCCGCCTCCGTGAGGCGTCGAGAACGTCTTGTGCAAATTCAAATGCAGAACGTCCACGCCGGCATCGCCCGGGCGTGCGATGCCCACCAGCGCGTTCATATTGGCGCCGTCCATGTAAAGCAGCGCGCCCTTGGCGTGCAGGATTTCGGCGATGCGCGCGATGTTGACCTCGAAGACGCCGAGCGTGTTGGGATTGGTGATCATCAGCGCAGCTACGTCTTCGGTCACCAGCGACGGGAAGGCCTCGATGTCAATCATGCCCCGCTCGTTGGAGCGGATGTTCTCGACTTCGTAGCCCGCGATCGCGGCGGTAGCCGGGTTGGTGCCGTGCGCCGAATCGGGAATCAGGATCTTGCGCCGCGGATTGCCGCGGCCGGCCAGCAGGGCGCGGATCAGCAGGATGCCCGTCAGTTCGCCGTGCGCGCCCGCTGCGGGTTGCAGCGAGACGGCGTCCATCCCCGTGATTTCGGCCAGCGCTTGCTCCAGTCGCGCCATGATCTCCAGGCACCCCTGGACCGTCTCTTCGGGTTGGTAAGGATGCGCCCAGGCCAGCCCTTCCACGCTCGCCGCGGCTTCGTTGGCCCGCGGGTTGTACTTCATGGTGCAGGAACCCAGCGGGTACATGCCCAGATCAATCGCGTAGTTCCAGGTGGAAAGGCGCGTGAAATGCCGCACCACTTCGACTTCGCTCAGCTCGGGGAAGCCCTCGATTTCGCGGCGAACGTTCGCACCGCCGAGCGCCTCTGCGGCGTCCACCGCGGGCACGTCCAGCGGCGGCAACTGGCAACCGCGCTTGCCCGGCGCGCTGATCTCGAACACCAGCGGTTCGTCCTGCACGATGTGGCGGCGCGCCTTGCCCGTCATGCCTGGCCTCCTGACCGGAAAGTTTCCACCAGCCGTTCCATGTCTTCGCGACGGATCATCTCGGTGACGCAGAGCAGCATGCAGTCGCTCAACTCCGGATAGAAACGACCGAGAGGCAGCCCGCCCACGATGTTGCGCTCGGCCAGCGCGCGGTTGATCGCCTCGGGCGGGCGCGCTTCGCAGTGCACCACGAACTCGTTGAAGAATGAGCCACGGAAGCGCAGCGGCAGACGAGCCGCCGCGTAATGCGCTTTGGCCAGGTTCTGTTCGGCCAGCTCGCGCAGGCCCTGCTTGCCGTAAGCGGTCATGAAGATGGTAGCCATCAGAGCCACCAGCGCCTGGTTGGTGCAGATGTTGGATGTGGCCTTTTCGCGGCGGATGTGCTGCTCGCGCGTGGAGAGGGTCAGGCAGAAGGCTCGATGGCCGCGGGTGTCGGTGGTCTGGCCCACCAGTCTGCCGGGCAACTGGCGTACGAATTTCTCCCGAGTCGCGATGACGCCTGCGTACGGGCCTCCATAGCTGGGCGGCAGCGCGAAGGATTGCAGCTCGCCGGCTACGATGTCGGCTTCCTCGCACGGAGCCAGCAGCCCGAGCGAAACGGCCTCGGTGAAGACGTGGATCAGGAGCGCTCCGGCCGCATGAGCGGCCCCGGCCAGCTCCCGCAGCGGCTCCACCACGCCGAAGAAATTCGGCGACTGGATGATCAACGCGGCCGTGTTGTCGTCGAGCAGGGAGGCCGCAGCCGGCACATTCACCGCGCCGCTTTCCGGATCATAGGGCGCCTCGCGGATGCGGATCGCCTGGTTGTGCGCGTACGTCGCCAGAACCTCGCGGTACTCGGGGTGCGCCGAGGCGGCCACGACCACGTGCTCACGGCCTGTGATCCGGCGAGCCATCAGAGCCGCCTCCGCCATGGCCGTGGAGCCGTCGTACATGGACGCGTTGGCCACGTCCATGCCCGTCAACTGACACATCATCGTCTGGAACTCGAAGATGGCGGTCAGCAACCCCTGCGAGATCTCTGCCTGGTAGGGGGTATAAGCGGTCAGGAACTCGCCGCGAGAGGCCAGCGTTTCCACGACCACCGGCCGATAGTGATAGTAGGCGCCCGCCCCGAGGAAACAGGGTTGACCCGTTTTGTTCCGGCGGCCGCAGGCCCGCATGAACTCCAGGACCTCGAATTCGGAGCGGCCGGGATCGAGCGCCAGCGGCCGGCGAAGGCGCAGCTCGGGCGGGATTTGCGCGAAAAGCTCTTCGGCCGATTCCAGACCTAGCGTCTCCAGCATCTGGCGGCGCTCGGCATCCGACTTCGGCAGGAACCGCACTTCAGCTCTCCTCGGCCACCAGCGCCTGGTATTGCTCGGCGTCCAGCAGGTTGTTCAGTTCCTCAGGCGAGCTCAGCCGGATCCTGGCCAGCCATCCTGCGCCATGGGGATCGCGGTTGAGCAGCTCGGGCGTCTGGACCAGCGCCTCGTTCACCTCGATCACCTCGCCGGAGACCGGGGCGTAAATGTCGGAGACCGCCTTGACCGACTCCACGCTGCCCAGCGTCTTGCCTTTTTCGGCCTTCATGCCGACCTTGGGCAACTCGACGTACACAATGTCGCCCAGCGCCTGCTGCGCGTAAAAGGTGATGCCCACGGCGCCGACGTCGCCTTCCACCTTCACCCACTCGTGTTCACGCGTGTACTTGAACTCCTCCGGATACATGGTTCCTCACGGGTTGGTTTTGGGTCGTCTGTAAAAAGGAGTGCGCACGGTCAGCGCCTCCGCCAGTCGCCCGCGGACGCCGATTTGGATGGTCCGTCCGACCTCGGCGAGATCCGCGGGAAGATAACATAATCCGATGTTTTTGTTCAGGTAGGGCGCCGGTCCGCCGCTGGTGACCCAGCCCACGGCCCGGCCCTGCACGTAGACCGGATAACCGTCGCGCGCCACCGTGCGGTCCAGCATCTCGAAGCCGATCAGTTTGCGACGCACCCCGGCCGCCGCCAGCCGCTCCAGCGCCGCACGGCCCACGAATTCGCCCTTGTCCATCTTCACAATCCAGTTCAGCTCGGCTTCCGGCGGGCGGATGGAGGCGTCGATCTCGTGACCGTAAAGCGCCATTTTCGCTTCCAGCCGCAGCGTGTTGCGCGCCCCCAGCCCGCAGGGGCGGATGCCGAACTCCTCGCCTGCGCGCAACAGCTCGCGGAAGACTCGTACGCCGTGCCGGGGCGCAAGGTACAGCTCGAAGCCGTCTTCGCCCGTGTAGCCGGTGCGCGCGATGCGCGCCGGCACGCCGCAGACTTCGCCGTCCGTGAAGTGGTAGTAACGGATGGCGGTCAGATCCGTCGCGGTCAACCGCCCCAGAACCTCCTCGGCGCGCGGACCCTGAAGCGCCAGCTGCACGTAACGGTCACTGGCGAACTCCACTTCGGCGCGGAAGCGGTTGTAACGCAGGATGTGGCGGTAGTCCTTTTCCTGGTTGGACGCGTTCACGCACAGGAAATAGTAATCGTCCGCCACCTTGTGCACCAGCAGATCGTCCACAAAGCCGCCATGCTGGTAGAGCATGGCGGAGTATTGCGCTTGTCCCGTGCTCAGTCGGCTCGCCTGATTCGTGGTGACGTACTCGATGAGCGCCGGCGCCTCCGGTCCGCGAACCTCGATTTCACCCATGTGGCTGACGTCGAACAGCCCCACCGCGCGCCGCACGGCCAAATGCTCCTCGATGATGCCGGAGTATTGCACCGGCATCTCCCAACCGCCGAACTCCACCATGCGCGCGCCGAGTTCACGATGCAGCTCGTAAAGCGGGGTGCGTTTCAGGGCACCGGCAGGCATCAAACCTGAAGGCTAACAAGCCGTTTGCACGGCTGTCAATGCCGGCCGGCGCGCCGCCTTCAGGCAACCGGTTCGAGCTCGATGCGCTTGGCTGCTTTGTCCAGCGTGACGATGCGAAAGCTGCGCACCTGGCCGGCGCGCAAGGGTTCGAGGGCAGGCGACGGCGCGCGGCCTTGCTTCCACTTGGCCGCCAGCATCGCGGTCAGCACGCTCAGATCCGCCGGGCCTTGCTGCGATCCCCGGGCTCCAGCCTGCGAAGCCGGCGGCAGGCAGCGTGCGAAGACGCGGTCGGCTACCTCCACCCGCGCCCCCCCGTCCTCGGTGACCTCGACCACGCGGCCCGTCACCACCTGGCCTTCCCGGTGGTCGGCAATGTACTCGTCCGTCGTCGTCGGCTGAAGCTGCTTCATGCCGAGGCGGAGGCGCCGGCGCTCGCGGTCTATGGCCAAGACCTGCGCGCGCACGCGATCGCCCTCTTTCAGAACCTCACGCGGATGTTCCAAACGTTTCTCGGCGCTGATGTCGCCTATATGGATCATTCCCTCCACGCCCTCGGCAAGCTCCACGAAGGCGCCGAATTTGGCCAGGCTGCTGACGCGGCCTTCTACCACGCTGCCCACCGGATAGTCCTGCTCGACCCGTTCCCAGGGATCGCCCAGCGCCTGCTTGAGGCTGAGCGAGATGCGCCGCTCCGCAGCGTGGACCGCCGTGACGACCACCTCGACGGTTCCCCCTTCCTTCACCACGTCCGAAGGCTTGCGCGCTTTCTTGGACCAGGACAGATCCGACAGGTGGATCAGTCCCTCCACGCCGGGCTCCAGCTCGACGAAGGCGCCGAATTCCGCCAGCCGCACCACAGTGCCGCGCACACGGTCGCCCGGCTTGTACTTCCGTTCGACGAGCGACCACGGCTCCGGCGTGAGCTGCTTGAGCCCCAACGAGAGCCGCTTTGCGTCGGGGTCCACCTTCAGGACCTTGACTTCGATGACGTCCCCGGGGTTGACCACGTCGGAGGGCTTGTGCACGCGGCCCCAGGACATGTCCGTCACATGCAACAATCCTTCGATCCCGCCGACGTCCACGAAGGCGCCGAAGTCGGTCAGGGTTTTGACCGTGCCCCAGACTACCTGCCCTTCCTGAAGGGCCTCGAAAGCTCGCCGGCGGGCCAGCTCCTGCGCTTCTTCGAGCACGGCGCGGCGGTCCACCACCACGTCTTCGCGCGCCACGTCCAGCTCAATGATCTTGCAGGCGATCTCCTGGCCGACCAGCTTTTCCATCTCGGACGCTTCTTTGACCCCGCTCCG
>Ga0308410_1000807_pt1 | contig 17521 bp, 19 predicted proteins | sample HotsprOSTMatCore_FD_203467 | JGI IMG/M metagenome (GOLD analysis project Ga0308410, IMG submission 203467) | Hot spring phototrophic mat microbial communities from Octopus Spring, Yellowstone National Park, Wyoming, United States -... | ecosystem: Environmental > Aquatic > Thermal springs > Hot...
TTTCCAACACCGCCTGATTCGGAAAATATTGGCACATACCATCGGGGTCTTTCTCAATTTGCTCCTACATCGCGATCCACTCGACCTGGATGGTTTACTGACTGCTTAAAAGAGTTGCACATTAGGTTATATATATCTCCTCCTCCTCTTTGAGGTGCACCATTTTGCACCCCTGATTGCATCATTTTGCACCCCTGGGGTGCAATGGGTTGCACCCCTTCATCGGTTAGGGGTGCAACCGGTTGCACCCCTGTATCGGGTAGGGGTGCAAAATTTGCACCCCGTGCATGATCGTCGCCAAACCAGGCATAGGTGCCGCAGGGACGATACATCTTTTCGCCGTTGGCACGTGTACCGCACTCGTAGATGAAGCCGTTTTCCACCAGCCATTTAGCGGCATAGATGGCGGCGCGCTCAGAAATGGTTGCCTTCCCATCCCGCCGACGGGTGACACGGCAAACGTCCGCGCGGGTGTAAGGCATCGCGCCACGAGAACAGACTGCGATTTCGTGGAGAGAGACACAGAGAAAGAAAGTGAGATAGACGCCCGATAGTTCGCCGAGCAGAGTCTCGGCCGATTCATCGAGTTTGATGTAGGAGCGAAGGGTGTGAGTGCGCTTGCCGTGGGCGTCGAAACCGACCGCGCGCTCTTGGACGATCTCGAGGGGTTGTGGCATAGTGCCTCTTTCATGGCGAGTCCAGTGCGGTCGAAGGGCCGCCCTGGATGTGGTTTTCGATGAATTTCTCGAGGTCGCTTTTGCGGACGCGCATGATGCGATGCTGGGGGCCGAGACGAAAGACGGGAAGATGGCCCTGGCGCGTCCATTCCATCACGCGGCGTTTGTTGACGCCGAGGATGAGTGCGACTTCGGCGAGCGAATAGAACTGCGGCGAGACGTTCGATTGAACGACATCGTTGGGCATAGCAAGACCTCCTTTTGAGATGGGAATGAAAAATGCCCACCTGGCTCGTGCCAGATGGGCATAAAAAACGAGTAGCCAGGAGTATTCACATACTCCTGTCTACCCGTTTTTAGTAGGCTCGGGAGCGACGGGATTCGAACCCGCGGTCTCAGCCTTGACAGGGCTGCATGTTAGGCCGCTACACCACGCCCCCTCAAACGACTCGCACTATACCATACCTCTTGGCGCGTGTCAAATTCAACGCGCGACGCGCGCCGACACTGCAACACACCCAACATCGGCGCGCATTTTTCACGGCATCTGTTTGCAATACCACTGCGGCAAGACGTGATCAATCGTCGCGGTCTTGCTCGTCAACGGCGCGCCACAGTAGACGCAGGCCATCTTGTCGCGCGCAAAGACGTTCTGCTTCGACCACGTCGCGCCGCGCTGCGGTACGTTGATATAGCGCCGCAGACGAATCACCGACGGCATCGGCAGGCGCGTCGAAGGGGAACGCGGTAGTGGTCAAATGAAAGTGATTTGTGGTTTGTAGTTGCGTCATTTATGACGCTCGTGGACAACCTATCACTTGTTGCTTGACCACCACCGGGGAACGCAACTCGCGCCCATCGCGCGCGTTCGATCAACTCTGCTTTCTCGCTTGCCAACAACGTGAGCGCGCGACGATGATCAATCCCATGCAACGGTTCGTACGAAGCATTCAGCATCAACCCAGGAACCATTTTATCCTCGCTCGTCCATCTGTCACAACAAAGACGCGAAGACGAATCACTTGTTCTTCGCGTTGGTTGAATCGTCAAGCGTATCGGAGGGATGCCCCAACGATACTTAGCGCGCTATTTGGTGATCCGACCACGCGAAAATAAAGGCGCGCCGCCAACCTCCCGCCACCTGCCTACTACCTCCCGCTGTCAGCCGTCTGCCGCCAACGGTCGTCGCCTGCAATGCCCTTGCGGGCGTTTTTGTCGAACGACCGCCGACCGATGACCGCCGACCGCCGCCTGCTACCTGCCTACTGCCTCCTGCCAACCACCGTCTACCGTCAACGGTCATCGGTCGTCATCTGCAATGCCCTTGCGGGCGTTTTTGTTTTCTCTCCCTCAATCGCTCCTACCCCAACTGTCCCACTCAACCATCGTTTGGAACTCGTTTTCAATCCAGTTCTTCCACCTGACCATTCCATTGCCCCTTTCGCTCGCTCTTGCTTCCCACCACCTTCCGTCTGGCGCACCCCCTTCGTCTTTTGCCCTGTCCAGCACGCTTTTTTCTCAGGGGGTTCGCTAGACAATCATCAACGTCGGTTCGGGCGTGACACCCACTTTGCCCACCACCTCAATCCCCTTGCGACACTCGCCGCAGAGCCGATAAAAACGCACATTGTCTTCTTCGGCGTTCAGCACGCGCGCCAGCCGTTCCCGCAAATCGGCATAGTGAACCGCCGTCAGGTCGGCTTCGAACACGCTCTTTTGCACGCGCGTCCCGTAACCCTCCAGCAAGTTGGCGATTTTTAGCCGACGTTTATCGTCCGGCACATCGTAACTGATCACGTAAAACATCGTTCCCGATTATCGAAACGCCAGCGGCACATAGTCCGGCGTCTGCCGTTGAATACACTCGACGATGCCGCGCGCCTGTGCCAGGATACAGCGTCGCAAGGTCAGGCGTTCGTTTTGACGCGGATGAAGCAACGTTTCGTTCATTCGATTCTCGTACGCCTGGATGAATTTGCGTTTAGCGTCATCGCTCATCACGATCGGACGTGCGGCATCCCCCGGCGCAAAATCGTTCGGCTGAATTTGACCACTGTTGCACACCCACTGAATCACCCCATCCACCACCACGCGAAATTCTTCCATCAAATCGAGCGCCAGACTGGGACGATTATACTCGACCGCGTGCAAAAAGCCCACGTACGGGTCGAGTCCCACGGCTTGGACCGCGCTCTGAGCGGCGTGTGCCAGCAACGTATAGCCAAAACTCATCGGTGGATTGTAGATCGGTGGATCGGTGGATCTTCAATCACTCGCTCTGTTGATTCTCCGTTTCCTCAATCTTCTGATGTCTCGCTCCCTCGCTCCTCTTGCGTTGGGCGGTTCTACCGGTGGCTGTCATTATCGCGGTTAACTCGTTTGCCTCCTGAATCAAGGCACTCACGCGCGCGCGCGGCATCAGTTTGGCTTCGACGACCATTTCCAACCAAAACAGGGATTCATCGGCTTCCTCCTCAACCAGAGTGACCTTGTAGATAAAAGCGCGTTTAGATTTTGCACGACACGCCGCACGATAATTGGCAGCCACTGACGTACTGGAGCGGAGCAACTGTTTCCCAATCACCTCGGCGGTCGGCGTCTTGGGCAATGCTTCCACCAGACGAATGACGCGCAAGGCGAATTGTTTGGTGCGCTCTTTCATCTCCGCCTCATTCATTCCTCATCTCCCCCAATCCCCGCTCCTCCGATCCACGATCCTCCAATCCACGATCCTCTGCCTTCCGCGCCTGTCCCATCCCCAGCGCCGTGCTGACGCCGATGCCGGCAAACAACGCAAAATCGGCGAGAAGATGGATGAGCGAAAGCCAATAGCGATCGTGATTGAGTGCGCTGTAGGTTACTTTGCCCACCGCGCCACTTTTGAGCGCGCCCTCGCTCTTGAACGGTGCCGCGTGCGTCTCCAGATCGAATCGGCTGACGGCGAGACATTCAGCGGCAAAGCGGCGCGTTTCGTCCGGCAAGGCGACGGGCGCGAACGCGTTCCACCTGTCCAGCAAACTACCGAACACCAGATCGGGCAGCGGAAACAGTTGCGCTTTGCCGGCTTGTTTGAACGCGGTGGGCGAAGCGAACTGCAAGGTGAGGCGCGGCTGGGGCGTCGCGCGCGCCAAAAGCCAGCGCGCCGACAGGTCCTCGAAGGTGGTGCGCGCCGCCCACGGGTGTGCGCTTGCTTCACACGTCGCTTCCAGCACCTCGAACGCGACGCCATCCAGTTCGAGTGCAACGTGCGGCGCGCCCCAAAAGCCAAAGTCAATCGCCGGCGTCAGCGTGGTATAGCGCAACGTGTAGGGCATCTCGGGCGAGACCATTCCGTTGACGCGCTTGCCCATCAACGATGAGCAGGTAAAGGGACGGGGCGCGTTGTCGTCGTGCAACTGCTCGGCGAGTGCGGGATTGACCTGCGCGATGGCGTGCAAGAGTGCACGATGCGCCGCGCGTCCCAGCATCGGCGGGAGTTCGCGCGTTTCGCGCGGGCGAAGCGTGAGCACCAAACTGGTGAGCGACATACGTTTACCTCCGCGTGCGCGCGGCGTCGCGCACCTGTTGCAGGTTGAGGATTTCCGCGACTTGATAGCGTGGCGGCATCGCATTTGCCACTGGACGCGTGCGGACGTGTGCGGGAAAATAGCCGCAGCGTCCGTGCAGTTCGGCGAGCAGCGCGACCGCGACAAAGTTGAGCGAGGGCGGGACGATGAGGAGCGGCGCGGTCTGCCATTCCTGCGGCGAGAGTTGGCATGCGTCCGCCAGCGCGACGATTTGCGGAATCAAGTCGGCTTGCGGATCAATCTGCGTTTTGATTTCGATGACGCGCGCGATGGACTGCCCCGCGAGTTGCTCCAAGCGCGCGAGTTGTTCAGGTGGGAGAGGGTGGGAAAAGTTGAGTAAAAGCATGGTAAGATTTTCGATTTGGGATTTTAGATTTTCGATTTACAGTGCCAGCGTATCGAGAGTCTTGATGTGTTCTTTGATTTGCTCGATCAAGTCTTCGGGTTTGCGCGGATCACTCCGCATTCCGGCGTGTAGTACATCGTTGCGCGCATCGGTCAGGGGTTTCCACAGTTCCAGCACTTGTTCGACATTCGGAAGGTTGGCGAGAAAGATGGACTCGAAAGGCTGATGTGCTTGCCTGGCTTTGACCCAATCGTTGGCTTCATTGCCCAACACGTTGCTAATGCGTTCACGCATATCGCGTTGGGTGATGTTCACGATACCCAACTGAACCATCACCCAGCTGACCAGCCATTCGCGCGCGAGGGAGACGGCTTGGACCCACAGTTCGCGCTCGGCGTACCAGTGAATCAAGCAGCGCTCGATCTCCAGGGTTTGCCGCAGTCGGACGTGCGGCTCGGTGGATGAAGGGCTGGCAAGCGGCTGGTAGGTTTCAATGACGCGGTCGAGGAGCAACTGGAACGGCTGTGCGGTCGCCGCGCGTTCCAGCGCAGGGCGCGCGCGCTCGACGCGTTCGCTCAAACCTGCCACTTGGTCCATCACCTGGTGCGGTCGAATCAAGCGCAACCCCTCGGAGATTTTCGAGAGCGTACTCGCCAGATTGCCCAGCGCGCCAATCTGTTCGAGAGCGGCGTGGTCGCCCTGCGCCGCGCGGGCAAGCGTGTTGCGTTGCTTTTCGACGAGGGTTGCCAGATAGCGCGCATCGCCGGTGCGATTAAAGCGATCGGCGGCACTTGCCCATTCGAGCAGTCCCAGCATCGGGCTGAGATCGAACATGGGGGTCTTGCCGGGCGAAATGATTTTGCCCACATCGTACGCGCCGTAGAGGATCGCACGCACGTTGACCTCCAGTCCCGCGCGCAAAAAGGCGGCGGCAAAGAGTCCCAGCAACGGCGAAGAACGTAAACCGTGTGTGATGTCAAACGCCACTTCATCGCGCGGTCGAACGTTCGCCGCGATGGAGGCAAAGATTTGCCACAGTTCGCGTTCATCCTTGCCGAGTGGAATCGGCACGAAGGTTACAGGGACGGTCACACTCGAGCGCAGCGCGTTGCCGTGCGCGCTTTCGGCATCCTCGGTTGCAAAAACGATCAACTCGCTGGGTTGCAGAAACGCGCACGAAGCGACGGGCGCGTACCGCGCAGCCTGCTCGCGTTCGTGTTCGCGCAGTACGTATATTGTTTCCTCGTACTTGCCTGTTCCCAAAAACGTCAACAGTTTCATTGTGCCTTCACCTCCACCAGCACCCAGCCGAGGGGAACACCGGGTTCAGCATTGACCCCCTTACCCCGCACGACCTGCAAGCGGCGGCTTTTGGGGAAAGGTTGCGTGACATCTACCCGCCACTGCTTGCTGGCGTGCGGCGGCTTGCCGAGTTTGTAACGAACCCGTATTTGCTTCTGCGTTTCAAGTGGTAACACAGGAACGATCGTCATCCCTGTCCAACCCGTGCCCCAACCCAATTGCAAGAGAAACTGGCTGGGTTTGAGTTTGGTCAATCCTTCGAGCAGTTGATCCAAGGCACGCGTGGTTTGTTCAAACCTATGCTCAAACGCAAACTGGCGTTCCTGCTCCAGTCGCTCGCGCGCGCGGGTATTGGCAAGCGCCGGCAACTGCGTCAGCCATTGCGTCTTGTTTTGCCAACCCAACTGTCGCACTTGTTTCTCCTGCAATAACCAATCCTCGATGTGAACGGCTGTCGTGAGACGGATATTGTGTGCTATCGCTTCAACGGCAATTGGGATAGAACTGGAATCGGTCGCAGAAAAGGCACGGACATTGAGCAACCTCAAGGGGGACGGTTGCTTGGGCAAGGGCTGACTATCCGCGACCTGAAGAGCGCGCAACAAGTCACGGTTGGGATCGTCACCAAACACCGCTTTTTCCCAGCGATCGTCTGCTGACTTGGGATCATCAACGAGCATTTCCGAAAGCGGACTGATGGCTGAAGAGCGAATGGCATGCGCCATTAACACCGTGCGCAGAGCACCCTTGAGAGACGAGCCGGGCAAATAGCATTGCCCGTACACATCTTTGATTTGCTCGTGGATTTGATTCAGTGATGTTTCGCCTTGAATGGTATAGCGTACAAAGCGGGAATCCTCACGCAACTCATTGGACTGAATCAATTTTCCAGCAGGCTGGGTCGGTACAACATTCGTCCGTTCAAAGACATCGTCGAGCACGGTATCCTGATCGAGCACGAATGTGCGCCCGTCAGCCGTCACGTAATCATAATCGCGCAAAAGGAGACTCCCCGAACTGATGTGAAGAGGTGTCAGGGTGCGGATATTCACTGTGAAATTCATTGGCTCACCTCCAGGCGACCCGCTGGTAAGAAAAAGGGCACACCGTAGCGATACACCTTGCGCGTGGTAAAGTGGGGTAGGTCTTGCGGCTGGACCTCTACCAGTTTACCACGCGCCTGAGTGACGTCTGGAAGTAACGCGCCCTCTGCCACCAAACGCACCATCCGTCGTCGCCAACCATGTCCCTCGTCATCCGTGCACCATCCGCCCACCGTTGTCAAACGATACGCCGCGTGTGGGTGCTGGAGAAGTGCTTGGATTTCTTTTTCGTCGTGCGGAGCGTAACGCGCCAGCGAATATCCCGCCCCGCTGGTCGGTGAGGCGGGCAAATCGTCAGGAACCGTTTGCCACGTAAACGCACCATGTCCATAGTTGCGCAAGCCCCCCAATCCGGTGTCTTGCAACACGTTCAACGCTTCCTGCACCCACTCGGTTTGTGGACCGCGTGTAGCAAACCACAAGCCATCACCGGCAGCAAAAGTGACACGTCCAACGTGAAACAAGTTAGACGCATTCGTCGCGCGATCTACCGTAACTCGCGGCACCACAAAGGTTTGCCACAGGCGCATCTTTCCTTCGTCGTTGGTATAGTGTGCTGTCAAGCGCGCACGTTCTTTGGAGGTTACCCAGACTTTGCCATCGTGCAAAAAATTGTCTGGATGATTGTCCGCACTTCCGTCTGTGCGCAATCGCTCGTACACGGCGCTGGAAATCCACTGCACCCGTTTGGCATCCTTGCCGATCAATTCTGTGGCATCAGGAAAGGCGGCAGGTGCGGGCAGAAAGCGGATGCCAGCCACCCACGGAAACGCGGAGGTCAGACGAAAGGGAGGACTGCCCGAAAGGAATGCCTCAAGACGCGCGTTCACATCCACGCCCAGGTGTCCCCACGCCGAAACCAGCGCCGCAAAAAGCGAATCCGACGGGAGCCAGTCGAGCACGGTCTCGCGGTCAATGCTGACTGCTTCGCCGATGTGTAACGCGCTGCGTAGCGTCAGATGATAAATCGGCATTTGCGCCTCCTTTACGCCACGCCGAGCGTTCGCTTGATCCAGTTTTGAATTTCTGTGCGCATTGCAATCATTTCGCTCAATGACTTGTCGGCAAAACGGTTATCGGATTCCTCTGTGTAGGTATCGCCACGTTTGCATTTAAGCGTGAGTTGCTGAAACGTGACCTTGCCACTGCCGCGCGAACCGAGGCCGCCCAGATAGTCATCTTCGACCAGTTGCAAACAGGTCAACACGTGATCGAACAGCGCAACGTCACTGTCAAGATACACGTTGAACACCAACTCCATTGGGGCAAAGATGGCGCCAGCGGGTACGCGCTCGAGCTGGCGCGGCGTTGCCGCTGCCGTCACGCGATCAATCGCGGCTTCCCATTTGACTTCGGTGAAGGGAAGGTCGGTTTTGGCGTTCAGCAAATCTCGCTCACTCTCCGAGCTTAATGGCGCATCCCGAACAATCAGGCGATTGGGAGCGGGGGGGATCAAAACCGATCTCACCCGGTACGCCAAAAATTGGATTCACCCAAAACTTGTGGTAATCCCGTTCGCATGCTGTTGAATACTCTCTGTCGTCGCTATAGTCGCGTTTATCGCCACCGGCAACGTGAATCTTAACGCCTTTCCCAATCCCTTTGTTTTGTGGCGCGCCCGAGAATTTTTCGGCAAGCGAACGCATCTTGCCTTTGAGTGACGAACCGGGGATGTAGGGACGATTGGTGAGGGCGTCGCGAATGACGGGTGCATCCACGTTACCAATCGCTAGCGCGCCCGGCGAACCACCGATATGCAAACCTGTTTGCGCTTTGATTTGTCCCGTGAGCATTACGCGCCCCAGGAGTTTAACTGTGTTGTTCATTGCCATTCCTCCTATTTACCACCATATTTTTTGTGATAAGCGACAATCGCTTCAAAAAACTCGATGAATCGTTGGTAGCGGTCATGTTGTGGTTTGCCATTCTCACCAATCAATTTTAGAGCAGGTTCTAGTACGGTTTGGAGAGTCTCCATGCCGGCTGTACCACCACCGCCCCTGGCTTGCTTTTCACGCTCTGCAAAATACGCCAATTTGGGGCGTAAGAGTATCGCCTCGCGGAATGCTTGCGATTCATTGGGACTCCCCGGTTTGCCCCAGCGCAGTTGAATTTGACGCGCTGTACCATACACATTCCGAATCTGGTTAGTGCTTAGACGTTGATGGACCAGTTCTTGGCCGACCAGATCCGCCCATTGAACCAACAACTCCACATCGCCCTCTACGATGATTTTGCGGATGTCGGTCTCGGACGGAGGTTGGAAATTTGATGCACCAGAACCTTGCTCACGATTGGGGTAACGTCCTCCGCCTGATCGTTGACTGCTTGAGTGTACCATTTTTACTCGCCTCCTCGTGTGAGATAATCTGCCCAGCGTGCCGCGAATCCCCACTGCTCCGCCTCATCGCCAGGCATCAGAAAGGTTTTCTGAATTTGTAGAATGCGTTTCTTTACCTCTTCCTCCTTCTTGTTAACATCGAGTGCTATACGTGTCAGTTGATATGCCGCCATCCACGTCCAGCGTCCAAATTTCGGTTTGGCTTTGCCAGCGCGCTGGGCGTCAATTTCGGCTTTCTTCTTCTGCGTGCGCAAAGCGATAACTGTCTGCAAAAATGCCTTGGGAACCAAGCGTCCTTCCACCCAGTTTGCCAATTCGTTGGCGCGGTGCAGCGTTTCTGCGAACGACTGCCAGTCGAATAGTTCCCCCAGAAAGGCGAGCGCATCTTTTTGTCTGCCATTGCGCTTGAACTTTTTTGCAGCATCTTCCGCATCGCCCGCCAGACGTGCCGCCTGGTAGAGCGGAAATTTGCTTTCGACAATCGCAATACCGCCCGATACACTGAACGCAGGATTATACCCTGTGAACTCACGGAAGGATTCACGCACGCGCAAGGCAAAGACCGGCAGGACGTTCCACGCACCGACCACAAAGAGATCATCCCCACCCGAATATTGGATGTAAAGTGATTGGCGTAAATCTTCTTGTTCCCACGCTTGTCCTTCCGGTTTGCCTGGTGCCAGTTGGGGTAACCATCCTTCAAAGAACAAGCGCAACCCAAACGACAAACTGGCAATCCGACTGATACTCGCGTGTTGCCCTAATCCTTCACGGAACAGGGTACCCAGATTATCCACATCCATTCGCAAGACCCCCCATCGTTTGATGCCGCGCGCTCGCTGCTCAGCCAATTCATCGAAGGTCAGGACACGTTCTCCTGCGTACGGTACCTGTTTCGCGATGGGATGGTCGGCAAAGACAAGCTCCCCTGGCAAGTTCATACCCTGTGGCGCCTTGACATCTATGCGCCATACCCGTATCAGGTTCGCTTGATCGGACGATGGTATCTTGTCCTTGGGCGCGAGCAACACTTGAAATCCTAGTTGATGCAAGCCCTCTTGCCAGGTGTGGGGACGACCTAATGGAGCATTACTCACACGGCGCAAAATCAAGTGCGTGGTATGCGGGAGGGCTTGCCCTAATTCTTCCAGACTCCAGACGAACCGCGTCTTTGTTTCATCGCCTCGCGTCTCAAGGTCTTGATCATCGCCCGTGACCGCGCAATGTTTTTCCGGTTGTCCTCCCAACGTCAAGGGGACGCTAATCTGTTGCGCCAACATAGTACTGCTGGCTTGGGCGAACGGTCGCCGCTTTTTCCGGCTGAGTGTTCGATTGACTCGGTGATATACCTGGTTGAATTGTGCGAATTCATTGGAGCGGATGATGTCCCAGTCCAAGGTCAAGCCCAACGCGCCTTGATGAGCAAGCATCAACTGGTCCGTCAATTGTTGCGCCAAGGTGGGTAACTTGTCTTGAGCGCTCATCGGTGCAAGCACATAAAACTTACCCCCGCCCACATAAATCAAGTTAGTGAGAGGCAATCCCAATGCTTCCAAAAGGTTCATGGCGACAATCTCGCTGACCAATTGCAGATAGAACGAACGCGCCCGTAGTGATTTGGCGGCACCACTCGAAGTCAACGAGTAAAGGAACGTTTGAATGCCCGAGAAATCTCCCACCACTAGCAAAGCCGTCTCGCGCGCCTGGTTTCGTTCGATGGCGTCACACCATTCAGCGTCACGGTCGTCCGCAGCGAGGCATGCCACAATCGCCGCAGTGGTTCGCAAGTGATCGTACAAAGAGACATCGGGTAACGTTTTCCAATACGCCGAAGGCATACACCACGTAAACTCTTGCAACAAAGCCAGGAGATTCTCAAGATATGCCACCGGTGTCAAGGAGGTAGTGGTTGTCAAGTGGCGCGTGCGACACTCCTCTGTAAATTCTTCCCACAAGTTCTGATAGGCAGTTTGCCAATCGGTTGGTGGCGTTGGTTGCGGAAACAAACGATGGTGGTCGCTTACATCGAGACGCGTCAGCGGCCAATACGTGACGCGATCCGCTTTTGCGCCATCGAGAGTTACCCGCGAAAAAGTCGTTTGCAGAACAGGCGTGGATACCTCCGTATCTTCGTCTTCACCTTTCACTCGTTCTGCTGAAGAAAGCCAATCGGCAATTTGAATCCACCGTTCGGGCAAGGTGCGCGGTTGATGGTGATAGACAACCCCGCTTAAACCTTCACGCCATTCCTTAGGTACAAAATCCCTCAAGAAATCATTAGAGTGAAGGGCATGTTCGTACCCAAGTTGTTTGCGAGTTTCCTTGTCCCAGATCTCGCTTCGTCCTACGCCTGCCCGCTGACTGAATTTTCCCACATCATGCAACAAGCCCGCCAGCGCCGCTTGCCATACCCGGTCTGGAATTGAGGATTCATTCAGCATGGACTGTCCTCCACGACAAAATTGGAACGTGCTTGTACCATTTTAAGTCACTTGGGTTCATTTTGCCATCCGAAAAATCTCCTATTCTATTCAGAGGTTTCTCTGATGCGTTTGCCTCTTCGATGTGCTATACTCACAGAACCAGATCGCGAAACTTGTCGCGCAAAAAGTGGTAATCCAGCCGCGTCCCCGGCGGAATTTGCCACTCGTTGCGACACAGTTCGAGGATGACGGTCTTGTGCGAGTCCACTGTCTTGAGCGAAATCGTCAAGCGTTCGGCGACCTGTTGCGGGGTGAACCCAGCGGCAAAGGCGTGCAATACCTCGCGCTGTCGTTCGCTCAACTGCGCGAGCACACGTTGCCCACGCAGGCGTTCATCGGTGGCAAGCCAGGTGTGTTGATGCGCCACCACGCGCGCCGAAGGCATGCCCACCAGCGCCTGCAAGCCGGGAAAATACGCGCCCCACGGCGCCATCGGCACTTGAATCAGACGGACACCGGCATCCGGCGTGACGTGCATCACCGCGCCTTCGAACGCGCGCTGACGCCATTCATCCGGCGTGAACAGATGCCACAGCCGATCCTGATGATCGAACAGCAACATCGCCGTGCTCATCGCCATCAAGCCGATGAGGCGCCGTCCGCCCGCGATGCACAGATGCAACGTTTGCGCTTGCGCCTTCAAATCGGCGATGAGCGCGTACACCGCTTGCCAGACCACCTCCGCATCATTCTCATTGCGAATGTCGCGCAGTGCACCGCCCGCATCGCCCAGCGGAATCGTGCGATAGCGCATCGGTACGCGGGCATAGACGTACTGTTCGTTCACAAACTCGCGCGCCAGTTGTGCCAGCGCTTTTGCCACACGCGGTTGCTCGGATGCCAGATGCAAGACGATGACCTGTTGCACGGACTCGCGTCGCGCCAGCAACGCATCGAGCGCGAACGTGACCACCTGGGCTTGACCGCCAAGTGTGACGACCAGGGTTGAATGTTCGTTTGTCATCATTGCTCTCCCGTCTTGGGCGACTGCAAGTCGCAGCAAGGCACAGCCATGCCGACCTGCGTCGGCAACGGATGTTGTCCGCGCAGGCGGACATTGCCCTGTGTTGCGGTCGTCCGTCCTTCGTCGTTCGTCATTCGCCGTTTTCGGAGGAAAAATGCTATGAATCTTTTACCAGTTGTTGTGATTGGTGGACCACCGCACGCGGGCAAATCGGTGCTGGCGTACAGTCTCACCCGCGCGCTACGCCAGCGCGCGGTGCCGCACTATGTCTTGCGCGCCTATCCCGATGGCGAAGGGGATTGGGCGAATGAGAGTGATCAAGAACTCGTGCGCGCGATTCGTGTCAAAGGGTTTGGCTCGCCCGAATGGATCGCGCGCATCACGCGCGACATCGTACGGCGCCACTTGCCCTTGATTGTTGACCCCGGTGGCAAACCGACACCTTGGCAAGAAGCCATCTTCGCTCAATGCACGCACGCGATTCTGTTGTATCGTGACGATGCCTCGCGCGAGGAGTGGCAAGCGCGCTGGCAACGTCACGGTCTCATCTCGATTGCTGAACTGTATTCCGATTTGAATGGACAGAATCAACTTGCGGATGCCGAGACCATCGTGCGCGGCACGCTGGCAGGGTTAGCGCGCGGTCGCGTGGCAAGTGGCGCTGCGTTCGATGCGCTGTTGGATCGGCTGGCGATTTTGTTTGCGTATTCGAGTGAAGAACTGTGTGCGCAACATCTGGCACACGCGCCCGCCGAGTTGATGCTGGAACTCGAGCGGCTGGGCAAGACCTTGCACGTGCTCGATGCTCAGGGCAATTGGATGCCCACTGCCTTGCCGCGCGTGCTCGACTATTTGCCCGCCGCGACGCCGCTCGCGTTGTATGATCGCGCGCCGAACTGGTTGTATGCCGCGCTGGCACTGTTGGCGCGTCCCGCGCCGCTGTATCAATTCGATGTGCGACTCGGTTGGGTGACTCCACCAACGTTGCGTTTGGGTACACCCGTTGCCGATTCGCCCTTGCGCGTGCAGGTGGTGTGGCGCGACGATTATGCGCGCATTGAATTTCAACTCCGTGACGCTTATCTCGATTACACCGAAGCCGAGGGACTCGTGGTGCCGCGTGTGCCAGACGATATGCCGGTGGTGCTAAGCGGCAAGTTGCCCTTGTGGTTGTGGAGCGCGCTCGCGCTCGCGTATGCGCACGTGCCCTGGCTCGGCGTCTATCAACCGCAACTACAGGGTGCTGTGATCATCCACGCGATAGACGCGCAGAAAATAGGGCGCCTGGTGCAAGCCAAACAGAACTGAAGACAAACAAAAAAAGCACTTGCGCGCACGGGTGTGCGCGGCACAAGTGCTTTGAATGACTGGCAACACCTTGCAAGACTCTGGCATCGCCTATCCTCACGCTTTAGGTTCCCCGGTTTGCACCATACGCTGGCGGATACGAGCAATCGCCTGATAGGCGGCGTCACTCACGGTCTTGTTGGCCTCCTCGCGTGCCAGACGCTCCAGTTCGGGCAGCGCGCGCGCGTCCCCCACACCACCCAGCGCCTCTGCCGCGCTCCAGCGCAAGTCTTTGTGCGGATCGCGCAGGACGGCGATGAGTGGCTCGACGGCGCGACCATCGCCAATCTTGCCCAGCGCAAATACCACACTCCAGCGCACATTGACGCTGGGGTGACTCAGTGCCGTGACAAGCGATGGGACGGCAGGCGCGCCAATTTTGATCAGCGCGTCCAGCGCGTTCGAGCGTACACTCGCGTTGGGATCAGTCAAGGAGGTCGTCAGCGACTCGATGGCGCGTGCATCGCCAATTTTTCCCAGCGCTTCTACAACACACGCGCGTACGTTTTTGTTCGCATCGCGTAGAGCGGCAACGAGCGGCTCGACAGCGCGCGCATCGCCCAGCCGTCCCAGCAGTTCTGCTGCCAGAGCGCGCACATATTTGTCGGGATCGCGCAGCGCGGCGATGAGTGGTTCAACAGCGGCAGCGCCGATTTTCTCGAGTGCTTCCGTCGCGCCACTGCGCACATCTGGATATGGAGAGTGGAGAGCAGCGACGAGCGGCTCAGCGGCACCGATTTTGACCAGCGCCTCTATCGCTTGTTCGCGAACGTCCTTATTCTGGTCGCCAAGAGCAACGACAAGCGACTCTGCTGCTCGAGAATCGCCGATTCTCCCCAGTGCCTCTATCGCCTGTTTGCGCACACTCGCGCTGGAAGCGTGCCGAGCATCCACAAGTGCTGGGACAGCGCGCGCCGCGCCAATTCTCCCCAGTGCCTCGGCTACGCTCCCGCGCACACGTTCATCGGGATCGTGCAGCAGAGGGATGAGTACTTCGACCGTGTGAGGAGCGCCGATTTGTCCCAGTGCTTTGACCGCACCCAGACGTACGGATACCTGCGGATGACCCAGTGCCGCGAGCAATGGTTCTAAAGCAGGTACACCGATTTTCCCGAGCGACTCGGCGGCACTCTTACGCACATCAGCGTCGGTGTCGTACAAGGTCGCGATGAGCGACTCGACGGCGCGCGCCGCGCCAATGTTTCCCAGCGCACTTGCCGCCGCGAGACGCACCTTTTTGTCTGGATCACGTAGCGCAGCAACCAGTGCCTCCACGGCGCGATCATCCTTAATTCTTCCCAGCGCTCTGGCGGCGTATCGGCGCACATCTTTGTTGGGATGACTCAGCGCAGTGACAAGCGGTGCCACAGCGCGAGGATCACCTATTTCTCCCAGCGCGTAGGCGGCGCACTGGCTTGTGTCCACATCAGAATCGCCCAGCGCGCCGATGAGCGGCTCCACCGCAGGTGTATCGCTTTGCCCTAACGCCACTGCGGCAAGACGGCGTACCCCTTTGTTGGAATCGTGCAGAGCGGCAATCAACGCGTCTATCAGCAAGACCGGCACTGTGCCGACAACAGCAACGCTTGCCTTCCAGCACTGCCACGCCAATAGAGCAACGGTGCCGCGCTGCTTTTCTATCGCTTGCCTCGCCAACCACTCGATCAATACCATCGGCTGAGCGCATACCTCTGCAAGCACCCGAATCGTCTCTTCCCAGTCCCACGATAGCACCCGCTCGCCCAGCACTTGGTCCAGAGATTGTCCCGCTTCCAACTGTTGATCGAGTGCCAGAGCGGCAAAATATTCGCGAAAGGTGGCAAGCCACTCGTACTGCTCACGGCGCTGTAGAAAGATGCCGCTGTATCGCGCTATGCCCCTCAAAAAACGGCGAGCAACGTGCTCGGCGCGGTCTTTCAAGCCAGGTTGCTCCTCCAGATAGTTCGCCACCACATGCTTGAGCGCGGCTTCGTCTGTCCAATCGGGATGATCGGTCATTGCCAGAGCCAGGCGCGCCAGAATGGGACGTGTCAGGTCGAGCACAGCAGCATCCAGATCGTCACGCAGACCACGCTCGCGGACTTGATCCAGGCAGATGTTCACAAACTCTTGGTACAACTGCGCGCGACGTTCGGGTAGGCTCCCTGTTCCTGTTTTCTCTTTGCGTTCTCGATACACTCTAGCGGCGATGGTGAGCCAAAGGGGTGTCTCGATTAGCGCGCTGCTGTGCACGTTCTGCAGCGTTTGCAGGAAGAGAGGAGCATCCTCTTCTCCGAACCAGTGCCAAGCCCGTTCGGCATTCTGGTCAGGGGCAAGCGGCTCGATCTCATAGACGCTCAAGCGGGTGAGGTCCCATTCTCGCTCCGCATAAGCGGAGGGACGGCTGGTGACGATGATGCGAGCAATGCCGGGGCGCGCCAGCAGATCACCCAACCACTGTTGGAGTGAGAGATGCTTTTCCGCCGGGACCTGGTCCAGACCATCCAGCAGAAAGAGCCAGGGGGCATCCAACTGCTGTTGCCAGAGGTCAAAAAAGCCTTCTGGCAGGGGGCGTGTAAGATGGAGCGCGTCGCGCACAGCCTGATTCAGCCGCTCTTCCCAATCGCCTGTAACACGAGCCAGCGCGCGCAGTGGCAAGAACAAGGGCAGGTGAGGACGCTCCAGTCCAACGAATTGCGGGTCGTCGTAGGCACGCTCAGCCAGTTGGCGCAGCAAGGTAGATTTGCCCGCGCCCGGCGGACCGAGAATCAACAGATGAGGCGTCCGCGTCTGGCGCAAAACCTGCTCCATCGTCAGCGATTCTTCTGGCGCGAGTTTCCATGGCGATGCTTCTTCCTGCGGCTGTAACCGTCGGGGGCGGCACACCTCAGACAGATTTTTCGGCACGCGGACATCCGTCAGGGTCAGACAGGGCAAACTGGCACAACACGCGCGCAGGGCACGAAAGTACTCCTGCAAAGAAGCAGCATAGCGGTCAGCCGCGATCTCTGCTTGCATCTGGCGCACCTCACGACGCAGCGCATCCACAGCGGGACTCTGATAGATGCGATCGCCCACCTCCAGACTTGGACCCTTTTTGATGCGGATAGTGTATGTGCCAACCTGAAGGACATTGCTCTCGCCGCTAACAAGGAGGGCACGGCGCAGGAGAACGCGGTCTTGCAACAAATGCTCCAATACCGATGACCATTCTGAATCAGCCATATTTCACCCTTAACACACTATAGCAGAAATTCCGTGTTTGTTCAAACGTAACCGTTCAGCCCTATCTGTCATTGCGAGCGATTTTTGCGCAGCAATCCCCACTGTTGCCTCCAGAAGACCGTAACGCGGGGATTGCTTCGTCGCAAAAAACGCTCCTCGCAATGACCCCTGAACGGTTACGTTCAAAC
>Ga0308410_1000808_pt1 | contig 17516 bp, 11 predicted proteins | sample HotsprOSTMatCore_FD_203467 | JGI IMG/M metagenome (GOLD analysis project Ga0308410, IMG submission 203467) | Hot spring phototrophic mat microbial communities from Octopus Spring, Yellowstone National Park, Wyoming, United States -... | ecosystem: Environmental > Aquatic > Thermal springs > Hot...
CTTTTGTCCCAACTAAGCGAAAAAACTTTTGTATGGTTACTTGCAGAGTAATCGTTCAGGGGTCATTGCGAGGAGCGTTTTTTGCGACGAAGCAATCCCCGCGTTACGGTCTTCTGGAGGCAACAGTGGGGATTGCTTCGCAAAAATCGCTCGCAATGACAGATAGGGCTGAACGGTTACCTTGCAGAAACCAGCGTGCTGCTATCAAGGCACAGGCGCGGAATAATGGCGAAAACTGTACGTTTTGCGATAACCGAAATCCGTACTAAACACCGAAAAGAACTTGGCATGCGCGCGCGATAGAGGCACGCGTCGCATCGCGCGCACTCCCCGCGCGAGGATACTCACTGGATTGTACAACTTGCGACACAGCCAATCGTACCCCTCGCGCAATTGTTCCACTGTCATTCCTTTGGGATGATAGGTGACATGCGCTGTGTCGTACAAACTCCACGGCACGTTCGGGAGTAAACGTCCCTCGCGCAACCATTGCTCCCGCTGCGGTGTGCCCGGATATGGCGTCAAAATCGTCACACTCACACCATCCAACTCCGACTCGCGAATAAATTTCCATGTCTCCTCAAACACCTGCGGCGTATCGTGATCGAATCCAAACACGAACAAACCGACCACACCGATCCCGTGCCGATGAATCTCCCGAATAATCTGTTTGTACTTTTCGACGTTGCCACTGCTCTTGCCGCCCAACTCGCGCCGATTGGCAGGATTGATGGATTCAAAGCCGATAAAGAATTTATCGAGGTGCGCGCGACGCGCCAGTGCCAGCAGTTCGGGAAACTCACCCACCATCATCTCTGCCTGCGCGGTCCACCCATCGAGAGGCAATCTAGCAAACGCTTCAAAGAGTTGCACGATGTAATTCGGATGCGTACGAAAATTCAAGCCAAAGTTATCATCGGTCAGGAAAAAGCGTTTGATGCCGCGCCGTTGAATTTCCTCCACCACTTCGTCAATCGGACGATGCCGCATTATCCTGCCGCTCACACGAATCGCGGTGCAAAACGTACAGTTGCGCGGACAACCACGCGTGACCTCGAGGTATGGTGTCCAATAGTACTTTTTTTCGTTCACCATTTTGATCACGCGATCGGTCAAACGCGCGACACCCGCCAGCGGTGCCCATTCCTCATCCACGTACATTTTTTGCAAGGTACCTTGCGCAAAATCACGAATAATCTGGGGCCAGGTACGATACCCTTCGCCGACCACGACGACATCCGCCCACGCCGCGACTTCATCGGGGGCAAGGGTCGCATGGGTTCCACCAATCACTACTGTCGTACCCCGCCGACGCGCCTCCAGCGCAATCGCGCGCGCGCGGTCTATCGAAAGCGTCTTGCTGGTAATGCCCATCAAGGTGTGAGGCGTGCACCGACTGAAATCAATCGGTCGCAGGTCCTCGTCCCAGATTTCCACCGGAATTTCCTCCGGCACCAGCGACGCCAGACGCATCAACGTATAGGGCGCTCCGTGCGCGCGACCATAGATCAACCCGTCGCGCCGCGGATAGACCAGAACGATTTTATCAATATCCATAAGCCTACCTCTCGAAAAAAGTGTGAACACTATATTCAAGGCACATACGATTGTCAACCCCCGCATAGCACAGGATTCAGGGCTTGTGCAAAGTCAGCCCCCCCTGTCATTGCGAGCCGCGCAGCGGCGAAGCAATCTCCAAACCGCAATAGGGGATTGCTTCGTCGCAAAGACCGCTCCTCGCAATGACAAGCGGAGGCGCGGCTTTGTCAAGCGACTTTGCACACACCCTGGCACAGGATTTAACCTCGTGCTACTTTTCAATCGTGATGGTGCTCACCGCCGCCGCGAGCGTCCGCGTATCCAGACTGCGCCCCACCGCGACGATGGCTGTCGCGTCACTCGCTTGTTCGAGCGCGCTCCCGCGCGCCGCGCCTTTGACGCCAATGATGACGTGCGCGCGCTGCGCGGTCTGCCGCACATCAATTTGCGCGCCCAGCGTCCGCAACTGCTCGACTGTGCGATCACCCAGATTCGCCGCCACATCACCCTGCGACGCAATCACAACGATTTGTCCCGCCGGCACCTGCATCAGAAAATCGGTCATCGCGCGCGACTCGGCGCGATCTTCCACCATATCGAATCGCCGCGCGCTCTGCACCGCGCCCGATTGCGGATCAATCACAACGACATTGTAGCCGCGCTTGCCCGGCGCGACCTCGCGCCCATTTACCTGAATCGAAGCGACCTCCGCGCTGCGCGCGATGATTTCGACCGGGCTGGTTACACCGGTCGTGCCAATCGCCAGATTCGGCGGCAAGACGTCGCGCGGACGCGCCGCGTAACCGAATCGCAACACGAGATCGTTGATGCCAACACGCAGCGCGCGCGCGGGAATCGTCGCGGAATAATTTTCCCACCCCGCGCGCAAATCGAAGCGTTGAATCGGCTGACCGTTGACGACAAGTTCAAGCGTTTGCGCGGGCGCGTTGGGATACACAAACGGCAACGCGCGGATGGTGAGACGATAATCGCTCAACTCGCGAATCGGAAAGACGAGGCGCGCGCTCGCGCGATTCGCCCAGTTCGCGCTCTCACCGCCGATCACTTCATCACGATCCCAGCCCTCGGCTTGGTACACGCGCGCGGCATCGGTGCCAAAGACGATGTGTTGCGTCGCCGGCAATTGCGCCTGATGGACGCGATACGCCAGCACGCCATCGCGATCGTAAACTTTTTCGCCGAGCGGCATCACTTGTTCGATGTACGCGAGCGTCGCCGCGCGCGTATCGGCGTACGGCAGACGATTCGGCGCAGCGGCGTTGACGACGACATAGCGAATATCGTAGAACGCCGCGAGGAACGGTGCTTCGGCGCGATCACGCGCCAGCGTTTCGGGTGGAATTTCGTTGTAGCGTTGCACCTGCGCGAGCGAATGGAACAACGACACGCGCGTAAAGTACTCGAACAATGCAGGCGGGTTGCGCGAGGTGTTGCCCGAAAACAGATACTTGCCGTGAACACTCTGATAGTACTGCGTGCGCGTATCCTCCGCGCCCTGCATCGTGAAACTGTTGCGCCAGCCGAGCGGCACACTCAAGATCGCAAATTCGCCCGGCTCACGCGCGATCTGCGCGTACACCTCCGGCACGCGCGCATCGGTGAGCGGCAAGGGCAGCGCGAGATGCTCAAACAGTATGGCAGTAAGCAGTAAGCAGTAAGCAGTAGGCAGTAGGAATTTCCTGCCTCCCGCCTCCTGCCTCCTGCCTACTTGTTTCGACAACCAAGAGAGCGCGAACGCGACGAGCACCGCAAGCGAGAGCATCACCAGAATCGAATAACGATTTGGCACGCGGTTTTCTTTGAGAAAAGGAATGTAATGCAAAAACAAGAACGGCATCGGGAAGGTGACTTGTAAACCGTCGAAATCGAAAACGGATTGACCGTTGATGTGCAAGAGTGGACCCAGCGAAAAAAGCGTAAACGCGATTGCCGCGACGATCCACAGCGCCAACTTTTTGCGATAGACGCGCGCGCCAAGCATCGCGAGCGCGAGCGTCGCATAGCCGAGAAACACCGTGTTGACATCCACGAATCGCGAATTGCCCTGCCGCACCGCATCGAGTTCCTGAACCCAATGCCGATTGAGCGGATGCAAACTCGTGGGCGTGACCAGACCCACGAGATCAACGAGGAGTTTTTCCGCGTGCCCCCAGCCCGGCAATTGATAGCCGCTAAAGAACATTTCGCCGACCAGCGGCACAAGGAGCGGCGCGTAAATCAACACGGCAACAAGCGTCATCACTGCAAGTCGCGCCAGCACGCGCGGCGCGCGCGCGGCGCGCCACTCGAACGCAAGATACAACAGCGTGAACAGAACGAGGAGCGGCGCGTGCGCGGCATCGCTGTAGAACGCGAGCGCGGCAAAGAGACCGGCGAGTAACGGATTTTTCCATTCCGATTTCGGGCGGTTAGAAACCGCCGCCACAACTACGCCAAGCCGACCTTCGTCGGCTAAAGTCGCCGCAGGGCGACTGGTCACTTGAGTTGCCCGCACCGTCTTCATCAAAAACAAAATGTAGAACGGAAACCACTGCGTCGTCAAAACCGTGTAATGCCCCAGCGCGGCGTACACCATCCGCGATGATGCAAAGGCGAACACGGCGCCCGCCGTAAAGGTTACAAGTTGCAGGTTCAAAGTTTCAGGTTGACCAACCTGAAACCTGAAACCTGAAACTTGAAACAAATACCCTACCAGCAAGTACACCCCAAACGCGCCGAGCACAAACGTCGCCAGCACCGTCGCGTTGACCGCCGGAATCAAGCCGAACGCGAATTGAATCGGCAGACCCAGAATCGCGTTCGTCCATAGCACCGTAAAACTCACCAGATTTACGCCGAGTGGATAGAACACGGCGCGCGTGGAGAGCGGGCTGGTGTGCGCGTCGAACAAGGCATGCTTGACCCACCACTGGCTCCACACAAAACTATACTCGTCGAACGCCCACGTCTCGCTCCCCGGCACGTGCGTATCGAAATGCGCGACGAGTGGATAAGTGAGAACGAGCGCGAGCGCGAGGTAGGCGATGAGAACGAACAAATGCGTGGAACGTGAAACGTGAAACGTGATGCGTGATGCGTATTGCGTGTTGCGTAAGGTGTGATTCATTTTACCTCAAAGGGACGAGCGGCGACTGCCACACCGACGCACCGCGCGTCATCTCGATTGAAAAGTGCGTCGCGTGCGCCGGGATTTCGTGCGCGTACCATTCCACAATCGTATCGCCGATTGCCCATTCGAGCGGTGGAACGGCAAAACGATATTTGTCTTGGGTAACCAGCGCGCCACGTGCATCGAGCCACGCCAGCGTCATTTCCGTTTCCCGACGATCCGGCGGCAGCGCGATGACTTGCCAGTACAACAACGCGCCCTGTGGCTCGTCGTCATAGCGCGAGACGCCCACCAGTTTCAAGTACGGATTGAACTCGATGTTCAACGCTTGGTGCGGCGGTGCCGGCGCGCCCAGGCGCCACGCGGTAAAGTACGTCCCGTTCGCAACGTGCGCCGCGTGCGGCGCGACGCGCGTCAACCACTCGAACGGCGGCGCGTAATCGCGAACGAAAATGTAGAGCGCATCGGCTTGCTGCGCGCCAAAGATGAGCGCGCGCTGCGCGTTCGATTCTTTGAACCGCGTCGCACGCTCGATGTAGCGCGAGGTCGGCACGCGCTCGCCCAGCAACATCAGCGTCGGATGACGATACACTTCGGTCGAAATGTAAATCGGTACGGTCGCGGGTTGCTGCTGAATGAACGCGGACGCCTCCGCGAGATCACTATCGAACTTGAGGGGCACCTCGGGATGATTTGCCCACGCCACAAAGTAATCGTACGTCGTCCACACCGCGCTGCCAGCAAAGGACAAGACAACCAAACTGCGAATTGCGCATTGCAGATTGCAGATTGCAGATTGAGAATCACGCAATCTGAAATCTGAAATCTGAAATCTGAAATCCAGCGCTTCCATCGCCAGCGCGGCAAACACGAACACGCCGGGCACCACGCCTAACACGCGCACCCCTTTGGGAATCATATCGGCGGTGAGAAACGCGGGCAAGCACATCACCACAAACCACAGCAACAAGAAACGATACTGCGGTTGATGCCAGCGCCTGAGCGCGATCACAACACCCGCCAGAAACCACGGCGCGATGAACAAATCGAAAATCGGTTTGCCCGGCAAATTGTAATGCCGGCTCTGATAGCCCAGCCCCGGCACCACAAACTGCGCGAGATTGCCGGCGACACTCGTCGCGAACGCGGCAAGCGGGTCTGGCTGATCAAAAATCGAAGTGCTATCGAAACGCCGGGTGAACTGCACGGGATTTTGCGCGAAATAGAGGATGAGTGGTAGCATCACCAAGAGCGCGCAGAGCGCGGCGATGACAAGACCGATGACCGATGACCGGTGACCGACGACCAGATTGGCAGTCGGCAGTTGGCGGTCGGCAGTTGGCAGTTGGCAGTCGGCAGTCGGCGGTCGGCGGTCGGCGGTCAATTTCCACAGGACAAATTCCACCATCACAAACAACGCAACGAACACGCCCACGAATCGTCCCGGCGAGTAGGTGTAGATCGCCAGTCCCAGCACCGCGCCCGCGCTCGCGTAGAATCGCCAATCGCGCGTGTGGAAGGCGCGCCACAAGAGCGCATAGCCAATCGCCTCGACCAGCGGCAAGAGCGTATCGCGATGCGCGTTGCGCGTCATCTGGATATGCCAGAACGAAATCGCGAGCAGCGCGCTCGTGAGAAACGCGAGGCGCGTCGCGCGCTCGCGCGAAAAAATTCCCGCTGCCCATTCGCGCACAAACCAGAACGTGACCGGAATCGTCACCAGCCCGGCGATGATGGCGGGGAGACGCGTAGCAAGCGGCGTGACGCCAAAGCGCGCGTACGAAAGCGCGGTGAGGTACACGTAAATCGGTTCGCGTCCCAAGTGCGCGTGAAACCAGATGTTAAAATTTCCCGCCAGCACATCGAGCGCGTCGAGGCCCTCCACCGCTTCATCGCCAAACAGACCCGGCGGCAGCCGATCGAGCGCGTAGACGCGCAACGCAATCGCCACAAGCGCGACCGCCAGCACCACCACCCAATCTCTAATCTCTAATCTCCAATCTCTAATCCCCAATCTCCACTCTCTCACCTGGGATTCACCACCACGAACTGCGCGCCCGCGCGATCTTGCACCCAGCGAATCTGCTCTTGCACCAGGCCGACCCAGTAGTTGATGGCACAGACGCTGCGCAAACGAATCGCGCCGGTAATCGTGACCGTGCGCCCCGGCAACAGCGGCTCACCCAATCCCCAGCGATACGGATGATCAATGCCGACGCGTCCATCGAAATCCACACCGACTCGATACGCGTAGATTTCATCGGGAAAACCGCGCGTGTAGAACGATTCGCCTTCTTCGTACACAAAACCGGGCGGTGGACCTTGCGTTTCGAGCGGTCCATTCGAATTGTTCTTGACGGTGATACTCACGTGCAACAAATCACCACTCGACAAAGTCGTCGGCGTCAAACTGACCGCGACGATTTGCGGAATCGCGTCCGCCGGCGCGCGCACCGCGACACGCTGCGTGCCTTTGTAATCGTGCAACCACGCGATCTGCTCGCGTACCAGCCCCGCCCAGTAATCCACAAACTGCGGATTATGCATCCGAATCGCGCCGGTAATCGTGCGCGTTTCGCCGGGCGCGAGTGGCGCGCCAAATCCCCAGCGATACGGATGATCCCAGCCCGTGCGTCCGGTGAAATCAATCCCCACGCGATACGCGTTCGGCACATCGGGAAAACCGCGCGTGTAGAACGTATCGCCTTCGTCGTACACGAAACCGGGGTCGGGACCTTGCGTTGGCAACGTCTCGTCGGAATTGTTCTTGACGGTGATACTCACCTGCAGCACATCGCCCACATTCAAAACTGTTGGCGTCAGTTTGACCTGAACGATTTGCGGCAGCGGCGCGTGGAGTGGATGCACCGCAATCGTTTGCGTGCCTTGCCGATCCTGCACCCACGCGACGCGTTCACGCACCAAGCCGACCCAGTACGCGCGCTCGCGCGACTGCGTCAACCGAATTCCGCCAGTGATCGTGCGCGATTCGCCGGGCGCGAGCGGCGCGCCCAATCCCCAGCGATACGGATGATCAATGCCGGCGCGCTCGTCGAAATCAATGCCCACACGAAACGCGTTCGGCACATCGGGAAAGCCGCGCGTGTAGAACGTATCGCCTTCGTCGTACACAAAATCGGGCGCGGGGTCTTGCGTCGGCAACGTCTCGGTGGAATTGTTCTTGACGGTGATGCTGACGTTCAGCACCTCGCCACTCTCCAACACCCTGGGCGTAAACGTGACGCGCGTGATGTCGTACGGCGGTGGGATGCGCGCGGCTTTTTGAAACGCGTACCACGCCGGGCGACGATTGCCGGCATCGTCCACCAAGCCCCAGCCGCCGTTGGGATACTTCCACGTGAACCAGAACGCGCGCGCGACCGTATCGGTGCCCAGCGCACGCACCACCTCAAAGCCGCGTTGCAAGTACTCGGCGACAGCATCTTCGCGCGTGAGATTGTCGGGCCAGGTAAAATTCAAATCCGCGCCAAACTCGGTGAGCCATAGCGGCTTGCCGGCGATGGCGCGCGCACGCGCGAGCGAGTCGCGCAGTTCGCCGTATTTCCAATTTGGAAACGGAAAATCGCCGACGCCCAGTCCCAGCACGTGCCAGCCCGCCGCATCGAACGCGCCTTCCGATGCTTGCGCAACGCGCTGCAAATAGTCGAACTTTTCGCCGCAACAAATTCCACCAGAAATGACCGGCAAATCGGCGACGGCTTTGATTTTGGTGTAACACGCCTTGAGCAAACGCCCATAATCTTCCGGGCGAATGCCCTGCCCTTCAGGCTCGTTGAAAATCTCGATGGCGTGAATTTTGTCGCGATAGAACGCCGCCAGTTTCTGCGCGAGGTCACTCACTCGACTTATGTAACCCGCTTCGGGTGTCAGCCATTCCGGGGCACCGTGTGACGGCGGAAATTCGTCGAACGTCTCGGTGTTGATAAGCACAAGAATCTTGACGTCCAGCGATTTGTACTGCTCGATGATCCAATCCAGTTCAAAGTTTTGTCCGCTGTGAAAATCCTGAAACTTGCGGACAACCAAATAGCGAATCCAGCGCGGACCGAGTTCGCGCAGTTCCGCAACGCTCGGCACAACCACATCACGAATACCCGGATTGATAGACAAGCCGACCAGCGGGTCTGGTTCTGTCATCTCGCGGGAGTGCATATGGGAAGTCTTCTGCAAATCCGCTGCTGACATTCTTTCCTCCTTCGAAAATACGTTTGTCCACGAAGGTCACGAAGGAACACGAAGAAAAATAGATTTGTGGTGTAATTACAGATTGAGTATACTCGGGGTATGATTACATACGAAAAACTTTCCAAGAAACCGCAAGTTGCCCAACGCCTGATTGGGATGACTCTCACCGAGTTCGACTCGTTCTATGCCGAATTCGAAACCGCCCATGAGGCACGCCTGCAAACTTCCCAACTTAACCCAGCGTGGTCAGAGACACCGACGTTGTGTTGGTGCAAGGCGGAAACACAAGTACGATTTGCGAAATCGTTTGCTGATGACCTTGTTTTGGTTGAAGACCTACACCACCTATGAACTGCTGGGCTTCTTTTATGACTTGGACAAAACCAATATCGAGGATAATCTCAAGGCAATCTTGGCGACATTGGAAAACATGGCGACGTTTGAATTCGAACGCCCCTCTGCCGCTCGGAAGAAACTTCGCTCGGTGGGAGAGGTGATGGATGCTTTTCCCGATGTGCGTCTGGTTATTGATGCCAAGGAACAATGGAGCGTCCCAAGAACAAGAAGGATAAAGAAGGCAACGTACACGATTATCAAAAGCCATACTATTCGGGTAAGAAAAAGATGCACACCCTCCAGAATCAAGTGGCAGTGGCGCCGCATGGACGGATCGAGGCCGTGTCGGCGAGTGTTCCCGGTGGTGCCATCCATGATCTGACATTATTGCGTCAGACCGATTTGCTTTCCAGGCTAGACGATCACGAAGCGGCAATGATGGACAAAGGGTATGTTGGTATTGCTGCGGATTACCCGACGAAGAGACTCTATTTGCCGTATAAAGCCAGACGTAATCATCCATTGGGTGCTCATCCGCTAATACTTTGAAATAGGCAAAAGGCTTCCGACGTGTATAATTCAGTTCATCCAAAGCCAGTGGAGGATGAACCCATGCGTAAAGCCAAAGCCTGGAACCAGCCGTGCCCCAATTCGAACTGTGAACATTACCAACAGATGAATCGCGGCAACATCCGCGCGATCTCGACTTATCTTACCGCGAGCGGCAAGCGTCGTATTTTTCAGTGTAAAACGTGCGGGCAGGCTTTCTCCGAGACCCGCGACACCGTGTTTTTTGATTTGCGTACCCCCGAAGAGAAGGTCATGCTCGCCCTCAAGATGTTGTTGGTACGCGTTGGCTTGTCCGACATCAGTTTCGTGCTGGGAGTGACCGAAGAGACGGTGTTGGAGTGGCTGGCTCGCGCCGCCGAGCAAGCCAAGAAAATTAACCAACACTTGTTGCGCGAACTACCGGTCACACAAGTCCAACTCGATGAACTATGGAACTTTGTTGAACGCAAACGTTCGGTGCAGGACACGCCACAGGGCGAAAGCCAGCCAGAGGCCACCGATGGGCGCCAGTGGGTCTGGATCAGTTATGCCCCGCAGTTTCGCTTGATCCTGGCGACGGTGGTCGGTCCCCGCTGTTTGGCAAGTGCCTTGCAATTGATTCAGTTGACCGCCGCGATCGTCTCGGGGGTGCCCTGCTTTTTCAGCGATGGCTTGAGCAGTTGGTGGTGGTCAAGCAACAAGTGATAGGTTGTCCACGAGCGTCATAAATGACGCAACTACAAACCACAAATCACTTTCATTTGACCACTACCGAGCAGTTATCTACCCGCACTGATGGAGGTTTACCATAGACTCAAAACCTTCGCCCGCACGGGCAAACGCGGGCGCCCCAAGAACCCTGTGAAAGAACCGCATCCCGACCTGGTCTACGCCCAAGTCGTCAAGGAGAAAGCGAAGGGGCGACTGAAAAGTCTGACATTGCGGGTGCTGTGCGGGGCGGAACGTCTGCAGAGCCTCGGATTGACCATCAGTACCAGTTTGATTGAGCGGCTCAACCTGACCTTGCGCCAAGCGCTGGCCCCGCTGGTGCGCAAGACGTGGAGTTTTTGTAAGGATCGGGTGCAGTTGCGGCGGCGGGTGACGTTCTTTCACGCGTTCTATAACTTTGCGCGGCCCCATCAGAGTTTACGCCTGCCGTTGCCAGTTCAGGAAGCACAAGGGACTGGCTTGTTTCAATCCAGGTGGCAGCCGCGCACGCCAGGCATGGCAGCAGGTTTGACCGACCATGTTTGGTCTTTTCGTCATTTACTCACGGTCAAATTTGAGCCGATCCATAATCAAAGTATTAGCGGATGAGCACCTAATGTGCCGATATCCCGCAAAAGGAAGAGGGATGGCTCGCACGTTTCGACACACGGCTTGTCGCGGAGTGATTGGAACAGTTAATGACAAGGTCAAAAATAGGCGGTTGCAGGGATCATATCAGCCAAGAGGATAGACCTATGGAAATTTCCCAACTCATCCAGGTCGCGCGTGGCGAGGTGCCTGCTGATCTCTTGCTCAAGAACGCGCGCGTGGTGAATGTCTTTTCTGGTGAAATCGAAGAGACCGGCGTTGCTATCACGCATTCGCGTATCGTCGGTCTGGGTAACGATTATCCGGCACAGCGCGTTGTTGACCTGGGGGGCAAGTACGTGGCGCCCGGTTTGATTGACGCGCACGTGCATATCGAAAGCGCAATGGTGCCCCCCTACGAATTCGCGCGCGCGGTCGTCCCGCACGGCACTACCTCCGTCATTATTGACCCGCACGAAATCGCCAACGTGCTCGGCGTCGAAGGCATCGAGTATATGCTGGAGGCGAGCAAGTACACACCGTTCAGCGTTTTCGTGATGGTGCCTTCGTGTGTGCCTGCCACGCATCTCGAAACGAACGGTGGTGTGCTGCGCTGGAGTGATCTCATCCCGTTCAAGAACGATCCCTGGGTCATTGGCCTGGGCGAGATGATGAACTATCCCGGCGTCCTCTTGCGCGATCAAGAAGTGCTGGACAAACTGCGCGCGTTCTTCAACCGCCGCATTGACGGACACGCGCCCGGTTTAACCGGACGCGATCTCGAAGCGTATGTCGCTGCCGGCATCGCGAGCGACCACGAGTGCACCACCGTCGAAGAAGCGCGCGAGAAAATCCGCCTGGGGATGCGTGTGATGATTCGCGAAGCATCGAACGCGCGCAACCTCGAAGCACTGCTACCGGTCGTCAACGCCAAGAACGCGCGCCGCATCCTCTTCGTCACGGATGATCGCTTTCCCGCCGATTTGATTGACGAAGGGCACATTGACCACATTGTGCGCGTGGCGATTCGCGAAGGACTTGACCCGGTCACCGCGATTCAAATTGCCACGCTCAATGCCGCCGAGTACTTTAACCTGCACGATCGCGGTGCCATCGCGCCGGGGCGCCGTGCCGATTTGATTGTCTTTGACAACTTTGACCGGTTCACCATCGAACAGGTGTATCGCGGGGGCAAACTCGTCGCGCGCAATGGTCGCGTCGTGCCGCAAGACGTTCCGCCGCGCAGCCTGCCGATTCGCAACACGATTAACGTGGACTGGAGCAAGGTGGATGTACGACTGCCGGCGAACGGTCACAAAAAAGTGCGTGTCATCGGTTTGATTCCTGACCAGATCGTGACGACGCAGAGCATCGAGGAGGCGCGCATCGAGAACGGCTGGGTCGTAGCGGATCCTTCGCGCGATCTGCTCAAGGTCGCGGTGATTGAGCGTCATCGCGCGACCGGCAACGTGGGCATCGGTTTTGTGCGCGGGCTGGGACTCGCGCGCGGTGCTATCGGTTCGTCTATCGCGCACGATTCGCATAACATTATCGTCGCCGGCACAAACGACGACGACTTGATGACGGCGGCGCGCGCCATCGCCGCGATGCAAGGTGGCCTGGTCGCTGTCGCCGATGGCGAGGTGCTGGCGCGCGTGCCGCTGCCCATCGCTGGCTTGATGAGCGATCAACCGCTCGAACGCGTGCGCGAACAACTGGACGATCTGGCTGCCGTCACGCGCGATCTCGGCTCACGTTTGCACGCGCCATTTATGGCAATGGCATTCATCGCGCTGCCCGTCATCCCCGAACTGAAACTAACCGACAAGGGCTTGGTGGATGTGAACAAGTTTGATTTTGTCCCGGTGTTCGCGGATCAATGAGCCAATGAGCCAATGAACCAATGAGCCAAATGGACGAATGACGAACGACGAACGACGAATGACGAATGACAAATGACAAATGACAAATGGTTTGGCTCATTGGCACATTGGATAATTGGCTCATTGCCTTTGGCTCATTGGCACATTGGGCAATTGGCTCATTGACAAAGGAGGTGATGCCGCGCTCGTTTGGGGTTGGCGCACCGTTGTTCATCGGACAGGTGGCTGGTTGCCTTCGCAAGGTAAGAAGGCGCAAAGTAGCACAGGATTGAATTCTGTGCCACGCACCAACTTAAGAGTTGTTCATGGCGGTCAACCGCCACCACGACGGATGAAAATGCTAGACATCCTTTCGCGCTCTTTCGCGTACAGCGCGGCGGTCAGCTATCATCTGTCGGCGGTCATTTTTTCAGAGGAGGAGAAAAAAATGAAAAAATTTCTGTTCGTTGCTGTCTTGATTGGATTGTTGGGAGTGCTTGCCGCGTGCGCGCCTGCCACGCCAGCACCGGCGCCGGCAACTCCCGCGCCAGCGGTCAAAACACTCAAGGCGTGCTTTATCTACGTGGGACCCATCGGTGACATTGGGTGGACGCACGCGCACAACGAAGGACGCCTCTATGTCGAAAAGAAATACCCCTGGTTGAAGACCGCCTACGCCGAAGCCGTCGCGGAAGCCGATGTAGATCGTTTTCTGGATCGCTATGTGGTGGAAGAAAAGTGTGATGTGATCTTTACGACCAGTTTTGGGTATATGGATGCCACGCTCGCCGCGGCGAAAAAATATCCCAACACCATCTTCTTCCACTGCTCTGGCTTCAAGCGCGCGCCGAATCTGGGCAACTATTTTGCTGACTTTTATCAGGTGTACTACCTGAACGGCTTGATGGCAGGCGCAATGACCAAGAGCGGTAAAGTGGGCTATGTCGCCGCGCATCCCATCCCCGAAGTGATTCGCCACATTGACGCGTTCACGCTCGGTGTGCGCGAAGTCAATCCCAAAGCCACCGTGGATGTCCGCTGGATCTTTGCGTGGTACGATCCTGCCAAAGCACGCCAGGCGGCTGAAGCATTGATCGCGGCAGGTGTGGATGTCCTTGCCTTCACCGAAGACACCGCAACGGTTGTTCAGGTGGCTGAGGAATACACCGCCAAAGGCAAGCCGGTGTACTCGTTTGGTCACTATAGCCCGATGGCACAATTTGGCCCCAACTCACTGATCAGCGGGCAGTTGGTCAACTGGGGCGTCCTGTACGAAGACATCCTCACCAAGGTGTATCTGGGTGTTTACACCAACAAGAATCTGGACAAGGTGGACTATTGGGGTCTGCTTGGTGGGGGAATCCAACTCGGCGCGCCGGCGGCGGTGGAGTTGGGTGGCAAGTTTGGTGAACCCATCAACCCCAAGTTCGAAGCCGCGCTGAAAGGTGTCAAAGTGAAGGAGGCGTTGCTTGGAGAGGTCACGGTGTACGATCTGGTCTTCAAGCGACTCGAACAAATGAAGGATCCAGCGATGTTGTTCGATCCCTTCACCGGACCGATCAAAGACCAGGCAGGCAAAGAGCGCGTCAAGCCCGGGCAACGACTCAACTACGTCGAACTCTTGAACATTGATTGGTTCGTCGAAGGGGTCATCGGTAGCCCCAAACCCTAATCGTGCCATAGCGCACTAGTGCGATAGTGCAATCGCAGCGTACCCACCATACACAACCATTGCACTATCGCACTATCCCACCTTGAAACGATGCAACAATGAAACAATGGCAACAATCCAACGATTCAACGATGCAACGATCCAACGATGAAACGATGCAACAATCCAACGATTCAACGATTCTGATGCGCGGCATCACCAAACGCTTTCCCGGTGTTGTGGCGAACGATGCCGTGACCTTTGAAGCGCGCGCCGGCGAAATTCACGCGCTTTTGGGCGAGAACGGCGCGGGCAAGACCACCTTGATGAACATCCTCTATGGCATTTACCAGCCCGATGCCGGCGACATGTTCATCAAGGGGCAGCGCGTCACCATTCGTTCACCGCGCGATGCGATTCATCTGGGGATTGGAATGGTGCATCAGCAGTTTCGGCTGGTGCCCACGCACACCGTTGCCGAGAACATCGTGCTGGGCTTGCCGGGAGATTTGATCGTTTCCGCACGCGCCATCAGTCAGCAGATCGAACCGTTCGCTCAAAAGTATGGTTTGCGAATTGATCCGCATGCTTACGTCTGGCAACTCTCGGCGGGCGAACAACAGCGGGTCGAAATCATCAAAGCACTCTATCGCGGCGCCGAGATTTTGATTCTCGATGAGCCGACTTCGATGCTCACCCCGCGCGAGGCGCAAGATCTGATGGATATTTTGCGCCGAATGGCGGCAGAAGGCAAGACCATCATTTTCATCACGCACAAATTAGACGAAGTCACTGCCATCAGTCATCGCGTCACCGTGTTGCGACAGGGCCGCGTCGTCACGACGCAAGACACGGCGACCACCGATGCGCGGACGCTCGCGCGCTGGATGGTCGGACGCGACGTGTTGTTTCATCTCGACAAACGCCCGATGCCTGCGACCACGACCGTGCTTCGGGTCGAGCATTTGCACGCGTTGAATGACAAGGGCTTGCCGGCGGTCAAAGATGTTTCCTTCGAGGTCAAGGCGGGTGAGATTCTGGGCATTGCTGGAGTCGCCGGCAACGGTCAGCGCGAGTTGATTGAAACGCTGGTCGGTTTGCGACCGGCGACGCAGGGTTGTGTGTTCCTCAACGATCAGGACGTGACGCATCTTTCACCGCGCGCGCACATCGAGCGTGGGATGGGCTATATCCCCGGCGAACGGATGAGCGCGCTGGTGCCCAGTTTGGGTGTGGCAGAGAATTTGATTTTGAAGACCTATCGTCAGCCGCCGATTGCCCGGGGCTGGTTTTTGGATCGTGCCGTGATGAACGCGCACGCCGATCAACTCATCGCGCAGTACGGCGTGGTCACACCGCATCGCCACACGCCGGTCAAGTTGCTGTCGGGTGGTAATTTGCAACGCGTGCTGCTGGCGCGCGAAATCGCCAGCGCGCCGCACATACTGATTGCGGTACATCCAACGAGTGGTCTGGACGTTGGCGCAACTGAGTACATCTGGCAATTGCTGCTGGCACAGCGCGAGCAGGGCAAAGCCGTGCTCCTCGTTTCGGAAGATCTGGAAGAGGTGCTGGCGTTGAGTGATCGCGTGAGTGTGCTGTTCGAAGGGCGCTTGATGGGTACGCTCCCCATCGCGCGCGCAGATCTGGAAACGCTCGGTTTGATGATGGCAGGTGTACCTTGTCGGGAGGTCGGATGAGACTCGTCATTGAACGGCGGCTGAACGTGCCGCGCTGGCTCGAATGGGTGGCGCCCGTCGTCGCGCTGGTAGCGGCGTTGCTGGTCATCGCGCTCATTTTTCTCTTGCTCGGTGTCAATCCATTGATCGCGTATCAACGCATTTTTACCGGCGCGTTTGGCAGTGCGTATGGATTATCCGAATCGGTAGTCAAAGCGATTCCGTTGCTGTTGTGTGGCGCGGGGCTGGTGCTGGCTTTTCGCGCAGGCATTTACAACATCGGCGCCGAAGGGCAATTGCTCATCGGCGCGGTGTGCGCGACGGGGATGGCGTTGACTTTTCCGCATCTTCCTGCCGAGGTGCTGTTGCCGGCGATGTTCATCGCAGGATTTCTCGGCGGCGCGCTGTGGGGTGTGCTACCCGCGTGGCTGCGTGTGCGCTATCAAGTGAACGAAGTCATCACGACGTTGATGATGGTGTACATCGCCAGCGAGTTGGTGAATTTTCTGGTGTATGGACCCTGGCGCGCGCCGGAAGAACTGGGCTTTCCGTACTCGGCAAAATTTTCCGCGTCTGCCCAGTTGCCGCGCTTGTTCTTGACGCGCATTCACTATCCCACGCTCATTCTGGCTGTGCTCTTTGCGGTGCTGATTCATATCGTTCTAACGCGCACGCGGTTGGGTTACGAGATTCGTGTGACAGGTGAAAATCCGGCAGCGGCGCGGTACGCGGGAATGGACTATTGGAAAGTAGTCGTACTCGTGATGATCATCAGCGGTGGATTGGCGGGACTGGCAGGCGTGGGCGAGGTGGCGGGGATTCAACATCGCTTGCGTTATCCGCAGGGCATTTCGCCCGGCTATGGTTTCACGGCGATCATCGTCGCGTGGCTGGCGCGGCTCAATCCGCTTGTCGCGATTCTGACGGCGTTTCTGCTCGGCGGGCTGCTGGTGGGCGGCGATGCGATTCAGGTGGTGATGGGCTTGCCGGTCGCGACGATTTACATTTTCAACGGCATCATTCTCCTGTTCGTGCTGAGTAGCGATGTGCTGACGCGGTATCGGATTCGATGGGTGCGTAGTTGAGCGCGTGCAGTACTGACTTGCGTCTAATGCGAAGGTAAGCGAAAGTTATACCTTTTCGGAAGGAGTTGTGCATGGGCGCGTGCGCCCGCCACGACGGATGAACATATACTTCAACGGTCGCAAACTTTTATTTTGGTTTGTACAGTACGGCTTGACCCCACTCATCCCCCTGCCCCCTTCTAT
>Ga0308410_1000814_pt1 | contig 17480 bp, 20 predicted proteins | sample HotsprOSTMatCore_FD_203467 | JGI IMG/M metagenome (GOLD analysis project Ga0308410, IMG submission 203467) | Hot spring phototrophic mat microbial communities from Octopus Spring, Yellowstone National Park, Wyoming, United States -... | ecosystem: Environmental > Aquatic > Thermal springs > Hot...
ACGGTGACAAGTTTCAATGCTCTTCAACAGCCAAAAATGAGCCGAAATCCCTGAAATATCGTCTATTGTCTATCAATTAGGCTATTCAGGCGTTTCAGTGCTCTTCAGCGAGCCGAAAATTCCTCACGAAGGTTCAGAGGTAGGTTCGGTGCGTTTCGAGGACGGTTTCAGTGCTCTTCAGCGAGCCGAAAATTCCTCACCTAAGGAGGCACCAACTATGGAAACGTATCGCGTGTGTTTCAGTGCTCTTCAGCGAGCCGAAAATTCCTCACCAGGCGCTGGACGCGATGACCGAGTTGGTGAAGGGGTTTCAGTGCTCTTCAGCGAGCCGAAAATTCCTCACAGTACGTGATGATCTGGGAGACCGCCAACGATGAGCGTTTCAGTGCTCTTCAGCGAGCCGAAAATTCCTCACACGGTAATCTGCAGCGTTTCGACCGCAGCGTTGAACGTTTCAGTGCTCTTCAGCGAGCCGAAAATTCCTCACACTGGAGAGCGCGACGGGAACCAGCCGCATCCTCGGTTTCAGTGCTCTTCAGCGAGCCGAAAATTCCTCACTCCTCGTTGTACAGCACTGTCAGCGTGATTTCCACGTTTCAGTGCTCTTCAGCGAGCCGAAAATTCCTCACTTCGCTGAAATTGCCTCTTGACAACCAGCGGGAACTGGTTTCAGTGCTCTTCAGCGAGCCGAAAATTCCTCACGGTGATCGCCGTCGAAACGGCGCGACCACTCGTACGTTTCAGTGCTCTTCAGCGAGCCGAAAATTCCTCACCGACGCGGTTGAGCGAGACGCTGCTGTATACCGTCAAGTTTCAGTGCTCTTCAGCGAGCCGAAAATTCCTCACCCTTTAGCGTATATCGATCACGCTCCTACTCTACCAGTTTCAGTGCTCTTCAGCGAGCCGAAAATTCCTCACCTGCGGCTGCGTAATCGTCTCGCAGTTGCGCGAGAAGGTTTCAGTGCTCTTCAGCGAGCCGAAAATTCCTCACTCAGCGAAACGGTTGTGTCGCGGTGCACAAACAACGCGTTTCAGTGCTCTTCAGCGAGCCGAAAATTCCTCACGTTGTGGACGCGAACAATCAAGACGCGCCCGGCATCGTTTCAGTGCTCTTCAGCGAGCCGAAAATTCCTCACCGGTGATCTCGGTAATTGTATACCCACCGTTGTCACCGTTTCAGTGCTCTTCAGCGAGCCGAAAATTCCTCACCGACCGCGAGACGCGGGATTTCGCGGTCGAGTTCAGGTTTCAGTGCTCTTCAGCGAGCCGAAAATTCCTCACCTCAGTGAGGACCGGCGCGAAGTCGTTCGTATCGTGTTTCAGTGCTCTTCAGCGAGCCGAAAATTCCTCACTCTGAAGTACGTCTTCCGGCGACGGCAGCAGTACGGTTTCAGTGCTCTTCAGCGAGCCGAAAATTCCTCACGGTTCTTCCCGAACAGCCGCAGTCCGCGCCGCAACTGTTTCAGTGCTCTTCAGCGAGCCGAAAATTCCTCACGCCGGGCGTTGCTGGCGTTCTGGCAGCGCAACGGGCGGTTTCAGTGCTCTTCAGCGAGCCGAAAATTCCTCACGCAACTCCGGCGACACAACATACCCGCCGCGCAGAGTTTCAGTGCTCTTCAGCGAGCCGAAAATTCCTCACGGCGATCCGGACTACTACGATCCGGTTCTGGCGGCGGTTTCAGTGCTCTTCAGCGAGCCGAAAATTCCTCACAACCACAGCGTCACCGCAGCGTTGATGTTCCATCTGGTTTCAGTGCTCTTCAGCGAGCCGAAAATTCCTCACCCGCCCAACCTCCTCCAGAACCCCGCCGGTGCAGGCGTTTCAGTGCTCTTCAGCGAGCCGAAAATTCCTCACTCGCCTGCGTCGAACTCGACGTATGAGATTTTCGTGTCGTTTCAGTGCTCTTCAGCGAGCCGAAAATTCCTCACTAGGTGCCGTCACGTTCGCGTTGAAGAACCGCAAGAGGTTTCAGTGCTCTTCAGCGAGCCGAAAATTCCTCACAAAAACACGCAGCGCCGGTGTTCCCGTCAACGTTCGTTTCAGTGCTCTTCAGCGAGCCGAAAATTCCTCACTACGCTCTTCTTCCTCGCGCATCTGTACGATCAACGTTTCAGTGCTCTTCAGCGAGCCGAAAATTCCTCACCGTTTGAGCGATTGCTTCCGCCTCGATCTCGCTCAGGTTTCAGTGCTCTTCAGCGAGCCGAAAATTCCTCACAATCGGCGTGCGCGCTTCCGGAAACGAGACGACGGCGTTTCAGTGCTCTTCAGCGAGCCGAAAATTCCTCACCTGTTGACGTTGAGACGGCGTATGAGCGCGTCGCGGGTTTCAGTGCTCTTCAGCGAGCCGAAAATTCCTCACGACAAACGTTGTGCTGCATAAAGACAAATTGAAGAGTTTCAGTGCTCTTCAGCGAGCCGAAAATTCCTCACCGAACAGTTCTTGCTGCAAATCATCGCTGCGTTAGGGTTTCAGTGCTCTTCAGCGAGCCGAAAATTCCTCACGCATTGCGAACCATTGTCGCTACGAAATAATCGGCTGTTTCAGTGCTCTTCAGCGAGCCGAAAATTCCTCACCGTCATTTGGCTTCTGGCCGCAATCAATTGAGTGCGTTTCAGTGCTCTTCAGCGAGCCGAAAATTCCTCACTACTACCGTTTGGCGCTGGCCGTATGCGCGCCTAGGTTTCAGTGCTCTTCAGCGAGCCGAAAATTCCTCACACAGCGCGCGGGTTACAGGCCCTTTATCACGTCAACGTTTCAGTGCTCTTCAGCGAGCCGAAAATTCCTCACCGTATGATCTCGATATAATCGGCGCATCAGATCCGCCGTTTCAGTGCTCTTCAGCGAGCCGAAAATTCCTCACCATATGCCTTCTATGCGCGTCAATTTCGATTCGTACGTTTCAGTGCTCTTCAGCGAGCCGAAAATTCCTCACAGTACCAGTGGTACGCTTCTCTCACAATCCACTACAGGTTTCAGTGCTCTTCAGCGAGCCGAAAATTCCTCACTCGGCGCGTGGGTAGCCACACGCTAAACGATAACGGATAGTTTCAGTGCTCTTCAGCGAGCCGAAAATTCCTCACCGAGCCGCTCGCGCGGCATCAGGGCGCGGGCGAGAGTTTCAGTGCTCTTCAGCGAGCCGAAAATTCCTCACCGCCCTCGCCGACGCACACGCCGTCGTGCACGCGCTGTTTCAGTGCTCTTCAGCGAGCCGAAAATTCCTCACGGCGGCGCTACGTGCGCATGTTGACGGTGGTGGATGTTTCAGTGCTCTTCAGCGAGCCGAAAATTCCTCACACCCGACGCGCCGTAGCGCAACGCAACGCCGCACGGTTTCAGTGCTCTTCAGCGAGCCGAAAATTCCTCACCGGCGATCATGCCGCGCAATACCAGACCGCTAGTTACGTTTCAGTGCTCTTCAGCGAGCCGAAAATTCCTCACTTTGCCCGCGCCCGTGCTGGCCGATGCGCCGGAGTAGTTTCAGTGCTCTTCAGCGAGCCGAAAATTCCTCACCCTCGCCGACCGCGTCGCTGTCGCCGACCGCGTCGGTTTCAGTGCTCTTCAGCGAGCCGAAAATTCCTCACGTGGAGTCCGTATGATTACAACAACCAGCAGATAACGTTTCAGTGCTCTTCAGCGAGCCGAAAATTCCTCACGCTGACAGACCTGCCGCCGATTATGGGTTGAGAACGAGGTTTCAGTGCTCTTCAGCGAGCCGAAAATTCCTCACCAGGCGAACTCGCAACATCAGGGTTGACGCACGACGGTTTCAGTGCTCTTCAGCGAGCCGAAAATTCCTCACGCGGTTCGACTCCGCCATCCTGCTCCAGCCCGTCTGTTTCAGTGCTCTTCAGCGAGCCGAAAATTCCTCACAATGCCACACGCCGATGTAGCGCCACGCCTGGCCGAGGTTTCAGTGCTCTTCAGCGAGCCGAAAATTCCTCACTGCCGTCGGCGCGGCGGTCTGGTACATGCGCCGGCGCGGTTTCAGTGCTCTTCAGCGAGCCGAAAATTCCTCACCCGCGTTGCCGGCGCCCTCCGTGGACTGCACGCGCTGTTTCAGTGCTCTTCAGCGAGCCGAAAATTCCTCACCGAATGGGTTGAAGATGCTGGTCGCGGCCTGAAGGAGTTTCAGTGCTCTTCAGCGAGCCGAAAATTCCTCACCCGATGTAGCGCCACGCCTGGCCGAGCGGGGGAGCGGTTTCAGTGCTCTTCAGCGAGCCGAAAATTCCTCACGTCACGCCAATCGCCAAGGCGAGCACCCCAACGAAGTTTCAGTGCTCTTCAGCGAGCCGAAAATTCCTCACTGATGAGGCATGGCGCCGCTGCGAGTGTGACGAGCGGGTTTCAGTGCTCTTCAGCGAGCCGAAAATTCCTCACCGCATCCACCGACGAGCGAAACCGACCATAGTCGTAGGTTTCAGTGCTCTTCAGCGAGCCGAAAATTCCTCACCAGCGCGCCAAGAGTTAGACGCCGAGTTTCTCGACGAGTTTCAGTGCTCTTCAGCGAGCCGAAAATTCCTCACTTTGCGCCTATCCACGCCGTTGCCGCACAGATACCGTTTCAGTGCTCTTCAGCGAGCCGAAAATTCCTCACTTTGCGGCGCGTCCTGAATATCTTGACACATTTGTTCAAAGTTTCAGTGCTCTTCAGCGAGCCGAAAATTCCTCACTGATGGACGCGCCGCCGATCCCAGATCGATAACGAGGTTTCAGTGCTCTTCAGCGAGCCGAAAATTCCTCACTGCCATCACGATCATCCGTATTCGTTGCATCCGGTGTTTCAGTGCTCTTCAGCGAGCCGAAAATTCCTCACCGATTATTCTCAGTGATGGCGCGCTTAACCGGAACTGTTTCAGTGCTCTTCAGCGAGCCGAAAATTCCTCACACACGAGCAGTTGCAACATAGCACGCTCATACTCCAGTTTCAGTGCTCTTCAGCGAGCCGAAAATTCCTCACTTAGACGATGGAAAATCGTCTGTGAATAATTCTTCATGTTTCAGTGCTCTTCAGCGAGCCGAAAATTCCTCACTAACTGAAGCCGATGTCGCAACTACTGGAATGCGAATGTTTCAGTGCTCTTCAGCGAGCCGAAAATTCCTCACCCGACACGCGCCATACAACCTCATACCCGGCACCGGTTTCAGTGCTCTTCAGCGAGCCGAAAATTCCTCACCAATGAAACGAAGCGCCGGATTAGACGGCATCGCCGTTTCAGTGCTCTTCAGCGAGCCGAAAATTCCTCACGCATCACGGAGCGTGCGCGACGCGCCGGGGGATTGCGTTTCAGTGCTCTTCAGCGAGCCGAAAATTCCTCACGGGGAGCGGCGAGGGCAACGCCGAGCAATCGGCGCGTTTCAGTGCTCTTCAGCGAGCCGAAAATTCCTCACGCGCCCGCGCCAGAGTAATACGTGTTGTACCCATTGTTTCAGTGCTCTTCAGCGAGCCGAAAATTCCTCACCCAATTGTCGAGGTAGTAGCAGACGTAATCGTAATCGTTTCAGTGCTCTTCAGCGAGCCGAAAATTCCTCACTGCGTCGGTTTCGATCTTATCCAGACTGTGGATCGGTTTCAGTGCTCTTCAGCGAGCCGAAAATTCCTCACATTTGATCACAACAATATTCGGGCAGTCGTCGAGGGTTTCAGTGCTCTTCAGCGAGCCGAAAATTCCTCACTGGGAAGTCGATACCTTTCTCGTTGACACCCACATCCGTTTCAGTGCTCTTCAGCGAGCCGAAAATTCCTCACGCGATGCGCAGTTGCGCCTCAACACCCGCTTGCACGTTTCAGTGCTCTTCAGCGAGCCGAAAATTCCTCACGGTCGTTAGCCTAGCACACAAGTTCCCGTCTGTCAGTTTCAGTGCTCTTCAGCGAGCCGAAAATTCCTCACAACCAAGCGATCTTATCGATCAGCGCCGGTAGCAGTGTGTTTCAGTGCTCTTCAGCGAGCCGAAAATTCCTCACTAAATACCAACATTGGCGTGTGCGCCGGATAACGAGTTTCAGTGCTCTTCAGCGAGCCGAAAATTCCTCACCACTACCCGAAGCGAACTGTAGTACTTGTCGAACTCCGTTTCAGTGCTCTTCAGCGAGCCGAAAATTCCTCACCAAATCCGCCGCGATACGCTGTTCCATCGCGGCGTAGTGTTTCAGTGCTCTTCAGCGAGCCGAAAATTCCTCACTCACCGCCGGTTCGGTACGAGATCGTCAACGATCTCGAGTTTCAGTGCTCTTCAGCGAGCCGAAAATTCCTCACGCGGGGTGCGCTGGGCGATCCTCGACGGGAAGGGCGACGTTTCAGTGCTCTTCAGCGAGCCGAAAATTCCTCACGTCACCGCGTTTCGCTGGTGCGCCAGAGCGCGGCGGTTTCAGTGCTCTTCAGCGAGCCGAAAATTCCTCACGCGGAGCGCCGAAGGCGGGGACGCGGGTTAGTAACGCGTTTCAGTGCTCTTCAGCGAGCCGAAAATTCCTCACATAAAGCGGAGTTGACGTATACGCATAATTGAGAAAGTTTCAGTGCTCTTCAGCGAGCCGAAAATTCCTCACAGACCGCGCCCGACCCGCTGCCGTTGTTGATTGTGTGTTTCAGTGCTCTTCAGCGAGCCGAAAATTCCTCACGTTCCAGTCGCACGCCGCACCGACAACGCGGGTGTGCGTTTCAGTGCTCTTCAGCGAGCCGAAAATTCCTCACTCAACGTAGATCGCGTCAACGTCGTAGATATTCGCGTTTCAGTGCTCTTCAGCGAGCCGAAAATTCCTCACCAGAGTGATTGTCTCGATGCAGACGCCGACCGGCAAGGTTTCAGTGCTCTTCAGCGAGCCGAAAATTCCTCACCGATGCGCTCGCCGGTCTCGTCAACCAGCGTCTCGTTTCAGTGCTCTTCAGCGAGCCGAAAATTCCTCACAATCACTAACTTGATGTTTGTATACCACAGAGCGCCGTTTCAGTGCTCTTCAGCGAGCCGAAAATTCCTCACGATATACCGTGTCGTGGCCCGGTCAACCGCAAATCGGTTTCAGTGCTCTTCAGCGAGCCGAAAATTCCTCACAACGCCGCACCGTCGCCCAGCGCGAGTCTTCCAGCGGTTTCAGTGCTCTTCAGCGAGCCGAAAATTCCTCACTATTGGCGCGCCAAATATCGAAGAGTTGCAGCGCGCCGTTTCAGTGCTCTTCAGCGAGCCGAAAATTCCTCACCAACAACCAGAGCACCAAGCCGGTGCCAATCGGGTTCGTTTCAGTGCTCTTCAGCGAGCCGAAAATTCCTCACTGAAATGGCGACGATTCGGCTGTGGGAAGGCTCTAAATGTTTCAGTGCTCTTCAGCGAGCCGAAAATTCCTCACCGCGTTTGCGCAACGCACTTGGGAAGGAATTATGAGGTTTCAGTGCTCTTCAGCGAGCCGAAAATTCCTCACCACCAGTCATTCAGTCCGTCCGCCCAGCGCGCGTAAAGTTTCAGTGCTCTTCAGCGAGCCGAAAATTCCTCACCCGACGATGTGATGGCGGCAACCGACGGCGTACTGCGTTTCAGTGCTCTTCAGCGAGCCGAAAATTCCTCACTGTGGTATAGTAGAGACACAGTAATCAATCACTTCTAGTTTCAGTGCTCTTCAGCGAGCCGAAAATTCCTCACTTGTCACCGTTGGCGACCGCCCAACGCGCGGCGCGAGTTTCAGTGCTCTTCAGCGAGCCGAAAATTCCTCACGAACGGAGGCGATGTGGACGATCTCAACCCAACCGCTGTTTCAGTGCTCTTCAGCGAGCCGAAAATTCCTCACGACGGTTGATGATCCCGTCCCGTCGCCCCCGACGGGGTTTCAGTGCTCTTCAGCGAGCCGAAAATTCCTCACCCGTCGTTGATTGTAGCGCTCACACGGGCGCTCACGTTTCAGTGCTCTTCAGCGAGCCGAAAATTCCTCACTCGAGCAGCGCGCGGGCGGTCGCTGGCGCGTCGAGGGTTTCAGTGCTCTTCAGCGAGCCGAAAATTCCTCACGCGAGGTCAGATCGAGCGGATCGAAGAGACTCAGGAGTTTCAGTGCTCTTCAGCGAGCCGAAAATTCCTCACGTAATAGCGGCAATCGTTTCGCTGTGGAACTCAACCGTTTCAGTGCTCTTCAGCGAGCCGAAAATTCCTCACGTTCACAGCGGAACTCGACTTTCGCCCACTCCAGCGAGTTTCAGTGCTCTTCAGCGAGCCGAAAATTCCTCACTGCGCTTGTATTACGTACCCGCTGCGATCTCAACGAACGTTTCAGTGCTCTTCAGCGAGCCGAAAATTCCTCACGCAGACGTTCGGTCTCGTCAACCACATCGATGATGTGTTTCAGTGCTCTTCAGCGAGCCGAAAATTCCTCACCCAACTCGACGATCCGGTAAACGCATCGATGCGCGGTTTCAGTGCTCTTCAGCGAGCCGAAAATTCCTCACTGGTCTTGCTCCAGCACCGGCAGCGCCAACTCTGCGGCGTGTTTCAGTGCTCTTCAGCGAGCCGAAAATTCCTCACTCGTAGTCGAAGTTGCGCAGATGGCGCGGGTAGGGCGTTTCAGTGCTCTTCAGCGAGCCGAAAATTCCTCACACTATCGGTTTTGTTGCTCAGCGCCCCGTCCGCGCTGTTTCAGTGCTCTTCAGCGAGCCGAAAATTCCTCACTTAAAGGACATCGACGACACACACTGGTACAGCGTCGTTTCAGTGCTCTTCAGCGAGCCGAAAATTCCTCACCGTCCGGCGTCTATATTGCACTGTTGGTGAGCGCGGGTTTCAGTGCTCTTCAGCGAGCCGAAAATTCCTCACTGGTGCTGGTGCTGATGCTGCTGGTGCTGATGCTGCGTTTCAGTGCTCTTCAGCGAGCCGAAAATTCCTCACCGGATAACCTCGCGTCGGTTCTCGGCACTGAATGTCTGTTTCAGTGCTCTTCAGCGAGCCGAAAATTCCTCACGCGCCACGCGCGCCGCCAGCCGTTGGCGCTGCGGATGTTTCAGTGCTCTTCAGCGAGCCGAAAATTCCTCACCCTCCTTCAAGACGAAACCCCCGCGCCTCGCCCGCGCGTTTCAGTGCTCTTCAGCGAGCCGAAAATTCCTCACCGGTACACCGTTTGATCCCCGTTGTCAACGAGGGCGTGTTTCAGTGCTCTTCAGCGAGCCGAAAATTCCTCACTCGTCGCTCCTCCAGTTGCCAGCGTCTGATGAGCGCGTTTCAGTGCTCTTCAGCGAGCCGAAAATTCCTCACCTCTTGGTGAGGCGGCGGGCGTCACACATCCCGCAGGTTTCAGTGCTCTTCAGCGAGCCGAAAATTCCTCACCGGCAGCAGTGTTGGCGCAACGACGCCCGCAACGAAGTTTCAGTGCTCTTCAGCGAGCCGAAAATTCCTCACGCGCCCGTTCGAGACGAACCCGACCGGTACGGTGTAGTTTCAGTGCTCTTCAGCGAGCCGAAAATTCCTCACCAAAAAGCGCCTCAGCGAGGCGCTGAGACGCGAAGGGTTTCAGTGCTCTTCAGCGAGCCGAAAATTCCTCACTCTGGTTCGGGCAAATGAGACCCGATCAGCAGTTCGGTTTCAGTGCTCTTCAGCGAGCCGAAAATTCCTCACTAAGTGCTCACTGTACGCAATCGGAATGCCCGCGAGTTTCAGTGCTCTTCAGCGAGCCGAAAATTCCTCACGCGCGTCAAGAACTTGACGCGGAGTTCCTCGACGAGTTTCAGTGCTCTTCAGCGAGCCGAAAATTCCTCACCTGCCAGCGCGCCCGAGTGATATTGAAACTCGTCCGTTTCAGTGCTCTTCAGCGAGCCGAAAATTCCTCACCTTCGCCGCGTCTGCCGCCGCCTGCGCCAGCCCGCGTGGTTTCAGTGCTCTTCAGCGAGCCGAAAATTCCTCACCGTCCAACCGTAACGCGCAGCGGTGATGCGTAGTTGGTTTCAGTGCTCTTCAGCGAGCCGAAAATTCCTCACAGAAGGCGGAAGCAATCCAGCGTCTCACCGGGCAGCGTTTCAGTGCTCTTCAGCGAGCCGAAAATTCCTCACCGAACCGCGCCGGACGCGGGTCGGCGGGGTTGAACAACGAGTTTCAGTGCTCTTCAGCGAGCCGAAAATTCCTCACCGTTCTGTCATCACCGCACGCAGCAGCGCGATGTCCGCGTTTCAGTGCTCTTCAGCGAGCCGAAAATTCCTCACCGTATGCCGTTTCGTTCAATCCCGACGACTTCGTGAGTTTCAGTGCTCTTCAGCGAGCCGAAAATTCCTCACGACGCGGCAGACCAAGAACTGCTGCGTCTGCGTAACGTTTCAGTGCTCTTCAGCGAGCCGAAAATTCCTCACCGCACTGCTGGCGGCGGAGCGCTACCAGACGGCGTACGTTTCAGTGCTCTTCAGCGAGCCGAAAATTCCTCACCTGAGCGGGCCCCCGGCGCACCCGCGCTGTCGCTGGTTTCAGTGCTCTTCAGCGAGCCGAAAATTCCTCACCGGCGCGAGGACGAGTGGGGCGGACGGAGCGGGCCCCGTTTCAGTGCTCTTCAGCGAGCCGAAAATTCCTCACCGTAGCGAAGGCTATCGAGAGTCTCGTATTTGATTAGTTTCAGTGCTCTTCAGCGAGCCGAAAATTCCTCACGCCCCGCCTCGGTCACATCCACGCCGCGCAGCCGCTGTTTCAGTGCTCTTCAGCGAGCCGAAAATTCCTCACCGCTTGCGCCATTATCACCGCGTTGCCGCCTTGACAAGTTTCAGTGCTCTTCAGCGAGCCGAAAATTCCTCACCAGACACTACTGTTACAACGACATTTTGTTACGGTTGTTTCAGTGCTCTTCAGCGAGCCGAAAATTCCTCACAAATCTTCGAGTACCCCGACATCGCATCCGCTGAGAGTTTCAGTGCTCTTCAGCGAGCCGAAAATTCCTCACCAGAAAGGGCACTGCTATGGCTACGGTTCGCGTATGTTTCAGTGCTCTTCAGCGAGCCGAAAATTCCTCACCACCGTCGCCGACTACGAGTTCTCGACCTCTGTCGAGTTTCAGTGCTCTTCAGCGAGCCGAAAATTCCTCACCGAACGAGCGCGACGACGAAATCTGCGTAGCGCTCCGTTTCAGTGCTCTTCAGCGAGCCGAAAATTCCTCACGCGGCGTAATGATATTCCACACATACACGCCATCGGCGTTTCAGTGCTCTTCAGCGAGCCGAAAATTCCTCACGTTTCCGGGGCGCGTCGAGACGGAAGTGCGGGTTGTGTTTCAGTGCTCTTCAGCGAGCCGAAAATTCCTCACGCGACCAGCGCTTCAATCGCCGCTTGAACGAACCGCGGTTTCAGTGCTCTTCAGCGAGCCGAAAATTCCTCACTTGCGGAAGACCGCCGCGACGAGGCGGCGATTGCGCGTTTCAGTGCTCTTCAGCGAGCCGAAAATTCCTCACGAATGCGCGGCATCGCCTTCCGCGTGTTCCGAACGGGTTTCAGTGCTCTTCAGCGAGCCGAAAATTCCTCACCGATCCGGACTACTACGATCCTATTCTCGCGGCGCGCGTTTCAGTGCTCTTCAGCGAGCCGAAAATTCCTCACCAACGACGCCGAGAGCAACGCGCTGTTTCCGTCTGAGTTTCAGTGCTCTTCAGCGAGCCGAAAATTCCTCACATTGACGTTCCGGCATCGGCGGCGCTGCTGAACGGTTTCAGTGCTCTTCAGCGAGCCGAAAATTCCTCACCGATCACATCACTCGAATGCCGCCGCGCAACGCTCGCCGTTTCAGTGCTCTTCAGCGAGCCGAAAATTCCTCACTCAGCCCGTCCGTCCAGCGCGCGTAAACGGCAAACGTTTCAGTGCTCTTCAGCGAGCCGAAAATTCCTCACTGACCAATGACGGTTGTCAGTACCTGCGGTCGATTGAGTTTCAGTGCTCTTCAGCGAGCCGAAAATTCCTCACACTGGAATATCCGCACAATCCTGAATGCAATTATCAAGTTTCAGTGCTCTTCAGCGAGCCGAAAATTCCTCACCGCGTGAGGTGCCCCACACGCCCCGTAGACGACAAAGTTTCAGTGCTCTTCAGCGAGCCGAAAATTCCTCACGCGGCGGGTTCGATTCGATGTGAATAAATACCAACATGTTTCAGTGCTCTTCAGCGAGCCGAAAATTCCTCACCGCTTGTCAATACCCCCATCCTCACTCTCTTACACGTTTCAGTGCTCTTCAGCGAGCCGAAAATTCCTCACCAAACCGCGTGTACGGGCAGTATCGCGGCTACTGGAGTTTCAGTGCTCTTCAGCGAGCCGAAAATTCCTCACCGTAGGCTTTTATCAGCAGCGTCGCCGCGACTTCCGTTTCAGTGCTCTTCAGCGAGCCGAAAATTCCTCACTCAAGCGCGCGTCGCAGTACGTCCGCCCGGATCGCGTTTCAGTGCTCTTCAGCGAGCCGAAAATTCCTCACCGCCCACTTCCTTCGCCGCGACGCGCGACGGCGAAGTTTCAGTGCTCTTCAGCGAGCCGAAAATTCCTCACGATTGCCCGCCGCACCAGACGCGCGATTGTTTCCGGGTTTCAGTGCTCTTCAGCGAGCCGAAAATTCCTCACTCAACTATCTGCGCGCGGTCAAGTACGCGCCGGATGGTTTCAGTGCTCTTCAGCGAGCCGAAAATTCCTCACTCTTCGAGCGTCGGCTCCGGGTCGTTCCTCGTCTCGAGTTTCAGTGCTCTTCAGCGAGCCGAAAATTCCTCACTCGTAGAGCGCAACCGGCTGCTGATCCACGCCGCGCTGTTTCAGTGCTCTTCAGCGAGCCGAAAATTCCTCACCCCGCCTGAATCGGCGCAACGTCGTTGATCCAACGGTTTCAGTGCTCTTCAGCGAGCCGAAAATTCCTCACCCAACACCAGCGATCCCGCGCTCGTCACAGTCGGTGTTTCAGTGCTCTTCAGCGAGCCGAAAATTCCTCACGCGGGTGCGCGTCTACCGGCTGACGGGCGTCGAACGTTTCAGTGCTCTTCAGCGAGCCGAAAATTCCTCACAGCGCCATCGTCTGCACCGTCTCTTGAAACGACAACCGTTTCAGTGCTCTTCAGCGAGCCGAAAATTCCTCACTGCGGCGGCGGAAGGCGTCAACACCTTCACCGCCTGTTTCAGTGCTCTTCAGCGAGCCGAAAATTCCTCACCAATTTCTGCACCTTCCTCAATCCGCAATCGCAGCGGTTTCAGTGCTCTTCAGCGAGCCGAAAATTCCTCACTCGTTTATCGGCGCGCTCTTCCAGCGAGTCGGCGTGTTTCAGTGCTCTTCAGCGAGCCGAAAATTCCTCACGCTCCGCGACCCGCAGAAGGCTGACGACGTTGCGCGTTTCAGTGCTCTTCAGCGAGCCGAAAATTCCTCACGTCGGCAGAAGAGGAGGAGGGTATGATAACTATCTGGTTTCAGTGCTCTTCAGCGAGCCGAAAATTCCTCACGCATCCTCAACGCAGCCGATCCCGTCGCAGCGTTGGGTTTCAGTGCTCTTCAGCGAGCCGAAAATTCCTCACACTGCGCGAACCGCGTTGGATCAACGACGTTGCGCGTTTCAGTGCTCTTCAGCGAGCCGAAAATTCCTCACCGGCGATGCGAGTATCCACGCCGCCGATCCGCAGAAGTTTCAGTGCTCTTCAGCGAGCCGAAAATTCCTCACGTTTGGAACCGCAACTCCTTCGCGCGTCATCAACTGTTTCAGTGCTCTTCAGCGAGCCGAAAATTCCTCACACGTTCACAAATATGTCTGGTCTTTACAACGCACTGCGTTTCAGTGCTCTTCAGCGAGCCGAAAATTCCTCACGATGGCGTATAAACTCGACCCGTCGCTTACCAAGCCGTTTCAGTGCTCTTCAGCGAGCCGAAAATTCCTCACGACGCGGCAGACCAAGAACTGCTGCGTCTGCGTAACGTTTCAGTGCTCTTCAGCGAGCCGAAAATTCCTCACCGAACGCCTCGCCGGAAGGTCGGTTCAGTTCAACGGTTTCAGTGCTCTTCAGCGAGCCGAAAATTCCTCACATGTCTCTGCACAACACCAATTCTGTGTACGCTGCGTTTCAGTGCTCTTCAGCGAGCCGAAAATTCCTCACCGCTAGTGGGGTCGAATGATGCGTATCTCTATAAGAAGTTTCAGTGCTCTTCAGCGAGCCGAAAATTCCTCACTGGCAACCGGTCGGCGCGGGGTTTATGCCGAGCAGCGTTTCAGTGCTCTTCAGCGAGCCGAAAATTCCTCACCCTAACTGTTTGGCGACAATCGTTGCAGCGTTCGTGGTTTCAGTGCTCTTCAGCGAGCCGAAAATTCCTCACCGAAGGCGGGGCGGTCACCGCGTCGCGCGTCAGCAAGTTTCAGTGCTCTTCAGCGAGCCGAAAATTCCTCACTACATCTATCACCTCACAGCACGCGCGTCCAGTTTGACGTTTCAGTGCTCTTCAGCGAGCCGAAAATTCCTCACGAAGAGATCGGCTTGGTTGCCGATTGCCCTTCGCACCGTTTCAGTGCTCTTCAGCGAGCCGAAAATTCCTCACCACATCCCGCGCCGGTTGTCAAGCGGGAAATTTGCGTTTCAGTGCTCTTCAGCGAGCCGAAAATTCCTCACGCGTCCGACCAGTTCGCCTGCGTGGAGAGATACCAAGTTTCAGTGCTCTTCAGCGAGCCGAAAATTCCTCACGCGCTTCTGGAAACGAGACGACGGCGGGCGCAACGTGTTTCAGTGCTCTTCAGCGAGCCGAAAATTCCTCACGGAAGCGCGTGACGGCAGCATCACCTGGCACGCGCTGGTTTCAGTGCTCTTCAGCGAGCCGAAAATTCCTCACGTGTGAGGTGCCCCACACGCCCGGTCGACGACAAAGTTTCAGTGCTCTTCAGCGAGCCGAAAATTCCTCACCTGGTGACGGTCGGCAGGTGCTCGCTGTACGCGATTGTTTCAGTGCTCTTCAGCGAGCCGAAAATTCCTCACGGCGAGGCGGTCGCGCTGGTTGACGTTTGGCAGCGGTTTCAGTGCTCTTCAGCGAGCCGAAAATTCCTCACTGAGCGTCCCCGTCACCCGCACCTGCGCGAGGACGGTTTCAGTGCTCTTCAGCGAGCCGAAAATTCCTCACCACCGGCAGTCCGGCGCGTCGGAGTTCTTCGATATTGTTTCAGTGCTCTTCAGCGAGCCGAAAATTCCTCACGCGCGAAATACCCGACCGTCTGCCGCCGCACCAGCGGTTTCAGTGCTCTTCAGCGAGCCGAAAATTCCTCACACCGTCGCCTCACCCAAACGTAGTACTCCCCGCCGTGTTTCAGTGCTCTTCAGCGAGCCGAAAATTCCTCACCGAGCGCCGCCGCGCCCGCAATTGCCGAACGGAACGGTTTCAGTGCTCTTCAGCGAGCCGAAAATTCCTCACAACACTTGCGTTCGATATCGAGACGCAGCCGCAATTCGTTTCAGTGCTCTTCAGCGAGCCGAAAATTCCTCACCGAGCCGCCGCTCGTCCATCCCCGGCGCAGCGTTGAGTTTCAGTGCTCTTCAGCGAGCCGAAAATTCCTCACCATTCTGCTTCGGGTGGGTAATCGGCGTGCGCGCTTCGTTTCAGTGCTCTTCAGCGAGCCGAAAATTCCTCACACGGCGGTGGTACTGCTGTTGGTGACGCGCATTGAGGTTTCAGTGCTCTTCAGCGAGCCGAAAATTCCTCACTTTACCCGCTCCAGTCGCACCCCGCAACGACAGCGCGTTTCAGTGCTCTTCAGCGAGCCGAAAATTCCTCACGTAGTAAAGCGACTGCGGAAGATCGCCGCGACGAGAGTTTCAGTGCTCTTCAGCGAGCCGAAAATTCCTCACGCTTACCGCGTCCAACGCCTGCTGCCGCGTCGCACGGTTTCAGTGCTCTTCAGCGAGCCGAAAATTCCTCACTGACGATATAGCGCGCGTTCGACGGCGGCGTCGTCGTTTCAGTGCTCTTCAGCGAGCCGAAAATTCCTCACAGTGTTGTGACACTGCTGATGATCCGACAGTGGGCGCGTTTCAGTGCTCTTCAGCGAGCCGAAAATTCCTCACATCGCTCATTCTCGCCGATCTCTCGTACTACGCAAGTTTCAGTGCTCTTCAGCGAGCCGAAAATTCCTCACGCAGAAGTTGCGGATCAAGAAACTGTCGAAAACGTCGGTTTCAGTGCTCTTCAGCGAGCCGAAAATTCCTCACAAGACGCTGACGGAAACCGCACTCGCAGTGCTGCGCGTTTCAGTGCTCTTCAGCGAGCCGAAAATTCCTCACTCCACCCGCGCGCGGATCGCGGCGTCGGGTTCAAAGGTTTCAGTGCTCTTCAGCGAGCCGAAAATTCCTCACTTACCGTCCCGGTGTGCGCAACGATACGCACCGCCTGTTTCAGTGCTCTTCAGCGAGCCGAAAATTCCTCACGTAATGAACCAGTCGGAACTCGCTGCCGAGATCGCCGCGGTTTCAGTGCTCTTCAGCGAGCCGAAAATTCCTCACCGAGAGGCTGAATGTCTGACATTTGAAGCGACCGTGTTTCAGTGCTCTTCAGCGAGCCGAAAATTCCTCACACGGTTGGCATCACCAATGTTCCGGTCGGTACACTCGTTTCAGTGCTCTTCAGCGAGCCGAAAATTCCTCACTTGTAGTATACCGCGCCTCGGTGCGGTTGTCAAGAGTTTCAGTGCTCTTCAGCGAGCCGAAAATTCCTCACTCGCGGTTGACCAACAGCGCCACGCCGGTCTGCGCGTGTTTCAGTGCTCTTCAGCGAGCCGAAAATTCCTCACGGAGCGCGCCGCAGACCGGACAGACGCGCTCGTCGTGTTTCAGTGCTCTTCAGCGAGCCGAAAATTCCTCACCTCGCTTGCGTACACCCGCTCCCGCGCCGCGACCGGAGTTTCAGTGCTCTTCAGCGAGCCGAAAATTCCTCACACGTACATCAGATATTTTCTGCGGTATCACATTCCGGCGGTTTCAGTGCTCTTCAGCGAGCCGAAAATTCCTCACGTGGATCAACGACGTTGCCTCGATTCAGGCGGGCGTCGGTTTCAGTGCTCTTCAGCGAGCCGAAAATTCCTCACTACGTTTCCCCGACCGCCGCGCTCTCGTTGAGCGCCGTTTCAGTGCTCTTCAGCGAGCCGAAAATTCCTCACGTTCGGCGCGGTCTGCGCCCAACATCCGCCGCCACGGTTTCAGTGCTCTTCAGCGAGCCGAAAATTCCTCACCGAAATACGCGGTTTGGTAGCGCTCGGCGGCGAGCGTTTCAGTGCTCTTCAGCGAGCCGAAAATTCCTCACCGGCGCTGCTGCTCGCAGGGAATATCAAAGCGCCGAGGTTTCAGTGCTCTTCAGCGAGCCGAAAATTCCTCACCGAAGCGGTTGACGGTCAAGCGCGTCGGGCGTGCAGGTTTCAGTGCTCTTCAGCGAGCCGAAAATTCCTCACTCAAGCGCGCTTCCCAATACGCGCGACCGGATCGGGTTTCAGTGCTCTTCAGCGAGCCGAAAATTCCTCACGGTGCAAGACGGGCGGCTGGTCTACAAACGCGGCGGT
>Ga0308410_1000815_pt1 | contig 17480 bp, 15 predicted proteins | sample HotsprOSTMatCore_FD_203467 | JGI IMG/M metagenome (GOLD analysis project Ga0308410, IMG submission 203467) | Hot spring phototrophic mat microbial communities from Octopus Spring, Yellowstone National Park, Wyoming, United States -... | ecosystem: Environmental > Aquatic > Thermal springs > Hot...
CCTGTGGCAATGGATAACGGACTTTCTACGCTTTACGGCAAACTCATTCAAGGCGGATTACAAAGCATTCCAACGTCGTTTGTAATCGACAAACATGGCAATATCATTGATGTGATGGTTGGCATGGCGGATAAATCCAAATTTAGAACAGCAATTCAACACACCTTTCAATAACACCATGATGAAAGCACTCTCGTTACTGATGATGTTGCTTCTGCTCATTAGTGCTTGCTCTTCTGAAAAGAAGCCAGACACCAATGCACCGAAAGAAACCGCATCACTCCAAGCAAAAGCCGTTTTAGATACTGCTAAATATCTTGAACTTGGCGACGACTTGGTAGGCGAAACAAAACGCAAAATCAGCACCACACTTGTGGAAGCAATGGAAAAAGGCGGCGTGAAATACGCGGCGCAGTTTTGCAACCTCGTCGCTTATCCAATTGTGGATTCAATCTCCAAAGTTCACCACGCACGTATTCGGCGTGTCTCTGACAAACCTCGCAATCCCAAAGATGCGATGGATGAAGAAGAGCAAAAGGTCTTTGCGCTCTTTAAAGCCAAAGCTCAAATGCCTAATGCGGAACTGAAGCCTATCGTGATGCAACACGATGATGGCACGGTGGGCTACTATGCGCCTATCAAAATTTCTATGCCCACTTGTCTCAAATGCCATGGCGAAGTCGGCAAAGATGTTAAGGCAGAAGATTACAAAGTTTTGAAGTCGCTCTATCCAAACGATGTTGCCGTCGGTTACAAGGAGGGTGACTTACGAGGTATGTTCAGCATTCGATTTTCCAAAGCACATTGATTCCACAAGAGGGTTCGCTAACTTAACACACAACACCATGTTTAATTTTTTCTCGAAGCCAACCTATCCAACTATCTCGCCTGCGGTGCTCAAAGAGCGGCTGAAGAAAGAAAAGGTCGTATTGCTCGATGTGCGCGAGCCTTACGAACATGCTGAGAAGAACATACCCAACTCCATACTGATTCCGCTCGGCACACTGCCACAGCGCGTCAAGGAGTTAGAGCCCTACAAAGACCAAGAGATTGTAGTGTATTGTCGCAGTGGCAATCGTAGTGGGCAGGCGTGCGAGTTTTTGCAGAAGTTAGGCTATAAAGCCATCAACCTTGAAGGCGGCATGCTGGCGTGGTAAAAGCTTAATCTTTCAAACACATTTCAAGAACCTTTCAAACAGAGAATAACTATGAAAGCAACAGTTAGTTACGAGGGCAAGTATCCGATTCGCGCTCACAATGAACGCGGCAATGAAACACTCTTTGAACCTTCGCCTGACCATGGTGGAAGCGGCACGGTTGCCACGCCGATGGAAGTTTTCCTGCAATCCGCCGCTGCGTGTTCTATGATTGATGTGATTTCCATTCTTGAAAAGAAGCGCAAACATATTACGGATTTGAAAATTTTTGTAGAGTCCGAGCGCGCCAATGAGCATCCGAAGGTTTTCACGAAGGTGAAGTTTCGCTACGAACTCACCAGTCCTGACGCCGAGCTTGCGGATTTGGAGCATGCCGTAGGGCTTTCCATGGAGAAGTATTGCAGTGTTTCTGCTACGCTGAAAAGGAGCGGTTGCAACGTGCAGTACGAATCGCTGGTGAAGCGTCCAGTGCCAGAACAGGCTTAAATTTGCACTACAAATTTTAATTGCTGCAATGTCGAGTTTTTATACTTTTCTTCGTCTGGGTTTTGAGCATATCTCTGACCTCAAAGGTTATGACCACATTCTTTTTGTTACTGCCCTTGCGGCAGTCTATCCGTTGCGTGCGTGGAAGCAGTTGGTTTGGTTAGTTACGGCTTTCACAGTTGGGCATAGCCTGACGCTTGCATTAGCTACTTTGCGTTTGATTGATATTCCCACAGACCTAATTGAGTTTCTTATTCCTGTTACGATTATTTTCACTTGCCTTGTCAATATCTTCTCGTCACAAGCCGCTCATACTGAACAGCGCAGCTGGCTCAAATATGGTGGGGCTGCATTTTTCGGTCTTATTCACGGGTTGGGTTTTTCGAATTTTCTTCGGCAGATACTGGGTGCAGAAGAGAATTTGTTCATGCCGCTTTTTGCTTTCAATGTGGGGTTGGAAGTGGGTCAGCTGTTTATTGTGCTTGTGGCGTTAGGGTTGTCGTTTGTGATTGTTGATTTGCTCAAAGCACCTCGGCGCGAGTGGAATCTTGTCTTATCTGGCGCGATTTCTGGCATTGCACTGATACTTGCGCTTGAGCGTGTTGAGCCGCTATTTGTGTAGAGTATGCAGGCTTTAGACGGGTATAAGCTCTCCTGTGCGAAGAATTTGAGCACATTGCTGCAAGACCTGCGATATGGTTTGTTGGAGTGGGAATGGGGCGGTGCAGCCGGCGGCATTTTTGTGTCCGCCACCGCCGTAGCTTTTTGCAATTTTATTGACAGCTAAATCGCCACGGGAGCGGAAGCTAATTTTTGTTGTGCCATCTGGCATTTCAATAAACATCACAGCGATTTTTGTTGTCGGCAGTCCCAAGAGATATTCCAGCAAGCGCTCGGTGTCAGAAAGCCCGACTCCTGTTTCGCGTAGCATTGCCTGCGTAACAAAGAGATAAGCAATTGCATTGTCTTCAAGGGTATGCAAGTTTGCAATTCCTTGTGCGATGAGCTGCAGTGTGCCTAAGGAGAGGGTGTTGTAGATATTGTCATAGATTTCCATTGGGGAAACTCCAACCTCAAGCAATTCTGCTGTGATACGATGAATGCGAGCGGTAGTTTTCGGGAGCTTAAACGATGCTGTATCGGTCATGATAGCAGTGTAGAGACCTGTGGCGACGGTTTTATCGAGCAAGGGTCGTGCGTAGTAGCGTTCCATTTCTCGAACGAGTTCATACATCAGTTCCCCTGTTGCGGCAGCTGAACTTCGGCATAGCATGACATCGGCGAACTCCTGCGGTTCAAGGTGATGGTCAATGCAGATAATTTTCACTTTACCTGCATGTTTTACCTCTAAGACATGTGAGCGGATAGCACGCGTACGTCCGATGTTATTGGTGTCAAGCAAGAAAAACAGGTCTGCATCCTGCAGCTTTTGAATGTGCAACTCGTTTTTTTCATCAAACACCCACACCTCCTTCATGAAGGGGAGAAACTGGTAGTTTTTTGGCACAGCCGTTGGGTTTATAAGCGTAACCTGCTTGCCTAAACTTCGCAGCATCGCCATCAATGCCACCTGACTTCCTAAACCATCTCCATCGGAATTCTCATGCGTAGATATCACAATCCTTTCTGCAGTGTCTATCATTTCCACAACAGATGGCCACAGTAAGGTTTCGCTGAGCAGCGCCTCATCTTGCTTAGTGGGATACATACACAGTAGAAATTTGCTTTCTCTAAAACGATAAGTTACGTAAATCTTTGCGTATTGCAAGCTATGCTTGGGTGTCACTTTATCGCCAAGTAGCATTCGCCAAGTAGCATGTCAAGTTACTGCCTCATTTTTAATGTTTTTTTAACGTTGTTTTTTGCACTCTACTACGATTTAGTGTGTTTAAATTTGCGTGGAAATGGAAACCTAAGTGAGTAGAAGTAATATGGTACTTAAGTCTATTATCGGTTTATTCGTTGTACTGGCTGTTGCGTTTGTGCAGAAGCAGGAAGTTTCCTTTCGCAGTGTCTCTTGGGGAATGTCGCTTGCGCAGGTTACCTCAGTTGAAACCGCCACATTAGTCAAAGAGGCTCCCAATCGGCTTTTCTACAAAGCAGAAGAGGAAGGCTATCCTGTTATGCTTGTTTATACCTTCGTAGAAAATCAGCTTGTGCAAGCCACCTGCATTTTCCAATACGAAGGCAAAATCTCTACCAGCGATATACTCAAAGAACTTGAAGGCAAGCTCTCAAAAAAGTTTGGCTCACCAGAAATTGTTAAGCCCTACTACAAGGGCGTTTGGGTTCATGCTTCCACCAGTATCAGCCTGACCCTTACAGACGATAGCAAAGTTGTCTTGAACTACATCAGCAATCATCATGCAAAGTTATTTGCTGACAAGTGGAAGTCTTCCCTTTGATTTTGCTTGCTTGGAGCGCTAAGTCCTGACGGGGCTTTATCACTGAACTTCGATGGACTTAGCGCCCATCTGCTGCACACTGCTTCTGCTCTGCTTCCCTTACTTTTCAGGTTTTCAGGGTCGCTTTTGGTTCAGCTCAACAAGCAATGTGTTTTTCACCCAGTCGTAATCTGGTTTGATGGACAAAGCGTGCTGATAGTATTGCTTGGCCAGACCATAGTTTTCTTCTTCAAATGCGGCTTTGCCGAGCCAAGCATACACTTCTTCTCGTCCCCAGTCAGGGAACATGGGCGATTCGAGCTTGTAGGTTTTGAAGCACTGCTCTGCTCGGTTTAGGGATTCAATGGCTTTTTTGATACCGCCGCCAAATGACTCCGGGATAACAAACGATGTGATTCCTTCCACCAAATGCAGGCGTGGATTGTTGGGCTCTGTTACTTTAGCCTTTCCTAAGGTTTCAGCAATGCGAAGAGCATATTTCATTGCATCCGCTGGGACGGCGATAATTCTTTGTGCGTAGATATACGCTTCCAAAATGTGCGCTTCAGCTAAATCATTTTTCATCGCAATTGCCTTTTCAAGATGGCTCATCGCCGTCTCGAATGAGCGCTCTGTGCCGACCTCATCGTTTTGTTTGATACAGCGAAGGGCGTAGCGGACGCTTGCCAGTGCAATGTAGTAATGCAGTATCGGTACATGGTCGTGCACCGCTAACATTTTCTCCAGAGCGGCAACATAGTTGAGCAGGATGTTATCTTCGAGCGCATCCGGATTGTGCAGTGCCGCTCGGATTTCATGAAACAGCATCTCTCGCTTTTTCGCATCAGGTTTTGCTGATGCAGTGCTTAACGGTGTGTTGGATTGCATCGACATCGTTTTCTATACAATTTTTGCGTTAAGGTGTTGTTTGAGCTGAATTGCGGAAAATCATGCTGAGTATCTCCACCATAGCTTCTATGTGTTTCTATGTGTCACTTGACAATCAGCAGAGGTAAGGCACAAACTTAACGTTTTTTTCGCACTCAAAGAGAGCTTTACAGAAAAATAAATTTTTGGCTTACGGTATGAGATTGCCCGAAGAAAAAATTGAAGAAATTCGCCGCTTGGCTGACATTGTTGATATTGTCTCTGAATACATCGCGCTACAGCCAGCGGGGAAGAACTACAAAGCTCGCTCACCTTTTACCAACGAAAAAACCCCATCTTTTTTCGTCTCGCCAGACAAGCAAATCTATAAGTGCTTTTCCAGCGGCAAAGGTGGGAATGTTTTCACCTTTGTTATGGAAATGGAAAAAGTCGGTTTCATTGATGCCGTGAAAATTGTGGCGCGCAAAGTCGGCGTCGACTTATCTGCATATGAACCCAGTTCGCCTGCACCAGCAAAAGAGCGCATTGAGTATGAGCTCATGCGTTTTGCGGCAAAGTTTTTTCACACGGCGCTTACTTCAGCTGAGGGCAAAATTTGCCTTGACTACTTCAGAAGTCGTGGCTTAACACACGAGACCATCTCGCATTTTGGCTTAGGCTATGCCTACAATGACTGGGATAGGCTTCTCTCTGCTGCTCAACAAGCCAATTTCTCGATAGAACTTTTGGCGCAACTTGGGCTCGCAGCTTACAGTGAAAAATCCCAAAAGTACTACGATGTTTTTCGTCATCGTGCGATGTTTCCAGTGTTTTCACCGTTCGGCAAAGTTGTTGGTTTTGCTGGTCGATTGCTTAGCGATGAAAAAGATACCCCGAAATACCTCAACTCACCAGAGAGTAAGCTCTATGAGAAATCGAAGTTGCTCTATGCTATGAACTTTGCTAAAGATGAGATTCGCAAAAAAGGTGAAGCCATTTTAGTTGAGGGCTATATGGATGCTATTGCCATGCATCAAGCTGGTATTTGCAATACGGTGGCGTCCAGCGGCACTGCCCTTACCGCCGACCAAGTGCGCCTGATTGCCCGCTATGCTCAACACATTCTTTTTCTCTACGATGGCGACCGCGCTGGCATTGCGGCAATGATGCGCGGCATTGATGTGATGCTCGAGCAAGGCATTGTGCCCAACATCGTTACCCTGCCCGATGGGCATGACCCAGATAGTTTTCTCTACAAGTTTGGGGCTCAAGAAATGAGCCAACTCATTCAAGAACGGCGCATGTCATTTTTCGACTTCAAGCTACAAACCTTTGAGCAAAGCGGCGCACTCTCCGAGCCACAGAAACTTCGCAACTCTGTTACTGACCTTGTTGCTTTAGTGCTCAAACTTCCAGATGAACTCTCACAGGAGATTTACCTCAAGAGACTGGCTGAAAAACTCGATATCAGTCCTTCTCTACTCTACCGCGAAAAAGCCCGCCAACTAGCTGAACGCCAAAAGCAGCCCAGTCGCACCACCGCCCGCACCACGTCACCCGTCTCCATGCCAGAGACGCCAAGCGTTGTGCCTGCACCTTCTGATGCGCTTTCGGTAAACGAGCACACGTTTTTGAAAGCATTTTTAGAAAGTCTGTCGTACGGCTCCGCTGTTGTTGAATTTGTTGCGGAGCATTTGAGCCTATTGGAACTTCGGCATCCCTTAGTAAAAGCGGCAGTGGAGTTTATCCTATTGCGCTATCAGCATGCGGCTGCACAGGGTCAGCGTGCACTCGACCTGCCCAGCGAATTAGCTTATTTGGAGAGTTCTGAACTGCGGGATTTCATCTCTGGTTTGCTTATCGAGCCGCCTATTTCAGAGCGCTGGCCTCAAGAGAGTTCACGCCAACATGCACGCCGATGCCTTCAGGCTTTCTTGGATGCTACACTAAAACTGATTCTTGAACGCTACGATACACTTTTGAACGACAATCTGAAACGTTTGCAGTCTCGATTAGATGAAAGCGAGCAAGTCGCACTTTTGATGGAGCGTAAAACTATTCTTGCGCATCGTCAGGAAGTCAAGCAGGAGTTTGATTCTGCGGCAAAATTGTGGCTTTATTAAGTTGGCAAATGAATGTGTAGGTTTTGCGGCACTGTTGCGCATTTGTCATATCGCAGAACACAGATGCTCTGCGCATTTTTTCGGTCATTCCAAGCCCTCTTTTTTGTCATTCCAAGCCCTCTTTTTTGTCATTCCGAGCCCTCTTTTTTGTCATTCCGAGCAAAGCGAGGAATCCATCATGGTAACACAACCTAAATGTGTGCTTCAGCTCTCGAACGGTCGAAACGCATAGAGATGTTGTTCGATGTAGCTTTTTGTGTCGCACCACAGACGCACATACCACGGGGCATCCACAACGCTCAATGGATACCGTTCATCAGTGATGCCGTAGCCAGAGGGTTTTTCTTTTGGCAGATAGGCAGTACCGAATAGCCAATCCCAAATTGCCAGTTTGGTGGAATAGTTGAGTCCGCCTTCTTTAATTTCTTTGGCATGATGCCACCTGTGCATTTCTGGTCCATTGATGACAAATTGTAGCACGCCTGTTTTGACATTGATGTTGCTGTGAATCCACATTCCCCAGATGCCATCTATGGCACCTTTTATCAGCACCACTTCTGGGGAAGCCCCAAGCAAAATAATCGGCGCAAATTCAATCGTTTGATTGATTAGAATTTCCAGTGAGTGTGAGCGCATTCCTGCAATCCAATCCACTTGTTTGGCAGAATGATGCGCCTCATGCAACCGCCAGAGCACACTATGACGGTGCTGCCACCGATGAAACCAGTAGATGTAAAAGTCATGCGTCACCACAAAGAATACAATTTGTGCCCACAATGGCCACTCACCAACCAGCCTCAAGCGAGAAAGCCCAGTTTGCGCATCTATCCAATAAATGAATGCACCAATCACCAGCGAGAGCACATAACTTTGCAGGAGTGCATAAAAAATCAGGTCAGAGAAAAAGCCTTCACGAAGGAATGGCTGTCCTTCATCATATGGGAAGATTCTTTCCAACAGGATAAAAAGTAGCGCTGCTGCAATGACCACCATCGGCAAAATTATTGCCAGCGTCTGAATGTCCATATCACCAAGGTTTTTGTTTGGCTGCAAAAATACGACTTGTTCGCAAAAGCCTTAAATTGAGTTTTGCGGCATATCTTGCGAACTTTTGTCAGTTGTGTTTCTCTGACAGTTTGCTAACTTCGGACGCCTCTCTGGGTTTAACTCTCTGGGTTTAATTCTATGCGCACTGCTGTGCTTATGAGACTTTTTCAGGCTATTATTCTCCTGCTTTGTCTAAGCAGCCCTGCATTTGGACAAAATCGTCAAGTTATTGACAGCTTGATGCAGCAACTGTCTTCATCTACCGATTCCACTCTGGCGCGAGTTTGCAATGCTATCGCTTGGGAGTATCGTTGGTATGATTTGGATTCTGCTCTCAAATATGCCCGCTTAGGAGAGAGCCTTTCGCGTCGATTGAATTTCAAAGATGGCTTGGCGCAAAATCAGAACTTTACCGGCGTGATTTACTTCAATCGCGGGGATTTATCTAAAGCGATGGACTTCTTTTTCAATGCACTGCAACACGCTGAACAGCCGCCGCGCAATTCTGTCGAAGCTGGTTATGCACTAAATAACATTGGTAATGTCTATAAGCAGCAAGGCGCACTGCCACAAGCCATTGAGTATATGTCACGCGCCTTGCAAGAATTTGAAGCCATCGACGATAAACGCGGCATTGCATACTGCTGCATCAGACTTGCTGAAACATATGAGCTCATGGCTGACTACGACACCGCTCTAAAATATGCTTACCGCACGCTGCGCTTGAGAGAAGAAACTCGTGACCGAGATGGTATCCAAAGCATTCGGATTCGTTTGGGTATCATTTACAGCAAAATTGGTGACTATGACAAAGCATTGGGCTTTCACTTTGCGGCTTTGCAATCGCTACAAGAAACCAATTCGCGCTGGGGTATTGCCACCAGCCTTAACAACATTGCGCAAATTTACCTCAAGCAAGGTCAGTTGGATACCGCTCTTTCTCATGCTGAAGCGTGCTTCAAGATTGCAAAGCAGTTCAATAGCAAAGAAAAACTGATGGATGTTTCTCGTACGCTTGGCGAGATTTACGCAGCGAAGCATGAGTTTGAGAAAGCCTATACCTATCTCAAACTTGCTGAGGCACTCAAAGACTCCGTGCTCAATGAGCAAAACGTGCGGGCTGTGGCCAATATGCAAGCGCTTTACGATATGCAGCGTCGGCAAAGCCAAATTGAGCTTCTTAAGAAAGAAAATGAAAATCAGGGGCTGGTGCGCAATTCACTTGTTGGGAGTGTGATATTTTTGCTGGTTATTGTCGTGCTGTCCGTGTATAGTTACCGACAGAAACGGCATGCGGCGGCACAGTACAAAGCTCAAAATGAATATCTCACCAAACTTAATGTCCTCTTGGCAGAGGAACGCCATAAGGCTGAAGCTCAGCGTCAGCGTGCCGAGGAAGCCAGCATGTTCAAGACCGAAATTTTAAGCATTGTGGCACACGACCTTAAAAATCCGCTTCAATCCATTCTTGGCTTTTCAGCGCTCATTCTCGAAGAGCTTGATTCATCACATTTTCTTGTTGAAAAAATCAAAGCTATTCGCCGCGCCGCCGAACGCATGCTCATACTCATCAAGGACCTCTTGCAAAACGCCGCCATTGAAAGCCGTAACATTCAACTTAAAGTGCAAAAAGTGCTCATTGCCGACCTTCTGCACCGAGTCTTGGATGCCAATCGTCTGCAGGCCGAGATGAAACTTCAACAATTAGACTTTCAGGTGCTTAGCCCAGATGCTGTTGCAGAGATTGACCTGACTTGGATGCGTGAGGTGTTTGAGAACCTCATCAGCAACGCCATTAAATTCACACCTATTGGTAAGCGCATTAGGGTTACAGTCTCTGAACGAGAGAATTACATTCGTATTGAATTCAAAGATGAAGGTCAAGGGCTGACAGATGATGACATGCAAAAACTTTTTGGGAAGTTTCAACGCCTGTCGGCTCAACCTACGGGCAATGAAACTTCAACTGGCTTGGGGCTCTCCATTGCCAAGCAACTTGTAGAACTTCACCATGGTAGAATTTGGGCTGAATCTGCTGGCAAGGATTTAGGCAGCACGTTCATTGTTGAACTGCCTAAAGTTCAAACCGATGAACAAAGTTTGGCTCAATCTACAACTCGCTTTTAACTTGACGGCGTTGTTTGCACTTGCTCTGTGAATTCCACCATCAACACACTTGGTCGACCATGCCACTTCGCAAGCTCTCTGGTGCAGAGATGGCGCGTCTTTCACCTGAAGAATTTCAGCACATCCCGAAGCATCCGATTTATGTGATGCTTCAGAACATTCGTTCTATGTGGAATGTTGGCTCTATTTTTCGCACTTGCGATGCGGCTCGCATTGACCAAATCATTATCACGGGATACACAGCTACCCCACCACGCAAAGAAATTGAGAAGACCGCACTTGGGGCAACTGAAACGGTCAAATGGACTTACTTCAAAAATCCGCTCGATGCCATGTCGTGGCTGAAAGCGCAAGGCGTTCGGCTTTGCGCATTGGAAATTACAGATGGCAGTCGTCCTTACGACACCGTTCGCCCTGATGAATTTCCCCTGTGCTTGATTGTCGGCAATGAGGTTACAGGCATTGATGATGATGTTCTATCAGCCTGTGACTTTGCAATTGAAATTCCGCAGTATGGTGTCAAGCATTCGCTCAATGTTGCCGTAGCGGTCGGTATCGCCTTATTTGAACTTGTGAAAATTTTTCGTCGTGGCACTTAGCAGCTTAGCAGGCAATGGGGCAAGATTCTGCATTTTAGCGTTTTGTCTCTTCTTGCTCCGCTTTTGCTTCAAGTGCGTGGCGAATTGTGCGTTCGACTAACGAGGCTTTTTTGCGCACCCTTATGTTGATGCTCTCTACAAAGAGCGAAAAAGCAATCGCAAAATACATGTAGCCTTTCGGGAACTCGATATGCAATCCTTCTGCAACCAATACCACGCCAATCATCAGCAGCATGGCTAAGCCCAAGACTTTGATTGTGGGATGGCGCTCGATAAAATCTCCAATACTTTTTGCAAACACAACCATTACGGCTGTAGATATGATAATCGCCAGTGCCATAATCAAAATCTCACGCGCCAGCCCAATTGCCGTTACAATAGAATCAATGGAGAACACGAGGCTCAACACGGTCGATTGCACCAGCACGCCCGCCAGTGTCGTCGGTGGTTGTGTGTCTGCTGTTTTTTCACCCTCAAGCTTGCTATGAATTTCGCTAATAGCTTTGAACATCAGGAATAATCCACCGGCTATCATCACGATTGTCTTGCCTGAAACCTCGAAGTCACCGACCGGAAAGAGCGTCTGGTTGAGCGAAGCTATCCATGCAATTGCCAAAAGAAACATCAAGCGTAGGAGTAGCGCAATCATGAGCCCCAGAAAGCGCACGCGCTCCCGCTGCGAAGGCGGCAACTGTCCTACCAAAATGGTAATAAAAATGATGTTGTCGATGCCTAAGACAATTTCCATGACAGTCAGGCTTGGGAGGCTGAGGATATTTTCCTGCTGCAAAAGTATGTCCATCTTACAAGTTTTTTGGGATTGAAAAAGTAAGAACGCTTTTTTTTTCAATGTAAAATGCAATATTTGTTTAACACCAGAACTTTTAAATTTGCGCCAAAGCGACCAACCACAATCAAAATCATGATTACCTATGATAGAACTGCTCAAGAAGTTAGACGCCAAAATCCAGTCTGCTAATGACCCGCGTGATATTGTCGATGCGCTGAACGACTATGCCTGGAGCGTGATGCGTACAGACCTTAAAAGTGCCATGGCTCGAGCTGAACAAGCACTGGAACTTTCCAAGAATTTTCTCTATGAGTCAGGTATCGCCCGCAGTTTGCGCAATCGTGGCTTATGTTATCAGCAGTACTCAGATTACGAGTCTGCTCTGCGTGATATTAACGAAGCCTTATATCTTTTCCGAAAACTTGGCGATACCTCAGGCGAAGCCAGCGCATTAAATAATTTGGGAAATATCTACGCCGACTTTGGCGATTATCCGCGTGCTTTAGATTATTTTGAACAAAGTCATAAGCTCTACAGCAGCCTTGACTACAAAATCGGTGGAGCCTCCTGCATCAATAATATTGGCAGTATCTACTTCAAACTTGGGGAGTTTTCACGCGCACTGGGTTACTTTCAGCAAAGTTTCCAACTCTACAAGGAAATTAAGCACAAACAAGGCGAAGCTACGGCGCTTGCCAGTATTGGCAATGTCTACTCTGAACTTGGTGCACATACGCAAGCCCTCAATAACCTGCTCGAAAGTCTCAAGCTCTTCGAAGCCTTAGATGATAAACAAAGTGTTGCTACGACACTTAAAGACATTGGCGCCGTCTACGAAAAGCTCGACCACAGTGAGCAAGCCATTGAGTACTTTGAACGTAGCCTTTCGATTATGGAACAAATTGGCGACCGACATGGTCAAGCGGTTGTGCATCTGGCGTTGGGCAGTTTTCTTCTCTCCAAAGAAGTCGCCGATCGTGCCGAGCATCATCTTGAAAAGGGTCTTGAGGTTGCCGAAGAAATTAACGCCAAACCTGAAATCTATAAGGCACATCAGGCACTGGCAGAACTCTACAAGCAAAGAGGTGTCTACCGCTCAGCATTAGAACATATTGAAAAGTTTTATCAAATCAAGTCGGAAGTGATGGGCGAAGAGCTGAACCGCAAGCTGGCTAATCAACAAATTGCGTTTGCTGTGGAAAAAGCTGAAAAGGAAGCTGAAATTTATCGCTTGAAAACTGTAGAACTGGCTAAAGCTAACGAAGCTCTGCAAGAAGCAAACGCCCTTAAAACAGAACTTCTGCATATTGCGGCGCACGACTTGAAAAATCCTCTGACTGCCGTCATGACTTTCTCTGAACTCATCGCTGAACAAGCTGACGACACCGATTTCGTGCGCAAACATGCTCAAGCGATTTATCAATCCAGCGAGCAGATGTATAATCTGGTCAAGTCTCTGCTCGAACAAGCCGCCATAGAAAGCGGTAAAGTTGAGCTACATAAAAAGCCCGCTGACATTGCAACTATTGCAGAGTTTGTGGTCAAGCACAACGAAATCAATGCACAGAATAAGAATCAGAAAATTCATCTCTCACTCGAACGTGATGCATATGCTGAAGTTGATGTTGAAAAGATGCAAAGCATTTTTGATAACCTTGTCTCCAATGCCATCAAATACTCTCCGCCGGGTCGCAATATCTGGGTCAGCGTCAAAAAGAAACTTCTCACTATTGATGGCATCACGCCTTCTGTTGGCATCGTTCCCACAAAGGTCATTTTTGAAGTTCGTGATGAAGGATTAGGTCTGACTGAAGAAGACAAGCAAAAGCTCTTCGGTAAATTTCAACGTCTCTCGGCGCGTCCCACAGGCGGCGAAAGTTCTTCGGGCTTAGGTCTTGCGATTGTCAAACAGTGGGTTGAATTGCATGGCGGGCGCGTGTGGGCTGAATCAGAAGGGCAAAATAAAGGCGCAACATTCTTTGTGGAACTTAATGCCATTGACTTTACCGAGGCTTACAAACAACAAGCCTAAGTTCTCTTTTGCTTCTACGCTCAGCGCTCTGCAATCGTCTTGCCAGCCGAAGCAAGTTCGAAAAAATCCTTAAACTTGCTTTGATTAGCATAGGTTTTTCTAACCGTTTCTGCGCATTTGCTGTGGCAAAAAAACAAGATGACACGCCGCTCATGCGGCAATACGAAAAGATTAAGTCACAGTATCCGGGCATCATTGTCCTGTTTCGCGTTGGGGACTTTTATGAGACCTTCAACGAGGATGCTAAACTTGTCTCTGAAGCAGTCGGTATTGTGCTCACCAAACGTGCCAACGGTGCCGCTGCCGAAGTCCCCTTAGCTGGCTTTCCGCATCATGCACTTGAAAATTATGTTGCCAAACTTGTCCGTCAAGGCTTTCGCGTTGCCGTCTGCGAGCAGATGGAAGACCCTAAGTTTGCACGTGGCATTGTCAAACGCGAGGTTACAGATGTTATCACGCCGGGCGTCAATTTTAGCGATAAACTGCTCGACGCCAAGCGCAATAACTATCTATGCGCCTTGCACTTTGCAAAAGACCTCATCGGCATTGCGTTTATCGATGTTACTACCGCTGAATTTCAAGTCCTGCAAGTGTCTCGCAACGATTTGAAAGATGCACTTAGCACCATTCAGCCTTCAGAAATTCTTTATTCCAAAAAACAAAAAGCCGAGCGCGAATTCCTCCAATCCATTACCTCGGCAAACATGCCCTTCACTGAAATTGATGAATGGCTTTTTAATCTCGACTATGCTGAACAAACCCTGCTCAATCATTTCAGAACGCATTCTTTGAAAGGCTTCGGCATTGAATCATTGCACGCCGCCAAAGTCGCTGCCTCGGTTATTCTGAACTATCTTGCCGAAACCCAGCGCAATAAGCTCGAATACATTCGGCGCATTTCTCGTTTCGACTTAGGCGAAACCATCGTGCTGGATGCACCAACCCGACGCAATCTTGAAATTTTCTACTCCATGCACGATGGCTCACGCGAGGGCACACTGCTTTCCATTCTCGATAAAACGCTCACGCCAATGGGCTCGCGCCTTCTCAAAAAGTGGGTGTCTCAACCTTCGCGAAATTTAAGCGTGATTACCTTGCGCCTCGATGCCGTCGAAGAACTTTTTGTCCGAAAATCACCTCGTGAATCTCTTCGCACAAATCTCAAAATACTTTGCGACCTTGAGCGGACGCTCTCGCGCATTGCTATCGGTCGTGCTACTCCTCGCGAAGTGCTCTTGCTGGGTGAGTCGCTTTCTCAACTTCCTGCTATTCAATCCCAACTTGGTCAGTTGCAGACACCGCTGCTTACCGATTTGCACCATGCTATCCAACCCTGCGATGAGTTAGTTGCACTTATTCGCTCGGCAATTTCGCCCGACGCCCCCGCAACACTTGCTGATGGACAGGTCATTCAATCTGGTTATAATTCCGAACTTGATGCGCTTCGCCAAATTGTGAGCACCGCAAAAGACCGCTTGCTGCAAATCCAACAAGAAGAGCGAGAAAAAACTGGCATTGCTTCACTAAAGGTGCTCTACAACAAAGTCTTTGGCTACTACATTGAAATTAGCAACGCCAATAAGAACAAAGTACCCACACACTACGAGCGCAAGCAGACCATGACCAACGCCGAGCGCTACACCATTCCAGCCTTGAAGGAATACGAAGCACAAATTCTTTCTGCCGAAGAAAAAATTCTTGAACTTGAAGCACGCTTGTTTGCAGAACTCTGTCGCAGCATTGCGCAACATGCTGAGCGTATTCAAATGAGCGCGCAGGCAATTGCTACCCTTGATAGCCTACTTTCTTTTGCAGAGGTTGCCTCGCTCTATGGCTATGTTAAGCCTGTTGTTACCAACGACGATGTGCTGACCATTGTCGGCGGGCGTCATCCCGTCTTAGAACGCTTGATGCCCGCTGGTGAAAAATATGTGCCTAATGATTGCTGCTTTGATGATGAGACACGCCTCATGTTGATTACAGGACCCAACATGGCAGGCAAAAGTTCTTATCTGCGGCAGGTCGGACTAATTGTCTTGCTTGCACAAATCGGCTGTTTCGTTCCTGCCGAACGCGCTGTGATTGGCTTAGTTGATAAAATTTTCACGCGTGTTGGCGCCAGCGATAATCTCGCAGCAGGTGAAAGCACATTCTTAGTCGAAATGAACGAAGCGGCTAACATTTTGAACAATGCAACCTCCCAAAGCCTCATCTTGCTTGATGAAATTGGACGCGGCACCAGCACCTACGATGGCATGTCGATTGCATGGGCAATTACCGAATACATTCATGACACGATTGGCGCCAAAACCCTTTTTGCAACACACTATCATGAACTCTCTGAACTGGAAGCGCATCTGTGCAAGGTCAAGAACTTCAATGCCTGCGTGGCTGAAGCAGGCGACAGAATAATTTTTCTGCGCAAAATCGAGCGGGGCGCCACCAAGAGCAGTTTCGGTATTGAAGTTGCAAAGATGGCTGGCTTACCTGCCAGCGTGATTGCTCGCGCCAAAGAAGTGCTGGCTCGACTCGAGCGTGAGGAAGCGGCGCGCATCTTGGAAGAAAAAGACTTGCGTTCTAAAGTTCAGACACTTGCTGCCTCGAGTGCTTCCAAAGATAATTTTCAGATTTCGCTCTTCGATATGAGCGATGGCAAATTGCGCCAAGCCTTACTTGCACTTGACCTCAACAAACTCACACCTATTGAAGCCTTGCTTAAACTGGCTGAACTTCGCCGCATGGCTGAACTTGAGTAGTTACTTTTTAGTCAAGTCTTTGGCATTCACCGCGCCCTTGTTGAATTTTTGATGCAAAGCGTGCAATACTGGCGGCGGCACAAAGTCGCCAACATCACCGCCTAAACTTGCTACCTCTCGAATAATTGAAGAGGTCAGGTAGGTGTATTTTTCATTTGGCATCAGAAATACGGTCGTAATCTCTGGATGCAAGTGTCGATTCATCAGTGCAATTTGAAATTCATACTCAAAATCAGCAACCTGTCTTAGCCCACGAATGATGGCACTGACCCCCTTTTGCTTGGCATAGTCAATCAATAACCCGCCCTCAAACTTCTCGACACCGACACGCTCATAGCTTGCAAGCGACTCACGAATCATGGCAAGTCGCTCCTCAATCGTAAAAAGTGTTTTCTTCTGACTATTGACCGCCACCACAATGCTCACTTCATCGAAAATGTTCAGTGCGCGCTCCAGCACATCTATATGCCCATATGTAAATGGGTCAAATGTCCCCGGATAAATGGCTTGTTTCATTGCTGTTGCCATTTAGAGTTGCGTGTCTTTTTGGCGCTCACGCCTTGATTTATCTCCAATGCCCTACTTGGGTGTAGCGAAGAAACTTACCACAGTCTTGCCAAATTCTTTCTGAAACACAAACTCTGCACGCTGTGAAAAATTCTCATGTTTGTGATGTTCCATCACCACGTATCCTATGTCTGACAGCAAGTTGTAAGAAAAAATTTTTTCGAGCAATTCTTGATAGTGTTGGAATTTGTAAGGCGGGTCGGCAAAAATGAGGTCGTATGGTGTGGTGGTTTGCTGCAAAAATCGCAGTGCATCCATATTCATAATCTGGGTTTGAGCTTCAAGGTGCAGTGCCTTAAGACTCTGCGTAAGGTTGTAAGCCACTGGTCGGCTTTGCTCAACGAAGGTGCAATGCGCTGCACCGCGGCTTAGAGCCTCTATGCCCAAAATTCCGCTACCTGCAAACAGGTCAAGCACAATCAAATCTGTAAAATCAATGCGCACCGCAAGTGTATCAAACACGGCTTGACGCACACGGTCGGTAGTTGGTCTTACCTCCTGACCACGATTGATGCGAATCACCCGACGCTTGAATTTACCTGCAA